>Ga0164297_10003187_pt1 | contig 15433 bp, 7 predicted proteins | sample GEODES058metaG_FD_113539 | JGI IMG/M metagenome (GOLD analysis project Ga0164297, IMG submission 113539) | Dystrophic lake water microbial communities from Trout Bog Lake, Wisconsin, USA - GEODES058 metaG | ecosystem: Environmental > Aquatic > Freshwater > Lake | place: USA: Trout Bog Lake...
GCAAGCTTAAGAGGGTGTACGACGAATGCCTAGGGACAAGTTGCCGATGAAGGGCGCGAAAGCGGCGAAACGCTCAGGGGAGCTGCACAGAAGTGTTGATCCTGAGATCCCCGAATGGAGAAATCCTGTTAGAGTAATGTCTAGCAATCCATAGCTGAATACATAGGTTATGTGAAGGTAACCCGGTGAACTGAAACATCTAAGTAACCGGAGGAAAAGAAATCGAAGAGATTCTGCAAGTAGCGGCGAGCGAACGCGGAAGAGCCTAAACTGGCCGGCATGCCGTCCAGGGTAGTGGGGCCACTACTACCATCCCCCGAATGAAGCCTTGAGGTTTTATTCGAGGATTGGTAGAAAAGAAGATCGAGTAAGTTAACGGAACAGGACTGGAACGTCCGGCCATAGAGGGTGATAGCCCCGTATGTAAAAATCCAATCGAATTCAAGTGGTACCCGAGTAGCACGGAGCACGTGGAACCCCGTGTGAATCCGCCGAGACCACTCGGTAAGGCTAAATACGACTTGTCACCGATAGTGCATCCAGTACCGTGAGGGAAAGGTGAAAAGAACCCCGGGTAGGGGAGTGAAATAGAACCTGAAATCGTACAACCCACAAACAGTCAAAGCACCATGTTCGGAGTAATCCGATCAAGTGTGATGGCGTACCTTTTGCAGAATGAGCCTGCGAGTTATTGGTGTTGGCAAGCTTAAGTCGTTCAGCGACGGAGGCGGAGGGAAACCGAGTCTGAATAAGGCGCCAAGTCAGCATCAGTAGACCCGAAACTGCGTGATCTAGCCATGGTCAGGTTGAAGTGGTGGTAACACACCATGGAGGACCGAACTCATTGACGTTGAAAAGTCTCGGGATGAACTGTGGTTAGTCCGGTGAAATGCCAATCGAACGCAGAGATAGCTGGTTCTCCCCGAAATGCATTTGGGTGCAGCGTTTTGCGTTGTTCTTTGGGGGTAGAGCACTGAATGGGCTAGGGGGTTTACCGACTTACCGAACCCAACCAAACTCCGAATACCATTGAATAAGCAAGGCAGTGAGACGGCGAGTGATAAGATCCGTCGTCAAAAGGAAAACAATCCAGATCGACAGCTAAGGGCCCTAAACGAAGACTAAGTGTGAAACGATGTGAGATCGCGTAAACAGCCAGGAGGTTGGCTTGGAAGCAGCCACCCTTTAAAAAGTGCGTAACAGCTTACTGGCCGAATGTGATCTTGCGCGGAAAATGTAAGGGGGCTAAAGTCTTCTCCCGAAGCTTCGGGATCATTCTTATGAATGATCGGTAGGGGAGCGTCGTGTTCAGCGTTGAAGCTTGAGCGGAAGCACAGGTGGAGCGGACACGAGTGAGAATGCAGGCATGAGTAGCGATAATACAGGTGAGAATCCTGTACGCCGAAAACCTAAGGTTTCTCCGGCTATGTTCGTCAGACGGAGGTTAGGCGGTACCTAAGGCAAGGCCAGAAGGCGTAGCCGATGGATTTCCGGTAGATATTCCGGACCCAGGTATATGAGCCATGGGAGGACGCTTCTTGATATCTCATCCCAGACTGTTGGTAGTTCTGGGCTAGATCTAGGCTGGGCCATTTGAAAGATTGGCGGAAAGGCCGAAATCGGGGAAAAGGCGCTCTAACGAGCAACTGAACTGAGATTGAGGGGGGCCGAGAAAATCCCCACAGCGTTAATCATATATTTGACCGTACTGCAAACCGACACAGGTAGGTGAGTCGAGGAGACTCAGGCGTTCGAGAGAACTCTCGTTAAGGAACTAGGCAAATGGGCCCCGTAACTTCGGGATAAGGGGCGCCCCGCAAGGGGCCGCAGCGAAGCATCCCAGGCGACTGTTTACCAAAAACACAGGTCTCTGCTAAGACGAAAGTCGATGTATAGGGGCTGACGCCTGCCCAATGCCAGTAGGTTAATCGGAGATGTCAGCGCAAGCGAAGCATTCAAGTGAAGCCCTGGTGAATGGCGGCCGTAACTCTAACGGTCCTAAGGTAGCGAAATTCCTTGTCGGCTAAATACCGACCCGCATGAAAGGCGTAACGACTTGGGAACTGTCTCAACGAGAAGCTCGGTGAAATTGTAGCACCCGTGAAGATGCGGGTTATGCGTAGTAGGACGGAAAGACCCCGTGGAGCTTTACTACACCCTGTCATTGTGAATTGGATACTCGTGTAGAGCGTAGGTGGGAGCTTCGGCACCAATGGAACACCACCCTCGATTATCTGGTTCACTAACTGCCGCCCTTATCGGGCGTCAAGACAATGACTGGCGGGTAGTTTGACTGGGGCGGTCGCCTCCCAAAAAGTAACGGAGGCGCCTAAAGTTGCACTCAGGCTGGTTGGAAATCAGCCGTTGAGCGTATAGGTATACAGTGCGATTGACTGCGAGACACACAGGTCGAGCAGGGACGAAAGTCGAGCTAAGTGACCCTCTGAATGTGCGTGGGCACGTCAGGGTTCATCGGATATAAGCTACCCCGGGGATAACAGGCTGATCTTGCCCGAGCGCTCACAGCGACGGCATGGTTTGGCACCTCGATGTCGGCTCGTCGCATCCTGGGGCTGTACACGGTCCCAAGGGTTCCGGAGTTCACGGATTAAAGCGGCACGCGAGCTGGGTTCAGAACGGCGTGAGCCAGTTCGGTCCCTATCCACTACGCACGTAGGAAATTTGAGAGGAGTCGTTCTTAGTACGAGAGGACCGGAATGAACCGACCTCTGGTGTACCAGTTGTGCCGCCAGGCGCATACGCTGGGTAGCCACGTCGGGCAGTGATAAGCGCTGAAAGCATCTAAGCGCCAAGCACACCTCAAGATAAGATTTCCCATCTAAAGAGTAAGACCCCCGGAAGACTACCGGTTTGATAGGTCGCGGCTGTGAGTGTAGCAATACATTAAGGTGAGCGATACTAAGTGGTCGAGGGCTTGAAACATGAAGCCTCTTCCGTAGGCTTGATACAACACTTCTATTCTTCATGTGCAACTTTCAAAGCGCTGTATGCGCTGAACAGTTTCCGGGTGACCATGGCGAGGAGGTCACACCCGTTCCCATCCCGAACACGGCAGTTAAGCTCCTCAGCGACGGAAGTAGTTGATCCGCAGGGATCCGCGAGATAAGTGCGTTGCCCGGTTAAAATTTAGAAACAGCCTCTCTAACCAGGGGCTGTTTTTTTTTGTTTGTCCTAGTCTTGAGCTGAGACAAGCATTCATCGTTTCAACGCTCCAATTGTGGAAGACCGCTCTTCTAAGGTTGTAGTTCATCTAGAAGTGTTTTGCCCTTGAAAGGTTGTTAGGCCCTGCGCGGGCCGCGCATTCCCATGGTCTGACTGGGAGTCCAGCTTAACGCTCGTGGTCTGTTCCCTCGTCCTATACTCGCTGCGCTCAGACACAGTGCGGACTCGGTAGAGAACAGGCCAGACGAGCTACTGATCTCAGGTCAGACCAAAGGGAATGGGTTCAGGTTCCCGGAATTCACATCTGATTCTCATGTCAGCTTGTATTGACCGGTGCGGTCAAGTTTCTGATCCCAGCATTTCTGCCCATTCTCCCCGTTCTGACCCTTCCCGCCTTTCTGCGGTTGAATGGGTACTTGAACGATTAGGTCGCCCCGCTGGGGCTAGGAATGGAACTTTGGCATTCTTTGTTAAGTGTCGGACACGGGAGGAGGTCTTATCTTTTGTTGAAAATCCTGAGTTTTCTTGCTGTCACTTTCGATGGTTCGGTAGGCCCTGCGCGGGCGGCGCATTCCCATGGTCTGACTGAGAGTCCAGCTTAACGCTCGAGGTCTGTTCCCTCGTCCTATACTCGCTGCGCTCAGACACAATGCGGACTCGGTAGAGAACAGGCCAGACGAGCTACTGGTCTCACGTCAGACCAAAGGGAATGGATTCAGTTTCCCGGAATTCACATCTGATTTTCATGTCAGCTTGTATTGACCGGTGAAGCGCCTTCGCTCGGCAGATTCATGATTCTTAAGTCCTTGATTGAATTGCTACTTTGAGCGGAAGGTTAAGGAACTAGGGTTGAGGGCCGATAATTTTTGACATGCGGAAGTCCAATTCTGGCGATTTCTTCGACGCGAAAATTCTGGCAATTGACGACGAAGAGGCATATCTCAAATATCTACGGCAAATGTTGGAAGCTGCTGGCTATACAACAATCGTAACACTTCAGGATCCAAGACTTGCGGTTGAGAAGGTCGTTAATGAAGCGCCAGATCTCATACTTCTCGATGTCAACATGCCGTACTTCGATGGCTATGAGGTCCTGAGTTCTATTTCCAAGAAGGCGCCAGACGCTTCTTATCTTCCGGTCTTAATGTGTACATCGGAACGTTCCTCAGATGCTCGTCAGCGTGCACTGAGGTTGGGTGCTAGTGACTTCATCACGAAGCCGTACGATCAGACAGAACTGCTATTGAGAGTCAGGAATTTTCTCCGAACTCGATATCTCCATCAATTTGAACAGCAGATGAACGCTAAGTTGGAATATCGGATGAATGTGCGCACACAAGAATTGGCTGAGTCCAGATGTGAAGCATATGACTGTCTTGTACGCATGATGGAGCTTCGATTTTCGAGAGATGTACCGCACCTAAAGCGTGTGGGAAGGTTAAGTGAACAGATTGCGAGGGCCCTTAGGCAAGAGGAAAGCGAAGTGGACTTGATCGGCATGGTTTCACCACTTTATGACTTGGGTCGACTCTGTGAGCAAGAAGATGCGGTTGAAGATCTATCGGGTTTCACTTCAAGAGGGGGCGTCAGGACACTAAGGCACACGATGCTTGGAGAGTCCATCATCGGAACAAGCACCTCACCTCTATTGAGAGAAATCAAAATCGTAGCCAAACATCATCACGAGCGATGGGATGGAACCGGATTCCCTGATGGACTTAAGGCGGAGGAAATACCTTTATGTTGTCGGATCACAGCTGTTGCTGTGGCGTTTGACAGACTCACGCATAGTGAAATGTCTCCTATGACAAAGGACGATGCGTTGAAAGAGGTTCAACGACTTGGTGGTTCTTTCTTTGATCCCAAGGTCGTTGGTGCGTTGGTGACCGCGAACACTTAAATGCCTTCGATTGACTCCAGATTCCTTAGGTCTTGCAAAGGGAAGTCCAGATTCTCCAAGCGATCCTATACTGGTAATTTTGGTCGGTGATGTATTCTAGGAGCGTGAAAGTAGGTTTGCATGACGGAGTGCGGATTCGAAAAGTGACTCGAATCGTTGCGCCACTATTGGGAGTATCGCTGTTGGCTGCTGGTGTCTGGAGCATTCCGGCCAGAAACTCCAAACCGGTCAAGACAAAAAAGATTGATTACAATCGGGATATTCGTCCGATTATTACCAAGTGCTTTACCTGCCATGGACATGATAGCAAGGCGGTCATGGCTAACTTGCGCTTGGATCAGTTTGACAGCGCAACGGAAAAGCTCCCTTCGGGCTATCGCGCGATTGTTCCATTTCATCCAGAAAAGAGCGAGTTGGTTGAGCGAATTGATGCCACCAATGCCCTAAGAATGCCTCCCAAGCGCTCCAACATTATCCTGAGCGCGGACGAGAAGCGTCTATTGAAGGAGTGGATTGCTGAGGGTGCTGAATACAAGAAGCACTGGGCTTTTGTCGCACCGACTCGGCCAGCTCTCCCAGAAGTGAAGGAAAAGTCTTGGCCGAAGCAGCCAATGGACTATTTCATTCTTTCCAAGCTGGAAGAGAAGGGTCTGAAGCATGCACCAGAAGCCGATAAGCGAACTCTGATTCGGAGGGCGGCGCTCGATTTGACGGGTATTCCCCCGACACCTTCAGAAGTGAATCGATTCTTGGCGGATAAGTCGCCAAATGCTTATGAAAAAGTTGTCGATCGCCTTCTGGCCTCACCCCGATATGGCGAGCGGATGGCAATGGATTGGATGGACTATGCGCGCTATGCAGATAGCAATGGCTATCAAGCGGATTTCGAACGGTTCCAGTGGCGATGGCGTGACTGGGTAATCAATGCCTATAACCAGAACAAGCCATTTGATGAATTCACGGTCGAACAGCTTGCTGGTGATCTTCTCCCGCATCCAACGCTTGAGCAAAGAATCGCAACTGGTTTCAACCGCAACCACCGAATCAATACTGAGGGCGGCGTTATCCCGGAAGAATGGCGAATTGAAACCGTTATTGACCGTGTTGAAACGACTTCGGCTACCTGGCTTGGACTAACGGCCGGATGCGGACGATGTCACGATCACAAGTACGATCCAATTACTCAGAAGGATTTCTACAGTCTCAACGCGTTCTTCAACAACGTCCCAGAAAGTGGCTCGGGTGAAGAACGGCCCGTTAATCATCCTCCGTTTATTAAAGCTCCTACAAATGGACAAGCCAAGCTCCTGGCAGAGTTGAATAGCAGTGTCGCTAAGCTCGAGAAGGAAACTGAGAACTGCTTGGTGGCTAACAAGATGAAGGCCGACAGTTGGATTTTGCCTCCGTCTGATTCCGCTGATTCGGTAACAGACGGATTGGTAGCTCGATATAAAATGGGAGATCATCCCGTTGCGAGTAGCGCTGATGTGCCCGAACCCAAAGTTATCGGAAAGATCCAAAGTGATATTGGCCGGTCTACAGGTGCCATCACAGTTGGAGAAGTGGGACATCTCAACCTGGGATTGAACGACAAGTTTGACGGTAAGACTGGCTTCTCATACGGAGCTTGGATCAATCCCAAAGGGAACTACGGATCACCCATTGCAAAAATGGATACTGCCCACGATTATCGTGGCTGGGACATGATGCTAGATGATGGCCGTCCAGCTGCTCACTTCCTGAATAAGTGGCCCGACAATGCCTTGAAGGTTATTTCGAAAGCGAAGCTCCCCATGAATGAATGGAGCCATGTCTTGGTGACCTACGATGGTTCCAAGAAGCCGAGCGGCATCAAAATCTATGTCAATGGCAAAGTAACCGAAACGACGATTGAACGAGATACATTGACGGATACCATTCAATCAGAAGTCCCTGTTACCATTGGTCGTCGAACTACAGACCAGCCATTTGAGGGGAAAATCGACGATGTTTTCCTCTTTAATCGAGTCATAAACGCTGATGAAGTTGCTAGGATCGCTGATGTTAGTCCGGCAGCACCACTGCTTAAGATTCAACCTGATTTGAGAACACCTGCTCAAAAGGCCCAACTGGTTGAAGCCTGGTCAGCGTTGAATGACCCGAAATACAAAGCAATGAAGACTGCTTTGGCTGATAAGCAAGACGCTCTCGCCACGCTTGATGGGCAGATCACGACCGTAATGGTCATGGAAGAAATGCCCAAGCCAAGAGATTGCTATGTTCTGATCCGCGGCCAATATGATAAGCATGGCCCCAAGGTCACGGCAAACACACCTGCATTCTTGCCACCGATTCCAGCCGGATATCCCAAGAATCGACTTGGTTTGGCCAAATGGATTGTGAGTCCAACGAACCCGCTCACAGCGAGAGTCGTTGTGAATCGTTTCTGGGAACGATTCTTTGGAACAGGAATTGTGGCCACGGTAGAAGACTTTGGCACCCGAGCAGAATTCCCTAGCCACCCAGAACTCTTAGATTGGTTAGCAACTGAATTCATCCGATTGAAGTGGGATCAAAAGGCTCTTCTCAAAGAGATTGTGATGAGCGCGACATATCGACAGTCTTCGGATGCGACTCCTGAACAGATCAAGATTGATCCGGTGAATCGCTACTATGCACACGGACCACGCTTCCGATTATCGGCGGAAGTTATCCGTGACCAGGCGATGGCCGTGAGTGGATTGCTGGTCGAAAAGGTAGGTGGACCTTCGGTACGGCCTTACCAACCCGATGGTGTTTGGGATGAACTAAACGTCTACGGCAACCTTAGAAACTATAAGCACGATACGGACTCTGGCCTGCATCGACGAAGTCTCTATACGATATGGAAGAGAACGGCGGCTCCACCAGAGATGACCTTGTTCGATATGTCGACTCGTGAGACGTGTCGTGTCCATCGTTCCAGAACGAATACGCCGCTCCAAGCGCTTGTCTTACTGAACGACGTCACGTTCTTAGAGGCCTCAAGAGTCTTGGCTAATCGGATGATCGAAAACGGTGGTAAGTCGACTACTGGCCGCTTGAACTATGCCTATCAGAATGTCCTCTCAAGAAATGCTACGCCCGCTGAGTTGGCGATATTGGAGAAAGGTCTCAAGCAGAGATTGAATCACTATCGCTCGTCACCTGCTGCAGCCAAGAAGTTGGTCAGCTACGGCGATGCTAAAAACGATCCTTCTATCAACACTTCAGAACTGGCTGCTTATACACTTGTGGCCAGCACGATTCTCAACTTGGATGAGACTTTGACCAAGGAGTAAGGAACAAGTTCATGGACCCAATAATTCAGCTTCAAGACGCAATGAATCGGCGAGTCTTCCTCAAAAGGGGAGCTGGCCTTGGCCTAACTGCTCTATTTTCCATGCTAGGTTCGGAAGGATTTGCACAAGATCTTTCCGGCCAGAGAAAGCGCATCGGTGGACTCCCCGGAGTACCTCATTTCACTCCCAAGGCCAAAAGAGTCATCTATCTATTCCAGAGTGGCGCTCCATCTCAGATGGATCTGTTTGATCCCAAACCTCACCTTGATAAATTCAGAGGGGAGAATCTGCCCGACTCGATTCGGAACGGGCAACGACTGACGGGTATGACCTCCGGTCAGAAGTCGTTCCCGGTCGCGCCAACGGTTTTCAAGTTCAATCAGCATGGTCAAAGCGGCATTTACCTTACGGAACTGATGCCACACTTGGGCAAGATTGTTGATGAACTGACGTTCATCTATTCGATGAATACGGATGCGATCAACCATGACCCCGCCGTCACCTTCTTCCAAACGGGATCACAATTGGCCGGCCGTCCCAGCTTTGGTTCTTGGATGTCTTACGGCCTCGGAACTGAGAATAAGGATTTGCCGTCGTTCGTTGTTATGACGTCGGTTGGATCTGGCCGAAAGGACGATCAGCCGCTCTACGACCGTCTTTGGGGATCGGGCTTCTTGCCTACCCAGCATCAAGGGGTGAAGTTCCGAAACGCGGGAGACCCAGTCCTGTATCTGTCTGATCCGGATGGAGTTGATCGGGAAACACGACGGGAAATGATCAATGATCTGGTCGGACTGGACAAGCTTAAGCTATCCAGTGCCCGTGATCCAGAGATCTCCACTCGAATCTCGCAGTACGAACTCGCGTTCCGAATGCAGATGTCTGTTCCGGAGTTGACTGATATTTCGAAAGAACCTTCTAGCGTATTGGAAATGTATGGTCCAAACGTGAAGAAGCCTGGCACCTATGCATTCAACTGCTTGCTCGCAAGGCGTCTCTCCGAGCGTGGTGTCCGATTTGTCCAATTGTTCCACATGGGCTGGGACCACCACTTCAGTCTTCCGATGGCCATTCGTGGCCAATGCGAAGATGTGGATCAGCCAACGGCTGCTCTTATCACAGACCTCAAGCAGAGAGGGCTCTTGGATGAGACACTTGTCGTGTGGGGTGGAGAATTTGGTCGAACTGTGTACTCACAGGGAGAATTGACGGCCACTACTTACGGTAGAGATCATCACCCTCGTTGCTTTACTATCTTTATGGCCGGAGCAGGGCTCAAGAAGGGTATGGCCTACGGAAAGACAGATGATTACTCCTATAACATCGTCGAAAATCCGGTGACCGTTCACGACCTTCATGCCACGCTTTTGAACATTCTCGGAATAGATCACAAGCGACTCACCTTCCGATATCAGGGTAGAGACTTCCGACTGACGGACGTTTCTGGTGAGTTGATCAGCGACATCATGGCTTAGTGAGTTCTGCTGGTTGTCGGGGTGGATCGCCAACACGGACGAACTACCTTGACAACCTGTGAATCTGAACGTGATTCCCGCAAACTCAGCCCTAACATGCGCTGGCAACTCGTTACCTCAGAGATGATCTGTGACCGCTAATAGATTCTCCATTCCGACTCAAAGACTTCAAACACTTTGCCTGAATTTCCTGAACTGCCACCCTATAACAACTGACTAGGGAGTGAGCAAATTTGGGTCCCAATCAAGCTTTTAGGTCACGTGAGTTGGCTCCGCTGCAAAAGCGTGGCCCATTCATCCAATAGACCCCCTTCTGGAGTTTAGGGGACTGTTGTATTCTTACTGGGTGTCTGACAGCTTGCGACGGAGCAACGTGCTGAAGAAATCGGCCCGTATTGCTTTTCATTTATCTGGAGTCTGCCTTTTAGTTAGTGGAGTCTGGAGCCTACCTACCAAGAACTCGATTGCCGTTCGTCCCAAAAAGGTCGATTACAATCGTGATGTCCGCCCGATCCTTGCCAAGTGCTTTACATGCCACGGTCACGATAGCAAAGCTGTAATGGCGAATTTGAGGCTGGATCAAAAGGATACGGCTACCCAAAAGCTTGCAAGCGGAGGCTTCGCTATTGTGCCGTTCCACCCAGAGAAGAGCGAAGTTGTTGAGCGCATTAACGCCAAGAATGCCCTGCAGATGCCTCCGACCTACAGCAATAAGGTTCTGAGCGACGAAGAGCGTAAGGTATTAACGGACTGGATCGCCCAAGGTGCCGAATACAAATCGCATTGGGCCTTTACTGCCCCCGTGCGACCTCCGGTGCCAACGGTCAGCAATGCGAAATGGGCCAAGAACCCCGTCGATAACTTTATCCTTCAAAGACTGGAAGAAGAAGGATTGAAACCAGCCGAGCGAGCCGATAAGCGAACCCTGATCCGACGGGTTACTTTGGATCTCTTAGGAGTTCCTCCCAAACCTGCAGACGTGGAAGCCTTCGTCAAAGATAAGTCTCCAAACGCCTATGAGAAGGTGGTTGATCGATTGCTCGGGGATAAGCAGTACGGTGAGCGTATGGCGATCGACTGGCTTGATACGGCCCGATATGCGGATAGCAACGGATTTCAGTCCGACTACGAGCGGTTCCAATATCGCTGGCGAGATTGGGTCATCGATGCCTACAACAAGAACATGCCGTTCGATAAGTTCACGGTGGACCAGATCGCGGGAGACATGATCCCCAACGCGACCCTTGATCAAAAGATCGCGACCGGATTCAATCGAAATAACCGCGTGAACACCGAAGGCGGAATTATCGATGAAGAATGGCGAATTGAAATGGTCATCGATCGGGTGGAGACAACCAGCGCTACATGGCTTGGCCTTACCGCCGGCTGTTGTCGATGTCACGATCACAAGTACGATCCCCTGACTCAGAAAGACTTTTATGCGATGACCTCCTTCTTCAGCAATATTCCTGAGCAGGGATTTGGTGTGGATGCCGCGGTCAACCAGGTGCCGTTCATCAAAGCTCCGTATCCCGATCAGGCCAAGCGGATGGAGTCTCTGATCTCGCAATTGACCGATGTTCGCATCCATGCCAACGCCTGCTTACAAGCTGACAAGCCAAAGGCGGCGGTATGGACGGAATCTACGGCTCAGCCCAAACCTCCAATTGCAGTCAATCCACTTGTGCGATACGAGTTCTCACCAGAACGAATCAACGCCACGTCCGATCGAGCGTCTCAGGTCGAGCAACCCACCATGAAAGGGAAGTACGTTGCCGAACTGGGGCGATCAACTGGTGCGTTGGTTACCGGCGATCAATCTTACGTCGATTGCGGCAACCTTGGAGACTTTGATGGCACCCAGGCCTTCTCCTATGCTCTCTGGATCAATCCGAAGTCACCCAGCGGTTCGCCTATTGCCAGGATGGACGCGGGTAACGGATACCGAGGCTGGGACTTGTACATGCAAGGGAACCGCCCGGCTGCGCACTTTATCAATCGCTATCCGGAGAATGCGCTCAAGGTTGTCTCGAAGACCGATGTTCCCACTGGACAGTGGAGTCACATTGCGGTGAGTTACGATGGTTCCAGGAAGCCGGAAGGGATCCATATGTACATCAATGGTCGTTCAGTGCCGTTTGATGTTGAAGTGAATTCACTAAAGGACACCATGCGCACGAAAGTGCCAATGCAACTGGGCCGACGAAGCATGGGTGACGTTTACAACGGTCAAATTGATGATGTGGTCGTTTTCGAGAGAGCGATCAAAGCCGATGAAGCCGTGGCGCTGGCCGATGTCAGTCCTGCCATGCCATTTCTCCGGATAGCGCCTGAGAAGCGTACTCCCGATCAGAAGCTCCAACTCGCCGAGCTATGGTCGTATCAGAACGATCCGATCTATCGAAAGTTGGAAGATGAGCGCAAGAAGCTTGCCCGAGAAAAGGATAGTTTGGACGATAGGATCCCGACCGTGAGTGTGATGCAGGAGATGCCCAAGCCTCGCGACTGCTATGTTCTCATTCGGGGCCAATACGATAAGCATGGCAAGCAAGTCTTTGCCGATACTCCAGCGTTCTTGCCTCCGATTCCGAAGGGTTACGCCAAGAATCGACTTGGGTTTGCCAAGTGGCTGGTTGATCCAAGCAATCCTCTCACGTCCCGGGTGGCGGTCAATCGCCTCTGGGAGCGATTCTTTGGAACTGGAATTGTCGCGACCAGTGAAGATTTTGGAACTCGGGCGGAGTTTCCGAGCCATCCAGAACTTTTGGATTGGTTGGCAACCGAGTTCATCCGAACCGGCTGGAACGTGAAGGGCATGGTCAAGATGCTGGTGACCTCATCAACCTATTGCCAATCATCCGAAGTCCGACCCGAATCCGTCGCCAAAGATCCGGTGAATCGCTTATTATCGCGTGGTCCTCGCTATCGGTTGCCTGCAGAGGTCATTCGAGATCAGGCCCTCGCGGTATCTGGGTTGCTCGTCGAGAAGATCGGTGGACGATCAGTCCGACCGTATCAGCCAGAAGGCATCTGGAATGAAACGGCAGCCTTTGGCAACTTGGTCAATTACAAGCGTGATATGGGCGAAGGGCTCTATCGAAAGAGCATGTATACGATCTGGAAGAGAACTGCCTCGCCGCCCGAAATGACGCTGTTTGATGTGCCGTCGCGTGAGATTTGCCGAGTCAATCGGTCTCGAACCGATACGCCGCTCCAGGCTTTGGTGCTGCTGAACGATGTGACCTACGTTGAGGCGGCACGGTTCTTTGGCCAAAGAATGATCAAGGAGGGTGGTTCAACTCCAGAGTCGAGGGTGCGATTTGCCTTTGAGACTCTGTTATCTCGGCCTCCTACTCACGATGAATTGGCGATCTTGGCTGCAGGGGTTCAGAGACGTCTCAAGCATTATGCGGTGGATAAGAAGGCGGTAGATGAGCTGCTTGCTCAAGGCGATTCCAAGCCGGACCCCAAAGTTAACCGAGCCGAATTGGCGGCTTATACGATTACGGCCAGTGCGATCCTGAATTTGGATGAGGCGCTCAACAAGGAATAGTTTCCAGGACAGAACATGCAAAACGTCGATCCAATTCTCCAACTTCAAGATTCCATTAATCGTCGCACGTTCCTGAAGCGTGGCTCTGGTCTGGGCCTTGCGGCTCTGTTCAGTTTGATGGGTAGCGAGTCATTTGCCGATACCCAATTCAAGCGAGTTGGGGGGCTACCCAGTGTCCCTCACTTTAAGCCAAAGGTTAAGCGGGTGATCTACCTGCATCAATCAGGTGCCCCATCCCAGATGGATCTCTTTGATCCGAAGCCGGAGTTGGATAAGTTCCGGGGCCAAGAGCTACCTGACTCCATCCGTATGGGACAGCGCTTAACGGGAATGACTTCGGGACAGAAGGCATTCCCGGTTGCTCCAACTATCTTCAAATATCAGAAGCACGGAGAGAGTGGGTTAGAGCTCAGCGAGCTGTTGCCCCACTTGGCAAAGGTTGCGGACGAGATCTGCTTGATCCGATCCATGAACACGGATGCGATCAACCACGATCCAGCGATTACGTTCTTGCAGACCGGTTCGCAGTTGGCTGGGCGTCCGAGCATGGGCGCATGGCTCTCGTACGGGCTTGGAACCGAGAATCGGGATCTGCCGGCCTTTGTCGTTTTGACTTCCATCGGTCACGGCAACACCAATGACCAGCCGCTTTATGATCGACTGTGGGGCTCAGGCTTCCTTCCGACCGAACACCAAGGAGTCAAATTCCGAAATTCGGGCGATCCTGTCCTCTATATTTCCGACCCTGCCGGCATCGACAAGGCGACACGACGAGACATGCTTACCGATATCGCGAGCATGAACAAGCTTCGGCTGCATACGATGAAGGATCCGGAGATCGCCACGCGAATTTCCCAATATGAGCTGGCATTCCGAATGCAAGCGTCGGTCCCTGAGCTGACCGATATTTCGAAGGAGCCGAAGGAGATCATTGACCTTTATGGCCCGAATGTAAAGACTCCGGGAAGCTACGCCTACAACTGCTTGTTAGCTCGACGGCTATCCGAGCGTGGTGTTCGGTTTGTCCAGCTTTATCACCGTGGCTGGGACCAGCATGGCGACCTTCCGAATCAGATTCGCCGACAGTGTGACGATACCGATCAACCGACGGCCGCGCTCCTCATGGATTTGAAACAGAGGGGTTTGTTGGATGAGACGCTCGTAATCTGGGGCGGAGAATTCGGCCGAACCGTTTACTCTCAGGGTGAGCTGTCGATGACCACTTATGGTCGAGACCACCATCCACGGTGCTTCTCAATCTGGCTTGCGGGTGCGGGAATCAAGAAGGGTTTTGCTTATGGTCGAACCGATGACTATAGCTACAATATCGTCGAGAATCCAGTGAACGTCCACGATCTGCACGCGACGATTCTGCACCTTTTGGGAATCGAGCATACGAAGCTGACGTTCCGCTACCAGGGAAGGGATTTCCGGTTGACAGACGTATCAGGTGAGCTGATCCCGGCGATCATGGCGTAGGGCTTTCATTTTGCCCTTCCTAGTGATTGAGGCAAGATCTGGAGAGATGCCAATGATCGGTTCAGCGATTTGCGTTGGTTCGGAAAACGCGCGGTTGATGCAACATAGCTTTTTGACTTTGGATCGCCGTATTAAGAGATTTGGACTTAATTCGTTCGTGCTAACTATAGGTTGAGGTTCTGAATTCGATGTCGTTTGGCTTTGGTCCAACAGATTGATCTCAATTTGCGAACGTATGGTTTTCGGCTCGGACACGATCAATCCCTTTTGCTCTGGTCCTCCAGACCAGATTGATTCATTGGGCCGGATACCAGGGCCTGCCGGCCCTTAGCTATCATCCTGCGATCCTTCAGATCGCCGAATTTCCGAGGCACTTTGTAGAGAGACGGGAAGGGCGGAAGACGATGCACGTTGTTAAGGAGTTCAATCCTTTTTGACTCGGTCTTGGGAGCCGTAGCCCATAGCGTTTAGGATGGTGAAGTCGTAGAAAATCGGAGATTGCGAATCGCTCGGGCCACCGTTTGAAGTATCACTGGCGACTGCC
>Ga0164297_10003188_pt1 | contig 15428 bp, 19 predicted proteins | sample GEODES058metaG_FD_113539 | JGI IMG/M metagenome (GOLD analysis project Ga0164297, IMG submission 113539) | Dystrophic lake water microbial communities from Trout Bog Lake, Wisconsin, USA - GEODES058 metaG | ecosystem: Environmental > Aquatic > Freshwater > Lake | place: USA: Trout Bog Lake...
CATGTCCGGCACGTGCTGACTGGCCGTGACCACCCACCCATGGGCATCCATGTCACCAGTGCATGCGGTGCAAATTGCGGTGCTCAACGCGTCATCCAGCGCTGGGGCGGCTTGCGCAGCATCATTTGCGCATGCGGGCGGCCGGCGGCAATCGCAGAAAGGCGCCGCATGCGCGGTATAGAGGTGGAAATCATCGGCAGGGATGCCTGCCTCTCCCTCCCACCCACACGCTCCCACCATCCCGGCTCACGTGCACAGCGGCATCCCGGCTACCCACCCACCCACTCCCGGGTCACCCTGCCCGAAGGGTGCGTGACGGGGCTCACCTCCACTAGACTGTCGACCTCATCACAGGGCGCATACCACAGGTCGTCCACGCCACACATAATGAAGCCTGTTACTATCTACGGAGCCGAGCCCAGCGGCAACAGCCAGAAGGTGCGTGTGCACAGAAATCTCTCTCCAGAGGAAAGCCAAACTGTCTCTGACCCAGAGACCCCACTCCCGACCAGGCGCTGTTGATGTGTCGCCTGCTGAATCTTCCTTTCACGCTGATTGCCCCTCCTCCAGTGGGCAACTGGGGCAAAGCCAGCACTGCGGAAGAGCAGGCTGCCCGCGACGCCTTCCTGGCCATCAACCCGCTCGGCCAGGTGCCTCTCCTGGTTGACCCCAACACGGATGACGGCAGCGAGCTGGTAGTGCGAGACAGCGCGGCAATTGCGACGTATCTGGCACGCAAGTATGGGCCCCCGCACTGGGCCCCCACAGAGGCGGTCTCAGCTGCGCGCGTCGCGCAGTGGCTGTCCTATTCCTCCAACGAGATCAACAACAGTTTGCTGAAAGTGCGCATCGCCCTGCTGTTCGACTGGAGCATCGAGCCGCTCAGCGTGGACGGGGCACTGGAGGTGAGCCACAAGGTGTTGACCTTTCTCGACTCTGAGTTGTCGGCGGGTGAGTCGAAGGGGAACAACTGGCTTGTGCCTGGGGCGGAGCCTACAATCGCGGACGTGTGCTGCTACCCGTATGTCGCGTACGCGGACAACAGCAGCAAGGGGGCGATCAAGCTGGCAGACTATCCAGCTGTTTCACGCTGGTGTACACGCTTCGCACAGCTGCCAGGCTACGTCGCGATGCCGGGCATGTGAAATGGATTCATATTGGGCCGCATCAATAATGGTCTCCCTCTCACGATACCGTGTCGCTTAGGGGCAGCCCTGAGAGTTGGACCTCTCTGGTGGCGGGCTTGAACACCACGAAGCTGCCGTCTGCACCGAACGCGCCCGGGTTGATGCATGTGCATCCCTCGAACTCGCAGCTCGTCTGCGGCGCCGTGCGATCCGCCATGATGAGCACCTGCGGCTGGGGAAACAGCCACAGGGAATGGTCGTATTGCCACAAACACGGCGCATGCACCAGCGGCAACGGCACCAAATGTGACTGCTGCAGCACTGTCGCGCACAACGAGGAAAACAACGAGCAGCCTCGTGCATGTGCTGCTTTTGCCGCAGTTGCCTCGGGCGACTCATGCACATTCTCCTCAGCGGTGCCTTCATCCATGGCATCCCCATTCCCGGGCGGGTCTTCCACAGGCGGCAGGACACATGCGCGCCGCATGCGCGCTGCCAAATCCTCGCGGAAGAGGACGACGTCTGTGGCGTGCCATCGGAGACGAGAGGGACTGCTGCACAGCACCGCCTTCGGCGCTGCAGCTCGCAGTGCACGCGTCAAGCTGAGTGGCAAGCCGGGTCGTGGTAGTGTGGGCGACAAGCTTGGATCTCCCGGTCCGGGCACGAAGGCGAACGCGCTGTGCTCCAGGAGGGTATTGAACTCGCGCAGCACTTCACCTAGGCTCTCAAACGCAGCTGTGCAGACAGTGGCGCATGCTGTCAGACATACAAGCATACAAGCGCGATATGATTCAACCTCCTCAGGCAACGCACCTTTGCTTGCGTCCAGTCCCGATGCAGATGCACCTGCTGGATGTGAGCAGAAATCGCCCATGAACACAAACAGCGCCGGCGGCGGCTCCATTGCGTCGAACGTGCCCAGCACGCGGCGGAGAGCAGCGACGACAAGCGGTCTGTCCATATAGATGTCTCCAAGAATGACCCACATCTCCTCACTGCACGCCTCCTCAGCCTCCTGCAACCGCAGCACATCTTCAGGGCTGCGGGGACCGATGCAATGCAATCCATGTGCGTGTGTGTCATCCATCTGACGCAAGTGAGAGAGGTGCAAAACAAAAACGAAAAACGCACCGAAGCGTGCCGGCGCCGAACATGTCGACATGCGGTCCCAGCGCCTGTATGCTGTCGCCTCGCGGCTCCACTGGTGGAAAGCCCAGTGCCTGTGCTTCAAACACGCCGTCTCGGCGCAGGCTGCCCTCCGCGACAACCACGCAGTTCTCCGTGAAGAGGCCCGCACTCGTGGCCGCTTGGCTGACGTCCACCGCGCACGCGCCCGTCGTGTCTTCCAGCCAGAACCGGCCATCCTCGAGCTGGCTAAGCGCGCCCAGCACGAAGCGCTTCTCGCCGGTCGTTCCGAGCAGCGCTTGAAGCGGCGTCAGCTCGTACACTGCATGTGCGCCGGGGGTGACGACGCCCTTCAACGCGGGCTTCCCGAACATCGGGTTCCGCGCCAGTCGCTGCGACAGCAAGTGGAAACGATCCCGGTACAGACTCGCTTTCGCGTCTGCGTCTGCAAGCACGGACGGCGCGCCAGACGCTCTGCGGCGGGAAGCGGTCCAACGATGCGGTGTGAGAGCCTCATAGAAACGCGGGCAGCAGGAAAGAGCGAGCTGCGAGGGTCGTTTCCGCACGGACTCACCTGTGGAACATGCGTCTGACTGGGTCATACGCATACCGAGGCGCGGCGAACGCGTCCACGAACGTGAAGCCTCCCGCAAGAGTGACCACTCCACTTGTGTGTCCACTGGGCTGCCGCCCGGCATCTAGACCAGCTTCCCCCGCCCCTGGTGCTGCTACTGACCCGCCTTGTGACGCTGGCGCAGCCACGCTGGAGATGGCGGCTTGGACGTCGTCGGGTGAAACCACGCTGCTGGACACTGGCGTTTTGTGTGGGGAACAACACAGCTGTCAGTCCTTGGACCGGCCTCAGCAGTCTCGTGCACGCACAGTTCCTCGCTTGCAGCGACACGAGAAGCTGCGCTAACGCCTCCTGCGCGTTGCTCTGGCCCTGGAGGAAGTCGCACACCAGGCGCATGGTGTCGCCCCGAAGCGACAAGCCTGCGGTTCTGAACTCGCTGTGCACAACCGACGAGGATACCTGCGCTGCCATGGCTGCGCGCAGGCGTGTGTGCGCCGAGACAAAAGCGCAGAGGAGGGACCGATGTGTGGATAGCTGAGGGTATGTATTCCTGAGGTGCCGCTTCGCGGCGTTTGCCTGCGTTGGATGATGCCTCTTTCATTCATCTTCTTTACTGCGTCCGCCCTTGGCCGCAACCCAGATGGCTTCGCCAGAATGAGTCATTCGGAAGTGGTCATCACGCAGAAGGCCCTGTAACAGAGCGGGGGCGGTCAGTTGAACGCAGGGCGGCGGGTGAAAATGCTCGATTTCTGTGTGGCCATGCAGGATCCTGTGACGCACCCGCGGAATGAGGATGTGGCGATACGCTGCGGAGCACTGATAACCAACTCTGTGAGGAATATAGCTGGCGAAGAGGCCCCACTTGTCACCACATCCGTGCGTGGTTGCCACCTGCAGGGGGCGACATCGTCCGCGTGAGTTGCAATGCGCGGGGCGAGCATGCAAATCGTCAGATGGAAGGCCTTGGCGCACACGTGCCTCTACGAACCGCTCCAATTCCTCCGCCGCCCACTCCCCATGCCACGTGTCCTCGCCCGGAACGTTGTGGCGGTAGAAGTACGCGTTCGGGTTCTTGTGCAGCATGGAGCGCGCAAACTCCTTGGCACTCTCCCCCTTGGGGCATCGCCGCGAGAACTGGCCTCCGCCATTGGATTCCCACGCCTCCTGCAAATCACCAGGCACGAGTGGCGAGTGCCTTCAAGTCAGTGTGTGTGGGCCACAATAACACAACACTGCTCCCGGGATCGCGCACCGCCGCAGAGGTTGCCAGGCCGAGCTTCTGTCGCACGCTCTCCTCCACCCAGCCTGTGAAGTGGCCCGTCATCATCGGACCTGATCGCAAGGGTGGGGCGGAGCAGTGGGCGGTTGGTGGTTAGTGCATTGTCTCGGCGGCAAAGGGCTCGGCCGCCTCGTCGAGGGCACATGCACTCCTTTGGTGGCCCCCACGTGCGCGATACACGTGACAGGGACACACGCGATAAGAAGATAGGGCGCTCTCAGCGCGAACGCGCCTTTCGGCAAGCCTTTGCGGTCCAAGTACTCGTCCACAGTCAGCAGGCGACTATACTCGCCCTCCAACTCCGGCGTCCCCGGGGGAGCGTCACCCGGCGCGCCAGAGCGCGCGCCACCCTCAGGAAGGTCGTCCACAGGCAAGCCCTTGCGCAGGCGCTGGCGCTTGCTCACACGCACAGGGGCCAGGTCCTCAGGCGCCGGCGCAGACGCAGTGCGCGACTCTGTGAGGGAGCGCTTGTGGCCGGCAGCGCTGCTGCTCTGTGGCTTTGTTCGTCGCCAGGTGGTGATGCCTTGTGTCGCGACGCGGGCCACCGCGTCAGGCACGCCCAGGGCAGCCAGCATCTCGTTGTTGCGCGCAATGCGGGCAGCGCGCGCCTCCTCGTACTCATTCAACGCCGCACCGCCCTGTGCACCGACAGCAGCAGGCGTCTCAGCTGGAATGACCTTGCGCGTCATGGCCGGCTGGCGAGAGCGGTGTGTAATGGCTCGACGGCGGGGGTCCCACCTCCAACCTGTGCATCGCTCCTTCGCCGCAACGCGTGCATGCCTTGACGTCACACAAAGCCCCGGGCATGCGCGACCTGCCGCGTCCTGGCGGCACTGCCCCTGTGCGTGTGGTCGTGGTCGGCCCCCAAGGCTCTGGCAAGACGTGCTTCGTGACCGCCGCCGCGACAGAGTCCTTCCCTGAACATGTGCCACCGACACTGCCACCCACACTGCTGCCGGGACATGCGTTACCTGACCGCACGCCGTGCCTGCTGATCGACACAAGCAGCCGCGGCGAAGACAGAGCACATGTCGTGGCCCATCTTCGCGCCGCGCACGTCGTCATCTTATGTTACGCGTCCGACGCGCCTCGTCAAGCAATCCTGCAGGCGCTGCGCACCGAGTGGCTGCCAGAGCTCCGACGGGCGTCGCCGCAGTTGCCGGTCGTGCTTCTTGGCTGCAAGTTGGACGCCACCGCTGGCGTGAGCAGCGGGGCTGCTCACCCAGCAAGCAGCTCCGCCGCGTCCTTCGCTGCTGACTTAGCTGGCGAGGCACCCACCGGCTGTGTAGACGCGTCGCTGGAGTGTTCTGCGCGCACTCTAGTTGCCGTCCATGCTGCTGTCTACGCCGCGTGCGCCGCTGTGTTACATCCAGTCGCGCCGCTCTTCGACGCTCGACAGCAAGCACTCACACCAGATGGGTTGGCGGCGTTACGCCGCATGTTTATCATGGCGGACGCCGACTGCGACGGCGCTCTGAGCGAGCGCGAGCTGAGCGCTTTCCAGACCGCATGTTACGGCATCCCTCTGGGCCAGGGCGAGGCTGCCGATATCATGCGTACGGTGGCGGAGCGGCTGCCGCAGGGCGTGACATCTCGTGCCGGTGGCGGGCTCACATTGCCGGGCTTCTTGTTCTCTCAAGCTCTTCTTCTGCAGCACGGCCGCTGCGATGCCGTCTGGGCTGCGCTGCGCGCCTTCGGCTACGGCCCGCAGCTGAAGCTGCAGCCGGAGGCGATGCCGCAAGGCGCGCAGGCGCTACTCGCCAAGCTGTTGCCTCCAAAGGGCTCGGTGAGCAACGCAGACGTCGTTCTCGAGTTGTCGCCCCGCGGCATCGCATTCGTGCAGACTGCATTCGCACAGTGCGCGCATGGCACATCACCACGCGTGTGGTGGCCCCAGCTAGAAGCGCTGTTCTCAACGTCCCCTGGAGGTGCTGTTGCAGCTACAACAGCCCTTGGATGGACCCATGCTTTGCATTGGGAGTCGATAGTCAGCTGCGCGTCAGAGGACGATGCCGCCGCTCATACAGCAGCTGCGAGCTCCGCTGATGGACCGGGTCTCACATGCGCCGCTTTCACTGCCCTCTGGACCATGTCCGCGGCATGCCATCCGAGCGCGGCTGTGCAGCAATTATGCTACCTCTGCTACCCTGGCGACCCCGCCTCAGCGGTGCGACTGGCCAAGAGACGCACGCACCGCGCACATGGCGCCGCTGCGTCTGCCTTCTGGAGACGTGGGGCTTCTCTCGCTGGCGCCGTCAGCGCCGGTATTCACCACTCCAGCGGCAGATGCAGCGCTCTGGTAGCTGTCGCGGGGCCGCCGGGACAGCAGGCGCAATACGGGGATAGCAGCTTGTGTCACCCTGTGGGCGTGCTGTTGGATGCGATGCACAATCACATGATGCGCGAGCACAGCACCTCAGCAGCAGCTGGCTCTGCAGACTCTCACGGCGGCGCGTGGTCAGCTGCTGGCACGCCAGTGCCGACATCCCATGGCGCTGGCGGGCCCAGAGCTGTGCTCCAAGAGGGCTCGTCCCCTTCGATCAAGCCGCCTGTGGAGTTGTCTGGGATGGCGACGCCTGCACGCTCACCTGTTGCTATGCCGTCACAAGACACGCTGCGTACACCGGTATCATCAGCGTCGCGGATGCAACGAAATGGTGGTGGCGGCATGTCTGTGAGCCCACGGACAGAAGACATGAGACCTATAGTTGCGGCGTTGCTGGACCCCGTTGCGGCTACCACTCCATCTGACATGGCTAGCAGCAGCTCGGGGAATGGCAACACCAGCGACGCTGTGCCGTGCGGTGTCGTGTTCTATGCACTACGCGATGGCTGGAGCGAAGGGCCGCTGGCATGCCGCACAAGCCATGGCTCTGGCCGTCCTGACCTCATGCTCTTCTGTTTCGATGCACGCAGTCGCGCGAGCTTCAGCAGCGCTGCGAAGAGCTTGAACGACTGGGTGACACGAGCTGCGCAACCCAACATCCCGGCACTTCTGGTCGGCACGTACCCTCCCGAAGACGGCGCAGCGATTGGAGAGAACGCGCATCGCCTGCCGTGGGATGACGGCCTCGTGTCTGCATTCGTGTCGTCACTCGGCATGCCTCACCCGATCGTGCTGTGGACTGCGGATCCCAGGGCAGTGGAGAGTGTGCTGTGCAGTATCGCAGCTGCCGCTACCGCGTCGGAGCCGGTCATACCCGAGACGCGGGCTGCGCGTTCGACGCGCTTGCGTCTGCGCACTGTGCGTCGAGCGGCGACGAGTGCAGTGGGTGGGGCTGCAGTGCTGAGTGCAGGGGTGTATCTATACAAGCTCTACCGCCGCGCGAGCAAAGACGATTGATGATGGGACGGATACGTTCGTGTTACTCTGCACCAAATAATACCGTCGAGACACACGCTCACCTGCCGGTGGGCGCTCCACCGAAAGGGTTTCCAAGGGACACGCCGTTAGGCGGCCCTCCGCCACCAGACGGCGGCGGCTGCTGCTGCTGCTGTTGGTATTTCGGCGGCATCCACTCTACATTCTTAGCGCTCATCTTGAAATCCACCTCGTATTTCCTGACACAAATGAAAGGCCAGCATCAGAAGTGAGAGACACAGAGGATGCGCTGTACGCGAGCACACAACGCACAACTTGTTCTGCCATCGGCATTTGACCGCGTTCGCGGAGCGGCCCGTGATGCGGCCGATGCTGCTGTACGTGTGCTCAGGCGTGCGCTTCTCAAACTTGGCTCGCATCATGTCCACAATCAACTGGTCTTCTGGTTTCGTCCACGCTTTCGCCGAAGCGGCTTCTTTCTGTGGCGTGTGCCGAGCAGGAGCAACTGCAGGTCCCATCCCGCCTAGAGGCTGGCCTCTGCCTGCGAGTTGTGCATGGAGCAACCGTGCCAGCGCCAAGGTTTGGGCGCCGCTTGTATTAAGCAGCTCTGTGTGGGGCACATTCATGGCTGCCACGCCGGCAGCCGGTTGCTGGCCGCCGCCGCGTGCGTTGTGGGGAGGAGCAGAAGCACTAGGCAGGAAGTGCGGCGCAAGGCGAGAGAACAGCGGGGCAAGGTACTGCAGTTGCGTCGGGATCTGCGTAGGTGGTGCTAGCCACGGGAGGGAGGCGTGCGCGAAGTGCGCGTCCTGCGAGCGTGGGTGGTGTTAACATGACAGGTAAAGAAAGGCAGGTCACGTACTTATTGGGTTTGTTCGGGCCCCAAAACACGTACCGCCCACAGCGGGTGGTCTGCGCCGTACGCTCTCAGGTTATTTGTCACCACGCTTGGCACAGGCAGGCCCACGGGGTCGAGCGCGTGCTGCTCGGGCAGGATGAAAGCTCCTGGAAACACGCCAGGATTGTAACAAGGACTAAAACGCACGGGGCACAGCAGCTGCCGTCACATACCTGGCTCTGGCGCAACTATGCGTGGAGCTGCAGGCCGCCCCGGCTTCGCCTTGCTGCCTTTGCGAGTTGTAGGAGGCATGAGTGGTAGTCTGCGCCTGGACTTGCCTCTCGGCGTTCTGCACTCACCCGCGCGTCCAAGGCACGCTTGCGAACACGCGGCTCAGGGTAGCGCTCAAGACACTGACAGAGAAGCAGGTGAAGCAGCTCTCCGTGGAGCGCAGCCCGTCAAGGAAAAAGCAGCTCGCCACGAGCGGACACAGGGAGGCACAGAAGGGCCCAACAGTGCACTGCGCGCTCAGCGACTCTGGCCTCGGTGCTCTGGAGACTTCGTCCACACGCGGTCTGCCGACGTCCCGCTGTTTGGCGTCGGGGGCCCCGCCTCAGGCGGACTGAGAGACGTCTCTTGAAGCCCATGCTGTCTCCTGGAACCTCGCCGCGCAGACGCGTCATGTGAGACTGCTGATCATGGCGATGCGTGTGTGAGGATGTCGCCTATAACTCTTGAGCTGCTCCGCAAGCGGGCTGAACACAACGGTGGCATAGTCGCCACACTGGAGGCGCGTTCCACTGCGCCCACACGTCGTTTTGGTGTCAAGCTCTTGACAGCTGACAGTCAGCCGAGCGAGTTGTTGACGCGAGCCCCCGTCTCGCAGGAAGTTGCCCTGCACGGTCAAGACATTGAGCGCATCGAGCTTCTTGGCCATGCGTGCCGGGAGCTGCGCATCCTGTACTTGCAGAACAACGTCATCGGGCGTATAGGTGCGTTCGAAACATCGTGCTGAGAAAGAGCACAACGCCGAGGGACAAGGCGCTGTGAACACGCACGGTCAGTATTGCTGACCAAGGCGCTGCCAACGTGTGTCTTTGCGCGCGCTTGCAGAACACCTGCACCGCCTGAAGCAGCTTGAATACCTGAACCTGGCGTTGAATAACATTACAGAGGTGCGTCGCCGGTCGCGCCCCGCCAGTCAACGCGTCGCTCACCGCTGTTTGTGTCCCCAGGTGACTAACTTGGCCGGTTGTGAGGCTCTCTCCAAGCTCGACTTGAGCGCCAACTTCATCGCCTCGCCAGCGGGCTTGCTCAGCATCGCGAGCCTAGCGGCCAACACCGCGCTACGGGAGCTGTTCTTGACGGGGAACCCGTGTTGTGCAGACCAGCGATACCGCCCTTTCGTGGTGGCGTCTCTTCCACAGCTCGCTCGCTTAGATGGCGTCGACATCACACCCAGCGAACGCATCGCTGCACAGAAGGTGCGTGATGCGCGCGTGTTGCTGGATGGACTGACTGTGGTCATTGACAATGCCTGAGTGCCTGTGTAGGTGCTTCACACGCTCCGCGATGACATCGCGGCGCAGGTGAATGACACACGGGAGCCACAAGACGACACGCGATGGGGACCGGCTGCGAGACTGCGGGAGCACCGTGAAGATGCAGCCGCACGGGAGGCAGCAGAGCAGACGAAGCGGAAGGAGGCCGCTCGGCTTCTCGGAGGCACTTCCCTTGGAGATGCGGTTCCCAAGAAGCCACTTCGCCAGCAGTTGGATCCACTGCCTGACGATGGCGCCTTGCCAGCGCAGTGCAATGAAGGCGGCTGGCGTTATACGCTGGATGATTGGTCAACTCCAGGGTGTGTGACACTCACTGTCTGGCTGGGCCGGTACACCTCGGGCGACGATGTATCTGTTGATGTTACGCCGCAGTGCGTACGTGTGCTCCTGCACGGCCGCATGCTGTGCATTCACGCGCCCGAGGACGTGATACCAAGCGCAGCAACTTGTCAGCGCAGCGAAGCCACCGGCGCGCTGGTCGTCACTATGGCTACTGTCTCTGCGAGCAGCGTGTTTGCAGTGGGTGGACCACATCGGAGTGGTGATGGTGGACCAACCAGAGCGTCATGTCCGATAGCTTTCAGCCAGAGTCTTGATCAAGGTCAGCAGCATCTGCTCCGTGCCACTGGCTTTGTGCGCGCGCGGCCGGCGAGGCATACAGTAGTGGATGGTGAGCTAGAGACTGCTGATGAGCCGCCAGCGTTGTGTGCGTGAAATGCATGTGCAATGCCCTGTCAGGCGAGGCCAGCCAACAGAGTAGAGCCCCTCCGCAGAGTCTACGCGCAGCGCCGCGTCTGAAACGCGCCGCTCTCAAGCCCAACGTGGGGTGCTTTCCACAGTCAAGCCGCTCTTGTGCGTGCTTTCCGCCTCCGCGTGCGCCCGTGAAAGGTCGCGCCCCTCCAGAACAATGGGTGTCCCTGTCGACTTTGTGACTCTGCCCGGCCAACACGGCCTGGGTGTGAAGCTCAGCACGTGTGTTGAGCCAGAGGCGCTGCAGGAGGCCGGCTTGCTGCAGCGCGTGCTTGAGGCGCTCGACGAGCACGGCCTTGTGGTGTTGCAAACCACCGCCCCTGCGAGTGCGTCTCAGCTGGACGCCTTTGCCACAGGGCTGCTGGGTCCAAACAGCTTGGTAGACTTCAGCGGCTGCGACGCCAATGCACGGAACCAAGGCGGCGGTGGAAGCAAGTGTCATGCCCCTGGCGTTCCCACGGTTCGGGTGCTCGGCAACAAGACTGACGCCTCTGGTCAGCCTACGAGCTTGCTGTGCCGCATGGGCTACGAGTGGCACAACGATGGCGTCGGCCCTGGGGTCATCAGCATTCTGCAATGCTTGGCGACGCCTTCATGTGGCGGCGAGACCCTGTTCGCGTCTTCTTCTGCACTCTATGCAGCTTTGAGTGCGGAACAAAAGGCGATTGCTGATGCTGCTATCCTGGTATGCAGCAACAAGTACACAGGTGGCGGCCCTGCTGCTGTTGATGCGGAATGTGGGCTTCGAATGGACCCGACAGGCACCAAGCGCATCCGACCTGCTGAGACGACGCGCCCAGGGTGGACGCTGAATGAGTCCACCACGCCGCTGGTGATGAAGCACGCGCATAGCGGCAAGCCGGTAATTGTTCAAGGCGGCAAGAATCTGGACCATATCAAGGGCATGGACGCGGAGGCAAGCGCTGAGCTGCTGTCTTCCCTCCTCTGCACTGGCCTGAAGCCGCAGCACGTGACGCCCCTCGATGAGGACCTGTATGCCACCGGAAAGACAAGTTTCGCTCCAGAGGCGGTGCTGGAATTCAAATGGGCGCCCGGGACGATCGTGGTGTGGGACAACCAGGCGATGCTGCATTCAACAACACCGGTGGTTCTCTACGGCCCCGGAGAACGATTGTTTTTCCACATCATCGGTACTGACCAGCGGCATCTGGGAGAGCATGCGGACACAGGAGGCGGCGATTACGGCAAGAATCAACGCGATGCGTTCTTCCTAGGCGCTCGCGCGACCGAGTGATGAATCATAAGAGATGATGAATTACAACTGTCTACATTGACAGCGACACACGAGCACTACACAGCGGCAATTTCCATCGGCGCCGGTTTCTCTGCGTCCACAGGGGCTCCCTTGTGCAGAGAGTCCGCATCGTGACCAATGCCGGAGCTGGGCCCTGTGTATCCCCACAGTGCAGTCGCTGGAGGCCAGAAGATCATCGCACCCACAATGGCGGCTCCGAGAGCCACGCCCGCGTAGTTGAGGTTGTCCTTGTTCGCGGGCAGCACCTCGGGCAGCGCAATGGTGGCCACCGAGAAAAGGGAAACACAGGCACCCAGGAATGCCATGGGCTTGCTCATCCACCCCAGGTTAAAGTCTGGGCTGGCTTCGAACGTTTTGCGCGCAGTGGTGAGGCGCAGGATGCAGGGCACGCCGTACGCCAAAAGGTACCCGTTCGAGCTGATTGCGGAGACGCTAATATACCCCTCCACAGGGTTCCCTGAGAGGTTGGCCGTCAGGAACACGATCGCCATGCAGCTGAAAACAGCCAGGGAGAACATGGGCACCGAGTTGATGCTTGACACATGGCGGAACAGCTTGGAGAAGGGCAGCCCATTGTCGCGTGCCCAGGCATACAGGAAACGGCTTCCAGCACACGTGTTCATCAAGCCGCAGATATATGCGCCCAGGAACACGACGAAAGTGAAGAACATAGCGCCGTTGCGAGCATTCTTGGTCGGATTCGGCATGCCGGTGACGACGTTCAGGCACGCGGCGCCGCTCCGAAGGAGGCAGCCTTGATTGAAGTCTGAGCTACTGGCGGTCATGTTTACCATCGGGGAGCCCGGCGCGTAGTTGGTGTCTGGGAAGCGGGCGGCAAACACGTCCCAATAGATATTGCTGGCGGCGTACAGTCCTTGTGTGATGCCCCAGTAAATGTTGGCCGGCTCCTGAATAGAGAAGAGGTATGCGAGCAGCAGGCAGAAGTTCAGGAACGCAGAGCACATGTAGGAGCCTGCAGGTGGAGGGAGTCAGATGGCAATCCTGGTGAGCGCAAACACACACACTCACCGATCATGCTGCGCGGCACGGTCCAGCTGGCATTGTGCGTCTCCTCCGCCATGTGTGACGGCTGGTCGTAGCAGTTGATGAGAAACTGAGACATGAGCATGCCCGCGACGAACATCCAGCCGTAGCTCGGCAGCCCATTGTAGGCGTAAATCCCGACAGGGTTCGGAACGCAATTTCCGGTGCTGGTCTCAGGATTGCAGTTTGAGTACCACTTTGTGAACACCCACTTCCACGTCTGGTGTGTGGGCGCGATGGAGGGGACGCCGATGATCAGCATGAGGCAGCCAAAGATCATCACACCAAACGAGGCCCAGGACACTTTGTTCATGAACCGCAGTGGCATGAGGTTGATGCAGAACTGCGAAATCGTGATTGCGACGGTGATGCCGAACAGCTTCTTCCACGTGCCGTACTGGCCCTGGTGGCTGAAGCCCGTGGTGTTGTCCCAAAGGTCGAGCTTGCGCATCTCGAAGGGGTTGCCAGGATCCGCGCCGTACGTGCGCATCAGGTCCATCGAGTACAGCGCCTGGGCAGCCGCAGAGTTCACAGACGCCATGGAGCCAAAAAATGAAAGCATGACGAGCCACGCGTTCATGTAGCTCGGGAAAGTACCGAAGTTGAATGTTTTGCCGAAGACCTTGACCGGCCAGTCGCCAGCCATGCTGCGGCCCACCCAGTTGTAGGGGCCGCCCGCGGTGATGTACTTAGAAGCCACCTCAGACATACTGAACACCAGTCCGAGAGAGGCGAAGAAAAAGATGATGAAACTGCGGGTTGAGACGCGCGACAGTCGAGAGTGAGAGACACAGGCGTATCCCGGCACGCGCAGAGAGGACTTACCCCCACACCACCGTGACAGGGCCGCCCTGGCTGAAGGCGATGGAGAAGACGCCTGAGGGGGGAAAAGGGGACCGGGGTCAGTGCACGGGCCGCAGCACAAGGAGAGACAGGCGCGGTGGCGTGAACCGGCGCAGAAAAGAGAAGTTATGCGACAGGGCGGACGAGAACGCGCGCGGGCTGGCCCAACGCGGGCGTGGGGCGCATAAGGAACCGCGACCCCAAACCACCTCCAGGGCCATGGGGGTCCTCTGGGGGCACCGACTCGTCGAGCCCCCGTTCCTCGGCGCCCACGCACCGGCACTGAGCAGCGGCTGAATGATACCCGTGCAGAGGCCGATGGAGCCGATCAAGCCCATGCCGCGCTTCAATTCCTGCCTGCACCAGATATGGACGTGGAGGTCCACTGCTGTCAGTCACACCCCTCACGCTTGGCCCACACAGGCACAACACGCACTTGTAGCCCAGCTGCTCGAGCTTCACCTCGTCGACGTGGTCGAACTTGGGGCTCGCAAGCGTGTGCCCAAGCTTGGCGTGGTCGGGAAGTGGTGCCTCCTTCTCCATAGTGGCTCTTTCTCTTGCAGCCAACACGCGCGCGCAGAGGCAGAGGCAGAAAACGGCGTCACTACGCTGCAGCAGAAAGATGCAGAGAGCAGCAGGCGAACGGCGGTGCGAAGCAACCCGCGTGACTGCTATGACGTGGAAGGATGACGAGGGACTCAACTCACGATCTACATGACGTGGGCTGGTTGCGTTCCGTCGCTGTTGATTCCGTATCCCCTGGTGTGTGTTACGCAGGCACGCCGCGTCACATGTCGCCCTTGAGCTGCTGGCAAATGCCGGTAAAGGTGGTGGGCGCATCCGCGGGCTGCGCGTTCGCTGCCCCCGGTGCTGCACCTGCAGGCAACCAGCTCGGCTCCGCGCCCAGGAGACTGCCAAGACCCGCATACATGTCGTTCGTGTGCTCCGGCACTGGCATGACTGGCAAACTGTGCTGCCATCCCCCTCTGGATGTCCCTTGGGCGGCATGCAGGCTGCGCACGACAGGGCCAGCGCCGAAGCCACCACGGTGTTGCTGCTGCTGCTGCATACCTGTGCCTGTGCCTGCGCGTCCTCGTGAGAGATCACTGAGGAACTCGAGCTCATCGTCACCTAGGTTGAGGGGCCCCAGGCTGTCGCCCAGATAATGAGGCAATGCCTGCCCACCGCCACCAGCATGTTGATGTTGCTGCTCAGAAGCCGCTAACATCCCGGTGGGCGGCATCGACGCTTGACTCATCCACTGGAAGGCAAGAGCGCACAAGCTCGGCTCGTCCTCAACGTACTGCTGATGCTGATGCAACGCAGTAGGCGCTGCTGCCCCATCGCGCGCCGGCGGCACCTGTGTCATGGTCTGCGCGGCGGGTAGCGGCTGCATCGGCATGGGCGCCATGTGAGGGTAGAGGGGGCCACTGCCAGCCCCAGCACGTGCATATTCAGGAGTCACCGGCACGGGACCGCCAGGGCGACCACCATGTTGCTGCTGCTGCTGCATGAGAGGCATGGTAATAGTGGCACCAGGAGCCGGGGCGCCCAATGCCTCTGGGTGATTCAGCATGAGTGCGAGCATGGACCCCAAAGGTGGCATCCCATCCGCGCCTCCTGACCTTCCCCCATTCACATGCATCGCACTCGATGTGTGACCGGCAAATGCAGGCCCTGGAGACGGCGTA
>Ga0164297_10003189_pt1 | contig 15425 bp, 16 predicted proteins | sample GEODES058metaG_FD_113539 | JGI IMG/M metagenome (GOLD analysis project Ga0164297, IMG submission 113539) | Dystrophic lake water microbial communities from Trout Bog Lake, Wisconsin, USA - GEODES058 metaG | ecosystem: Environmental > Aquatic > Freshwater > Lake | place: USA: Trout Bog Lake...
CTGCTGGTACTAGTGTAAGTGCTGGATACTATCAAGATGCAACTAACGGAGCGTATCGTTCTATTGTTTCTTCAGGTACCACCAACGGATATTATTTTCAAACAAATAGCGGTGCCTCAACTAGCTTGTATATCGGGCTCGGTGGCACTTACAACGGTCTTATTGGTATCGGTACTCTTGCACCTGCTCAAGCATTACACGTAGTTGGGCAGATTATTGCTACATCGGAAATTACTGCTTACTATTCAGATCGCAGATTAAAAGAAAATGTTAAACCAATTGACAACGCAGTTGATAAGGTGTTAAAATTAAACGGTATTACTTACAATCCAAATGAATTAGCAGAAAGTTTTGGTTTTGAAAGAGATATTGAAGTTGTTGGTTTATTTGCCGATGAGGTAGAATCAGTTTTACCACAAGCAGTTAAACTAGCACCATTTGACCAACAAGTTGGAGGAGAAAGTAAGTCAGGGGAGAATTACAAAACTGTACAATACGAAAAGTTAGTACCTTTGTTGGTAGAAGCTATTAAAGAACAGCAAAAACAAATCGACCAACTTAAAGAAACCATAAGTAATATGTGTATCAAATAAGAAGGGAACGAAATGGTTTTTGTTTTACCAGTAACAGGGTCTCAAATTTCAATGGGTGCAGTATATATTGCCGACAACCCAAGTTGGACTCCGACTCCTGGTACTGCAACAATGTCAGCTTTATTAGGAAAAAATATTCAACTAAAAGGAACATTGGTACCTGAATATGCTCCTTCTGATGGAAATCCTACTACTAACGTAAAACTTTCTGGTACATTTGGTGATTTAACATCCTTATATACTTATTACGGTGGTTTATAATATGAGAAAAACAAAATTTAATATAGAAAAAGTTCTAAAACAAGTTGTCTTTGGACCTTCAAAATGGGAATTAGATAATATTGTTTGGCATGATCGAACAACAAATCCTGATACGCTAAAAGGATTTCTAAAAAGAATTGTAGAATTAAAATCATTAAAATCTCCAACTGCTGAAGAAGCAAGAGAATTAACTTTGTTGTTGGAATTAGCCAATGAATTAGATGAAAAAGAATGTTTAGAATTATTATCTAATACTGATGAAATTGCACAACAAACTTTTTTCGAAAATTTATCTAGACGAAGTGCTATGGAAGTGCTAACAGATAAAAAAATTAGTCACGAGACTATGTCTACTATGTGTAAATTAAGCCCTGAAGATTTTATTATTGTGTCAAAACGTACACAAGATTTAATTAACGCAATAACTGCATTAGTTATTCAAGGCGAAACATTAAGTCGAGACGTGGCGGGTGCATGAAAAAGAATTCGGTATTTTCTTCCAGTCAATGGAGTATTAAAAAAAATAAATTAGCAGTATTGGTTCCTTGTAGAGATATGCTACACGCAGCCTTCTCTATGTGTTTAATTGAATTAGTTAAACTTAATACTATGAACAATATTGATACTCATGTTATTTACGATGCTAGTACTGTGTTACTAACTCAACGAGCAAGATTAGCCTACGAAGCACAAAAAGTCGATGCCGAATATATGTTATGGTTAGACTCAGATATGGTATTTCCGGCTACAACTGCTATGCGTTTAATGGCTCATAAAGAAGATGTAGTAGCCGCAAATTATGTTCGTAGACAATTACCTGCCAAAGGTGTAGCATACGAAAAGATTGGAGTATGGGAAAATCCATTGCCATTTAAAACCCAAGACCGATTAGTACCAGTAGAAGGTATTGGTATGGGTTGTATGTTAATGAAAACTAAAATTTTAAAAGAAATTCCTAAGCCTTGGTTTGAATTTCATTGGACTGAAGAAAGCAATGATCACTTAGGCGAAGATATGGATTTTTGTATGAAGATGAAAAAAGCCGGGTATGAGGTCAAAGTAGATACTCATTTAAGTATGGAATTACGACACATGGGAACTTGGGCATTTGGACCCGATTTAATTAAATCAAATTAAATCTAATAGTAATTCTATTTTAGTATTAATAGTTTTATTATTCAAACTATTCTTTACACCTTGATGTAAAGGTTTAGGCCACTGATTAAAATCTACCCAAGCGTATCCTCGATGTTCGTTGTTTAACTCAGGTATAAATTCTTTATCTACAATTAATACGTAGGTATTGTAATGAAAATATTGATCGTTACTTGTAAATAATTCTAAGGGAACAGTTTTCTTTATTTTAGGAGTCACTCCGACTTCTTCAGAAATTTCTCTAGTTAGTGCGTCGAAAGGAGTCAAATCTGCAGGTTCTTTTTTGCCGCCTACGAATCCCCAAGTGCCTGCGGTCTTGCCTTGACCTCTTAATAAAAATAAAAATCTACGAGTGTCTCTAGCAAGAAATAATCCGCCACTACAAATAATTTGATTTACAGGATTATTGACCATAACTGCGGACTATAAATTCCTTCAAAACTCTTATTCCATTCTGTACCGTTCCATACATATTGTATTCCGGTATATGTATTAGTTATGTAAGTAATAGGTTGAGTGACTGTAGAATCGAATACAACAATCCAGTTGGCCCCAGTCCATTGTATGATGCTATTAGCATATGCTTGGAAATTGCTACCGTTAGCATTTTTCCAAGCCTTTGGTCCTGAATAGCTCGGAGTATTATATTCGGGAACTACATTGATATTTTCTAAAATTAAATAAGTTTTTCCTACAGTCGCCCCACGGGGATCAAATGTTTCTGGATTAATTATAGCATCTATTGTGGTTCTACCATTACTTAAAATTGTATTTGTAGGAATAGTGTCAGGGTCAAAAGTTAACAACATACGAGTACTGTCGTTAGCATCTAATGCAATATAAGCAACAATAAATGTTCCGTCTGGTTTTTGTAATCTCAATGTACTAAGTCCTGGACGAAATTGACCTGGATATAAATCTAATACCTGTAACCAACTAGTAGTATTCCCAGGCATACTAGTATCATTGGATGCTTGATTAATACTGTTAGTTAACAAACTAGCAACATTATCCAATACCAACAATTCAAAATTACCTAGACTAATTGTTTGAGAGAATAACGACTGTCCTAATCCAGGGTAGACTGCATTAGGTGTATCGTAATTAGCAATAATAACGCCAGCATCATCGCTAAATGCATTAGCAATAATTTTTGTAACAATACCAAGACGTTTGACTTTAGCCGGAGGAGTAATCCATATTGGCGTTAAAAATGTTAAATTCATAATGTCAATATCTTGTTCAGTGCCTTGCGGTATTGCTCTACTAGACCATGTCATATTTTCTAATTGTAAAATAGTTAAACTGGTCCAGTCTAAATAGTTGTCGGTAGTTTGTAATTCTAAACTAGGAGCAAACAAATATGCTATTTGCTCCCATATTTGTAATTTTTGTTCAGTATTAGTAGTCCATATATCTGCGGCAAAAGTTATTTTATAAGGAACTGGCATAATACGTTCTACAGTATAACCTAAACCTTGTGTGTTTAAATATTCTCCAGTGTTTTCATCTTTTGCTCTTTCACGTATTTGAACTTTGCTAATAAAATCTGGTTGTTGTAATCGACTTTGATCAAATTCTACACTCTTAATATAACAAGCGATAAATGGCGCTGTAGGTACTACGTTTTCTGAATTCTTTTTCAAAGTAGCAGCAGCTTGACGATTAGGATCGCCATACATAACAGGTACTTGGTGTAATTTTCCCATGCCATCCTTATAGGAAAAATTACTCATTATTCTCATATATTGAGTTAGGTATCTTCTTACCTGACCATCATAAAAAAAATCCATAATTAATTATCCGCCTTTGGTTTAAGTGCTTGACTTAGTGCTTGACGTTCAACAACTACTTCGCCATTGATAGTTGCTGTGTTAGTATTATTAATAAAACTAGTTTTTTGTGTTTGTCTTATAGCATCGCCAGCAAATGGACCACTAGCAACATCTTGACTACCAAATTGGTTCATAGTCATTTGTACATTCTTTTCATATAAGTTCCAAACATTGCCATCAAATCTGTATAATGCGTTAGGCATATAATCAGTACGTAGGAAAAATGCACCCACAGCAGGATTAACAGTAAATGATATTCCTGAATCAAACGGTGCGCCATTTGGAGGTATTCCATTGCCTGTTAGATATCCAACATATAAATTTTTTGTTGGAGTATGTAATACAACACTAGCATCAAGTACCGCTTGTTCGATACTAGCATCATCCATTATATCACTAGCATCTGCGACATCAACTAATCCTGATTCTGTAGTAGGAATAATATAAAATCCAGAAGTATCATAACCACTTACAGGAGCATCTAACATTGCTTGTTCGACAATTTGATCATTAATTGTTATATTCTGATTATATGTACTCATTAAATCTCGTAAAGTGCTACTGTCACCATTACCAGAATCTGCATCAAGTATTTGACTAAATTCTTGACTATCAACTAATGGTACACATTTGGCACGCAGCATATGCGGATACCAAGTTTGACTAAATCCATTAGCAGGACGGGTAACATCTTGAACTACATAAAATCTTTTTAATGCTACAAAATTGTTGTCTAATGCATATTCATCTTTTAAGTGTGGAAGCTCAATGACATCACCTGCCATTATTTTTCTTTGTAATAAATCTACGCACCCTCGTAAATGAAAATGCATCATAATCGTATCATTGTTTAAAAATAATCCAAATTGACTTAGATTAAAATCTAAATCTTGCATTTGATAAATGCCACGGATAACATATACATCGGGGCTATAGTTTCTATCTCTATTTTCCATGAATAATACATCTTGTATACCTAATTCAGGTATAGGATTTGTTGTATTGTTTGGTGTAGTAGGAGTAGAACTCCCATCTTCGGGTGTTACAGGACCTAAGTATTTGTGTATAAACACATCTGTACCGCCCACTTGAAATGCTTCGTTAATTGTGCGGTCTAGAAACTTAAAATCGGAACTTTTTTCAGGATGGTATAAGGACAAGCGCGGCATAGTATTGTATTTATGGCTAAATATGGTTATGAATGACACAGAAGTAGAACGCCAAAAAGTAGTAGAATATATCCAAGCTATGTTAGGCTCAGGTATGGTTGATATAGAATTAGACCCTATTCATTATAATACTGCTATAGATCGTGCATTAGCTAAGTTTAGACAACGCAGTAGTAATTCTACTGAAGAAAGTTTTGGATTTTTAACTGTACAACCTGGCGAAAATGATTATATCATGCCGCAAGAAGTTATGGAAGTTCGCCAATTATTTCGTCGTAGTATAGGTTCGCGAACTGGCGGCGGCGATGGCGGTAGCTTGTTTGAACCATTTAACCTAGCTTATTCTAACACATATTTGCTAGCATCGACTAATTTAGGCGGATTGGCTACTTACTATGCGTTTGCCACTTATCAAAAACAAGTAGGTAAAATGTTCGGTAGTGACATTAATTTTACATTTAATAAAACTACTAAATTATTAACCATTATGCAGCGTCCATATGCCGCAGAAGAAGTTTTAGTTTGGATGTACAATTATCGTCCAGATTTTAATTTACTACAAGATCCACAAGCATTACAGTGGTTACGTGATTACAGTCTAGCAACTTGTAAAATTATGTTAGGTGAAGCACGTGAAAAATTTGCTACAATTACTGGCCCACAAGGTGGTACACAATTAAATGGTGCTTCCTTAAAAGCAGAAGGTAAAGCCGAAATAGAGGTACTTGAAGCAGATTTAACAAATTACAAAGAAGGCGGAACTCCACTTACTTTTGTTATTGGTTAATGTTGACATTTTAATATTTTTATAGTATATTAAAAGTATGATTATAGGAATATGTGGATTCATCGGTTCAGGTAAAGACACCGCAGCAGATTATTTGGTTAACTTTCACCAATTTAGACGAGAAAGTTTTGCTAATACACTTAAAGATTCTGTAGCCGCAGTATTTGGCTGGGATCGTAATATGCTAGAAGGGCGTACTAAAGAAGCCCGTGAACAACGAGAAAAAGTTGATGAATGGTGGGCAACCCGTCTTAATATGCCTAATTTAACTCCACGATGGGTATTACAATACTGGGGCACTGAAGTTTGCCGCAAAAGTTTTCATCAAGACATTTGGATTGCTAGTTTAGAAAATAAATTAAACAATAGTAATGATGATGTTGTTATTACTGATTGCCGTTTTCCTAATGAAATCTCAGCTATTAAAAATGCCGGAGGCATAGTTGTTTGGGTACGTAGAGGTGAATTACCCGAATGGTATAAAGATGCTTGTGATGTAAATGCCGGTGAAAAATATAGCAATTATGCAAATGCGTTGGAACGTATGAAACAACGCAATGTTCATGATAGTGAAACTGCTTGGGTAGGACGTAAATTTGATTATGTTATTGATAATAATGGATCTATCCAAGACTTGTATAACCAAGTAAAATTATTAGTTAAAAGTCCGGAATAAGATCTCCCTGTTTCCAACGAACTCCTTCTTTATGCAAAACTCGTTGGCAGTTTGCACATACTGTTTTTAGATTAGTAAATCTACAATTTTTTAAATTTCCATCAACGTGAAATACGTTGAATATTTCTGTATGCTGTGATTTAAAATTACAGCGATCACACTGATTCTTTTTTTGATAACCGGCTAATTCCCATAACGGCCGCGTAGTATCTCCACCTCGAGAACAATGATCACATTTTGATCTATAAAAAGGTTTGCCCTGTTTATAATAGTTTATAGCCACAGGCCTTTCATTACATTTTTTACAAAGTTTTCTCATATACTGCCCTTTTTATGCCCTTTTCAGATGTATTTAACCTCATTTTTTTTACCATAGTGACTAAATAAAACAAAGTAATCCATTATAGGAGATTGACACAATGGCCACACTAGTATCACCGGGCGTATCGGTTTCAGTAGTAGATGAAAGTTTTTACGTTTCATCTGCACCAAGCACCGTACCACTTATTTTCGTTGCTTCAGCAGAGAACAAACAAAACTCATCAGGAACTGGAATAGCACAAGGAACAATTTCTGCTAATGATGGCCAAGTTTGGTCAATCACTAGTCAGCGCGATTTAACCGACACATTCGGTACTCCAAAATTTTACACTGACACTAGCGGAAATCCTATTAACGCCGGCGAACAAAACGAATACGGACTACAAGCAGCTTATAGCTTGTTAGGTATTACATCACAAGTTTATGTTGCTCGTGCACCAATTGATTTAGGTTCATTAACTGCTTCGTCAAATATTCCAACAGGAAGTCCTGTAACAGGTCAAAACTGGATAAACACTGCCAAAACATCATTTGGTATTGAAGTATGGAACGCTACCGGAAACGGCGGACGCGGTTCATTTAGCCCAGTAACTCCTATTATTATTGATAATAGCACAACTGCTACTTTATTAGTTTCAGGCACTGGACGTCCACAAGATAGTGTAGGTGTTCAAGGTAACTTTGCTGTTGTTCTTTCTTCAGACAACTATAATTCATTCCAACAAGGCGTTTGGTATAAGAGTACTGCTACTTCAAATGCTTGGATTCCAGTAGGTGAAACTACATGGAACGCATTAGGTTTAAGCACAACTATTAGCCCGCATACACAATATCCAACATATACTACTGCAACTTACACAGGCAGTGTATGGATTAAAACAACTTCTCCGAACTACGGAGCAAAATGGGTTTTAGAAAACTACAGTGGTGTAACAAGTTCTTGGGCTATATCAAATCCAGCACTTTATAACAGTTCTTTACAAGCACTTTATACATTAGATCCAGTAGGCGGTGGTAACAATATTCCAGTTGGTACAGTATTTGTTGAAACAGATCCTAACCATTATGGTCTTAACGGATTTGGTTATCACGGTACATTTAAAGTATGGAATAGAAAATCAACTGGACCAACTGTAGTAACTGGTTCAGCAACAACTGCTACTGTTAATTCTGTTTCAAGTTTCTACATTAGAGAAACATTAGCATCTACAAGTACATGGGGTCCTTCATATAACGTTGTTATTCCTGCAAGCACTAACACTGCTGCTGCTTCATTAGTAGCCAGCGGAATTGGCACTACTGGTTTAACAAACGTATCTGCTTCATACAGCGCAGCTACTGGACAGTTAACAATAACCCATGCGTTAGGTGGTGACTTTGAATTAGTAAACCATACAGGTACAATATTAGCCAGTGCTGGGTTAACAGCTGGTCTAGCAAACTTATATACTGCACCATCACAAGATAAAGACGTTAATAATAACTATTATACAAACGGTTTAATTGGTACAAACTGGGCACCATTGTCATTCGTAGCACAAACAACTGCTCCGGTGACAACTCCAGAGAATGGCACATTATGGTATGATGCTAACTTCACCGATGTTGACATTATGATTAACAATGGCAGCAAGTGGGTTGGTTATAGACATTACAGTGGATTCATTGGCGGTGTTAACGGTTTAGGTTATAACGGAACAGATATAAATGGTCCAATAGTTAGCGCAACAGCACCAACTACACAAAGTACCGGAGCAGCACTATCAGACGGCGACATTTGGGTTGATACTTCAGACACTGATATGTACGGCCAAAATGTTTATGTATGGGACGGCTTATTATTAAAATGGGTAGCACAAACTGTAACAGATCATACTTCACCTAACGGTTGGGTATTTGCTGATGCACGTTGGAGTAACACTGGTACAACTACAATGGAAACATTTATGCCAATTAGTAGTATGTTAACTAGCGATTATGTTGATGTAGATGCTCCAAATCCAGCATTGTATCCAAAAGGTACACGGTTATGGAACTTACGTCGTTCAGGATTTAATGTTAAACAATATGAATCAGGTTACATAAATCCATTATTAACTAATACTGCATATAACAGCGAATCAATGGCATCATATTGCTTAGATCGTTGGGTATCAGCAAGTCCAAATAGCAACACAGGTGTTGGCACATTTGGACGTCTTGCACAGCGTGCATTAGTTGTTAAATCATTAAAGGCATTAGTTGATACTAATTTATTAATTCGTGATACTGATACTGTTAATTACAATTTAATTGCTTGCCCTGGATATCCAGAATTAATTGCAGACATGGCCAGCTTAAACATTGACCGTGGTCAAACAGCGTTAGTAGTAGGCGATACTCCATTCCGCTTAGAAGCAAATGCTACAGATTTATCAGCATGGGGTAATAATACTAACAATGCATTAGACAACGGTGAAACTGGGTTAGTAACATACGATGATTATACTGCTGTTTATTATCCAAGTGGTTATACTACAGATAATACTGGCAACTACATTGTTGTTCCACCAAGTCACATGATGTTGAATACTATTGTAAACAGTGACAATGTAAGTTATCCATGGTTTGCTCCAGCAGGAACAAATCGAGGTTTAATCAGCAATGCTACTAGCGTAGGATATGTTGATCCAACAACATCACAATTTGTTCCAACTTCGGTATATCAAGGATTGCGTGACACATTAGCACCATTGGAAATTAACCCAATTGCTACAATCCCAGGTGTAGGTTTAGTTGCTTACGGTCAATATACAAGAGCTGCAGAAGCTAGTGCATTAGATCGTATTAACGTTGCACGTTTAGTTGCATACTTACGTCGTGTACTAGCATTAGCTGTTAAACCATACTTGTTTGAACCAAACGATACTCAAACAAGAAATGAAGTTAAAGCAGCAGTTGAAAGCATCTTAACTACATTAGTTGGACAAAGAGCACTTAACGACTTCGTTGTTGTTTGCGATAGCAGTAACAATACACCTACAAGAATTGACCAAAGTCAATTATGGGTAGACATTGCGATCGAACCAATCAAAGCAGTTGAGTTTATCTATATTCCATTACGCTTACTTAACACTGGCGCTATTGCTTCAGGCAATTTAGGTGCTGGCTTTCCAGGAAGCAGTTCAGGGGTTTAATAGGATATAAAGAATAAGGAATACTTAAATGACAATTTCAAACCTAGCATATTTTAGCGTACCATTATCAACAGACCAAAGTGCAACAAACCAAGGTCTTTTGATGCCAAAATTAAGGTACCGCTTTCGCGTTACTTTAGATGGCTTTGGAGTAGCAGGAACCCCAAGTACAGAATTAACCAAGCAGGTTATGAACGTAACTCGTCCTAGCGTAGGCTTCGAAGAAATCAAACTACCTGTTTACAATAGCACAGTTAAAATTGCCGGTAAACATACTTGGGATGATGCAACATTAACACTACGTGACGATGTTACTGGTGCAGTTACAACCAAAGTTGGTGAACAAATGCAGAAACAATTTGACTTCTTCGAACAAAGTTCTGCGGCTTCGGGCATTGATTATAAATTCTTAATGCGTGTTGAAGTATTAGACGGCGGCAATGGAACATATGAACCAAATACACTTGATTCATTTGAATTCCACGGTTGCTGGATTAAGAAAGTAGTTTATCAAGGCGGTGATTATGCTAATAATGACCCAATGGATATTGCATTAACTATATGTTACGATAACGCACTACAATTAAATGGCGCAGGCCAATTGAATGGTATTGGTCAAGCAGTAGGACGTACAATAGGTTCTATCGCACTTGGCGGTTAATAGTTATTGAAAATAACTTTAAAGAAGCCGGATTAAACCCCGGCTTTTTTATTGGCTAAATATCGATATGAGTAATGCTTTTACAAATTTTCTCAGTGGTTTAAGTAGTAGTGTTCTTGGTGAAAAAGGTACTATAATGAAAGACTATCAGCACGCTGATAGACTGTATGTACAAAATAACTATGCTCGTACTCCTAAAGTTGGATTTCTTTATTTTGTTAATTTTAATATAAATCCTACAGTTCAAACACAGGTAAATGCAAGTTGGTTTAAGAAACATGGAAGAGATGTTGGATTATTAGTTAAAAAAATTGACTTACCTAAATTTACAGTTGCTACAGAAACATTGAATCAGTATAACAGAAAAACTGTAGTACAAACAAAATTAACTTATAATCCTGTTAGTATAGATTTTCATGACGATAATAGTGACATCACTAATACTCTATGGAAAAGCTATTATCAATATTATTTCTTCGATAGCGTATATGGTTCTATTGATAATAATCAACCTACCCAAAATGGCGAAGGTGGAAAATCTACTATCCCTGCTTACGGCGATACTAAATTTGGAAATGTTGATTATTTGTATGGATTAGACAATTATCAAAGTGAACCATTTTTTACCAGCATAGATATATATGTTTTACACAAAGGGCATGGAGAATCGGATTTTACTAGTATTCGTTTAATCAATCCAAAAATTACCGAATGGTCACATGATTCATTGGACCAAATTGATAATTCAAAAATATTATCTAATAGAATGTCCGTAGCATATGAATCAGTCGTGTATGGGTCAGGAAAACTTAAGAAAGGTAATCCTACAGGATGGGTTCCAATTTATTATGACACAACTCCGAGCCCTATTGGTGTTGGCGGAAGTGGAAATATTTTTGGACCAGGTGGTATTTTGTCCGGAGCAAATGATGTATTTGGTTCAGACGGTACATTAGCTAATGCTACCAGTCCTTTAGATTTTTTAAAAGCAGCCTATCAAACTTCTCAACTTATTAGTAGTGCAAAATCAGTTACATCTGCTAACGCTGCTAACCAAGGTTATAGCATTGCTGGAGGAGTGTTAGGTGGTCTTATTGGTAGTTCATTAGGTGCAGGATCAAAAAACAACGGTGGACAAGGCAATAACGGTATTACTCTTTTTCAAAATAATAGTGTTAGTGGAACTACTAACGGTATTCTTTCTAATCTAACAGGTAGAGGAGGTTAATCATGGCCGTTACAGTTCCATATACAAACTTACCACCACAATCTAACGTTAATAGCGATAGTACATTACAAGCCATTGCTAATTATTATACAAACCCTATCCAATTAAATGCTAGTCAATTAGATGCCATGACAGGATTTTTTACTTCGCGAGGATTTGATCCTGTTGCGGCACAGTCAATATCAGTTGTTATTATTGCACAAGCACAAAATGATAATCTTAATCCTTTACAAATTTTAGATACAATGAAAGGCATGGACAGTGTACAAATTGGTGCTTTAGTTGCAGAGATTGTTAATTATACTAGATATAAAACTAGTTTCTTAGGTTATGGCCAAACTATAACTACCAATGCAGAAGTAATAAGAAATGTTCTGCCATGAGTTTAAGATTTAGTAAAGGAGTTTATACTCCAAAAAATCCAGAAAAATATATGGGCAACAGAATGCCCTTATATAGAAGCAGTTGGGAATATACATTCATGGCATTCTGTGATAATAATCCCAGTGTGCAACAATGGGCAAGTGAAAGCGTAAAAATACCTTATAGAGATCCTCTAACAGGAAAACAAACTGTTTATGTTCCAGATTTTCTTATAACTTATATTGATAAAAATATGAAAAAGCATGTGGAATTAATTGAAATTAAACCTGCCAACCAAATGATAAAAGAAAAAGTAGGAAAAAATCCCTACAATCAAGCACAGTACGTAAAGAATATGGCTAAATGGAGTGCCGCAGGTTCTTGGTGTAAACAACAAGGTATAAAATTTAGAATAATCAACGAAACAGATATATTTCATAATTAAACAAAATTATGCCGGCATATAGAGTAACAACTTATAAAATTATTGACGGAGTTCAAGAACCGTTAGAATTAGATTTTTCATCATTTAATGATGCTATGGCATTTGTTAAAAAATACGGAAATAAAAATTATAAAATACGTCCTATTGATTCGGAAGATAAAAATAAAATAGCTCAATATTCTAATTTATTAAAAACAGAAGAGATTAAAAAAGAAAATTTAATAAAACAGCAACTATTAAATGTACAAGTTCGAAAAGAACTCGAATTAGAAAATAATCGAATTGAGCTTACTCGACAAATTAACTCTGTTAGTACTGGATCATTTATACAAGCAGTTGCTAAAGATGCGTTTAAACCTTTTGAAAATGGTGTTCCGCCGCCAATGTATGCAACTAGACATAATAGTGTTTTTATTGATACTGATTTTTATATGGTATCATACATGAATGGAACTTCGGGATCTTTTATTAGTTCTTTAATTTGTGATTTTTTATATGGGGTAGATAATACAAAATTTACCGAAGAAGGAGAAGCACATAATAGATTAACAAGATGCTGGTATAATCTTAAAATTAATGGAAATAAACAAAGAGAATTTTTTCTAATTAATAGTTATCCTCCATATGAAATTGTAATGCCGTTACATCCATTGAACCCTTTGGTAGTTAATACTCATTGGTTTCCTGATTTTGAAAAATTGTTTAGTATATATCCAAAGGCTAAACCTATAATAATAACTTATAATGTTGCAGATATTCCACGTATTAAAGGTAATTTTTATTTTAAACACTTAGCTAAATTTGGCACTAATCATGATAGCATTATAAATTTTCCTCTTTTTATAGAATTTAAAGATGACTATAATATAGTTTCTCCTAAACCTTATTATACAATAGCCATGCATGACATTCTATACAATAAAGATAAAACTTTAAATTTATTAAGTGAAATAACTAATAGACCTATTACAGATGAAATAAAAAATATATATAATGAATATTTGAAAAAACAAGAAATGCTAGTTGAGCAGAAAATACCTTGGATTAAAAAGAAAGAATCATTTATATCTCCTCAACCATTACAAGATACCGATGGTGACATATTACCGCCAGTTGCACATAAACAAACATTTCCCGATACTCCGCTTTATTTGGTATCATATACTCGAGGAACATCTGGGGCTTTTATTAGTTCTTTAATTTGTGATTTTTTATATGGAATAGATAAGACTACATTTAGTAATAGTGGAAATGCACATCCTAGATTACTAAGATGTTGGAAAAATCTTAAAATTAATGAAGTTTCTCAAAAAAAATGGATATATCTACATTCTTATCCTCCATATGAAATTGTAATGCCCGAGAATCCATTAAGACCATTAGTAATTAATACACATCATTTTCCTAATTTTGAAAGATTATTTAAAATATATCCAAAAGCTGAACCTATAATAATTACCTACACAGCTAATGATGTTCCACTAATACATAATAATATTCTTTATAAAACAGATACCCCTAATACTTCACTTGAGAATAATTCAAAAATGATAGAAGTTACTCAAGAACATTCGGAAAACACTATTATTCCAGATTTTAAACATTATAAATTACCATTTTTTGAAATTATGAATAATAAAAACAAAACATTGGCAATGTTAAGTCAAATAACTGGTAAACCAATTACCAAAGAAATTGATAATTTATACAATGAGTATTTGTTAGCTCAACAACCAATATGGAACAAAATGAGAAAACCAACTGCATAAACTAGATAAGTAATATTATGACTAAAAAATTAGAAGAATTATTAAACATACCACCTACAGCAGAGCCTATGATACAGCCTACTCCTGTAAAAGAAACACCGGTTATTAATCTAGAAGATAAGTTAGAGGAATTTGACAAAATTGCTTCAGCTTTACCTCGTGTAAAAGGATTGGGTGATATGGCCGATGCCGAGCTAGATGCACTTGCTGCCAAAGCAGAACAAGCCTATGATGATCTCATGGATTTAGGTATGAATGTTGAAGCGCGTTACGGATCACGTATGTTCGAAGTAGCTGCTAATATGATGAACGCTGCTATTACAGCCAAATCTGCTAAGATCGATAAAAAGCTGAAAATGATCGATTTACAGTTAAAAAAATTAGCAATTGATAAGAAAAATGGCAACAATGACACCGTAGAAGGTGAGGGATACATTCTTACAGATCGTAACAGCATCCTAGAAAAACTCAAAAATTTGAATAAATAAAACACTATGAAGAATTTTACAGATTACCTAGCAGAATCAATTAAATCTAAGAAACACGAATTCCGTGTTAAAATTGCCGGTGTTCTTACTCCAGAGCAAGAAGCAAAATTAAAAACAATGCTTGAGCGTTATCAAGTAGATGCTTTTAAAAAATTAAAAACTACCCCGGTACAAGCATTACCATTAGACTTTCCACAAGTTCGCAATTGCGAAGTTAATATCTTTGAAGTACTATTAGGTTATTCTACTACACAACAAGAATTAACAGAATATATCAGTTCTGGATTAGGAATCAGCAAACAGCATTTAGCAGTTGTTCGCCCAGGCGAACCTAGTGAACAATATCAAACTCCTACAGAACCAATGGAAAGTCCATTGTTATTAGATCCTGATTATAAAGAAGCTGGTACACCAAAGTTTGAAGATTATTACGGTGACAAATATAATACAGGATTTGTTAAAGAATTAAATGATATCTTAAAATTACAGCGTAAAGAA
>Ga0164297_10003195_pt1 | contig 15398 bp, 10 predicted proteins | sample GEODES058metaG_FD_113539 | JGI IMG/M metagenome (GOLD analysis project Ga0164297, IMG submission 113539) | Dystrophic lake water microbial communities from Trout Bog Lake, Wisconsin, USA - GEODES058 metaG | ecosystem: Environmental > Aquatic > Freshwater > Lake | place: USA: Trout Bog Lake...
CTAATTCTTTTGAGTTTTTAAGGCTCACTTTGTCATTTAATCTTTACTTGGCTGCAACGGCTTTCTTTGCCTTAGGCGCAGCGCTGGCAACAGTCGTTTTAACCGTCTGCATCTCCCCCAGTGCCCGCTTGTACTCATTGGGAAATACTTTGACGAACTTCTTCAAAGCGTTTTGCCAGTCATCAAGCAATTCTCTAGCGCGTTTAGAACCGGTCCATTTATGATGTGACTCCAGCATTTGTTTGAGCTGTGCTTCATCAGTCTGCCCCATATGCCATAGCCCTTGAGCCTGCGATTTAGTTTGCTCCGCCGTGCTGAGTACTTTATCCAAACTAACCATTGACAAATTGCACCGCTCGGAGAAGGCTTCGTCTTCATCAAATACGTAAGCAATTCCTCCGCTCATACCGGCCGCAAAATTGCGCCCTGTTCGTCCTAGAACGACCACGGTACCACCCGTCATGTATTCACATCCGTGGTCTCCAGTGCCCTCAACAACGGCTTTAGCACCCGACAAGCGAACTGCAAAACGCTCGCCCGCAACACCACTAAAGAAGGCCTCACCACTGGTTGCACCGTATAGCACTGTGTTACCCACAATGGTGTTCTCGATTGGATTGCCCCTGAAATCAATGCTTGGTCTGACAACAATTCGACCCCCTGAGAGTCCTTTGCCGGTGTAGTCGTTTGCGTCGCCAATCAAATAAAGCGTAATCCCTTTTGCAAGGAATGCACCAAATGATTGCCCCCCAGTTCCCTCTAACTGAATGTGAAGGGTGTCGTCCGCTAGCCCCTCTGGCCTGACTTTGGTCAATGCACCTGAGAGCATTGCACCCACTGAGCGGTTCACGTTTCTTGCAACTTCAATGAACTGCACTTTCTCCCCGCGCTCAATCGCAGCTTTGGACTTCTCGATGAGTCGCACATCAAGGGATTTCTCCAGCCCATGATCCTGCAACTCTGTGTGGAACTTAGCCACGCTGGAGGGAACGTTGGGCTGGGCGAAGATTCGGCTAAAGTCGAGTCCCTTTGCCTTCCAGTGCTCAATGCCTGAGCGGGTATCTAAAAGATCCACACGCCCAATCAGGTCGTCAAATTTTGCAACACCCAACTGCGCCATGATTTGTCTTACCTCTTCTGCGATGAAGAAGAAGTAGTTGACAACATGCTCGGGTTTACCAGAGAACTTTTGACGCAACACTGGGTCTTGTGTTGCCACACCGACTGGACAGGTGTTTAAATGACACTTACGCATCATGATGCAACCCTCGACCACCAAAGGTGCGGTTGCAAATCCAAACTCATCTGCGCCCATTAAAGCTGCAATTGCGACATCGCGCCCTGTCTTCATCTGACCATCAGCTTGAACGCGAATGCGACTTCTAAGTCCATTCAGCACCAAAGTCTGTTGTGTCTCGGCAAGACCAATCTCCCACGGACTTCCGCAGTGTTTGATAGAAGACCAAGGAGAGGCGCCTGTACCGCCGTCGTGACCTGCGATCACCACATGGTCCGCCTTACATTTGGCAACACCTGCGGCAATGGTGCCTACTCCTACTTCAGAGACCAACTTCACGCTTATCGATGCGTGGGGAGCCACGCTCTTTAAATCGTGGATCAGCTGTGCCAAATCCTCGATCGAGTAAATGTCGTGATGAGGAGGCGGCGAAATGAGTCCAACACCCGGCACTGAATATCTTAGAAAGCCAATGTATTCAGAGACCTTACCCCCAGGCAACTGTCCACCCTCTCCGGGTTTGGCGCCTTGCGCCATTTTGATCTGAATTTGATCTGCTGAAGAGAGATATTCCGCTGTTACGCCAAATCGACCTGAGGCGACTTGTTTGATTTTTGATCTCAAACTGTCACCCGCGTTCAATGGTAAATCAACCTCAATTTGAGCCTCTCCCACTACGCTCTTAAGCGTATCGCCCTTCTTGATGGGAATACCTTTTAGTTCGTTGCGGTATCGTGCTGGATCTTCCCCTCCCTCTCCGGTGTTGCTTTTACCTCCAATTCGGTTCATCGCAACCGCAAGCGTTGAGTGCGCTTCAGTGGATATGGAGCCCAAACTCATCGCACCTGTTGCAAATCTTTTGACGATCTCAGAAGCTGGCTCCACTTTATCGATGGAGATCGCCTTTGAAGGATCTATTTTGAATTCAAACAGACCCCGCAAAGTTAAATGCCTACGGCTTTGATCGTTGATGATTTGCGCGTACTCTTTGTAAGTAGACCAGTTATTGGCTCGAGTGCTGTGCTGCAACTTAGCAATCGCATCAGGCGTCCACATATGCTCCTCACCCCTCACGCGCCAGGCATATTCACCGCCTACCTCCAACATATTTGCAAGCACAGGATCCTCACCAAATGCGCTCTTGTGCATCTTGATCGCTTCTTCAGCTATTTCAAACACCCCAATACCTTGAACACGACTGGCAGTACCTGTGAAGTATTTTTCAACCGTATCCGTATTAATTCCAATCGCCTCAAAGAGTTGAGAGCCGCAGTAGCTCATGTAAGTTGACACGCCCATTTTGGACATGATCTTAGAGATCCCCTTGCCGATTGCTTTGATGTAGTTGTAGACAGCTTTCTCGGGTGACAAATCAGCTGGCAATTTATCATGCAGTCGCTCAATGGTTTTGATCGCGAGGTAGGGATGAATGGCCTCGGCCCCGTAGCCAGCTAAAACAGCAAAGTGATGAACCTCCCTTGCACTTCCCGTCTCCACAACCAAGCCCGCAGAAGTTCTCAAGCCTTCTTTAACCAAATGTTGGTGAATAGCGGACAAAGCCAAAACAGCTGGAATTGCGACTTGGGTGCTGCTCACAGATTTATCAGACAAGATCAAGATATTTTTATCACTCTTGATAGCGTCTACTGCCTCTGCGCAAAGGGAGGCGAGTTTCGCCTCGACGCCCTCACTACCCCAGCTCACTGGGTAGGTGATGTCTATCACTGCGCTTTTAAACTTGCCCTTCGTCACGGATTCAATATCCAACAACTTGGCCATGTCCTGAGCGTCAAGGATGGGCTGGGACACTTCAAGTCGCATTGGCGGGTTGATCTGGTTGATATCCAGTAAGTTAGGTTTTGGCCCAACAAAGGAGACAAGTGACATCACGATCGCCTCACGTATGGGATCAATGGGTGGGTTCGTCACCTGAGCAAAGAGTTGCTTAAAGTAGCTGTAGAGTTGTTTATTCTTATCTGACAACACGGCCAACGGGCTGTCGTTACCCATTGAGCCGATCCCCTCCTCTCCGTTGATAGCCATCGGAGCAAGTAAGAATTTGATATCTTCTTGGGAGTACCCAAACGCTTGTTGGTAATCCAGTAAATTAGCGTCAACTTTCGCTACCGCTTCAAATGCAGCAGCTGCAGCGGATACGTTTGACTCGCCCACATGCTTAGCTGCTTTTTCGCTTAGCGAAACCTGCGTTACATCGTCGAGTTTAATTCTTAAATTTTCAATCCACTGCTTGTAAGGCTTCGTGTTTGCAAGCGATGATTTGATTTCTTCATCGTCAATCATGCGACCTTGCTCAAGATCAATCAAAAACATTTTGCCGGGTTGAAGACGCCATTTTCTGACGATTTTGTTCTCTGGAATAGGGAGCACGCCGGACTCGGAGGCCATGATAACGAGGTCATCATTTGTGATGCAGTAGCGCGAGGGACGCAGGCCATTTCGGTCAAGTGTTGCGCCGATTTGTCTGCCGTCTGTGAACACAATAGATGCTGGGCCGTCCCAAGGCTCCATCATTGCAGCGTGATATTCGTAAAACGCGCGCCTTCTTTGGTCCATGTTGGCGTGCTGCTCCCAGGGCTCTGGGATCATCATCATCATTGCTTGACTGATTGGGTAACCTGCCATGGTCAGCAGCTCCAAACAATTGTCAAAAGTTGCCGTATCCGATTGACCGGCAAAGCTGATGGGGTAGAGCTTTTTAAGATCTGTTCCAAGTACTGGAGAGGCCATGACGCCTTCCCTTGCCTTCATCCAGTTGTAGTTTCCTTTTACGGTATTGATCTCCCCGTTGTGCGCCACATAGCGATAAGGGTGAGCAAGGGGCCACTCAGGGAATGTATTTGTTGAGAAGCGCTGATGTACAAGTCCTAAGGCGGACACACAGCGTGCGTCTGTTAGATCCATATAGTAAGAACCCACTTGATCCGCAAGCAATAGACCTTTGTAGATCACTGTGCGAGTAGACATACTTGCGACGTAATACTCTTTGCCGTGTTTTAAATTCAGATCCTGAATAGCGGCGCTTGCAGTTTTACGAATCACATAGAGTTTTCTCTCAAGCGCATCTTGAACGATGACGTCTTGTCCTCTTCCGATGAATACCTGGCGAATGAGTGGCTCTTTTTCTTTTACCGTCGGAGACATGGGCATCTTCACATTGACAGGCACATCTCTCCAACCCAAGACGACTTGACCTTCGGCTTTAATCGCACGCTCAAGCTCTTGCTCACAGGCCAAAAGTGAAGCATTTTCTTTAGGCAAAAAAACCATGCCTACACCGTACTCACCAACGGGTGGTAACACCACACCTTTGAGAGCCATCTCTTCACGGTAAAGCGCGTCGGGCATTTGGATCAAAATACCTGCGCCGTCACCCATTAACTTGTCTGCACCAACGGCTCCGCGGTGATCCAAATTCTCCAAAATTTGTAGCGCTTGTTTAACTATGGCGTGACTTTTCTCGCCTTTGATATGAGCCACGAACCCGACGCCGCAGCTGTCGTGCTCTTGCGTAGGGTCATACAAACCATTTGTAAATGATGAGGGGATTGGTTGAGTTTCAACGTGCGTATCAACAGCTGAGTTCAAATCGTTAGTGCTCACCTGGTCCATGGCGGTTCCTGAAAGTATTTATAGGGAAAACGAGTGTAATGGAGTGGTACCAAAATGCAAGATATTTAATTAGGGTCAGACACTAATTAAAAACAAAACATTTAAATCAACCAATAAAATAGGGACACATCAAAATAATAACAAAGAATTAACTCAGCAGATCAACCCGAATTTAGTCCGTCAACGTGCCACTACTTGGTGCACTCGAGGCCTTGGAAGGTCGACCGGGCTTGGCTTTGGCTACTCTTCGGTGCGTGCTGCGCTGAAGATGCTCAATAAAGGTGTCATCCCCAAGAATCCACCCCCCTTTTAAAGTCTGCTCAATATGCAGGAGTTCTTGGCCTGAGAGTCCTTTTCTAATCAACAATTCGTACTGTTCTTCACGCGCAAAAGGGGTATTACCCAGATTCCAAACATCTGCGTGCGCAGTGAGAAAAACATCGTTTCGCCGCCCCGTGTAATGCAGATGACTACTCCACTCATAATCCCCCGGGACTTGAGTTGCATTTGAGCGGGAGGGCAAGTAATCCATATAAATCAAACACTTTTGTAACCATTCCCCGGGTTGGACAACGCTTGATTTGTATCGTCCACCCCACAAAGTCCCCGTTCTGTCGTAGCGATTGTTGAAGTAGCGCACATAACTTCGCCCAAGGCCTTGCATCATTTTGGACAGGCCGTCCTCGGTTCTTGGTGTAACAATCAAATGCACCTGTGAGCTTAGCAAAGTGTAGGCATGAACCAACACATCCTCGCGCACTGCTTGCTCATAAATAAAATTAAACATCCGCTCAAAGTCTAAGCGGTCTCTAAAAAGCGGCGTCCCCTCATGACCCATCAATAAAACGTAGTGAGCTTGCGAAGGGATGATCAAGCGGGGTAATCGGGCCAAATCTTAGTCCCCTTAGTTATGAGCGTGCATTTTAATGAAACACTTTGGCAAACCGCGTGTGCGCAGCACTTTGTAGACCAAACTCCACCACCAACGCTTTCAAACGCTCAGCAGCGCTTTTTTTCTTTTGCCCAGTGTATCGCGCCAAAATAATCTCATTTTTCATACTGTGCTCCCACCCAACCAACTCGGTCACCGTAAGACTGTAGCCCTGGGATTCCAAGTAAAGGCAGCGAAGTACATTCGTGATTTGACTCCCAAACTCCCGCGTATGTAGCGGATGCCTCCACAACTCAGCCAGTGGGGTGCGCGATAAAGCAAGCGCCTTAGACCCCCTCAACACGCCTGCCATCTCCGCTTGACAACAAGGAACCAAGGCCATGAAGCGGGCGCTTTTTTCTAACCCAAAGGCAATAGCATCATCGGTTGCGCTGTCGCAGGCGTGAAGCGCGGTCACGATATCGATTTGAGCGGGTAAGCCGCCTTGGTGTATGGCCTGATCAACACTCATATTCAAAAAAGTCATGCGCTCGAACCCTAACTTCCCCGCCAGGGTCTGGGAAGCTCCAACCAAATCTGCGCGCGTCTCAATGCCGTAAACATGGGCTTGCAAGGAGCCTCCCGCTTGATCCCATTTGTTTTTAATCAGCAAATCATAAAGAATAAAACCTAAATATGATTTCCCTGCACCGTGATCGGCAATGGTGAGCACGGGAGGGACTGCTGGCTTTTTATCATTCGCATCAACTGTTTCGAAGGGATGGTTTGTTTTTCGCTCGACAATTTCATGGATTCCGGACTCAATAAACTGAGTCAAATGATAGACCTGTTTAAGTTTTCGGCGTGAGTCCTGATTCATTCGTCCCTCTCGCGTCAAAATATGTAGCTCTTTTAAAAGTTCCAAGGACTGCCCCGAGCGAAGACCAAGCTCCTCCTCCAAGCTCTTTGGCGCGGCGCGGTCTCCCCCGGCGCTGGCTTGAGTGGATTGTTTTTGTGTCTTATTTTTTGACATATCTTTAGTTCTTGACATTGCTAGGGGGCACGCCAGCGGGGAGTTGCAAAATAGAGTGCAACTCATCCCACCCCATATCTCTCAAAATTCTCTGATTGCGTCCCACAATCGATTCAGCACTTAGCCCTGAATTGCGAGCGCGCTCGATACTATCTTCCCTTAAAAGATGTAGCGTTGGGTAAGGCGATCTATTGGTTGCATTGGCAGCGTCATTGGGGTCGGAGCCTGCGAATTCATACTGCGGATGAAAGTCTGCCAACTGCAACACCCCCCTCACCCCAAGTGCCTTAAGTCTTTTTCGACAAGACTCGACCAGGAAGTGAAAATCTAAGAAGTCACCGTCCAGGCCTGGCAAGATCAGTAGTGTTGTCTCAATTACCGTTGGATCCGAATCTCTTAACAACCCTAATTCACTGTCCAAGCACTGCGTCACTAAGCCTTGCTCACGCTCAGCGCAAACTACGTAGCGAATCAATCCCTTATTTAGCACAGGCTTGGCAAAGGGGCACAACTGTAGTCCAACCACGACTCGCTCCACCCAAAGCCTTGTTCGGTGAATGATGAGATCTGTGCTTTGAGGATCCAGTAGGGTCATTGTTGTTTAGATTTTGATATTCTCAATTGCACCAAGTAAGAAATTTCTCACGCTGCGCACCCACACATCCCTCACAATGGACTTGTCTGTAATTGAGCGCTGGAGGCGCAAAGCCTGGCGTGCTCCGCCCCCGCAAAGCGGTCCGTCATTCCTGCAATGTAATCTGACACCGCTCGGTATACATTAGTCCTTGTTTGATAGTAAGGAGGCATCTCCCTAGGATTTTTTGTGTACGCGTGAAAGAGATCTGTCACTACCGCTTTTGCCCAGTTCGTCGTCTCGATGACCTGGGGATGCCGATAAAGGTTTTGAAATAAAAACCTTTTCAATTGACTCGATTGTTCACGCATAGGCTCGCTAAAGCACACCAACGGCTGAGCCGCTCTGACATCATCTATGCTCTCAACACCGCTGCAAGCAATCGCCTTTTGTGTTGAAGCAATAATGTCGTACACCTGCGCACTGAGCATTCTACGAATCGTCTCATACGCCGTCTTGCGCGTTGATAACTCGCCAAACTCACGTTCAACCTCTAATCGAAAATTCTCAAACAGAGGAACAACCGATAATTTCTTCAAATCAATCAAGCCTGAGCGAACGCCGTCATCGATATCGTGCGCGTTATAAGCCACTTCATCCGCCAAGTTACACAACTGTGCTTCCAGACTAGGCTGCTTGCGCTCTAAAAAACGAGAGCCTACACTCACAAAGTCCATTGCCTTAGATCCTTGAAGATCTTGATCGTTGGTAGTGTGTTTTAAACCCTTTTGATTAAATGCTTGCAACTCCGAGTCAACCAAGTACTGAGCGTTGCTTGCTGAGCAGTGCTTTAAGATTCCCTCTCGCGTCTCAAAGCTTAAGTTAAGCCCCTCAAACTGAGGGTACCGCGACTCCAGCGAATCTACGACTCGAAGACTTTGAAAGTTATGCTCAAACCCGCCGTATTCGTGCATACAAGCGTTTAAAGCATCTTGACCAGCATGCCCAAAGGGGGTGTGACCTAAATCGTGAGCAAGTGCTATTGCCTCAACCAAGTCTTCGTTTAACCCGAGTACCCGGGCTATAGATCGGGCTAGTTGCGCAACTTCCAAAGAATGCGTCATCCGGGTTCTAAATAAATCTCCTTCGTGGTTCAAAAAAACCTGAGTCTTGTAAACCAACCGTCTAAACGAGGTCGAGTGAACAATTCGGTCTCGGTCGCGTTGAAACGCATTCCTTGTTGGAGCGGCAGGCTCACTAAATCGCCGCCCTAAGGAGTGCGCTGGATCACACGCATACGGTGCATACCGTGCATATGTGGCATGCGTTGACGCTACTGCGTTAGAGGGTTGGTCGTGTAACCCTGTGAATGCACTCACAAACAGCACTGCTCAATTACGTCTTGCACCACAGCGTCGTCGGCGCCCATCACCACCGCGCGACCAGGCGAGTCAATCAGCACGAAACGGATTTGTCCATTCTGAGCTTTCTTGTCCACTCGCATATGCTCTAAATAAACTTGAGCGCCAAGTTTGGGCCCTTGAACAGGCAGTCCAGCACGGGAAATCAAGCGCGTCAAACGCTCAACAAAAGCGAGCTCCACCAATCCAAGCCTTTGAGAGAGATGGGCCGCCATCACCATACCGCAACCCACAGCCTCTCCGTGCAACCAAACACCAAAGCCAAGACCTGCCTCAATGGCATGCCCAAACGTGTGTCCAAAATTAAGTATGGCGCGCACCCCGCCCTCACGCTCATCGGCCCCCACAACACCGGCCTTGATCTCGCAACTTCTTTGCACAGCGTACGCCAAGGCAACGGGATCCTTAGCTATCAAGGCATCTAAATGTTCCTCGATCCAAAGCATAAATGCCATATCGGCAATAGGACCATATTTAATGATTTCAGCAAGGCCCGCACTCAACTCGCGCTGAGCTAAAGTCTGAAGAGTGTCCAAATCACAGACCACTAGTTCAGGTTGATAAAAGGCACCAATCATGTTCTTACCCAAAGGATGATTGATAGCGGTCTTTCCCCCAACAGAGGAGTCCACCTGTGCGAGCAGTGTGGTTGCGACTTGAACAAAGGGCACTCCCCGCATGTAGCATGCCGCAGCAAAGCCCGTCATATCTCCAATGACGCCCCCGCCCAGGGCAAACAAAGTGGTTTTACGGTCCGCCCCCTCTCCTAAGAGTTGGTCAAAAATCAAATTGAGCGTCTCAAAGGTTTTGTAGACCTCCCCATCAGGCAAGCTCAGCACGATGACCCTTGAATACAAAGGCTCCAACGCTGCTCTGAGTTTTTGAGCGTATAAAGGTGCAACAGTCTCGTTCGTCACTATCAGGGCACATGACGCCTTGGGCAAACCCTGCCAAGTCAGCGGATTTGAGAGTAAGTTTTCTCCAATCAAAATGGAGTAACTCCGATCGCCAAGGGAGATTGGCACGCAGGCCGTAGCGACGCTGGTATTCATTTATCCGAGCCTATGTGTTGATGGATTAGGGGGCTATTTTCTAAGCCGGCAAAATGATCTTGCTCGAGTTGGGCAATGATGTTGTGAACCATATTAGATATTTTGGGACGCCCCGTCTCAACCACATGATGTGCAGTCTCTCGGTAAAGGGGGTCACGTATGCGAAAGATCTCTCTTAGCCTAGCCAAAGGATCTGCCACTTGCAATAGAGGCCTGTTTTGATCATGCTTTAACCTCCTAAAAACCTCCTCCGGAGTGGCTCTTAGGTAAAAGACTTTTGCACGGTTTCTCAGCGCCTCACGGTTAGTACTGCGAACGACAGTTCCCCCCCCCGTTGAGATGACACCGTAGTCGCCTTGCAAAAGTTGGTCAATGACCTGTGCCTCAATATCTCTAAAACGGTCTTCCCCCTCGACCTCGAAAAACTCTCGAATTGAGCAACCCAAGCGCTCCTCAATCGCATGATCCGAATCGATAAAATTCAAATTTAATCTGCGGGCAAGTTGCCTACCAACCGTAGACTTTCCACTTCCCGGGAGACCCACTAATGCCAACACAGTCTGTCTCTTTCTGTTAAAAACTCAGCCCAAGATGCACCCGGGAGAAGCATAGATTCAAATCACCAACCTGCAACACCGCCGGTTCTGCAAAAAGGTGTGCGCTCATAAGGTGCAAAGAAAAGCATTTGCGCCTGCGTATAAGTCTGATCGTATATTTTAATTGGGTTCTGGCACCACTTAGCCCTGTGCTGAACTTAAGGGGGCACTGACACCCATTCTTTTACACCAATTGGGCACAAAATACAGGATTTGAGCGCTGTGCGTTCTCTCCCAAGGGTTAAACTCGGGCAAGAATCAATACAACTCGTTGTTATCTACGCGGTAAGCGGTCTAAAAATGCCTTTGTTTTCATTTAAATCCAAAAAATCTGAACCAGTCCCCAAGCAAGAACCACTTGCTGAACGCCCACCCGAGTCGACACTGGGACAGCTGTTGTTCACCTTCTTTAGTTGGGCTATAGGACTTAGCGTCGCAGGCGCGCTCGCTCTGGGCATGATTGTTGGAATCTCCTTGGCAATTGCTTATCCCCAACTCCCCGACATCTCAGATCTTGCCGATTACAGACCCAAGCTCTCAATGCGTGTGTACTCAGTTGAGGGTAAATTGATAGGCGAATTTGGCGAAGAGCGCAGGACCCTAACCGCCTTCAAAGATATTCCCCAAATCATGAAAGATGCAGTCCTCGCCATTGAGGATGCGCGCTTTTACGAGCACGGCGGAGTGGACTATCTAGGCCTACTACGGGCGAGTATCGCTAACTTGGGCCACGCTAAAAGCCAAGGTGCGTCAACCATCACCATGCAAGTCGCAAGAAACGTTTACCTCTCCTCTGAGAAAACGTTCACTAGGAAGATCTACGAGATTTTGTTGACCCTAAAGCTTGAGCACATGCTGAGTAAGGATCAAATCTTTGAAATTTATTTAAATCAAATTTTTCTGGGCAACAGGGCCTACGGTTTTGCCGCTGCCTCACAAGCCTATTTCGGCAAACCCATTCAACAAATCTCGATTGCTGAGGCAGCGATGCTGGCAGGCCTACCTAAAGCGCCTTCTGCCTACAACCCCATCAACAACCCAAAGCGTGCCCGGATCCGCCAGCAGTACATCATCGAGCGCATGTTAGACAACGGATTTATTACTAAAGAGCAAGCTCAAACCGCCAAAGAAGAAGAGTTGCACATCCGCACCGCAGCAGTTGTCACACAAACCCACGCCGAGTATGTGGCGGAGATGGTGCGCCAATTAATGTTTGCACAATACGGAACTGACGTTTATACACGGGGCTTAAATGTTTACACAACCATCAAGGCCGAAGATCAAGAGGTAGCCTACCAAGCCCTTCGACGCGGGATAATGGATTACGAGTTGCGTCAGGTTTACCGTGGACCAGAGCGTTTTATTACGCTACCAACAGATCCCTCTGACTTAGCAGATGCCATCGACGATGCGCTAGTAGACCAAGGCGACAAAGGCGATCTATTGTCAGCAGTCGTGCTTGAAGCCAACCCCAAAATGGTCAGAGCAATGCGACTCAACAGTGAGTTGATCGAGATCACCGGCGATGGGCTCAAACCTGTTCAATCAGGCCTGAGTGAGAAAGCCCCCCCCAATATCAAATTGCGTCCTGGTGCTTTGATCAGAATAGTGAAGGATCCGGTCAAAAGTACTTGGTCAATCACTCAACTCCCCGAAGTAGAAGGTGCGTTCGTTGCAATGGATCCCCGCGACGGAGCCATCCGCTCCCTCGTGGGTGGATTTGATTTCGAGAAAAATAAATTCAACCACGTGACCCAAGCTTGGCGTCAACCGGGCTCTGGGTTTAAGCCTTTCATTTACTCTGCAGCTCTTGAGAAGGGATTTACGCCAACCACTATCATCAATGATGGCCCACTTTTCTTTGACGCCAGTGAGACGGGCGGACAAGCGTGGGAGCCCAAAAATTATGAAGGTAAATTTGAGGGCCCCATTCCCTTAAAAACAGGACTCGCAAAATCTTTGAACATGATCTCCATTCGAATACTCAACTCGATTGGTACCCAGTACGCACAAAAATGGATTACTCGGTTTGGATTTGAAGCGGAGAAACACCCCCCTTACCTAACGATGGCTTTGGGAGCAGGCTCAGTAACGCCCCTGCAACTTGCTGTGGGTTACTCCGTGTTTGCAAATGGTGGGTATTTGATGAATCCCTACATCATCACAAAAGTAGTGGACCCCTTGGGCAAAGTGCTGACCGAATACACGCCCGCCGAGCAAGAGGAGTCCTCTCGCGTGATTGATCAACGAAATGCGTTTTTGATGTCCACACTTTTACAAGAAGTGACGCGCGTTGGAACGGCTGCGCGTGCGCAGGCCGTTTTGAAGCGTCCCGATATCTACGGTAAAACTGGAACAACCAACGACTCCTTAGATGCTTGGTTCTCCGGTTACCAGCCCACCCTAACCGCAATTACTTGGATTGGCTACGACACACCTCGCAAACTTGGAGACCACGAGACAGGGGGCGGGCTGAGCCTACCCGTTTGGATTCGCTATATGCAACAAGCCCTTAAAAACGTTCCCATCACTGAGATTGGACCGCCCCCTACTGGGGTGGTAAGGGAAGGTGTGGATTGGTACTTTACAGAGTTCGCTCACGGAGCGGGTGTGACCAGTCTCGGCGTAGAAGGGGCAGCTTCAGCTGAGTCCAATGCAGCGGGGGAAGAGCGCAAGAAGATTCTAGATATCTTTAAAAATTAAACGTCTAATCTCTAAGCCCTAAACCCTAAGCTCCTTTAAGTCTGGACTAGACGGGGGAGCTTTTAAATAAAAGACTCAACCCAGACTGTGCACAAGCATCTTTACTTAACTGAGTCCAAAATTCTCCCTGCCCCTTGGTGTCCAACCAGCGAGTACCGTCTGAGCGGAAATGATAGCCCCCAGAGCGCGCGGCTAGCCAAACCTCTTGAAGAGGCTTTTGCAAATTAACAATGATTTGACTCTTATTGGCAAAGGTCAAGGTAATCATCGAGCCCGTTCGCTGGTTATCGATATCTGCATCTGACTGATCGTTGATAAGATCACAGTTTTGCTCTAAAGCTTTAAGCAGGGCCTCTGCATGCTCCAAGAATTCGAGATCGGTCATAAAGAATCACCAGTTATTGAGGACAAGAAAAAAACAAGATTTAAAAGAAATCTTATCCCATTTGATGGGAGTCGGTACAATTTACACATTCAGACTCTTTATTTTAAGCAACACCAATTACCATGGCCTTTGAAAGGGCTAAATATTAATGTCTGCATTTCAAAAGTGAACCATCAAAAAAACCGAACTCTCATTGAAGCCTCAAAACTCGGGGGATGGACACTTGTGTCACTTGGCTTGTTGCTTTCGGCGGCCTGTGGGCAACGCTCCAGCCTCACAATTCCCAGCGATGACGAGGCTAAGAACAGGGCCTCTTTGCCCCAAATCATCTTTCGCCAAGGCTCTGCCCCCCAGCAGCCTGCAGACAGCACTAAAGTCGCACCGAAGAATCCCGCAGCTACTGGTGCGCAGTAGCGTTTGCTTTTTTTAAGCATCCCACTTTGAGAAACTTTAGACATCGAACCTTTTTTAATCTATCTCCTCTACTCTCCTAACTTTTAGTATGTCAGATCTAAAACTTCCCGGCGCACCCTACATTGGGTATCAAAATCAAAAGCTCATGATGGAGAACGTTGCCCTCTGCGACGTTGCAGCAGAGTTCGGTACACCACTCTTTGCTTACTCTAAAGCAGCCATGCTAAGTGCGCTAGAGGAGTACAAACTTGCATTTGCAGGCCGCAAAGCGCGGATCCATTACGCCATGAAAGCCAACTCATCTTTAGGTGTATTGCGAGTATTTGCTCAAAGTGGCTGTGGATTTGATATCGTATCTGGAGGAGAGCTCGCAAGAGTCCTCGCAGCCGGGGGCAAGGCAGAGCACATCATCTTCTCCGGTGTCGGCAAGACTCGCTCAGAGATTGGCGAAGCACTGGAGGCCGGAATTTGCTGCTTTAACGTTGAGAGCGAACCTGAGTTGGACGTCATCAACGAAGTTGCGATGAGCGCAGGCAAAGTTGCCCCAATCAGTTTGAGGGTCAATCCCAATGTAGATGCAAAAACGCATCCCTACATCTCAACGGGTCTCAAAGATAATAAATTTGGTATCGCCCATGATCACGCGCTTGAAACTTACAAACGCGCATCAAAATTGAAGGGGTTAAAAATCAAAGGTATCGATTGCCACATCGGCTCCCAAATCACCGAGATTGCCCCATATGAGGACGCAGTATCGCGTGTACTGGACCTTGTGGACTCCATTGAGGCCAGCGGCATCCATATCGAGCACCTTGATTTTGGCGGGGGTTTAGGCATTGATTACAAAGGGGAAACGCCCCCAAAAGCCCACGCCCTTTGGACACAACTCTTCAAGTTGATTGATCAACGCGGCTACGGAGAACGCTTCATTTTTGTGGAGCCAGGAAGATCACTGGTCGGCAATGCAGGTGTTTGTCTGACCCGTATTGAATTTCTTAAAACAGGCGAACACAAGAACTTTTGCATCGTTGACGCAGCAATGAACGATGTTCCAAGACCTGCAATGTACGATGCCTTTCATGCCATCGTGCCCCTCAAGCAAGAGGAGGGATCAAAGGTCACCCATACTACTTTAACTTACGACATTGTGGGACCTGTGTGTGAGAGCGGTGATTGGTTAGGACGAGACCGCACACTAAGCGTTGGGGTAGGTGACGCACTGGCAATACTCTCAACGGGCGCTTACTGCATGAGCATGTCCAGCAACTATAACTCCAGGGGACGCGCAGCGGAAGTGCTTATCGATGCAGAACATGTACAACTCATCAGACGACGCGAAACCAACGAGGATTTAATGCGCCAAGAGGTTTAAATATGTACTGTTCTTGACACAGACGTCCAGACTCAATCTTATCCCTCAAACGTTCGTCGCTAAACCTTCTTTATAGTGGTTAGTTTCAAGGCTCTAGCGAGGCGCCAAAG
>Ga0164297_10003200_pt1 | contig 15380 bp, 12 predicted proteins | sample GEODES058metaG_FD_113539 | JGI IMG/M metagenome (GOLD analysis project Ga0164297, IMG submission 113539) | Dystrophic lake water microbial communities from Trout Bog Lake, Wisconsin, USA - GEODES058 metaG | ecosystem: Environmental > Aquatic > Freshwater > Lake | place: USA: Trout Bog Lake...
TGGTGAATTGCTATGGGAAGAATTCATGGAGCCAATGGGATTAACCGCCTATCGCCTTGCAAAAGAAGTGGGTGTCCCCGCTCAACGTATTGGCGAGATTCTAAAAGGTAAGCGCGGCATAACCGCAGATACTGACTTACGTTTATGCCGTTTGTTCGACTTATCCGCTGGATATTGGTTACGTGCCCAAGCGGCCCACGATATTGAAGTGGCTCAAGTGCAACTGAGAAAGACTCTGCAGACTATCAAGCCTTGGACTCACAGAGTCGCATAGTTTGGAGTGACTTTTAACTACTCACCCTCGATGAGTACCAATACAGAGATACCTACTCATGTCTCATTAGTTGATCGGGATTTCACATCAGTGAAAGACTTAGTGCTCATTTGAGTAAGTGTGGCGGCTATCAAAGAGCAGTTCTGCACGTAAACTTTTCACATGCCTACAAATAAAAAGTTGCGGTTTACCTCTGATGCAGATCGCCAGGCCATGAATTGGCTCGTGTGGGGTGGATCGCTAGTATCACTTTCATTTTGGTCTAATCTCAATGACCCTTTCAATGCTCCTAAAAGTTGGATTCTAAGTATTTCCGGCTTCTGGCTTCTTGGTTGGGTAATCTTCCAAGTAAAGGCTCGATGGGAACAAAAGCCACTAAAGTGGGCAACAGTTTTTGCAACGGCATACCTAATAACGATGAGCTTGGCTCTAGTTGCTTCCGACAATAAATATATTGGAATGTTTGGTGACTACCAACGTCGAACTGGTTATCTCTCATATCTTTGCTTGATTACTTTCTTTCTCGCGGCAAGCTTTCTTTTTGACCTTAAAAAGCTTGCGAAACTTAATAGTGCTGCCGTAATAGTTGGATTCTTAGTAGGGATCTATGGTTTTGCCCAGCATTTTAAGCATGACTTTATTCAGTGGAATAATCCTTATAACTCGGTTCTGAGTACTTTAGGTAACCCAGATTTTGCTGCCGCTCTCATGGCAATTTTTAGCGTGCTCAACTTTGGAATTCTGATCCAGCAAAAAAATGCAAAGTGGTTGAGAGTTTTGGCTGGAATCAACATCCTCTTGCTTTTAGTAGTCATAGTATTTTCGCAGGTCCGGCAGGGTCTAGTAGCCGCTTTAGTTGGTATTGCAATTATTTTGATAGTTTGGATTCACCAGCGTAATTCATTCGCTGGATACGGCGCGGGAGGACTAGGGGTCATCGCCGGGGTCCTTGGTCTCATTGGAATGTTGAACATCGGTCCACTCTCTAAGTATTTCTACAAAATTTCGGTGACATACCGTGGTGACTACTGGCGTGCTGGCTGGAGGATGTTCATCCATCACCCAATCTTTGGCGTCGGCTTAGATCGCTATGGGGCCAATTTCAGGCAGTACCGAGACACAACTCAAGTAGTTCGACGTGGGCCTGATTTAGTTTCAAATGCTGCCCACAACGTTCCGATTCAGCTCGCTTCAACTGGAGGATTTCTTGTCCTGAGTGCATTTCTTGCGTTTACAGGATTTGTCTTGTGGCGGGGAATAATATGTATTCGTAAAACAGCTGGGGCAGAACAAATTGCAGTGACAGTTATTTTTGCGGCTTGGGTTGCATATGAACTTCAATCCTTAATCTCGATTGATAACCTCGGGATTGCTATTTGGGGCTATATCTTGGGCGGGGTAGTAGTTGGTATATCCCTCACTTCCGAACACGTAAGTACCAAGCAAGTAAAAGATTGGATCATTCAGCCACTTGTTTCAAGCGTATTAGCTCTATCACTATTGATTATTTCTCTATTATTTCTTCAAACAGAAACTGCAATGAAGACTTTGATCTCTGCTCAACCACCTAGAGCGCAATCTGATCTTGCTGCGTATGAATCTCTTGCACAAAAGCCTCTTTCCTACACATTTACGGAGCCTTCTTTCGCTGTGGCAGCAGCCGGAGAACTCGCTCAAGTACAAGATTTTGGTCTCGCAACAACGATTTTGCAAAGGACCATTGCCTCAAATCCAAGGTCGTACGATGCCATGAATATTTTGGCGCAAATTTATGAATACCAAAAGAATTGGCAGGGTGCATATGAAATTAGGCGGGAGATGGTGGAGCTTGACCCATTTAATGAAGCTCTGCACGCGCAACTTGACCAAGATCAGAAAAGTAAAGTAGTGAGGGCGCCCTAAGCACAGACCAGAAAGGTGTATTGAGTGGGCCCAGACAGGCTCGAACTGTCGACCCACGGATTAAAAGTCCTCTTCTAGGCAGGTGGCCTTCCCTCAAACCCATGATTTTGTGCGGGAAATGAGGCGCTGCCATCGTCCAAATTCTTGGATGGTATGAGATTGGTATGAGTTCCCATTTGGCCTGGTATTCCAGGTAGTGCCACTCATAAAAGTGGTTACTCCTGATATCGGCGAAAATAAATAATAGAGGGGTAATTCTGCCCCTCCTTTTAGAGGGAGTACTCATGAACACAAGTAAGTCACGCAAGGCAAATGGCCAAGGACATACCTACAAGGTCGGCAACTCTTGGAAGACGGTTATTACGTCTCAAGGCCGCACAGTCACGGCCACTGCAAAGTCTCAACAAGAGTCCAAGCGCCGGGCTAAGGAAAAACTGGTTCAGTTACCTATAGCCAACACAGGGAAGGTCATGGGCTCGTTCAAGGTCACATTGGGTGAGTTTCTCTTACCTTGGTTAGATAACACTCATAAGAATGCAATCGCATCTACAACCTACCGTCGATACCGTGGGCTGGCAGTTCGCAACATCATTCCTGCTATGGGAAATATACCGCTTCACAAAATTACCAAACGTGACATCTCTACATTCATGTCATCTATGGCTGCTCATGGAATCGGTCCTCGTTCGCAGAACCAAGCATTAGCCCTCATCTCAAAGGCCATGAAGGGGGCCGTCGATGCGGGAATTATTGTGTCAAACCCAGCGCAAGGTATGGCGAAGACTGCAGAGAAGAAGACTCAAATCACTCCATTGAATGAAACCCAAGTTCTCGCTCTGCTAGACAGCACCAAAGGAACATTCATGCATGCACGTCTTCATATTGCATTTTGTGGACTGCGCCAGGGTGAAGCACTGGGCCTGACATGGGCAGATATCGATTTTGATGAGGAGTTGATGCATGTTCATCAGCAGTCTCAGGTTGTTGATGGCGTCCGGAAGTTAGTTCGTCTAAAGACAGACTCGTCCGTGCGCAATGTAGTGCTGAGTTCATCGGCCATTGATTCACTTAAGCACCATAAGACCATTGTTTCTCAGATGCGTCTTGCTGCAGGGAGTGGGTGGTCGGATAACGACTTAATCTTTCCAAACCGTGTAGGAGGTCTTCAACAACCGAAACTCGACTACGACCGTTGGCAGGATGCGCTCGCTTCCTGTGGAATTCCGAAAAGAAGTCTTCACAACGCTCGTCACACTGCGGGAACACTCCTATATGCAAATGATGTGGGCATCGAGACTATTCGTCGGGTTTTAGGACATTCTTCAATCAGTCTCACTTCGCGCACCTATGTGCACAATGCCGAGAAGCCACTTCGACAGGCTGCCCAAAGCATGGATAGCATTTTTTCTCGAAGCAAAGGAGAAGCGGCATAGCGATATTCCGGGAATCAATAGGTGGGCTTGCCGCTCACCTATTGATTTGCGAGGTCCTATAGACCCTCAATTACGGAAATAGTTGTGTCAAATAGGCCTACCTTGGAAAGTTCGGTACCTCCCCCAGCGTAATTTAAACTTCCAGACTCAAAGCGCTTAAATGAGAAAATTGCAGCATTCATCGCTTGCGAGTTGAAAACTCCTATTTCGCACATTTTCTCAAAGTCTTGAATCTGCAATCCAGTGACTTTTGTAAATAACCCTCTTTCCAACTGCATTATTACATCTTTTAGGGTTTCCTCTCGATAGTCAGTGAGGTACATAAATACTGGGACCCGCGACACAAATTTTAATAATTTCTCTCTTAAATCTCGTTTAAAATTTTTATTCTCTTTTTCTTCACGCTTATCTTCGGCCGACTTTGGTTTATTCTCTCGTTCTAGTTTTGACAAAGCCTTTTCCGAATTGATTACCTTGGTCAAGTCTTTGCCTAGATTTCTAAAGGCTTCGATTCCTTCTAGGGCCTTGATTATGTCTGGATTATTTAACAATCTCTCAATGGTGTCGTTATCCACCCGCACTAATTGGGGACTTTGCCATCGACGTGCCAACATAGTGGCTCCCACACCCGATGCTGCAATATCAAGCAATTCGCGTGCATCTAATGGGGTCATGCTGAACCCATCGTAAGCAAGCACAGGTAGAAAGTTCAAAAAGTCTTTGATTTTCTCTTCAACCTGCGATGTGTCTCGTAAATCCAATCGACTCGAATACTCGGTAATAAGTTTCAGTGCTCGATTTGGAGCAAAATCAAAAATGTAACACTTCTCTTTGAGTATCTCTTGAGTCTTTGGGTCTGTCTTATCCACGTTTCGAACGGTCCAGGGCGTTTGCACTCTGAATGCAGTCTGAAAATAGGTTTCAGGGCTGCTGGTGTTCTTTAACATAAACATGCCGCACCATTGAGGGACGGAGACACCTGTGGTGAGTTTTGCACATGAAAGCGTTATGGATTTTGTATCTTGTCCCCGACCGATTGCGTCAAGAACTGGAGGGAGTGCTTCCGTCCCCATGCCGGCTTGAGGGCCGGCGGCAACAATTACTTTGTAATCGGAAAAAAAACTATTCACAGGTTGTTGCAATATTTCAGCCATTGCATAGCAAGATGCAACATTTGGTAAAAACCAAAAACTATGGTTCAAGTATGCGAGCAACTCGCTATCTGCATAAGGCAGAGGTGGCTTGGTGCCCCCCATGTCAGGCTTGAAACCACCCTGCAAGTACTGACCACGAATTAGTGAAAGCCACATCTGAACTTCATTTTCGTGTACGAAGCGATGCTGGCCAGTAGGCTTTCCTTCTTTATCCTTCACCTCTTCTGCCTTAAAAAACTCATTCAAATCGAACTCATTCATTTCGCCACGAAGGGCAACGTTTCGTACCTCATCAGGGAGTTGATAGGTCATGAGAACCATTTGTGGGAGTTCCAAATAAGGATTCGGCTCAGAACCTTCCCATTCCGCTTTTGCCCGTTGTTCATCTATATATGACCAGGTAAAAATCTGGTCTTCTAAGAATTCGCCGTTTGCTAATGCTCGAAAGGGAGTTCCAGTAAGGTAAAGAAACGACTTAGCGCTTAACGGAAACTTTTCCTCTGAAAATTCTTCTTCAATATTCCCTTCGCTTGCATCCGCATCATAAAGTTCCTTAGCAGCCTCACGCCAAGAGCCAAAGTGGTATTCATCGAGCATGATGCAATCCCAATCAATGACGCGCGCTGATTCAAATCTCTGCTTAATTCCACCACTTGGACTTTTCCCGAGAATGTCTTGAAAAGAGGCAAACCAAATCAAAGGCTTGCGACCATCGATTTTACTGAAATCGTCGCCTCGTCCAAAAAATTGCCATCCTTGAAAATCAACATGTGATGACAATTCTGCTCGCCATTCTCGTTCCACTGCAGGCTTATATGTCAGCACCATGATTCGCTTCCATTTCATGGCCTTTGCTAATTGATATGCACTGAAAGTCTTTCCAAATCTCATTTTGGCATTCCATAAGAAATGTGGTGCCTTACTTCCATGACTTATTTGGCTTTCAAAGTATTCTTTTGTAATTCGGACGGCTTCTCGTTGTTCTGGCCTCATAGGAAAATCGTTAGTTCTAAACTCGCTTACAACTTTTCCTAATTTTTGCTCGAGAACCGCACGCTCAACATCACCAACCGTGCATTCGAACCATTCGCCCCCGACGCGAGTAATTCCCGAGTTCTCCAGGATTTTATGAATTGCATGGTCGGTAAAGAATTTTCCCTCTTTTGTCAGAGCCTCTTCGACAAACATGACTGTATAGGGGTTTAAATCAGGACCTTTGGTTGGGAAATGCTCACGCATGCGTGACTCTACTTGGCGTTCTGTGTAACCAATCTTAAGAAGTCCTACACCTTCACGTTGCCCGGTCCATTTGCGTTTGGAGAATTCAGGCGTTGTGTATGCATAAATCTTAGGTGAACCAAGTGTTGAAATGAATTTTGAACGCATGGGACTCTACTTCTCCGCTTCCGGCATCTCGCGGATAAGGGAGTCAATAAATTTAGATTCCCCTTCTGATATTCCAAACTTTTTATAGAGGTCTTTATCCGTCCACCGCTTGTTCATATCTAACGCAGGCACAAATTGATACTTACTCTTAGATACGTGTTGGGTGTTCTTTAAGACCGCGACTAGGAATCGAACAAATTTCGTTCGAAGATAAGCATCATAGTTTCTGGCTTCTAACTCTGTTTCAAATGTACCCGCAACAAGATACGTCATAGTGCAGGCTGAATTTGGGCCAAGAACTCTGGGCTTGGAAGTTATCAAATATGGGTACGAACCTCTTTCGCCATAGGCAACTGCAATCAGAACTTTCCAGTACGGAATTAGATTTGGAGAATTTGGAACTTGGGATTTTTCTATGTACTTCGCGCCGTCCTTGGTCTGAAGCAATATTGATTTCGGAAATTTTTCTTCTTTATATTCCTTGAAATTAGTTGCTAAGCCGAATGGATTGACCGCCGATATCGTTTCCTCAAGTGAGCCATGCTTTTCAATATATTCCTTTACTTTTTCAAGAATCGGTAGTGCTTCATTAAATCGCACAAACACATCGCCATGCTCTCCAAGGAATCTTGATGATTCGCTTGAAATCTTCCCATCTTGATAAGTTTTCACAGTACAAGGGCCGTTGTGCTTTTCGTCATGTAGGAAATAACATATTCCTCCGGCGATATCGACGCCAGGAAACATCTCCGCCGCATTAGGGAAGTCAACTAAGTCCGTAAATTTGGTAGATTCAAGCATCCTTTTACGGAACGCATTCAATCCCATCCCTCCCGCAAACCATCTGGACGGGATAATCATTGCTACGTATCTTGGTTTCATCCTAAATGCTTGCTCTACAAACAACTGATAAATCGGGGTTGCTTGAGCACCAAAACCGTCTGATTGAAGTTGATATGGTGGGTTGCCTACAATTACATCGAATTTCATATTCGCTGGCTCCTCTTCATGAATGAATTGATAGGCATAATTTTCAAACGAATCCCCTCGCTCAAGATTTTCATACGGCGAGCCACATATTTTGCACTTTCCTTGAACGTAATCATGCTCCATTCGCTTGTATTGAATATTTCCGTTGGGCTCATCAAATTTGATGATTGAGTGCTCATTTGTTGCATCTTTGGAGTAATACAGAGTTCTACGTGACACTAGTCCAGTTAGTTCAGTGACGGCTATTCCATAAAGCATATTTCTAAAAATATGAGTTCTTCTTTGCTCCTCATCTGGAATTTCATTAGCCAGGCCAATCATCAATCTGCGAGCAGATTCACGAAGAAAAACACCGGTTTTGGAACACGGGTCAAGAATTTTTATACTGGAGTCAGACCAAATCTCAGCCGGTAATAAATCTAATAACTGGTTAGCAACGGCCGGTGGTGTAAAAACTTCGTCAGAACTCAAATTTGCAATGCAGTCGAGGATATCGGGAACATGACTTTGATTTTCAACCTGCACTTTTCATCCCCATTTCGGCATAGGATAAGAGAGGCAAGTCTCTTAGAGCGACAGGGACATGACCAAATAACATGTTGTTATCTTCAAATACTTCATCTTCTGGAAAAATTAAATCAGAGAATCTGAAAACTCTTTGCTTGACTCGTTGGTTTGGAAGTTCAGAATATTCAATCACCTCGACCAGATGAGGCGCATTTACCAGGTCACCTAAAACTATATTCATGTCCAGCACATAGTTCACTACGTTAATCAAGTAGTCGGGAGTTTTCATTTTAGTTAGAGACTTATATTTGCTCAGAAATAGGTCTAGTAACCGCTCTCTCGCTTCTTTTACATTAAGGGGGTCGATATCCACTCCGTAAATAGAAGCAAGTGAAATAACGCACTTAAATTCGAATTCAGATAGTCGCCCTGATTTCAACGAAGTCACAACTTCAGGAAGCCGAGAAACCATTTCCATCTTGCGATTCAAAATTTCAACCAGAAAGTTTCCGTTGCCGCAACCGGGCTCGAGAAACTTACTCGCGTAGTTAATGTCCTGAAGTAGGTTCAGAATTTCACTAACAGTTCCTTCGGGGGTGAAAACTTCACCCAGGTCCCTCGCCCGCTCTGAACTACGCATAGAGACCTCCAGACTTCGCTTAGTCAGCCATTAGTAGCCGGTGTTCCGGGTGGGCACTCCCCACCATGGGACTAATTCTGTACTAAACCTCCGACAAAGACTTAAATTGAGCGGTTACAGGCTGTTGAGATATCCCATAATGGGCGGCTGTTAGGCCTCCCGCCTCATTTTGGCCGCTTTGGCATTAAGGATATTGGCCTTCGCCTCCATAAGGTCTCTCTCCTCTTTAGACGCAGGCATTTTTGGCATCTTGAATGCCCCTCCATTTTTCACCTTGGGCGGCTTTACCAGAGGGGGGTTGGCCTTTCCGAATTGGTTGGAGTTCAACATTGGGCAACTGCTCCTATTTCAATAGTGCTGTCTGCGAGAGACACCGGGTTTCCATGGGTTTTTACGAATGTGATGTTCATAGGTCTTCATTCACAAGCATCGAACATCAAGGACCTTGCAAAAGATTGGCCTTGCAAGGTCATTTTCCGCTTTTAGAGCCCATACCTTTGACCTTGCTATGTACTAACAGTCAATCAACGATTATTACCTCTTGTGGCCTGCGAATGAGGTACTCCTTTATTTGCTGCGCAGTAAATCTACGATTACGTCCTACTTTGATGGAATCAATCTGGCGCCGACTGAGAAGTGAATAGATGGTTCCTCGTGAGACATGTAAGTAGTCTGCAACTTCTGCAGGTGTATATAGTGTGGGAAGTTCCATAGTTCTCCTTTGATGCTGTGTTGTATAAGGATGACATTGAATATTCACTCAGTCAGGCTAAAGTCAAACTATTACAACATAAGCACCCTTCACACCCTTTGCGGAAATAGTTAGCGAGCGCATCAATGCATTTCTATCTTGCACATCGCTAGCCGTCTCCGCATCAGGGTGTTATAGGTGTCAAGGGTGTTAGTTGTTCACCTCCTTAATCTCCTTCAAGTAATAGGTGCGTCCATTGTGAGTAACTTGCAAGGTCGTTGAATTGATATCGAAGACCCGGTCCTTCAGGTGCGCCATCCAGCGACCCACTTTGGTTACCTGACCCTGACGACTTGGTGCATCCCAGTTCCCAGATACCTCCATGGCTGAGAAGTCACTCAGGATGTCGGTGGGAGACTTGGCCGAGCCTTCATACTCCTCCCACCAAGCCTGGATGAACTCACGAATGACTTGACCTTCGTTATCCATAGCGGCCTTCTTCAGGTCAATGTTCTCCAGGAAGCCGGGTACCTCCACGAACTCAAGAATCCCGCCCATGACCGAAGACCAACTGAAGTAACTGGCGAGCGCCTTACCCGTAAATAGCGGCATTCCAGCATTTAACCAAGCCATCACAATGGTCAGAATCTTCTCGACAAACAATGTGCGGTTCTCTGAAATCCAATGAATCAGGTCAGCGTGGCGCCAATTACTACGTTGGCTTGGGTCCTCCATCAGAGAGACCAAGCGAATGCTGGCTATACGACGCAGAATCTGAGTATGGAACTCAGGATTGTTTCCTGTCGCAAGCCAGGTTGAGTTGATAGGCAACTCCACTTGCTTGCTGGTACTCAACAAACGGTCTGACCACAAGGGAGTAGTAAGAGCGCTGGCAAGGACATCTGAGTTGATGTACCCACTCATGTTGTCATAGAAGATGGGACCACCTCCTGATGCCAGATGAGCAGTAATCTGCTTGCGACGTTCATCTTCAGATGAAGTCCATGTCGTTACTGGAATCTCCTTGCCTGTAAATGGATAACAGAGGGCAAGACCCAATGTTGTCGCACCAGTACCGGCAGCAGGCTTCTCCAGCAAGTACATAGGCGTCTGCCCCATGATGAGTGGGCGTACGAACGGAAGAATCGCTACCGATATGGCTGCAGCCTTCGATGCAGCATCTGCAAATGGGAAGTCGACGAGAATCTCGTCTTCAATCCATTTGAGTGCAGCCATGGCATCATCTTTGTTTGCATCAAGGTTGATGTGTGGCAAGCATCCTGATTCTGCAGCGTAAAAGACACCAGACTCTTCGTCGTATCCCGGTTGAGTAATCAACCTACCCTCAGAGGTCACGATAGGCATCGAGACGACTTGGGTTAACTCAGGTAGAGGAGGTTTATTGCTGGCCAGCGCATCACTAATTACGTTAGGCGCTGGGTCAACGTGAGTTCCCCAATCATTCTTGCCCTCATGCATCCAGTTCACAAGGCGAGCAAACTCATAGCGTGCTGAGTTAACATCCAGGATTTCTACCTTGGCCTCATCCTCCTTAATACGAGCAATCTGCCGATTAAAGGAGAACAAGCGCTTCGGATGGTTATTTGTATGGACCCCGGCCCAGAGTGAGGATGCCTTCACACGTAACTGCGCATTGTTAGTGACCACAGTACGGATGCCCGGAATACCCAGTTCTACTGGCGACTTAATGCCCTCACGGAACACACAACGTGTGCACTGTTTGTTCATCCCATCAAGGACCTGGCCTTTCACCGGACTCGTTGGCAGCAGAGATAGCCCAATACAGGTGCGGTCAGCCTTCTCTGGGTCAACTTGGTCAAACTTGGCATCGGTCTCATCAGGGTCATAGTTGGGATGTTGTTTCGACCACTGATGAAAGAGGTCCCGGCCATTCTCGACCTTAGACAAAAGTGCAGCCATGCCCCACCATGTTTCATAGGTGGCTGAGTCTCCATTCTCTAGTGCATCATGAACCCATCCGCAGCCAGCAGCCATGAGGTTAATGTCTACAGTTTGAGTAATGGCATCCACATCAACAGGTACAATTTTTACCGCACGCTCTTTTGTAGTTGCAGTAATACTTGCATCGATGATTTCATCATGTGAGTAGATGCGCTCGCTATACAGAGCACGCACAGATACATCCTTCGGATTTGCAGGGTCTTTCAGATTTGTTGAGCCTGGCATACGAAATGACCGTGCGAGGTCTTGAGTATGGTCGAAGTTATATTGAGGCAGACTTGAAACCACTCCACGATAAAAGTTTGCAACAAACTCACGTGCATGCTTCAAATCACTCTCATCAGTCACAACCAGGTCTTCCTCTAGAACCCAATATGCGTGTAACCCGCTTCCTGAGTTCACGTAGATGGAAGGTACAAGTTGGAGAGTCTCCAAGGCTGCAATCGCTTCCCCTACATCCAAAGGCAATGCCTTGTTTGGCTTGTTGGGGTCAGCAATGTCGATATCCATACCAATCACACTGAATGCATGAGTGTCGGTAATCTTCCCTCGACCCTTAGCCGGAGCATTTGCTAAGCGAGCAAAGTTGAACACAACTTGTGCACCTTTAGGCAAAGACGCAAGGTGCTTCTCAACTGCATTAATGTCCGAAGCGTCAATGAAATCGCTACGGAGTGACTTTAAATGAGGGTCTGTCGTATAGGAAATAGATAGGAACCCATTTCCTTGTCCGCAGACAGCCTCGATGAATTGAGTTACCTCGGGTGTCCAATTACTCATCTACTGCTACCTCCTCGCCTGCAATCCAAACTGGAAGTTGACCAGGACGGCGGGTGAAATCGTCCAGATACCAGACCGGGATACGAACCTGCCCTGCCACGCTGACTGAAGGAATCAATCCATTCTTGGCCTTACGGTAGATAGTTGACTTGCTGATTCCCGTGCTCTCGGAGAACCGATGCACGCTTAAGAGTTGAGTTTTCACTCCAACTCCTTTCCTTTTAACTGTTGGCTTAAGTACCGTTTGCACATAAGCGAGAGTTTTTATCCCTCTATTTTTATTCTCGCCGTTTTGGCTATTTACCAATTTCATGGAAGGTAGAACTGATGACGATTGAGCACGATTCCGCATACATAGGAGGTTCAGTGGTCAATTCCTTGGCTCATCAAAAACTCCTTTCCCTGCGCCAAAGAGAGGCGGATGCGCACTGGAACGCCGTCGCAGAGGAACGGATGAATGCCGAACTCCCTAAGAAGAAGAGAGCGCCAAGGGTGGCAGTAATGTCAAAGGCTGCTAAGGAAGACCAAAGGCATCAAGAAAAAGTGCAACTCAGAAAGTATCGTGATGCAGCCATCATGGAGTTTGTTTCGCTAAACGGAAATGAGACAGATTGGAAGCCTGGTACTGACGCCCCACCCCCAAACCCAAAGTCACAAGATGATTTTGCAAGGCAAGCGGGAATAGCCGTGGGCCATTACAAAGAGTTAGAGGCGGGTAAGGTCGTCATCACGCTGGATGATGCTGTGAAAATTGCAAGAACATTCCACATTGATATGGCTACGTTTCTATTGCCAGACATGGATAACTTAGAGAAGAGTAAGTATTTTGACCTGAAACCGATTGATACTAATCACGGTCCTATTTACATGTACGAGTGGGTGCTATGGATATTTGGATACCGCCCTTTGCCTGGTCAAGATAAGAAGATATGGAGAAAGACCACTTCCATGCCTGCTGCATATATCCACGGAGTGCACGGGGGAAGGGCACGAGATATCGAAGTGCTCAATGCCGAACTGGACAAGATACAAAATTCAAACGTCAGTGCATATGAAGTGCTGGATAAAAAAACTCCAAGAAAAAAGGTTGGGGTCCCTCTTACACCTTTCCAATCATCGATTGCCCTCGAAACTTTTACCTTGAAGCACAGCCAGAAAATAATTAAATCCACACTAGGGGTGGCGACTCGCATGAAGGTCGCTTTCGAAACTGGCCCAAAGGGTCAAGGACTGAAAGCCAAACGGGATAAATTCAGCGACAGTATCGGAATCATCAGAGACCGAATCGTTGAAGTCGTCACATTATTGCTTACACTTGGTAGAGATTAGTTAGGCCCCTGACACTCTGAGTTTGAGCATATGACCATACTTCAGCCACAATTCTCCGGGGCTTAAGACAGCCACGTGAAGCGGTCTGTATTTGGGATTTGGTTATCCCTCAATGCTTCCCAAAAAGCCTGCCCTTTCCCATCTTGGTTTATAAGAGTCAAAACAGTTGAGATGGGTATGGATTCAAAGTATCCGAGTACATCATTAATCGAAGAGAACGACTCAGGTGGAACCGTGTAAATAATCTCCAAGGAAAGTTCATCTTGGGTTGCTGACCAGCCATTCTCAACTCGTAAATTGCCTTCACTCATAGATGCATAAGCAACTGGTCTATTTAGTTCATCCAGAATTGCAACAGAGGAGGAGTCTAGGAATGGATTCTTTGCGGCAGAAGTCAGTTTTACAAGTTCACGGGGTACCAATGCACGGAACCCAATATTTCTCAGTTCTTCACGGTGGTAACTGAGATAAGGCAACATGAAGCCCGCTTTTGCCTTCACATAATTGTTTCCAGGAAATATAACTGTATCTGTCTCGGATATAACAGAACATTCTTTCCAGGAGATGCCGTCGGTGCTCCATTCAAATGAGATTTGGTTGAGGACTTCTCCAGAGACCGGATAGGTTTCGCTCCAATAACAAAAAACGCTATCGCCGTCATAGTCTGAGCCTTCAATTAGGTCGCAAAGCAATTCATAATCTTTCCAGACTGATTGGTAGACGTTGTGGATAGGTGCGCTGTGCTGCCTAACATATTCATCGTAATCAAAAGTCGTCATGGACTGCCTCTCTCACCTAATTACGGTACCCCTAATGGCCGACAGAGTGAATCCCTAATCTCGGCCACTGCCTAAGTTTCCATCTGCTGCCCATGCTTAAGCCCTGGGCCAGGTTATCTGCGACGGTCACTTGACCGTGGGGTGTCACTTCTCAATTAATTTTGGTATTAATTTGGTATGAAACGATTGACCACACATGCAACTAATCCCCACTAGAAAATGTCGGTGGGAGATGAAAGACTATGCACTGAATACAAGTACATACGGGATTTACGCTTATTTCAGGCAAAGGCGCTTAACTTGGAAGTGGGCCCAGACAGGCTCGAACTGTCGACCCACGGATTAAAAGTCCGTTGCTCTACCGACTGAGCTATAGGCCCCAAGGATTACGTGCGGTGCTAAGTGTATCTGTGGTTTGTACTCCTAATTTCCATATGCCGAGCGTGCTAAACGATCTCTAATTGCTTCTGCTAATCCATCGCCGCCCGGTTGCAAGACCACAACAACATCGAGCTTCTTTGTGTCAGCCAATCTCAGCGCTGCGTAAAGATCTCGTGCATAACCTTCAACGCTTCTAGGGGATGCAAGGCGGATTACTCCGTCAGGTGTGGGAATCTGATCAGGAGCGATCAAACCATCTCCTGGTTCTGCGATTGCATCCAACACAACTTTTGCTTTGGGCGAATAATGAGAATCAAGGGATCCTGAAACTCGAATGCTTCCATCGTTATTAGTTAGGGCGATGAGTCCTGTGGACTCTTCAATCATCGCTGAGGTGATAGCGCCTGGTCTTAGGATGAAAGGTGTTTGTTTGGTGCAATCAATAATTGTGGATTCAACACCCACCAAGCATTGTCCGCCGTCGAGAATAAGATCTTGTGGGCTTAAATAATCTTTGAGCTCTTCTTCTACCGCTTCGGCTGTGGTCGGGGAGACTGAGCCAAATCTATTTGCGCTAGGCGCAGCAATGCCTTCTTTAAATTCTTGAAGGAGAGAAAGCGCGATGGGATGCGCCGGCACTCGAAGCGCAACAGTGTCTTGTCCTCCGGTAATAAAGTCTTTTGCTTTTGTGCTGCGTTTAAGCACAAGTGTCATGGGGCCTGGCCAGAAATCCCTCGCAAGTTTAATTGCATACTCTGGAATATCGATCGTCCATTGATCCATCTGATCTAAAGAGGCGATGTGAACGATCAATGGGTGATCTGATGGTCGTCCTTTGACTTCATAAATTCTTTTTACAGCATCTGGGTTCGTTGCATCTGCTCCAAGTCCATAAACAGTTTCTGTTGGAAACGCGATGAGGTTGCCCTGCGAAAGTGCCTGTGAGGCGCCTTGGATCACTGTGGCATCGCACTTGGAGATGAAGCTCATGTGGGTAATTCTCGCAGTTTTGTGAGGGGTCTTATCTCCGATACCCTTAGTCTTCGCTTCTTGAAGTCCCCATCGTCTAGAGGCCTAGGACATCGCCCTTTCACGGCGGTAACACGGGTTCGAACCCCGTTGGGGGCACTCTCATCACCCGATGAGAGGAA
>Ga0164297_10003203_pt1 | contig 15370 bp, 12 predicted proteins | sample GEODES058metaG_FD_113539 | JGI IMG/M metagenome (GOLD analysis project Ga0164297, IMG submission 113539) | Dystrophic lake water microbial communities from Trout Bog Lake, Wisconsin, USA - GEODES058 metaG | ecosystem: Environmental > Aquatic > Freshwater > Lake | place: USA: Trout Bog Lake...
GCCATACTTGCGGCGCAGAACCTCGGGCGCGACGTAGTAGGGGGAGCCAACCATATCGTGCAGCACGTCGCCGTCCTTATAGAACGTGCTCAACCCGAAATCAGTGGCCTTCAGCACGCCCGCGTCGCCCTTGGCGGACAGCAGGAAGTTCTCGGGCTGTTCCAGGGACGCGCGCATGTGGGGACTCAGCGACAATGCATGAGACGCAAGAACACCTGCCATTCGCACCTTGAGGTCGCGGTGCACGACGCCCAGCGTGTGGCAGTGGTTCACCACATCCAGCATGACGCGGAACAGTTCCGCCGCCTTTTTCTCGCTGTAGTGGCCCAGCTCCACGATGCGGTCGAAGAGCTCGCCTCCGGTGCACATTTCCATGACGAGATACACCGCCTTTGCGTCCTCGTACGCGTCGTGGACGCACACCAGGTTGGCGTGGCCTGCAAGCAGGTGGAGGATGGCCACCTCTCGGCGCACGTCTTCCAAGTCCTCTGCGCACTTCATCTTGGCTTTGTTGATGACCTTCACCGCACGCGGTGTGCGGTCGCCCTGCTTCGCCGTGCACTCATACACCGTGCCGAACTGGCCGTGGCCGAGCTCACGGCCGAGGGTGTACAGCTCCAGGAAGTTCTGCGGTGGTGAACCAGTCAGGGGTCCCCCCTGCGCTTGCACGGGGTACGTACAGCAGCCGCAAGCGGGCGCAGACACGGGACGCGACGCACCTCTGAGTCGCGGTCTAAGATACTACGAGTCTTCTTCACCACAACCTGCGTGCCGTGTCCGCCGTCAGGGAGTCGGATGAGGCTTCGCCGCTTTCAGGGTGCCAATTCAGCTGCCCCCAGCGACCGCGCGCCGCGTATCGCCCACAAGTACGACGCTGGGGACGTGCGAGCCCCCAACCAGTACGCACGTGGCTGACCACACGGCCGGGCCAGGGCTGCGACGACACGCAGCAGGGCTGCATTTGGCAGCTGCCACCCGAGCGCGGGTACAGGTCCACAAAGGCGTGCGCGTGCCTACAGCCCCTACCTACGCAGAGGGCGGAGACACACCTTGGATGACGCTCCTGTCTGCATGTTGGCGGCGGCTTGCCCGGAAGCGCGCGGCTTGGCGGCCTGAGCACTGCTCCTCGGCTGTCCAGCCGGTGACTGCTTCGGATGCGCGTCGTCGTCCGCAGAGCTGGAGGCACCACAGCCCATAGAGTAAGCTGGCGCGCTGGGCGCTAATCAGCGCAACAGCGGACTGCTGAAGCGCTTTGTACAGGCCTTTTGCGGAGGGCAGTGTCAAGTCTCGGATCTCGGCGCTGACGTCACAGATGAATGATTAGAGAAGACGTGTGTCATATCGCGCGTTGCACCCGCTTCACAGCCACTCGCGGGGATTCTTGCACGCGTCCAACAAGTCCCACTCAGGCGACCCCGGCTCCGGGTGCTGGTCATACTCCCATCGCGCCGTCAGAGGCAGTGACATGAGGATGGACTCGATGCGGCCGCCTGTCTTAAGGCCGAACGTGGTGCCACGGTCGTACACGAGGTTGAACTCCACGTATCGCCCGCGCCGCAGTTGCTGCCACTCCTTCTGCTGCTCCGTGAACTTGTCATCCTTGTGCTTCGACACCAGCGGCACATACGCAGGCGTCACGGCGGCAGCGCAGTCGGTGGCGAATGCCAGCAGTTTCTCAGGGTCCCGGTCGTTCATGTCGTCGAAGAAGATGCCGCCCACTCCGCGGCGCTCGCCTCGGTGCTTGATCATGAAGTAGTCATCGCACCAGGACTTGAAGCGCGGGTAAAAGGCTGAGTCGTGGGAGTCGCAGACGCGCTTGTATGTGCCGTGGAAGTGGGCCACGTCCTCCGGGAACAAGTAGCTGGGCGTCAAGTCCGTGCCGCCGCCGAACCACCATGCGCGGGGTGCGCCCTCAACACCAGCTGGCGCGTCTGTCTCGAAGTAGCGGTAGTTGAAGTGCATTGTGGGTGCCATCGGGTTGTGGGGATGCATTACGCTGCTGATGCCAGCCGCGAAGAAGGGAACCGGGCCAGCACTCACCGCCTGTTGTGAACAGGTGGTCATGGTCAGCAGCAGTAAGACACGAGGATCACAGCACGGCACAGAGCACTTGCAGGGCACCCGCGCACACCTTGTTCTTGTCACCAGTGGCGGCGCGGTACGCATCCGGCGGCATGGTGCCATACACGACGCTCACATTCACGCCGGCCTTCTCCCACACCTGCACGTCAGGCGCAGTGTGAAGCAGGAGTGAGCGCACACGATCTGGTGTCTGTCAAGAGGCAGGGAGCTTGTCAACACGCAACACGCGGCACGCGCCTTGCCGCCCTGCAGGACGCGAGAGATGCCGCCACCCCCGCCGGGCCGCGTCCACGCGTCCTGGTGGAAGCGCCCGCCGTCGACAGCCTCGATGGCGGCGCATATCTCGTCCTGCTTCTGCCGGATCATCTTCTCGAACTGCGCGCGCATGCCGCTGCCCTGGTTATCACTGCGCAGCAGAGTCGCAGGCACCTTGTCGGTATACAACTGCAGGTGAGCACAGGGGAGGTGGCAGGCCACGGCAGTTGCATGTGTGAGCGCCATGGACAGCAGTGCTGAACGTCAGGGAAAGCACGGGCGACGTGCTGCAAGTGCCTCTCCTCGCGTGTGTTGAGTCACCATATGGTGGCACTCGCGCGCGTTGCCGAGCGTCGCGCTCCGGGCGAGGAGGAAGCGAGAGATAGCCTCCAGCTAAGCGAACCCCCAAGGTCTCCGTGCGCACCTCCTCTTCAATCGACCGCTGCGGCGCTGCGACTGCGACAGTGTGCACAGCGCTGCGACGAGCGGCGAGAGCGACCTGCGAGCGAGGAGTACACAGGGCGGGGCGCGTGTGACGCAGAGGGCAAAGGAGGCTGCACTTCGACACAGCAAAAACGCGCACCCTGCTGCGCGTTGCCTGTTGCGCGTGTGGCATAGCGGCGGTGCCAGAGAGGAAGGTGCTGCCCCGGCTGGGGGCGCGTCCCGTGGAGCTCCGGGCTGGCGCACTGAACGCAGCAGTCTGGCTAGAGGTGGCCATATCTATTGGCAGCAGTACTGCGCACGCCTCTAGGTCAGGTCACGGCCGAACGCTGCGTGCGCGAGGGCAATACACGTCCACTAGCGGAGCTCTGGAGAGGGAACGCGCGCAGAGGTGACGTGTTCACAGTCGGACGTGCTTTTGACGTGTGGCCCGAAGAGCGGTGACTCGGCCGATATCCACACTGCTCGCTCGCTCGCTCGCTCTGCGGCTGTCAGAGCGGCGAATTGAGCGGCGAGAGTGAACGGGGTAGAGTACCGCTCCAATTGGGTACTTCCACGGCGTGCAATCCCTCCTCGAGGCAGCATGGCAGAGCAAAACAACAGCGCGGCAATAGAGATGGTCATAGCTGCAATGCGACGCGCAGAGCCTGCCATAGCGGCTGGCGCTGACCTGTATGCAGCCACTGGACTGACGTTCGCTCACTCACAGTGCAGCCAAGAAGCGTTCAACGCCTGCCAAGCGGAGTGCCCCCATCTGCTTGCTGCGCTTATCGAGAAGTTCGGCGTGGACGTCAACGGCGTCGTTGAGGGACGCTGGGAGACGCTGCTGATACGCGCCACCTTGTGTGGTTCTACCAAGTGCATCGCAGTGCTGCTCAGCCACGGCGCAGATCCGAACTTGCCGGCTGTCTGTAAAGGTGACCTGTACTCGCCGCTGCCCGTGGCCGCTCACAAGGGGCATGTCGCTGTTTGTCGACAGCTTCTAGAGGCAGGGTCTGACATTGAGTTCCGAGATGAAGTTCAGTCCACTGCTCTTCATGTAGCCGCACAGTTTGGAAAAGTTGGAGTGGTCGCACTTCTGATGCAGCGCGGAGCTGACACGCGCGCGATGGAATCGGAGCTGCGGAAACCAATCATGGTTGCTTGCATTTCCCAACAACTCCTCTGTGTCCAGGCTCTGCTTCCGCACGCTGATTTGGCCCATCGTCACAAAGCCGGCAGTGCACTGCTGCATTTAGCTGCCTCGCATGGTGGCCCCGCAGTGCTGGAGGTGGTTTTGCCCCGATATGTTGAGGCAGGCTTAGTGGACATTCCATCTGGCGTGGATGCAAGCAATTCGTTACCAGCTGGTCGCACGCCGCTCATGTACGCCTGCTTAGCCTCAAAATACGCGGAGGCGAAGATGCTTCTGCAGGCGGGTGCCTCTCGATACGCAAAGGATTCAATTGGCGATTGTCCTCTGCACTTCTGCCTGACGGGTGCTTCCATGGCGATCTTGCACCTGCTGCTGGGCACGGCTCCAGACTGGCATTACACTCCGGAGCAGCTGAACGATGCCACCACTGGCAGGCCAGTGCTTGCTATCGCTGTGCAGAGCGGAAGTGCCGAGGCATGCAAGCTGCTCATCGCCGCCGGCGCTGACACGCATGCCAAGCAGCTTCTCAAAGATGAAGTCGTTGGTTATGCTGATCTTGCGCGCAGATTGTGGCCCGAGAAACTAGAGTTGGCAGCGGTGTTCGATCCAGGCGCAGTGTTGGTGCCATTCACACCGCCGTGCTGCGCTGGTTGCCAGAAGAGCGTTAAAAGGCTGAGTGCGTGCTCCAAGTGCCATGCTGTGCGGTACTGCAGCACGGCGTGCCAGCGAGCGCATTGGCAAGCACATAAGGCATCCTGCATCAGCCCCAAGGATTTGAACGCGGCAATCAATGCAAAGTACAAGAAGTGATTACGCTCCAGTGAATTATACAATCTATGGTATACTAATGGGTAGTGCTACACTACTCAACGAGCTTCGCAACTTGCCCTCTCTCTCCGGCAGCACCATGCCGTTCGATCTGACGGTGCGTATGCGTAGCCGCCAGCATTTTGTGCGCGCTGCCGCTGAAAATCGCGGGTTTGCACCTGACTGTTTTCCCAAACAACACCAGACTGGGCGCTTCGTGCCCGAGAAGAGCAACATCTGGCGCGACTGCGTCGACGGCTACTATGACTGGGTCAAAGAGCACATCGCTGAGGCGCGTGCATGCGCTTGTTCTTGCCATCGCGGAGTCAGGCAGTGAGCTGACAGGCACATGCTGCCCTTCCCTGCTGTCTCGCCTGCCTACGCGCACGCTCGACACAGGGCGCGCCGCTGAACGAGCCCGACCACTGCGGTGACCCGCCCCTGCTGCTGGCTGCGGGTAACGGTGCGTTGCGCCCACGACGCGCGTCACGAGGCAGGCCTGTGCCTGGTCGACTTCTCTCCGCCGCTGAGCAGTAGCGAGTGGCTTCTTCTTGCCTAAAACCCCCGCTCACACGCGCATGACACAGGCCATCTGGCGTGCGTCAAGCTGCTCCTCGAGGAGGGCGCAGACATCGAGCAGGCGGGCGCGGTGCGTTGGCATAACAACGCGAGAGAGTCAAGGTCGCGTCACATGCCCTCTTTCCTCCCCGTCCATTCAGATGAAGGACACCCCGCTGCTGCGCAGCGCGCACAACGGCCACCTGCAGACGGTCATGTTCTTGGTGGAGCAGGGCGCTGCTCTGAACGCCGTTGACCTGGTGTGTCCCCTGAAAGTCCATGTGTTTTTCACCTCGCCCCCACTGATCAACGCACTCTGCACTGCGGTGCGGCAGGGCGACAACACCGCCCTCCATTGGGCTGCCATGCGCGGCCACGTGGAGATCGTCAACTATTTGCTCCAGAAGGGGGCTGACAAGAACATCCGCAACAAGCAGGACCTGCTGCCGATTGACATGTGCAAGCCCGTGTGGAGCGTCTCGTGGCGCTACACCCAGGAGGTACTCAGCGCCTAAACTTCAACATGATGTTGTGCTAGCTTTGCGTCTCAGCGTCATGAGCAGTCCGAAGTGGTCGCTAGGCGCAACAGGGACCATCTTTTCTGTGCCACGAAACACGCGGCGATGGAGCACACCCGGAATCGCATCACGGCCCACCATTTCGACAGTAGCCACCTCGAACGTGCGCAGCCTGACCACAATGCGGTCCAGTCTTTTGCGCATACCACTGGTCAGCATCGGGTTCGCGGGCCCATCCCAGGTGAAGCCGCCTTTCTCGCCGTGCAGGTGCGCCCAGCAATCGATCCAGTCAGACGGGAGCTGCCGCTGAAGCACTCCTTCAATGACGCTGCCGTCATCCCAGTTGAAGTCGCCAGCATACACGATGTCATCATGCTTGTAAGTTTGCTGCAGCGCGGTCGTCGCTATTCTGACCTGAGCAACGCGCTCGCTACTGCTCGTTTGCTTGGGGCTGATGAACGACTCCAAATGCGAAGTCGCGACACACACGCGTGAGCCATCCCCCGCATCTGCGACGGCAGGAAGTGAGATAGGGAGCGCGATGACGAAGCGCAAGTCAGGCAAGGACATACCCAAGAATGTGGACAGGAGATCGCGGCCCATGGCGCTGTTGCCGAACGGCATGCGAGTGAACTCGGTCGCCCGCGTAGCTGGTGGTTTACGCACACCCAGCAGTGTGTAGTACGGACACCTGATGTCGCTAGGCGACACCGTGAAGTGCGGCCACCAGGAGGACTGACGAAGAAGGCTCTCGATGCGTGGAGTGACCTCTTGGAAGGCAACCACGTGCGGCTTCGTCTCCTCTATGATGCGTCCGACAGCCGCCATGCGCTCGCGGAGGGCGCAGTCCTCCTGGAACCAGAGGTTGTATGTCAACATGCGCAGCTCAGCGAGCTTTGCCGCAGTCTCCGTCGCAGCGCGTCCAGAAGAAGTGGCAGGCGCGGTGGAAGGCGCAGGCCCCTGGTCGCCTCGAGCAGCCATACGGGCGCGGCGCTCTGCTGCAAGCTCCGCAAGCAGTGCGTTGCCTGACGCGGGCACTGCCTCTGCTCCCTGCCCTGCGGAGGCGGGCTCAGTCGCAGCTAGACGAGGGCGCTTGGCAGCAGGTGGCGCGATGCGGACTTCATCGTCGTCGCCCGTCAGGTCGATTACGTCCGACATTGGAGTGGCTTTCGAGAGGGAGCCGCGCTGGTAAGTGGCCCCAGGCACATTTTGGGGTAGCTCCTACGGGACACGTCGACGCGTTTATGTTCGCTCAAACTCAAATATATCCTCATGCGTGATTCAAATCTGTCTATGACTAGCAGCGCTACACCTGCGGCCGAGTCTGGACAATGACCACCTCAGCATCCGCCGTCACGCAGCCCTCGATGTCCTGAGGCCCGCCCAGCGCCTGTTCCGCGGCCACACTGGCCAGAGCAATGCGCTGCAGCAGCGCGGTCCGGAAGGCGGCATCACACATGATGTCTTCGGTGCCGTAGTCGATCGCCTGCTCCACAGGCTGATGCATGGCAAAGCTGTCGTACAGCCCCGCACCCGCAAATCCCTCCAAGTCCTCGCCGTTGCTGTCTGACCGGAAGATGAGCGTCCGAGTGGTGTTGAACAAACCCATGGGCTTGCTGGGGAATCCAAGCAATGTTGGATCACCGACTCCGGAGCCGCCTTGTTGCTTGTCAACGCTGAAACTGAGCGCCCGTCCCGGGAAAGCGCCCACCAGCGTGTCGCCCAGGCCGCAGACGAGCTCACCGTACAGCTGGTCGCTGCGCCCATTCACCGGGTTGGAGGTGTGAACCACGAAGGAGAGGCGGGAGGGCACCTGCTCCTGCACCAGCACCGCCATGGCCACATCGCTGTGATTGAGCCCCGCCTTGGAGCATGAAGTCACGGAGCGCGCGTTCCATTTGGACGCCCACACGCGAGTGATGGCGCGCCAAGCCTCATCCCAGGTGCCGTAGCCTCCTGGCTGCCCAGGCACGGGGATGCCTTCTGCAGTCAGCGCTTCCGCAAGGCTGCTGCGCAGCTGTGCCGGTGCACTCATGCGGCACACGGTGTCACGGATACTCTGCAGCACAGTCTCGTGACTGGGATCGTCGATTTTGAGACGCTTCAGCTCCGCAAGGAGCTTGTGCAGCTCCCCCTTGACGCGCGAGTTGCAGCCGTCATTCAACGCCTGGTCGAACGAACCAAACGTGAGTGCCGCGCCAGCAGGCAGGCGCACACCCGGCGGGAGTGCAACACCACGCAAGCCACTCAGGTTGCGTGATTTGGCACCTACAGTCTCTGCTGTGAACGCCTGGGACGAGACCGCGTAGCGACCCTTGAATGGACGCGGCACAATGCGTGCTATAGGCGCGCTACCACCCTGCTGCGGCTTGCCGGCTCCACGAGTAGCGGCACTGCCGGCTGCAGCCTCTTTGGCGTTGACAGAAACATCGCTGCCATCCTGCGACGGCGTGCATTTCACCGTCTGCCCCTGCATGGCCTTCAAGCGCGTGAACAGCGCGTTGTCGTACACTGTGGCGAACAGGACGCCCTGGTTGCGTGCGCGCACAGCGGAGTGGCTGAGCACGTCTGGTGCGCTTGGTGTCAACACACCAACCACTCCTGCGGCGATGTCTTCATCTCCCGACACGTGCGATGTGAGCAGCACAGTCGGTGTATCGAACCGCGTCGACGCAACTTCACCGAGAGTAGGCACAACCACGAGCTTGCCAGTCACTTCAGCTGAGCTGATCACCTGCCACGCGCCCAGATTGGCGAGCTCACGCAGACGCGGCTCCAGCAGACGCAAGAGCTGAGCAAGTGGCGCCGCAGGCGTTGCGCGGACCACCTCCTCCGGGAACAAGGCGACCGTGTGCGGATCCACTCCCAACCGGCTACCCAATGCAGCCGCAGGCGCGGCGAGCGTTAGCGTGTACCGCTCCGACAACGTGCTGAGCGATAGCCTCAGCCGGTCAGCTACCGCTTTTGCACGTAGCGGCCACATGCTCTGCGCAGAGGATGCGTTGGTGTCGCTCTCGCCGCGGGCGGCTCGCTCCACCGCCCTCCACTCTTTGAGACAGAGGACCAGCTCCGCATTGCTCCCCGCTGACAGAGTGAGGTTCTCCAAGGCGAGGCCCGCGACGGTGAGGACATCCGCGGCAGGCGCGGTGCTGACTGCAGACAAGGTACCTTCCACAGCGGTTCGAAGGGCAGTCTCCAAGCCTTGGTCGAGGAAGAGGACGTCCGCATCGCGGCCACCGGGAGCAGCTGCGCCCATCGGCTTCGTCCACGGACGGAGCTCATGGCGAGCCTCCACAATGGCCTCGCACGCGAGAATCAGCGCGCGCATGCTGGCTGCATTGCCTGAAGCTGAACCCCCACCGCTGCTTGCTGAAGCCACGGCAACAGCGGATGCGGATTGCGCGGTGGTCAACAACTGGCGCAGGAGCGGCGTTGCGACGCCATTGAGTGGCGGGTTGTGAATCGCGACGCCTTGAGAGCTGGCTTGACGGTACCCCATCACCGCGTCGGCCGCACTCGCGAGGTCTGCCCCGGAGTGGACAGCCTTGAGCGTGCGCAGGTACTCCCTCAGGTTCTTGATCAGGACATCCCGCTTATCAGCCGGGAAGCGCGGCTCGCTGTGGATAGGGCGGTCGTAGGACAGCAGCCGCTCCTTTGTGATGTTCTCCTGCGCGAGACGCGCCCAGTAGACGGACACATCCAGCACGGGAGTGGCCAAGTACGCGAGCAGCGCCTCGCAGATGACGACATCGTCAGGGGAGGTGTTGTTATGCAGCTTCTGATGCCACTCCTCCATCATGCCGCCCATCTGACCCGTTGCACGCTGGATGTCCAAAATCTCGTCGCGGATGCGCTGCCCCATGTCGCCTGTGCCGCCGCGACCGATGCACGCCATGCTGAGACGAACGACATCGCGGAGCTCGGGACGTGTGCGGTGGAGCGTGCACAGCGCGGCGCTGAGTGCATTCTGAGCGGCGCTGATCTCGCGCGGCTTCACGTTGTAATTCTTGTTCCACACCAGCTGGCGCGTGGAGAAGTAGCGGAGCCATGAGAAGAGAGCGACCATGGACGCCTCGCCGTCAGATTGAGCGCGTGACAGGAGCTCTGCGGCGAGCTTGAAGCGGTGCATCAAAGATTTGTGTGCAGAGGCCTCGCCGTCAGACGCAGCGGCAACCATGCGCTCATCACACGCCGTGGCCGCGCCAGCGGTGCCCAAGCCGCCAGCATCAGTGCGGAGCGTGTCTAATGACCGCGGCGCGCGGACAACAGGCGTCAACACGGCCGGTGGCAGCGTCAGCGATGCAGTTGTCTCGTCCCATGGCGGCGTTGCGCTGTCCACCTTCAAGGCTGACACATGCGCCTTCGGCATATCTTTGGGAACAGCTGCAGGTGTGTCGCAAGGCTGCGCATCTGGTGTCGGGAACGGCACGAACACATCTCCAGTGGCTGTTTTGACCCACTCGCCGTTGGCCATAGCAAGCACGCACACGATGCCACGCACACGCGCTTCAGCAGGCACGCGGATGCTGACTGCATAGATGCCGTTTCCAAGAGCATCCAGGTCCGTGTTCCAGGCGCCGCCAGTGCCATCGCTCGACCGTGGTGGTGTCGTGGTCCAGCCACTGGGCGGCGCGCGCCATGACGTCCCCGGCCCGTCGCTGACTGCCCAGTGCACGAATGCGGGCGTCACACTGCTCTCCGTCTGCACAACCATGCTCATGGTGATCACGCTTGCAGTGGCTGTCACCCGCAGCATGGATCGCACGTAGTTGCCCAATCGGACCTCCGATTCATGCGTGCACGTGCCAGGCTCACGGCGCGCATCTGCAGTCATGCGTAGCAGGTCAGGCTGCACTGGCGGTGGCGCGGCGATGGCAATAGGCGCTGGGGCGACAACCTTGGCAGCAGCCGGTTGAGGAGCCCCACTTCCATCAGCACCGGCGCACTCGAATCGCCACGATGCGCGCGAGCCGCCCTGCTGCGGATTGAACCACCGGCCGGAGGAGTCGAACACCACGAACTCCAGCGCGGTGGGCTGCCCCGAAACGGGAATGCTCAACGAAGCGCCGTTGCCCGGCAACGGCGATTGCACTGCCCTCCCCTTGTGGTTGCGACTCCCCGCTGGCCACGTGTGTGCTGGTGGTAGCTGTGAGTAGTGAGGCGTGCGTGAGTATACAGCGTCAAAAAGCGCTTGGGACGACTGCTGGCTGGCGGCTACAGCGAGACGCACCGTCCAGGCCGGCGGCGCGTAGACGACGCCCCAGTGGAGACACAAGTCGGTGGCGTCGGTAGAGACGCTGAATACGCGTTCACCGGTGGGTGAGACAGCAAAGCTGACCGTCACGTGCCTGTACAGGACGGTGATAAAGAGAACCGAGTCACGTCAGTAAGAAATTGACTCAGCCACCTCTCAGCGCACGCAAAGTCAACTTGTCGTGACTCCCACGCGCCTTCCGTCACCGACGCTGTATATCTCGCGCTGTGCGACTGCAGCCCCGGCAGCCCCGGCGTCAGCAGCAACAGCAGAAGTGGCGGCTGACTGCAAGCGACCTCCTCGCCGCGAGAGCTGGCTCCTCCGGGAACGTAGGAGCACAGCGGGTGCGTATGTACTGCTGCCAGCTGCGCATGGGAGCTGCGCTGTGCTGTGCGCTTGCGCAGGCACTGAGCGACTGGTGCGGCGAGTGACACTGTTCTGATGCTCTGTGCGCGTTAAGAGGGCCTGCGATGAAGTCGCACGCATGCGCCTGGGACTGAACAAGTGGATTCAATGCAGAGAGACTGGAAGAAAAAGCGCTCTGGCGAAGGCCAGTTGCTTTGCTTGGGAAGTCCTTGGCCAAGACCAGACTGCGGTCAGCCGCTGACACATTCTGCAGGTTGACAGGTTTGATTGACAGGTATTCAAAGACCTTGACCGCGGTTACATGTGGTACTTTGCATGATTGGCCTCGAACACATCCGTAGGGCTGATACAAGCTGGTTTGTGAGCACGCCAGTGCGCTCGCTGACACGCCGTGCTACAGTACCGCACAGCGTGACACTTAGAGCATGCAGAAAGCTTACAATTGGTCTTCTGGCAGGCAGCGCAGCACGGTGGTGCAAATGGCTCCCTCAATTCATGGGGATCAAACAGCGCTGCTAGCTCCGCTTTTTCGGGCCACCATCTGCGCACAAGATCGGCACACGTCTCTGCGTCTCCATTCGTGACATTTTGATCAGCGCCGGCGGCGATTAGAAGCTTTGCATATCTCCAAGCTGCTGGCCTGCACTGCAATGTGTAAGGCAATTCTTTGACAGTGAGTTAACTCGTTCAGCTGTTGCGGTGTGTAGTGCCAGTCAGGCGCAGTGCCCATGACCAGCTGCAAGCACGCGACCGAGCTGCCGTAGATGCAAAAGTGAAGGGCGTTGTGGCCGGTGGCAGTCATTGCATATCGCGATGCGCCCGCCTGCAACAGGAGCTTCGTCGCCGAATAGTTTGCATCGATGCATGCCGTAATCAGCGGCGTCGCACCAGGTGGTATCTGATTGTCTGCATCCACGCCTGTTGGAATGTCGACCAAGCCGGCCTCAACATAGCGGGGCAGAACTGCCTCCAGCACTGCCGGACCCCCGTGCTTAACTGCAAGATGTAAAAGTGAGTAGCCATGTCGGTCGAGGTGGCGAATGTCCGCGCGCGGCAACAGGGCCTTGACACAGAGCAAATGCTGGGTCACACATGCAAACATTTTTGGCGTTTGCAATAGGGAGCCGGTCGCGAACGTATCAGCTCCACGCTGCATCAGACATGCAACAACTCCCACATGACCGTGTGCAGCCGCAGCATCAAGCGCAGTGCCTTTATGTGGACCATTCCTGAAGTCCAAGGGAGCCCCAGCGTCAACGAGCTGCCGACAAATAGCAACGTGACCATTTAGCGCAGCTGCATATAGAAGAGACAGTGGGCTGCCGTGTGAGTTCACAGCCAAATTCACATCTGCGCCGTGGCTGAGCAGCACTGCTATGCATCCTCCCGAGCCTGCCTCTGCAGCCTCTATAAGCAGAGAGATACCGGTGCTGCTGCTGACACTGTTAGCATCAACTTTGTACTTCACGAGGAGTGCAGTGAGCACGGCGGGGCAGTCGGCCTGACATGCGCTTACAGCCACGCTCTGCGCATGTTGCCAAGGAAGTTGGGCGGCTCGAAACGGGTCTGCGCCAGCGGCGACGGCCAGCTTCGCGCGACGAAGCGCGTCATATATGTCAGCTTGAGTCCCAGTGCTGTGTCGCGCCATTCGGCAGACGGAGTTGCTTTGCAAAGGACTGTAGAGTCTAGTCACTGCCAGTGACGGTCTTGTCAGGTCTTTGGTTACCCCTTTATTTTGGGTCACGATCACGCCCGCTTCTGCGCAGCAGAATCTTCTGCGCAGCCATTCGCAACATGAAGTCCGGATTGACAGCCTTGCACGCCTCCTCCTCACATCCAACCGCCACTGCGATGCCTGCCGCCTTGAGCGTCTTGATGCCGCCGCCAGACACTAGGGGATTCGGATCCACGCACCCGACAACAACACGCGCCACCTTGGCAGCAACCAGCGCGCCAGAGCAGGGCGGCGTGCGTCCGAAATGATTACACGGCTCAAGGCTGACATACGCAGTCGCTCCCTCCGCGTCAGGGCCAGCAGCTCGCAGCGCAAACACCTCCGCATGTGGGTCTCCTGCTCGTGGATGGTACCCTTCGCCAATAACCTGACGGAAACAGGGGTCGCGCACGTGGGTCAAGACAGTTGGCAAGATAGTTAGGTGGCGGGCGCCCTTACCTTGCCGTCTTTGACGATGACGCACCCCACCTGATGAGCCCGCATGCGTGTCAGACGGAGACAGAACGTGTTGTATGCGCGTGTGACAGCCACGCGGGCTTGTTTTATCGGCGCACCATCGGGTTTGGGTGTGTCTTCCCTGTGGCGATGACCGCCAGCTGCAACGCACGTCGCATGTAGACCCTGTCCTGCTCCGTGACAGCCTCTGCCATGAGGAGAGGAGAGTTGCATCGTGTGCGTCAGGGCACAGAGAGGGCATACCAGTCTTTCAGCCAAGGCTTTGCAACAGCGCGCTCACCTGGGTTTGCTGAGGACGAGCACACTGTACACGGCCGCCGTGACTGCGCACTTGCTGCAGACCTGGACGAGGTGCCTCTGTGGGTTGCACCTCTGCAGGCAAGAGCACTGCCTTGCCATCGAGTCCTCCTTCCAGGCGCCGCAGCATAGGGCTGCATGCACATGCGCTCCATCCTGCACTCTATACTGCTCCCGATGGCTTGTGCGAGGGCAACATCACCGCCCACGTCATCGCTGGCAACTGCTTTCCTTGCCCCTTCCCCGGTTGCGCTCGCCGCGATGGCGCCATCGGCGCGGATGGCGCTGCGCTTGCAGAATGCTGTGTTGCTGAGTCATGGCGCTGCCAGCAGAACACTCAGAGCCACAGCCTCCACACACACTTCCCCGCTTGGACCCGTCCGACTGCTGCAGGGGCTCCGCACGTGCGGCTTGAGTGTCCCACGCAGAGCAGGTCGCCGGCAGTGGTGCTGGCGCCACTTAGGAGCTCTTTCCGCGAAGAAGGAGTCAGCTCCCCCGCCGCCTCCTCCAGAGCAGTTCGACGTTGCTGACGTAGACGGCGCAGAGGACGGTGAAGAAGAGGAGGAGTACGACGAGTTAAGAGTCTACCTTCTGCGGTACGCAGGAGTCACGGGGACAGTCAGCGCGCGCAATTTTCTCTTGGCGGCCGCCACGCCCTTCCAAACAACCACTAACTCGAGCCCACGCCCAACCGCTGGTCGTCTCCACACCTGCAGACAGCTACTCACTGACGCGTTGAGTGAGGGCACGTACCGTCTAGCGGGGCTCAGCGAGGAGGAAGACGTCGAGTTGGTTGGCATTGCGACTGCACCGGAGGACGTCGAAGTCGGCGACTTGTTCGTCAGCCTCAAGGTGTGTTTCTTGGCGTGCTTTCCTTGCTCTGACGTGTAGAGCCGTGACACGCTTTCATCGCTGTGTGTACACAGGGCACTTCCCCTGAGGCAATTGCTGACTGTCAGGCTGCAGCAGCTGCCGGCGCCTATGTCGTCCTTCTGGATGATGTTCCCGGCATAGAGGATCAGGTGCGGATTGTCGTCTTTGTCGATCGAGCCTGCACAGAGCTGACACCCGCCCGAATATCAATCTCAGGTGACAGCAGATGGAGCGGCAGCTGTGCTTGTCCGTAGCGCAGCCGGCATCATTCAGCGCCTGGCGACGACATTCTACGAAGACCCGGCGTCGTCACTGACCACTGTCCTCGTCACTGGCGGCAGCAGAGAGAGTGTGAGCTCAACCCACATCGTGCAATCTGTTCTCGCAGCCACACAGCAGCGGGTCGCACGACTCACGCCGCAAGGCTATGTCTTAGATGAGGAGGGCACGAAATTGACAGCCCGCGGCGCTATTTGGGAGCCTGATGAAGAGGACCCGACTGCGGGGCGGCCATGCACCAGCCCCTTCTGGCTCGCTCCGTACCGGGGCAAATACGAGCCTCCAGAGCAGACGCCCGACGCGCTGGGTCTCCA
>Ga0164297_10003204_pt1 | contig 15363 bp, 16 predicted proteins | sample GEODES058metaG_FD_113539 | JGI IMG/M metagenome (GOLD analysis project Ga0164297, IMG submission 113539) | Dystrophic lake water microbial communities from Trout Bog Lake, Wisconsin, USA - GEODES058 metaG | ecosystem: Environmental > Aquatic > Freshwater > Lake | place: USA: Trout Bog Lake...
GACAAGATCCACGCCCGCTCCACCGGTCCGTACTCCATGATCACCCAGCAGCCCCTTGGTGGGAAGGCCCAGTTCGGTGGCCAGCGCTTCGGTGAGATGGAGGTGTGGGCTCTCGAGGCCTATGGCGCCGCCTATGCCCTCCAGGAGCTCTTGACCATCAAGTCCGACGACGTCCTCGGCCGAGTCAAGGTCTATGAGGCCATCGTCAAGGGCGAGAACATCCCGGAGCCCGGCATCCCCGAGAGCTTCAAGGTGCTCATCAAGGAGATGCAGTCGCTGTGCCTCGACGTCGAGGTGCTCAACGACGCCGGTCAGCAGATCGAGATGGCAGAGATCGACGAGGACGTCTTCAGGGCGGCCGAGGAGCTCGGGATCGACATCAGTCGACCGGAGAGGGGCTCCGATGAGGAAGACGCACGACGCGCTGCAGAGAGGGGCTTGCGATGACCAAGCTTGATGTGAACACGTTCGATCAGCTGCGCATCGGATTGGCGACGGCGGACTCGATCCGCGGCTGGTCCAACGGCGAGGTGAAGAAGCCCGAGACCATCAACTACCGCACCTTGCGTCCGGAGAAGGACGGGCTCTTCTGCGAGAAGATCTTCGGTCCCACCAAGGACTGGGAGTGCTACTGCGGCAAGTACAAGCGGGTGCGATTCAAGGGCATCATCTGTGAGCGCTGTGGTGTCGAGGTCACCCGTTCGAAGGTCCGCCGCGAGCGGATGGGCCACATCGAGCTGGCCGCCCCGGTCGTCCACATCTGGTACCTCCGTGGCACCCGGTCATGGCTCGCCTACCTGCTGATGGGCACCGAGCCCCGCGAGGAGCTCAAGGCCAAGCAGCTCGAGAAGGTCATCTACTTCGCTGCCAACCTGGTCACCTGGGTCGACGAGGACAAGCGCCACGCCGACCTGCCGGAGCTCGAGAAGGAGCTGGCCGAGGAGATCCGCGACATCGAGAAGAAGCTCGAGCTCGATCTCGACCGCCGCTTCAAGGCCATCGAGGCCGAGATCGTCGAGCTCGAGAAGGACGGGGCCAAGGACACCGAGATCAAGGCACGTCAGCGCCTTGGCGAGAAGGAGATCGCGTCGGCACGTGAGCGTGCCGCCGAGGAGATCGACATCGCCAATCGCTCGCTGGCTGAGTTCAAGAGCCTTCACAGCCGCAAGATCATCGAGGACGAGCTCCTCTGGCGTGAGCTCAAGATCCGCTACGAGGACTACTTCGAGGGTGGCATGGGTGCCGAGACGATCAGCTCGCTGATCGAGCGCATCGACCTGGACGAGGAGGAGATCAAGCTCCGTGAGGCGGTCGAGGCTGCCGACGGTCGCAAGCCCCTCTCTGCCCAGCGCCGCCAGAAGGCCATCAAGCGCCTCAAGATCGTCTCGGCCTTCAACCGCCGCGACGACCACGGTCGTCGGATCAACGACCCGGCCGCCATGATCCTCGGCGCCGTGCCGGTCATCCCGCCGGACCTGCGTCCGATGGTCCAGCTCGACGGTGGCCGCTTCGCCACCTCGGACCTCAACGACCTCTACCGTCGCGTCATCAACCGGAACAACCGCCTCAAGCGGCTTCTGGACCTTGGCGCTCCGGAGATCATCGTCAACAACGAGAAGCGCATGCTCCAAGAGGCCGTCGACGCACTGTTCGACAACGGCCGCCGTGGGCGTCCCGTGACCGGCCCGGGCAACCGGCCGCTCAAGAGCCTCTCCGACATGCTCAAGGGCAAGCAGGGTCGGTTCCGCCAGAACCTGCTCGGCAAGCGCGTCGACTACTCGGGCCGTTCGGTCATCGTGGTCGGCCCGAACCTCAAGCTCCACCAGTGCGGCCTGCCCAAGCTGATGGCGCTCGAGCTCTTCAAGCCCTTCGTCATGAAGCGGCTCGTCGACAAGGAGCTGGCCCAGAACATCAAGTCGGCCAAGCGCATGGTCGAGCGTCGCAAGCCCCAGGTCTGGGACGTGCTCGAAGATGTCATCAAGGAGCACCCGGTCCTCTTGAACCGTGCCCCGACGCTTCACCGACTCGGCATCCAGGCCTTCGAGCCCATGCTGGTCGAGGGCAAGGCCATCCAGGTCCACCCCCTGGTGTGCACCGCGTTCAACGCCGACTTCGACGGTGACCAGATGGCAGTCCACCTGCCGCTGTCCGCCGAGGCGCAGGCCGAGGCCCGCGTGCTGATGCTCAGCGCCAACAACATCTTGTCGCCGGCCACCGGTCGCCCGATCACCGTCCCGTCTCAGGACATGCTCTTCGGTGGCTACTACCTCACCCTCGAGGTCGATGGCGCCAAGGGCGAGGGCCGCGTGTTCCGCAACACCTACGAGATCGAGGCTGCCCTCGACGCAGGTGACGTGGCGCTCCACGCCAAGATCGAGCTGCGCGTCCAGCAGGACTCGTCGCTCGGCGACCGCCTGGTCGCCGCCGGCATCGAGCCTGACGAGAACGGTCGTCTCACGATCACCACGACCCCTGGTCGTGTGCTGTTCAACGAGGGCCTTCCCTTCAGCTTCCGGTTCATCAACGACCTGGTCGGCAAGCGGGCCACGCCCATCGCCACCGTCGTCGAGGAGCTCACTGCCGGCTACGGCCGCCAAGAGGTCGCGGCCAGCCTTGACCGCATCAAGGCCTCGGGCTTCCGCTTCGCCTCGCAGTCAGGCCTGACCATCTCCATCAACGACGTGCAGACGCCGCCGGAGAAGAAGGCGATCTTGGACCGCTACGAGAAGGAAGCGGAGAAGGCCGAGACCCAGTACAAGCGAGGCATCATCACCGATGACGAGCGCCGCCAGAAGGAAGTCGAGATCTGGACCAGCGCGAACTCAGAGGTCGGTCGAGCGATGGAGAAGACCCTGTCGGGGATCAGCTTCAACCCGCTCGACATGATGGTGGACTCCGGTGCTCGTGGTAACGCGCAGCAGATCCGTCAGATCGCCGGTATGAAGGGCCTCGTCTCGAACCCTCGTGGAGAGATGATCCCTCGTCCGATCAAGTCGAGCTTCCGTGAGGGCCTGAGCGTCCTCGAGTACTTCATCTCGACCCACGGCGCCCGAAAGGGTCTGGCGGACACCGCACTTCGCACCGCCGACTCCGGCTACCTGACCCGTCGACTCGTCGACGTGGCCCAGGAGCTCATCATCCGCCAGCTCGACTGCGAGACCGCTCGTGGCATCTGGATCGAGGATGTGGAGCCGGACACCGCAGGCAAGCGCTCCTATCTTGAGACCCGCGCCTATGGGCGTGTGCTCTTGGAGGACGTGACCCTGTCGGACAAGACCACGGTCACCGCTGGCACGATGCTGACCGACGAGATGGTCACCGCCATGCGCGATGACGAGTCGATCACCCGCATCCGAGTTCGCTCCACGCTGACGTGTGAGGCGAGCCAGGGCATCTGCGCCGCCTGCTACGGCCAGTCGCTGGCCACCGGCAACCTGATCGAGATCGGTGAGGCCGTCGGCGTCATCGCCGCTCAGTCGATCGGTGAGCCTGGCACGCAGCTGACCATGCGTACCTTCCACGCCGGTGGTGTGGCAGGGTCCGACATCACCCACGGCCTTCCCCGCGTGGTCGAGCTCTTCGAGGCTCGCACCCCGAAGGGCGCCGCCATCTTGGCCCACCACTCCGGTGTGGTCCGGGTGGACGAGGAGGAGAGCGGCCGTGTGATCACGGTCGTGGCGGACGACGGCACCGAGCAGGTCGAGACGGTCCCGCTCCGGGTCCACCTCGAGATCGCCGACGGGGCCGAGGTCGCCGCCGGTGACGCGCTCGTCGAGGGTCCGAAGGATCCGAAGGAGCTCTTGGAGGTCAAGGGCGTCCGTGAGACCCAGCAGTACCTCGTCGAAGAGGTCCAGAAGGTCTACCGTGACCAGGGTGTGTCGATCCACGACAAGCACATCGAGCTCATCGTTCGTCAGATGCTCCGTCGGGTCAACGTCGCCGATCCTGGTGACGCCGCGTTCCTCCCTGGCCAGCAGGTCGACTCCCAGGTGTACACCGAGGTGAACCGTGAGCTCGTGGCGGAGGGCAAGCGTCCCGCCGAGGCTCGCGTGGAGCTGATGGGCATCACCAAGGCGTCGCTGGCCACCGAGTCGTGGCTGTCGGCCGCCTCCTTCCAGGAGACGACCCGAGTGCTCACCGAGGCCGCCATCGAGGGCAAGAGCGACTTCCTCTACGGCCTCAAGGAGAACATCATCATCGGCAAGCTCATCCCGGCTGGTTCGGGAACCGAGAACTACCGGTCGATCCGTCTCGACATGCCCGATGCCGAGCCGATCGCTGCCTATGGCTCCGAGGATGACGACCTTGCGTCGTGGCTCCTCGAGGGCTTCGACGATGGTGTCGATGAGAAGTTCGCCCTGGACGCGAGCTGGATGGGGGAGGCGCCGACCGGCGACGACCTCGGAGGCGATGTCCAGGCCGGTAGCTAGCCACCTCCTCGATCCGACCGCCCTGGGGAGCATCTCCTCAGGGCGGTTGGACGTGGAGCCCTCCTCCGATCTATCATCGGAGGCCCTGCGCCCTGAGAGGTTCACCTCTCAGCGAGTGCGAGTCAGTTTCCCTTCACCGTAGAGAGAGTTCACGAGGTAACGCGTGCCCACGATTGAGCAGCTGGTCCGAAAGGGCCGGCAGGCAAAGACTTCCAAGACCAAGACCCCGGCCCTCAAGGGCGCGCCCCAGCGTCGTGGGGTCTGCACGCGTGTGTACACCACCACGCCGAAGAAGCCGAACTCGGCCCTCCGGAAGGTTGCCCGTGTGCGCCTCACCTCTGGCGTCGAAGTCACCGCGTACATCCCCGGCGTCGGCCACAACCTCCAGGAGCACTCCATCGTGCTCGTCCGTGGTGGTCGTGTGAAGGACCTCCCGGGTGTTCGTTACAAGGTCATCCGTGGCGCGCTGGACACCTCCGGCGTGCGTGAGCGGGCACAGGCCCGAAGCCGTTACGGCGCCAAGAAGGAGTCCTGCTATGCCTCGCAACGGTCCCGCCCCTCGCCGCGAGCTCGCTCCCGACCCGGTCTACCGGTCGGTCCTCGTCACCCAGGTGACCAACAAGGTCCTCTCGCGTGGCAAGCGCAACGTCGCCGAGCGCATCGTCTACACCGCGCTCGACACCGTCAAGGAGCGCACCGACTCCGACCCGGTCGCCGTCTTGAAGCGCGCCGTGGAGAACGTGCGCCCCGACCTCGAGGTCCGCAGCCGCCGCGTCGGTGGTGCGACCTACCAGGTCCCGGTCGAGGTTCGCCCTCGCCGTGCCACCACGCTGGCCATCCGCTGGCTCGTGGGCTACTCGCGCTCTCGTCGTGAGAAGACGATGGCCGAGCGCCTGGCCAACGAGATCCTCGATGCCTCCAATGGCGTCGGTGCGGCCGTGAAGCGCAAGGAAGACCTCCACAAGATGGCCGAGTCCAACAAGGCCTTCGCTCACTACCGCTGGTAGTCCGCGACCTCTCGTCCCCGATCCTGAACACCTCCCACACCCAAGGCTGCACTCATGGCTGACGCCCTCCCTCCCCGTCCCACACCGCTCGAGCGGACTCGCAACATCGGCATCATGGCCCACATCGATGCCGGGAAGACGACGACCACCGAGCGGATCCTCTACTACACGGGCCGTAACTACAAGATCGGTGAGGTCCACGAGGGCGCGGCGACCATGGACTGGATGGTCCAGGAGCAGGAGCGTGGCATCACGATCACGTCTGCGGCGACCACGTGCCAGTGGAACGACCACACCATCAACATCATCGACACCCCGGGCCACGTCGACTTCACGGTCGAGGTGGAGCGCTCGCTGCGTGTCCTCGACGGTGCCGTCGCCGTCTTCGACGCCGTCGCCGGCGTGGAGCCCCAGACCGAGACGGTCTGGCGCCAGGCCAACAAGTACGACGTGCCTCGCATGTGCTTCGTCAACAAGATGGACCGCGTCGGCGCTGACTTCTACCGCTGCGTGGAGATGATCAAGGACCGTCTCGACTGCACGACCGCAGTGGTCCAGCTGCCGATCGGCGCAGAGTCGGACTTCCTCGGCGTCGTCGACCTCGTGATCATGAAGGCCCTCGTCTGGGAAGACGGCATGGGCGAGGACTACGAGGAGCGCGACATCCCGGCCGACATGGTCGACCAGGCTGAAGAGGCTCGCCAGGAGCTCATCGACGTCCTCTCGAACGTGGACGACGTCATCTTGGAGAAGTACCTCGGCGACGAGGAGATCACTGTCGAGGACCTCAAGCGCGCCTTGCGCTCCGGCACCCTCTCGGTCTCGATCGTCCCGATCCTCTGCGGCACGGCCTTCAAGAACAAGGGCGTCCAGCCCATGCTCGATGCCGTGGTGGACTTCCTCCCGTCGCCGCTCGACCTCCCGCCCACGGTCGGCACCAAGCCGAACAAGGACGAGGAGATCACCCGCGAGGTCTCCGACGACGCGCCGTTCTCGGCCCTCGCCTTCAAGATCATGACCGACCCCTACGTCGGCAAGCTGACGTACCTGCGCGTCTACTCGGGCACGCTCGAGAAGGGCGGCACCGTCTCGAACACCACGAAGGGCAAGAAGGAGCGCATCGGTCGCCTCCTCCAGATGCACGCCAACAGCCGTGAGGACCTCGACGTGGTCCGCACCGGTGACATCTGCGCCGGCGTCGGCCTCAAGCAGACCACCACTGGTGACACGTTGGCCGACCCGGACAACCCGATCGTGCTCGAGGTCATGGAGTTCCCCGAGCCCGTGATCCACGTCGCCGTCGAGCCCAAGACCAAGGCCGACCAGGACAAGCTCGGCAAGGCGCTCTACGCCCTCTCCGAGGAGGACCCGACCTTCCGGGTCCGCACCGACGAGGAGACCAACCAGACCGTCATCTCCGGCATGGGCGAGCTGCACCTCGAGGTGCTCGTCGACCGCATGCTCCGTGAGTTCAGCGTGGACGCCAACGTCGGCAAGCCCCAGGTGGCCTACCGCGAGACCATCAAGAACAAGGTCGAGAAGGTCGAAGAGAAGTACGTCCGCCAGACCGGTGGTAAGGGCCAGTACGGCCACGTCGTCATCACCGTCGAGCCCACGGGCCCCGGTGGTGGCTACGAGTTCGTCGATGGCATCACCGGTGGTGTGATCCCCAAGGAGTACATCCCGTCGATCGATGCCGGCATCCAAGAGGCGCTGACCTCTGGCGTGCTCGCCGGCTACCAGATGGTCGACCTGCGCGTGACCCTCACCTATGGCTCGTACCACGACGTCGACTCCTCGGAGATGGCGTTCAAGATCGCCGGGTCGCTCGCCATCAAGAAGGCGGCCCGTGCCGCCAAGCCCGTGCTCTTGGAGCCGGTGATGGCCGTCGAGGTCGTCACCCCCGAGGACTACATGGGCGACGTGATCGGCGACCTGTCGTCTCGTCGTGGCCGTGTCGAGGGCATGGACCAGCGAGGCAACGCCCAGGTGATCCGGGCCCAGGTTCCCCTGGCCGACATGTTCGGCTACGCTACCGATCTGCGCTCGCGCACACAGGGTCGTGCCACGTACACGATGCAGTTCCACGCCTACAACGAAGTTCCCGACGCGGTCGCCAAGGAGATCGTGGCCCGGGCAACGGGCGAGTAGGTCCTCCGGAGTTCTTCGGAGCCAAGTTCACCTCGTCTCGACACGAACCAAGCGGCCCTGGCCGCCGGGTCCGTGAAGGGGCGGGGAGCTAAGCAAGCACAAGAAACCAAGCAAACAAACGGCGGGCCCGAGGGGGCGCCGCTCAAAACCAGGGAAAGGTCCCCGCATCATGGCCAAGCAGAAGTTCGAGCGCACCAAGCCGCACGTCAACATCGGGACGATGGGTCACATCGACCATGGCAAGACGACCCTCACCGCCGCGATCACCAAGGTCCTCGCCGACAAGAACGGCTCGGAGTTCACGCCGTTCGACATGATCGACAAGGCCCCTGAGGAGCGCCAGCGCGGCATCACGATCTCCATCGCCCACGTCGAGTACGAGACGGACGCCCGTCACTACGCCCACGTCGACATGCCGGGTCACGCTGACTACATCAAGAACATGATCACTGGTGCGGCCCAGGTCGACGGTGCCATCCTCGTGGTCTCGGCCGCCGATGGCCCGATGCCCCAGACCCGTGAGCACGTGCTGCTCGCCCGCCAGGTCGGCGTCCCCTACATCGTCGTGGCGCTGAACAAGGCCGACATGGTCGACGACGAGGAGCTCCTCGAGCTCGTCGAGCTCGAGATCCGTGAGCTCCTCAACGAGTACGAGTTCCCCGGTGACGACACCCCGATCATCCCCGTCTCGGCCCTCAAGGCCCTCGAGGGTGACGCTGAGTACGCCGAGAAGATCGTCGCCCTCATGGACGCCGTCGACTCCTACATCCCCGAGCCTGAGCGTGAGATCGAGAAGCCGTTCCTCATGCCGGTCGAGGACGTCATGTCCATCACCGGTCGTGGCACCGTGGTGACCGGAAAGATCGAGCAGGGCGTCGTGAACGTCGGTGACGAGGTCGAGCTGGTCGGTCTGCGCGACACGCAGAAGACCACCGTGACGGGCGTCGAGATGTTCCGCAAGCTCCTCGACTCGGGCCAGGCTGGCGACAACGTCGGCGTGCTGCTCCGTGGCACCAAGAAGGAAGAGGTCGAGCGCGGCCAGGTCCTCTGCAAGCCCGGTTCGATCACCCCGCACACGGACTTCGAGGCCAACGTGTACATCCTCACCAAGGAAGAGGGTGGCCGTCACAAGCCGTTCTTCTCGAACTACCGTCCGCAGTTCTACTTCCGGACCACCGACGTCACCGGTTCGATCTCCCTGCCGTCCGGCACCGAGATGGTGATGCCCGGTGACAACACCGAGATGACCGTGGAGCTGGGCAAGCCCATCGCCATGGACGAGGGTCTCCGCTTCGCCATCCGTGAGGGTGGCCGCACGGTCGGCGCCGGTCGCGTCACCAAGATCCTCAAGTAACTCGATCTCACCCAAGAAGGGACTGGCACACACATGGCCAACAAGATCCGAATCCGGCTCAAGGCCTACGACCACGAGATCCTTGACCAGTCGACCGAGAAGATCGTGCAGACGGTCCTTCGGACGCAGGCCAAGATCCAGGGTCCGGTGCCGCTCCCCACGGAGAAGCACCGCTACACCGTGATCCGTTCACCGCACAAGTACAAGGACTCGCGAGAGCACTTCGAGATGCGCGTGCACAAGCGGTTGGTGGACATCGTCGAGCACACGCCCAAGACCGTCGACTCGCTCCAGCGACTCGACCTTCCGGCCGGCGTCGACATCGAGATCAAGATCCAATAGCTCTGGCCACCCTCGTGCGATCGCCGTCTGGCGCGTCGCATGAGGGTGGACTAGGGTAGTGAACCCTGCTCCCCGGAGGAGGGATCCCGGAGCCTGAGCGATCAGGCTTCGCACAACAGACGTGCCTGGCAGCCTGCAGCGATGCAGGGACACCAGGCCGCACCAGTCGAGCGCTCCGCTCGGGGAATCCCGAGCGGAGCGTTGGCGTGTCGGCAAGCGTGCCGGCACCCTTTCAAGGAAGGTTGCATCGTGGCAACGAAGGCGATCGTCGGCGAGAAAGTCGGCATGACCCAGATCTGGGACGAAGAGAACCGTGCCATCCCGGTCACGGTTGTGAAAGTCGCGCCCATTCGAGTCGTGCAGGTGAAGACGCCAGAGAACGACGGCTACTCGGCGCTCCAGGTCACCTGGGGCACCAAGAAGGCCGACAAGCTGAACCGACCCGAGGCGGGCCACTTCGAGGCCGCTGGCGTCGAGGCAGGACCGAAGCTCGTCGAGCTCCGGCTCGAGAACGTGGGCGACTACGTGGTCGGGCAGGAGATCAAGGCGGACATCTTCGAGAAGGGCGAGCGCATCGACGCCATCGCCGTCTCGAAGGGCAAGGGCTTCGCCGGTGGCATGAAGCGTCACAACTTCAAGGGCCAAGGGGCCAGCCACGGAAACCACAAGGCGCACCGTGTGCCGGGCTCGATCGGTGGCTGCGCCACCCCGGGCCGAGTGTTCAAGGGAACCCGCATGGCCGGCCGCATGGGTGGCAACCGGGTGACCACGACCAACCTGACGATCGTCGGCGTCGACCTCGAGCGCGACCTCGTGCTGGTCAAGGGAGCCGTCCCCGGCTCTCGTGGCGGCACCGTGGTGCTTCGCAACTCGGTCAAGGTGGCGACGGCCAAGGGCGGAGGTTCCAAGTGAGCGAGACCGTGACGCTGCGTGGACCGGTCAAGAAGGACCGCCCCGCCCCGACCAAGCGCTCTGTCGAGCGCCGTGACATCACCGGCAAGGTGCTTGGCACCGTCGATCTCGACCCCGAGCTCTTCGGCATCGAGCCCAACGAGTCGGTGCTGCACCAGGTGATCACTGCCCAGCTGGCTGCGGCCCGCCGAGGCACCCAGTCCACCAAGACCCGCGCCGAGGTGCGCGGTGGTGGCGCCAAGCCGTTCCGCCAGAAGGGGACCGGCCGTGCCCGTCAGGGCTCGTCCCGCTCGCCATCCATGGTGGGTGGTGGTGTGGCGCTGGGCCCGAAGCCTCGCAGCTACGCACAGAAGACGCCGAAGAAGATGGTGCGCCTTGCACTCCGCTCGGCGCTCTCCGACCGCGCCGCCCTCGAGCGCGTGGCCCTCATCGACAGCTTTGGCTGGGAGGCTCCGAAGACCAAGGACGCCATCGCTGCGCTCGAGGCCCTGAGCCTCACCGGCAAGGTGCTCGTGGTGCTCGGTCCCGACGATGACGTCGCTCGCCGCAGCTTCCGCAACCTGCAGAACGTGACGCTGCTCCCGGCGTCCGACATCAACCCATACGACCTCATCCGCTCGGACTGGGTGCTCTTCACCGACGCCTCGCTCCCGACCTCGGAGAAGGCCACCACCGAGGAGGAGGTTGCCTGATGCGTGACCCGATGTCAGTCCTCGTCCGACCCGTCGTCTCGGAGAAGACCTATGCCCTCATGGACGAGGGCACCTACGTCTTCATCGTCGACAAGTCGGCGACCAAGATCGACGTGCGCCACGCCGTCGAGCAGGCCTTCGGCGTGAAGGTCACCAACGTCAACACTCTGAACCGCAAGGGGAAGAGCACCCGCAACCGTCGCACCAACACGGTGGGCTCGCGTCCGGACACCAAGCGTGCCTTCGTGACGCTGCAGGCCGGCGACTCGATCGACCTCTTCGAGAGCTAGAGAGACCTTCACGATGGCACTTCGTTCACGCAAGCCCACCAGCCCCGGCCGCCGGTTCCAGACCGTCTCGGACTTCTCCGAGCTGACCACCCGGACGCCCGAGAAGTCGCTGCTGGCCCCCAAGCCCAAGTCCGGTGGCCGCAACGCCCACGGGCGCAAGACCTCGCGTCACCGCGGTGGTGGCCACAAGCAGCAGTACCGGATCATCGACTTCAAGCGCAACAAGGACGGGATCCCGGCCACCGTTGCGTCGATCGAGTACGACCCGAACCGCAACTGCCGCATCGCCCTGCTCAACTACCACGACGGGGAGAAGCGCTACATCCTCGCCCCGAAGGACCTGCAGGTCGGCGACAAGCTCCAGAACGGCCAGGGTGCCGACATCCGCGTGGGCAACGCCCTCCCGATGCGCTACATCCCGACCGGTTCGGTCGTCCACAACGTCGAGCTGCGCCCTGGCGGTGGCGGCAAGGTGGCCCGTGGCGCCGGCATGAGCGTCCAGCTCGTGGCCAAGGACGGCGGCTTCGCCACCCTTCGCCTGCCCTCGACCGAGATGCGCCGTGTGCCGATCGACTGCCGAGCCACGCTCGGTGTGGTCGGCAACGCCGAGTTCGAGCTCATCAAGATCGGGAAGGCGGGTCGAAACCGCTGGAAGGGCAAGCGCCCGCAGACCCGTGGTGTGGCCATGAACCCTGTCGACCACCCACTCGGTGGTGGTGAGGGCAAGACCTCCGGTGGTCGCCACCCGGTCTCCCCGTGGGGAAAGCCCGAGGGCCGTACCCGTGCCGGGAACAAGGAATCAGACAAGCTCATCGTCCGTCGTCGCCGCACCCGCGGTTCACGGCGCTAGGGGAGAGATACATGCCCAGGAGTCTCAAGAAGGGCCCGTTCGTCGACGACCACCTCCTCAAGAAGGTGGACAAGCTGAACGAGGCCAACGAGAAGAAGGTCATCAAGACCTGGTCGCGCCGCAGCACGATCATCCCCGACATGATCGGGCACACCATCGCCGTCCACGACGGCCGTCGCCACGTCCCGGTGTTCGTCACCGAGGCCATGGTCGGTCACAAGCTGGGTGAGTTCGCCCCGACGCGGACCTTCCGGTTCCACGCCGGCCAGGAGAAGGTCGGGAGGCGCTAGTCATGACTGGTCCGAAGACGAACGAGCGCCCCGGCACCAAGGCCGTGCTCCGGCACTTCCACATGTCGGCCTCGAAGGCCCGCGTGGTCCTCAACCTCATCCGAGGCGAAGAGGTCCAGAAGGCGGCCGAGATCCTGAACGGCACCGAGCGAGAGGCTGCACGGGTGTGCGCCAAGGTCCTCGCCTCGGCCGTGGCCAACGCTGCCCACAACGATGGGCTGAACCCCGACGACCTCTACGTGGCCGCCGCCTTCGCTGACGAGGGCGCCACCATGAAGCGCTGGCGTCCCCGTGCACGTGGCCGGGCGACCCGCATCAACAAGCGGACCTGCCACATCACGATCATCGTCGCCCGAATGGACGAGGACCGCCTGGAGCGCCTCCGCACGGCCCGCATCGCCGCCGGCGCAGGTCGCCAGCGCCGCGTTGCCGAGTCCCAGCGACGGGCCGACCAGCAGGGTCGAGGCCGTCGCCGCGACGCTGCCCGTGAGGCTGAGCTCGAGGCAGCCGCCGCTGCCGAGGCAGAGGGCGAGTCCACGGAGGCCACCGAGACCGACGTGACCACGGAGGCCACCGACGCCGAGACCACCGAGGTCACGGCCACGGAGACCAGCGAGATCGAGAGCAAGGACGAGACGGCCGACGTCGCCGAGGAGGGTGCCGATGCGGCACCCGCCGGCGACGACGTCGAGACCGAGGAGAAGGGCAACTAATGGGCCAGAAGGTAAACCCCTACGGCTTCCGCCTCGGCGTGACCACGGACTGGAAGTCCCGCTGGTTCGAGGACCGGAACTACAAGGAGTTCGTGATCGAGGACTGGAAGATCCGCGATTACCTGAACCGTGAGCTCGAGACGGCTGCCGTCTCGCGCATCGAGGTCGAGCGCACCCGTGACCGGGTCCGCGTCGACATCCACACCGCACGTCCGGGCATCGTGATCGGCCGCCGTGGTGCGGAGGCCGACCGCCTCAAGAAGAAGCTCGAGGAGATCACTGGGCTGCCCAACCGCATCCAGTTGAACATCCAGGAGATCAAGCAGCCCGAGCTCGACGCCGCACTGATCGCCCAGGGCATCTGCGACCAGCTCGTCCGTCGTGTGGCGTTCCGCCGTGCGATGAAGCGTGCCATCCAGACCGTGCAGAAGGCCGGGGCGCTTGGCGTCAAGGTCCAGTGCTCCGGTCGTCTTGGTGGCGCCGAGATGAGCCGCAAGGAGCAGTACCGCGAGGGTCGTGTGCCGCTGCACACGCTCCGTGCCGACATCGACTACGGCTTCCGTGAGGCCAAGACGGCCACCGGCCGCGTCGGCGTCAAGGTCTGGATCTACAAGGGCGACATCCTTCCCTACAAGGTCTCGGTCGAGGAGAAGATCACCCGGGAGGCCGCCATGGCCGTGGGCGATGCCACCGGCGCCGCTGCGACCACCCCCGAGGCACCGTCCGGCCCCAAGCGCCTGGTGACCGCCGGTGGTGGCCGCCGCAAGGAAGACATGCCGGAGCCCGGGACCGCTCCTGAGGCCGAGGTCGTGGTCGAAGAGGCCGTCGTCGACCTGGTCGCTGCTCCGGCGGAGCCCGACGAGCTCGAGAAGCGCCTCTCGGAAGAGGAAGAGATCGAGCGTCGCACCGCCAGCGAGCACCACGAGGCTCCCCACTTCAAGAAGGAGGTGGACTGACCATGCTGATGCCCCGTCGAGTTCGCCACCGCAAGCAGAACCGTGGCCGCATGAGCGGCATGGCCAAGGGCGGAACCGAGGTCTCCTTCGGTGACTTCGGCATCCAGGCCTTGGAGCCCGGGTGGATCACCGCTCGCCAGATCGAGGCTGCTCGAATCGCTATGACCCGTCACGTCAAGCGTGGCGGCAAGGTGTGGATCCGGGTCTTCCCGGACAAGCCCGTCACCCAGAAGCCGGCCGAGACCCGCATGGGCTCGGGCAAGGGCAACCCGGAGCACTGGGTCGCCGTCGTCAAGCCTGGTCGCATCATGTTCGAGCTTGCTGGCGTCGACCAGGACCTGGCTCGTGCCGCCATGGAGCGGGCCATCCAGAAGCTCCCGATCAAGGCGCGCTTCGTCGTGCGTCCCGGGACCCACGGCACCCCGGAGGTGCAGGTATGAGTACGAAGATCGATGAGTTCCTCTCGATGAGCGACGACGAGCTGGTGGACCAGCTCGCCGAGGCTCGCCGGGAGCTGTTCAACCTGCGCTTCCAGCTGGCCACGGGCCAGCTGGACAACACCGCCCGCATGGGGCAGGTGCGCAAGAACATCGCACGGATCCTGACTGTGCTGCGTGATCGTGAGATCGCCGCAGCGGAGGCGCTGGTCCGCAACGGAGGTGAAGCCTGATGACTGAGGCAACTGAGACGACCGAGGTCGAGGAGACGGTGGAGGCCACCCCGGCCGCCGCGGCCACCCCGGCTGCGGCCACGGCGGCGGATGCCGACGAGAGCACCGAGCGCACGCAGCGCAAGGTCCGTGAGGGCATCGTGTTCTCCGACAAGATGGACAACACCATCGTGGTGGCCGTCATCGAGCGTGTCCGCCACCCGAAGTACGGCAAGACCGTGCAGCGGACCAAGAAGCTCTACGTCCACGACGAGAACAACGACGCCAAGGTCGGTGACCGTGTCCGCGTGGCCGAGACCCGTCCCTTGAGCAAGCTCAAGCGCTGGCGCCTCGTGGAGATCCTGGAGCGTGCCCGATGATCCAGCAGGAATCACGTCTTCGAGTCGCCGACAACTCCGGCGCAAAAGAGGTGCTGTGCATCCGCGTGCTCGGCGGCTCTCGCCGGCGCTACGCCGGCATCGGCGATGTCTTCATCGCCACCGTCAAGGACGCCATCCCCGGTGCGGCGGTCAAGCGTGGTGACGTCGTTCGCTGCGTGGTGGTCCGCACCAAGAAGGAGCGGCGCCGCCCGGACGGCAGCTATATCCGTTTCGACGAGAACGCAGCGGTCTTGATCAACGACCAGCTCCAGCCCCGCGGCACCCGAATCTTCGGCCCCGTCGGTCGCGAGCTTCGTGACAAGAAGTTCATGCGGATCGTCTCACTC
>Ga0164297_10003205_pt1 | contig 15361 bp, 8 predicted proteins | sample GEODES058metaG_FD_113539 | JGI IMG/M metagenome (GOLD analysis project Ga0164297, IMG submission 113539) | Dystrophic lake water microbial communities from Trout Bog Lake, Wisconsin, USA - GEODES058 metaG | ecosystem: Environmental > Aquatic > Freshwater > Lake | place: USA: Trout Bog Lake...
ATGGCTGTATAGCTTGGCAGCGCATCCACCTGCATCCACAATCACGGACTCTAGTTCTTCCCCAGACCATCGGCGGACCTGTCTTGCAACGGCCTCTCGGTCATTGGCCCCACCCAGGATATTTTCGACAACCCCCCGATGCTTGGGGGCATTCGTGTGCAGCCGAATCCATCCATCTTGCGTTCGATAGTTCCCGGCAATTGGATCCCATGGGTCTGGTGATATCCAGCCGATGGGCTGATAAGTTTGCTGAAACCAAGTACATGCCAAGCGGCGATCTATGGAAAATGGCTGAGGGGAATATTCGTAAGCTTGCCTTAATACATCGATCGCTGCAGCAAAATTGGCAAACGATGCGGTGGCCAAATCTGAGACTCGGAAATTGGATGGTAATCCAATCTCCAGAGAAAGTTCAGTCCATTCGGGTCGAATAGAAGTCCCTGGGAAGCACTGTAGGAGTCGCTCTAGTACCTGTTTTGAACCCAGAATCACCATTGAAGACTACCACGCTTCCAATTCTTAGAGGTTTATCTATTTCGAGTTGGAAAAGTCGTGTAAAATAGCACTGTTAAGTTTACAGGTATCCAGTCTTCTGCCGAGTGCTCTCCTTTTGGTCGGTCCGCTTCGAATACTTTGCCCGTTGAACCGAAACAAATACGCAGGAGACCTTTATGGCTACAAAAACACTATACGTCGGAAATCTTCCCTATTCGGTGAATACCGCTGATCTTCAGGCACACTTTGCCAACTACAACGCGACCAATGCTCGAATCGTCGAAGGACGAGGCTTTGGCTTCGTTGACATCGATGCAGAGTATCTCGAAGCAGCTATCGCTGACACCAATCAAAAGGAACTCGGCGGTCGAACTCTGACCGTCAATGAGGCTCAGCCTCGTGGTTCCAGCCCCCGATCAGGTGGCGGTGGCGGCGGCTACGGCGGCGGCGGTGGTGGCCGATCGGGTGGCGGCGGTGGCTACGGCGGCGGCGGTGGTGGCCGAAGCAGCGGCGGCGGCGGTCGATCGAGCGGTGGCTACGGTGGCGGCCGATCGGGCGGAAGTCGCTGGTAATTCAGATTTAAATCTGAAAACTCATTGCGGGTTGGAAAGCTGTTTCAGCTTCCCAACCCGTTTTAGTTTGTTGGCAGGGTAAGTAAGCCGGTTTCCCTTTGCATGCTTTTAGGCCATGGGTGCCACTGGTCAACGAGGAAGTTTTGGCCGAGTTGCCCAGTGACATCGGCTTTGGTTTGCTTGCTCATCCTGCCCTTTGCATTGCGCAATAATCTGCCTACGAACCTTCCAACTGGAAGTTTATTTATAATGCCTTGCGCAGGCAGCGCATTCCTACCTCCCTCGGCGATACCTTCGGTTTGCCGGGGCTAAAGTATGTGATCCCTCCAGTATCAACGGTCTCGCTGACCGGTCCTCCAGACGCAAAGGCGGGACAGACAGGCCAGAGCTCGATACCGGACTCATGCCAGTGGATAGGAATAGCATTCTCTGTTTCTCATGCTTCCAAAGTAGCGGCATGACGGCGCCGATAGGATTGGACATTTCCTGTTCCGGGGTCTTCAGTAGGAGGCTAATGAACTCGCCAGGCAACACCACGCTAAGAATTTTGGATTATGATGGACTCGTCGTAGAGTAGATGCAGATGGCCCAATCCTGGCAGAGCTTCACAAAGATCATGGCCGTGAGCCTATCCATGGTCACCATGGTCGGCGCTAGGGCGTGCCTAAACGATAGGGACTCCATAGAATATGGCTACGGAGATCGGGAAGTTATGCTGGTGGCTACCGGATGGTTTCCTCAAAATCCTCCCGAGTTCTACGAACTGCGCATCAAGCGGTTACTTGGCGCCTTAAAAACGCGAAAGCTAACCCCATCTGAGTATGACGATATCTCAGTTGCCTACGATCGGCTAGGAAACGACGATGAAGCCCTCAGTTGGATTCAGAAGAAAGGGAGCCTAATGAATCACCATGGGTTTGACTCCTATCGTATTGAACCAGCCGATCAAGGTGCTTCCGAGCCATGGACAGCAAAAGTTGAACGCGCGAACGTTTACCAGGGCCTGACGGCTGAGGAATATCACCAATATAGCCTTCATGCAAACTGGGGAACTTTTTTGATTCACCGCTGGATTCGGACAGGGATGCCGTTAGCACGAATTGAAGACGCCAAACAAGCTAGTTCCCAACTGGGACAGGCGATTGATATCAATCCAGATGCTCATTCAGGAAGGGAGATAGTTCAACTGGCTATAGTCGATTGGCTTGTTGATATCAAATCTGGAGGCAAGACGGAACAACCCGGGTTCAGTGATTCGAAATCCAAAACCTTGGAAGGACTTGCAGGATTGGTAGAGTTGGGAGCCGCGTGGAGCAGCTATGACGTTTTCGCTCTGATGACTGAATATTCGAGTCGAGGGGGACAAGCAATGGCGTTTTTTCGAGCCCAAGAACTGTTGGCAAGTGGTGTCAAGCCCCTAACCAAGGTCCAACTCACCGTGCCAGATCGCGAGTTGCAAGAGCGGTATCGGGACGATTACAAAATGCTCCGCCGAACTGCTAAGTCAGCTCTGAGCGAAAGGTGGGAGTTTATGCGATTGCAATTCGCAAAAGGACTTCATCCAGATACAGATCCAAATTTCTGGCTTGGCTACTTTGCTCCTGCGCGGCCGACGATATTCATCCCCTGGCCCGATCGTCTATTGGCGTACGGCGTTGTTTTGGTCTTTGATCTGTTTGGTTGCGTCTGGATCCCGATGGTGGCGTTCTTTGCCATCAGGATCGTCAAGGGCCGTAGAACACGAAAATCGGCAGCTTAGCAGTTGATCAGACTCTAGATTGGCAACCTAGGATCGATCAAGACTTGAAAGATATTCGTCAGCAACCCTCAGGTGATGTTCCATTTTGTCTCCCATCCGACGTGCAAGGTGAGCGGTTTGAGCCAACCGGGGATTGCGAGAGAAGAACTCCTGATTTCGAGACACGAATCGCCAGTACAGGGCATCCCAAGTCGAACACCACTCTCCCTTGCGGAAGTCACTCATCTTCAAAACGTAGTTCGAGCCGCTGAGATACGGCTTGGTCGTGGTTCCGCCACCGTCAGCGTATTGGCTCATCGCATACACGTTCGGAACCATCACCCAATCGTACGAGTCGATGAACAGCTCCATGAACCATCGATAAACTTCGTTGGGATCGAATTCACAAAGGAGCATGAAATTCCCTAGGATCATGAGTCGCTCAATGTGATGGCAGTACCCGTTTCGGAGAACCCGACGGATGACGGTATCAACCGGTTCGATACCGGTTGTGCCGTTATAGAAGCTGGCCGGAATACGGCGCGTGAAACCCCAGAAATTCCGTGTCCGCATTTCACGTCCCCGTGTCAGATAAGCCAGCCGCATAAACTCTCGCCAGCCAATCACTTGGCGCAAGAATCCTTCCAATGAGTTCATCGGAATACTATCAGCCTGGAGTAGCGCTGCATCTACGACCTGTTGAGGTGTCAGTAATCCAATATTGAGCATCGGGGTCAGCAAGGAGTGAAACAGGAAGTCATGCTCTTTGGAGATCGCATCTTCGTAGTCTCCAAAGCCAGCCAACCGCTCGGAAATGAAAGCTTCAAGCCACTCGGTGGCTGCCTCAGAGTCGATCGGATACCGAAAATCAATATCCAAACCGATTGAGTCAGGGAAGGTCTGTGCGACGTAGTTCCTTGCCTCGATGACATACGAATTCTCCTGGGATGGATGAATGTAAGGTGGGACAACATGCGACGGCAGCCGCTTGCGATTCTCCTGATCGAAGCTCCAAGTCCCGCCCGTCGGAGTGCCATCCTCTTCGAGAAGGATGCCCAGTCGCTTCCGTTGGTCGATATAGAACTTGGTGAAAAAGAGTCGCTTGTTTTGAAGATCAAACTCTTGGATGATCGGCTCCGGCGTGAGGAAACTGGGATCTGGAAGAGCGGTTAAGGCAATGCCATGCTCGGCAAGCCCGTTGGAAACCCGCCGAGTGAGCCAATCATCACACGGCTCAACCGTCTGCACATGCTGAAATCCTTGTCTTGCCAGATGGGAAGCAATATCTCCTGAGTGATTCAGCTCGCTTGCTTCGATGGTTTGAACAATCTTTCCCGTTGCACGCAGTCTGGCCACGTACTTTTGCATCGAGGCGCGATGGAGAATCAGCTTCTGGCGATGGAAGGAAAACTGTTTGAAGAAGAGAGGGTCTTCCACCAAAATCACATGGTCCACTCCCTGAACGGCCGGGTTTTCGGCAAAAAGTTGATGAGGATAAACCAGGGCAACGGAATTCATGGCGCAAACGATCGACCAATCACCCTATTGGAATCATCAGTGATCCTAAGGGGCTTACGTCTTCTGTCCTCTACGAGGTTCGTTTGACAACAATCCCAGAAATCCCGCCAAGCTACTCTGACTGCAAAGTGAGATAAGTCGTGTAGTGTTCGTTGCCAATCAACCGGAACGGGCGTAGCCGGGTCTTGCCATCTCGCGATACCCAGTCGTCTCCATCGCGATAGAACCAACGATCCAAACTGCTTCGATCGCCCTTTATGGTGACTTCGCCATTGGCAATAGCGACGAGCATATCGGGACCAACTGTGATCGCTCCTAAATTTGGATGCTCCGCATCGATCGGTTCAAATTTGGGTTTGGCGGAGAAATGAATACTGAGCCGATCTCCTGAATTCCAGAGCCTTTCCACCTTACACCAACCGTTTGACTTGGTTACCGATTGAGCCCGCTTGCCGTTGACCAAGACTTCTGGTACACCCGCCATCCAACTTGGAATCCGTACGGCTAGCTCAAAGCGACTGGGCCGGGTAGATGTAACCGCAAAGTTTGTTGCCAATTGACTGGGATATTCGCTCGTTTGGGTGATCGCTACTGGAGAGTCTTGAGCGGTCCAATGAACTACAGAGGGAACAAATAGATTGGCGAAGAGTGTGCTCTTGTCGTGGAAGTAGATGTCTGTTGGATAGTCGGAAGTGATTTCGGCATAGGTTCCCAGACAACACGTCCATGGATCATCCCGTCGAATCTTGTGAGTTCCCGGCCGATAGTCTGAATAGTAAAATCCGTGCCCATCCTGAAGAGGGGGAAGTGCTGCCAATTGGCCGTTGTACAGAACCCGCTCCATGTTGTCGCCATACTGGGCCTGACCGGTAAAGCGCATGAGATAGCGATCCACATTGACGTTGGCATACGTTCCACAGGGCGTTTCAAAGCCTTGTCCGGTCTTGTGGATGAAGTCGACTAACTCCCCTTTGCCAGGTCGGACAAAATGCTCGTCTGGACCCCAACCACCGGAAGCATATGCTTGGGTTGTCTCTAGGAATGTGAATGCGTTTTTGAGCGCGGTGAGGTACTTCGGATCACGCGTCTGTTGGTAAAGACGGGCACAAGAACAAAGGGTATTGATATGACTGTATGCGTGCAGATTTGCGGCGAATCCGTTCTTTCCAGCCGCAAAGACGTTATAGAATCCTTCGCTGTAGTTGTAGCGTTCCGCCAGTTGGAGATATCGGGTTTCACCGGTCAACGCATAGCAATTCAGGAGGTTCTCGGGAAGGGTGTACCACTCATCGCTACGCTTGGGTAGGTTGTTCATTGCCCAATCGGTCATTTTGGAGAGGATGGTCAGGGCCTCTCTGTTTCCTGTAAAGCTGAAGGCATCTCGCATGGCGATGCAATTCTTATCGTAGAGGTAGCAGGGCCACTCTTTCTGAACCTTCGGAGATGCGTAGAAGCAGCCATCAGGGCGGATAGTTTCGCCGAAACCGTGGACGAGTCGGTCGACTTTTTGCTTGAATCGGATATCTCCGGTGTTCTTGTACATCCGAGCGAGTGCAGAGATGAATTGTCCGAAGGGATGGGCCGCTGCAAATCCGTCCGGATCGTACCAACCGCCCATCGGTTTGCCGGGCGCCGGTAAATGGGCTTGGACTCGAAATCCCTGAAGGAGGCTATCTTCGTTGAGATTCAGATAGAACTGTCGCGCAATTTTAGCCTGATCGAAGAACGGACCTCGTGTGATCTGGACATCCGAGTATCCGAACGGCTGTAGACTCTCGTTCATCTTCGGAGAGGTGGTAAGACTCAGAGCAGCAAATCCCAACCAGAGATACATAGGTAGATGTTACAAGGTTTTCGCTTTCTAGTCCTGTACAAGAGGTGCTGAAGGGCAGCGCAAGTCAATGACCGGTGTCCACCGAAGGAGTATAAAAAAAGGATTCATACTCTTCCACCCAAAACGAGGGCACAAACCAGCCCTCGGCTACACGACCGTTGAGGGTTTATTGGCCGCCCTCCACCTTCTCGTTACTCGATTCTTGTTTTGGCATGTATGTAGCCGCCCCCTGGTTTGTGGGGGCGTTTTGCTTACGCCTGGCACGAACATTGAGGATTGTGGGGCCGAAGGCGCGACACCAACAAACTTCAAACTGTCACTGGTCATCTCGGATCAAAATCCTCGATGACCAGTGGCACGAAGCATCGGTGCCTGGACGAGTCATGTCCACATTCCTTTAAGAAAATCGCATTGCCTTTTGGTGGCCTGAGTCCGGTGTCGAGCTCTGACCTGTCTGCCCTGAGGCTGTGCGTGTTCGTGCGTAGCGAGTATTGGTCTCGGGACTGGTCAGCGATTCAACTGATCCCGAAGGGATCAAAGACTATTAGCCCCGGCTAACCGAAGGTGCCGCCGGGGGAAGGCAATGCCCCGCCCGGGGAGGGCACCAGCAAAAGGAAATGGGTGGAAGGCGAGAATGGGGAGGAGCGTCACAAGACAACAATGCGGCATCCGTAGAATCGCAGAGCCTCTGCTCGACCAGACTTCGTATCACCACGTCGGTGTGACCATCCCCACGATTTTCTCGCGGACTCGAAACATCGTAGGGATGGGTTTTGAATCTCTCTAGCTCGCCTACGGCGAGTTAGGGCTCACAGGAGTTGGTATCACCCTTTCTACAGGCGATACGAATGAATCTAGAACTTGATATTGACGCCTACCGCGTAGACTGTCTGCTTGTTCTTAAATCCATTTGAAGGGTTCATACCTGCTTGCACTTGGAACACAAGCTGTTGATTCTTGGGCCCAAAGGTGAACTTCGTGTCAAGAACTTCAACTACCGAACTCGTGACTTGCGAACCACTCGTCCAACCAGATCCCCAGCTCTGCAAGTAGTAGGAGTTTATCGATCCGTCAAGTGATGCACCGAACAGTGATTGTCCCTTCCAACCCAAAGTCAATGCAGGACGAGCAAGCCACTGTGCGCTCCCAATATCGGTCTTCTTGGAAATTCCCGGTACGTATCGATTCAAGATGTAGCCAAAGTCAATGCCTGCTTCGACGTACGTTCCATTCAATACGTTGCTGTTGGCTACATAGCTTGAACTATTGGAGCGTTGGTCTCCGAGACGTACTCGCGGCTTGTAATATGTGGTCACGCTGTTCAAGCTTTGCTGTGTATCCATCTCAAAGCCGATGATTGTCATAGAATCACCAAAGCGGAACAGGTCAGTAACTCCGTCGTATTTGATCGATATTTGGGAGTCCTTGACGTCAGATCGATCAAAGAGTGATCCTGAGACATCTAGGTTGTAGAAGCTTTGCTCTTTAAATAAGAAACCTTGGAGAGGATTTGGAACACCTGCATAGGTGACATCAGGGGATAACAACATCGTTTGGGCTTTCCCCCCGGAACTCAAATCTTTGGTGGCCAACCCGAGGTTGGAATTTACCTTTACACCTGCTCGTCCGCTCCAAGACAGTTGGTCTGAATCGATAGTGGATTTGGAACTCACCTCGGCCAGAAAGGTAGGTGATCCCTTGAATCCAGCCTTTACTGCCAGGGCATCGATTGCCTTTAAGCCTAAAGTCACCTTATAGTTGGCGTTGTAACTTCCTTGGCCGAGTAATGCCTTCTGTCCTGAGGGTTGCTTCTTGTCCTCATCAGTGACAACGAACTTGCTTAAGGCAGTGTTAGTCTTTGCGGGGAGCAGTATGAGAACGAGTGATTCAGTTGGTTTTCCCGCGTCGATAATCTGAGCAGCCGTTACCTGGACACCTCCATCGACTCCCAGACTTCGTACCGCGAATGTTCGGTGGAGATCGGATAATCCATCCTTTGCGCTAGAGTCTTCAAATTTTGATTCCTTTGAATATGAGTAAGTACAACTTCCAAGATAGTCAAAGATGGCGGTGACATATTTGTCGACATCTGAAACAGATCTATTTCCTGCAACCTTTCCAATGAAGTCTTTGAAGTCTGACTTCAATAGTTTCAGCCCAACTAAAGGTGTCGAATTTGTTACGGGCAGATCGTTTGTGTTGATCATCTTTGCACCGGCAAAGTAGATGTCGTCAAACTGAAATGGTACGGTCACTGGCTTTTTATCGGCTGATTCCTGAGCAAAGCAAATTGAAGTACAGATAGTGGAGAGTACAATAAGCGGTGGCAATTTGGTAAAAGCAACTGTAATACGCATTCGTGCACGTTACCAGGCAAAACGACGGAAACAAGCCACATTGGAAAGAGTTTTTGCGTTAGACTTTTCTAACTGCTTTAGTCTTCTTAAATAAATTACGTGATGCCAGACTTTGCCAGCTTAAGGCAGTTGTTCGAATTACTTGATCAGGAGCCAACTTGCTAAGGTGCCGGCTAATTGAATCCCATTGCCTTATGGTGGCCTGATTCCGGTATCGACTTTTGCCCCGTCTGAACTGAGGCCGTGCGTGTTCGAGCAAAGTGAGTTTAGGCTGGACTTGTCTCGACTTTACGTCGGGAGGACAGGTCAGCGATTCAACTGATCCCTTAGGGATCAAAGATTATTAGCCCCGGCTAACCGAAGTTGCCGCCGGGGGAAGGCAATGCGCCGCCTGCGTAGGACACCTGGAAAGATCAGAAGTGACTGCATTGAAGGAGGGCTATAAGAGGTCATCGCATAAGCGATGACCAGTGGCACACAATATCGCGACAGGCGCTTGCCCCTTCGCGACTGCTCACCACACATGCGGCAACTGAGCCGGCACGGGAAGGCCGAAGGCTTTGTAAAACTCGGGCTGATCGCCCGAAGGGACGTAACAGCGGAGGTCGGGAGGGGTATGCGGATCCGTGGCAACCATGATATCGCCAAATTCCTTCCGGTACTTGCCTCGGAACCCCTGCGCAGATGAGAGAAAGAACCGCTGCACACCCGTAAATCCTTCTAAGACAGGGGCAGGCTTCCCATGAAGCGAGTGAAGATAAGCCTGTAACGCAATCGTTTGGCCACCGGTATCCGCAATGTTCTCCCCCAAGGTTAATTGCCCATTGATGGGTTGTCCGAACATCGTCTTGAGGTTCCCGTATTGTTGGACCACCGTCTGACTGGCAGCGTCAAAATTCTTCTTGTCTAGATCGGTCCACCAATTGGATCGCCGACCATTGCCGTCATAGAGTGCGCCTTGATCGTCGAAGCCGTGGGTGATTTCATGGCCGATCGCCATTCCAATCGCGCCATAATTGACCGCGTCATCGGCCTTGGGATCAAAGAATCCTGGTTGAAGAACTCCCGCAGGGAACACGATTTCGTTGTTGAATTGATTGTAGTAGGCGTTGATCTGGGTGACCGTCATTCCCCATTCCGTGCGGTCTATAGGTCTACCGATCTTATTCCATTGTCTCTTCCATTCAAATCGAGCCGCCCTCTTTACGTTCTGAGCCCAGGAATCCTCCCGCAAATGGAGCTTGGAATAATCGCGCCATCGGTCGGGATAGCCAACTTTAACGATGAATTTGGCCAGCTTATCGAGTGCCTTATGCTTGGTAGTAGCACTCATCCAATCCAGTCCTTCGATGCGCCCTTTGAGGGCAAGCAACAGATTGTCCACAAGCTGGCGAACGTTTTGACGTGCTTGAAGACTGAATGCTTCTTTGACAAAGAGGGGGCCAAGCGCTTCCCCAATACTCGAGTCTGTCGAGTTGATAACCCGTTTCCATCTCTCCTCGCGTTTCACCTGACCCGAAATCGCTTTCACCAGTTGAACTTGATCTTCGGCAATCGAGTCGGAGAGATAGGGAGCCGTCGAGTTGAGCAAACACGTTTTCAAATAGCATCGCCACGAGCTCAGGGACTCTCCTTTGACCAAAGCATCAAATCCCTTGAAGAACTTGGGCTGGGAGACATCAAATTCGGTTGGCACCCGAATGCCGGTGGATTGGAAATACTGAACCCAGTCCAGATTCGGTGTGATCAATTGAAGTTGATCCCGGGTCATGACGTGGTAATTCCCTGGCACATCGCGCAACTCAACGGGCGTACTTGAGTTTCGTGCAAGTTTCGTCTCCAGTCGCAATGAGAGCAACGCTCCAGCATCCGCATCTCCTCCCATGCCTGAAGCTCTCAAGAGTTTGGAAGAGGTTGCCAAATAGGCTTGTCTCATCGGAGCCCCTTGCGGTGACCAATACGACTCACGGTCGGGAAGGAGTTGTCCGCCTTGGACCAATGTGGCCAACATCCGATTCTCATTGAGATCGTCTTGCTGAGGGGAAGCCAAGAACCCGACACCGATTCCCTTGGAATGTAAATCTCCAATGACGCGGAGCAGATCGTGGCGATCCTTGATTGCGCTGATTTCGTGGAGCTCATTGGCAATAGGCTCGATACCGAGCTTATTGGCTCTCGCTTGATTCAAAGCGGTGCGGCAAAACGTTCCGACCCGTCCTTCCGAAGTATCTGGGCTTGCGGTCCTGTTTCGGGCTGCGGATTCCACGATGCCCTTCAAGATCATCCGATTCCGCTCAAACATGGTGTCAAAAGTTCCAATCCCGACCTTATCGGGCGGAATAGTCGCCGACTTGAGCCAGTTGCCGTTGGCCAAAAGAGTGAGGTCACTGGGTTGTGTGACCACGACTGACCGATCCAGACTCTGGAGATCCAACCCAGAATGAGTGCTTGGATGGCTCTGGTTGGGCGTAGCCAGACACACGAAAAGAAGAACAGAGGTCATCGCCATGATGGTGGTGCGAGTATAGAGAACCTCTACTCTCTTGGCAAGGTTTGACCAACTCTCTCCGACTGCCGATTGACTTGAGTCACGTAATCCTCAAGAGTCATACGTTCAGCGGTTTTCCACGAATGGCACATTGCTGGGGTCAGCAACCGGATACCGTCTATGCTAACCTGACATCTCTGGATCTCAGCATGGCTATTGATCGATCTTCAGATTCTCGCTTGTCTCGCCGACAGTTGCTGCACTCCGCTTCTGCATTGGGTGCCAGTCTGGCACTGGATCCGACTTTGGCTTTCAGGGCCGTTACGTCTGCTGGAAAAGTAGGAAACAACCCGATGCTTCTGGTCTCAGACCGACCGGCTAAAGACTGGATGACGGAGGCTTACCCGATCGGGAATGGACCGATGGGGGCGATGCTTTTCGGTGGTACCGAAGTCGAACGCATTCAGTTCAATGAGATCAGCCTGTGGAGCGGCGTCCGTGTAGCGGTCGAGGGACTGGACGATGAAGGGCAAGACCTTGGCGCTTACCAAGCGTTTGGCGACGTCCTCTTGCACTTGGGACACACGTGGTCCCATGTCACCAACTATCGCCGGACCCTCGATCTTGACCGGGCGGTGCACGAGGTTTCCTATGAATACGCCGGAGTGACATTCCGCCAAACCGCGTTTGCCAGTCATGCAGACAAAGTGATCGTCCTGCACCTCACCGCAGATAGGCCCGGATCGATCTCGGGTCGAATCCACCTTTCCGATATGCACGAGGCATCGATATCTGCGGATGGAACCCGGCTCAAGGCGGTTGGCAAGCTCTCGAACGGTTTTGAGTACGAATCGCAACTGCTCGTACTTCACCACGCCGGTTCTGTGGCCGCGACAAACCGAACCGAAAACAACCCGTGGGACATCAAGACATCCGGCCCGTGCTTGGAGGTAAAAGATTGCGACTCAGCCACGTTTATCCTGGCCGCGGGGACCAACTTCGTGCAGGATCACCGGAAGGAATGGCTTGGCGATCATCCCCATGTCGCCGTGACTCGGGCGGTTGATCGGGCTGCCCAGCGACCATTTGACGATCTCTTGAGTCGACACGAGAAAGAACACCATCGCCTCTTCCGAAGGGTATCGCTCAATGTGGGTGACACCGTCCCGCACCTGTTGTCGCAGACGACTGAGGCCCGTCTGGAGAGCTATCTTCAAAACGGTAATCCAGATCCAAACTTGGAAGCGCTGTTCTTTCAGTTCGGGCGCTATCTTCTCATCAGTTGCTCACGACCTGGATCGCTCCCCGCCAACCTCCAAGGGGTTTGGAACGATTCGAACGAGCCCGCTTGGGCTGGCGATTACCATTCCAACATCAATCTGGAGATGAACTATTGGCCTGCCGAGCCCACGAACTTGGGAGAATGCCACGTGCCCTTGATCGAATATGTGAACAGTATTCGAGAGGTGAGTGCCAAGAACACTCGGAGGAAGTACGGCAAGGTCAGAGGCTGGACCGTTCAGACGATGAACAACAGTTGCGGGGTTTCCTATTGGAAGTGGAACCCACCCGCCAGCGCCTGGTATTGCCAGCATCTGTGGGAGCATTTCGCCTTCGGCCAAGACCTGAACTACCTTCGAAATGTTGCCTATCCGATCCTGAAAGAGGTCTGCGAGTTCTGGGATGATCACCTGAAGCGCCGCCCTGATGGCACTTTGGTGGTTCCCGATGGCTGGTCACCCGAACATGGACCGAGTGAGGAAGGCGTCACTTACGATCAAGAGATTGTGTTCGACCTGTTTACCAACACGCTGGAGGCGGCCCGAATCCTGGGTGTCGACCCCGAGTTTCGCGACCATCTTACGGAGATGCGCAATCACCTTCTGAAGCCCAAGATTGGACGATGGGGCCAGTTGAAGGAATGGGAGACCGATAGGGATGATCCGAAGGACACCCATCGTCACGTCTCACACCTCTTTGCCCTGTATCCAGGGCGCCAGATCACTCGTGCGGGAACACCAGATTTGGCGGAAGCAGCTCGGGTCTCGCTCAATGCCCGAGGTGATGCAAGCACCGGTTGGAGCCGAGCTTGGAAGATCAACTTCTGGGCCAGACTTTGGGACGGTGACCGCGCCCATAAACTGCTTCGCAGCCTCCTGAGCATCACGCGAGAGAAGAGCACTATCTATGGAGATCGAGGCGGCGGGGTCTATCCGAATCTGCTCGACGCCCATCCCCCATTTCAGATCGACGGAAACTTTGGGGCAACCGCAGGTTACTGTGAAATGCTGCTTCAGAGTCAAACGGAGGAGATCTACCTACTCCCCGCGCTGCCAAAGGCATGGTCTAACGGGCAGGTCAAGGGACTCTGTGCCAGAGGCGGGTTCGTTGTCGATATGGAATGGAAGGATGGCCAGTTGAAGCAAGCAATCGTTCACTCAAAGAGTGGACATCCTGCCACGGTGGTTTGGCAGAACTTTGGCTGGCAGATCAGTTGTGAGGCAGGGAAGTCGCAGAAACTGGTGCCGTCCAAATCGGCTCAGAACAGAAAGGGAGAGATCAAGTGATCGTCAGTATCTTTAACGATGTCGTTGGACCCGTGATGCGCGGAGCTTCCAGCTCCCATTGCGCGGCCGCACTTCGGATTGGGCGACTGGCTCGCGATCTGATGGATGGAGAGATTGCCAACGTTCTGATCGAGTTTGACCGGGCAGGTTCGTTGCCCACCACCCATGACACCCAAGGTTCCGACATGGGGCTTTTCGGTGGCCTGATGGGTTGGGATGCCGATGACGAACGGCTCCCCAATTCTCACCTCACGATTCGGGAATCGGGAATTGATGTACGGATCGAAATTGTCGACGTTGGGGATCCTCATCCGAATACCTATCGGCTGACTCTAACCAATCCTCACGAATCCCATTCACTTATCGCTATCTCCACCGGCGGCGGCATGATCGAAGTGCTGAGCATTGGTGGATTGCCGATCCGTATTTGCGGCGACTATTTTGAGACCCTGGTTTGGCTGGATTCGTCCACCGATCTCGATGCTCTGCAGGAAGACGTAATGACCCGGCTGGCTGAGTCTGAAGATGTCCTGATCCACTATGGGGAAGGGCAGACGGTGGTTCAGATAAAGTCCCGATTGAGGCTGACTGATGAGCAGGTTCATCGGGCGCTGGGTGATCGGGTGTCCTTGCAGGTCAAGCATTTGGCTCCCGTTCTGCCAGTGCTTTCTGGAAAGTCGTCATGCGTCCCGTTTACGAGTGCTGCGGAAATGATGGCGATCGCTGGAGCAAACGGAGCTCCGCTTTGGCAGATGGCAACTCGATACGAAGCGGCCAGAGGTGGGATCTCGGAGTCGGAAGTGCTTGCCGAAATGACTCGAATTGTTCGGATCTTGAGGCGTTCTATCGCTCAAGGAGTTGAGGGAACCTCGTATGAGGATCGGATTCTGCCTGCCCAAACGCCTGGCTTTAAGAGTCGTTTGGATTCTGGTGGTCTGTTGGATGGCGGAATGCTGAACCGAATTGTGCTGTACGTGTCGGCGTTGATGGAGGTCAAGAGCTCGATGGGAGTCATCGTCGCCGCTCCGACTGCCGGTGCCTGTGCGGCATTTCCTGCTTCCGTCATCGGAGCATGCGAGGCGCTTGGACTGGGTGAAGAGGAGATGGCGAAAGCGATGCTGGCGGGTGGGCTTGTCGGTGCGTTTATTGCGACCGCCTGGACTTTTGCCGCGGAAGTCGGAGGTTGTCAGGCGGAGGGAGGCTCGGCAGCGGCGATGGCGGCGGGAGCGTTGGCCGATCTGGCGGGCGGCACCCTTGAGCAGAGTATGACGGCGGCTTCGATGGCGCTCCAGAACATGATCGGTCTGATCTGCGACCCGGTTGGACGGAGGGTTGAGGTTCCGTGCCTGGGCAAGAACGTGATGGCGGCTTCGAATGCGCTGTCGTGTGCAAATCTGGCGATCTCAGGTTTCTTGGCGGTGATTCCGTTTGATGAGGTGGTGGAGACCGCCAAGCGCGTCTCGGCTCAGATGCCTCGGGAACTTCGATGCACCGGCCTCGGGGGCCTCGCCGTCACCAAGTCAGCACTGGCAATCGAGCAAAGACTCTACGGCCAATCTGCACTGCGGATTATGTGAGAACACCCTTAAGGGAGAAAAGCAGACGAACGGAAGGTTCAGAAACTTCGATCCAAACTCGTTGCCGTTTTCCGTACGGAAGCGAGTCCCGTAAACAAAGAAAGGGCCTGGAAACCAGGCCCTCGCTCTCAGATGTAAGTTGTTTTTTGTTCTTTGGATTAGTTTCGGATGATCGTGATCTTTCCGACGTTCTGGTAGGTACCAGGTCCAACTTC
>Ga0164297_10003209_pt1 | contig 15356 bp, 13 predicted proteins | sample GEODES058metaG_FD_113539 | JGI IMG/M metagenome (GOLD analysis project Ga0164297, IMG submission 113539) | Dystrophic lake water microbial communities from Trout Bog Lake, Wisconsin, USA - GEODES058 metaG | ecosystem: Environmental > Aquatic > Freshwater > Lake | place: USA: Trout Bog Lake...
TAAAACAAAAACCTAGAATTGGTTTGTAACAAAAAATCGCAATTTTGTGATCTATTGTTTGTAATGGATTGCCCTTATACCGAATATGGCTACTAGAACCGTTTTACCCCCCGATCTTGTTGTCGAGAAGCAGGCTGCGCGCACGGCACCGCCACCCATGTTTCAGGTCGTTTTACTTAACGATGATTACACACCGATGGAGTTTGTCGTTCACGTATTGCAGAAATTTTTCTCAAAAAATCAAGAAGATGCCATGCGGATAATGCTGCAGGTACATCATGAAGGCAAAGGTGTGTGTGGTGTTTATCCTGAGGACATCGCGGCAACGCGTATCGGCCAGGTGTCTCAATATGCACGTGCGAGGCAGCACCCGTTGCAATGTGTCATGGAACCACTTAGCAACTAGATATTTTGACAAAACATTACAAATTGTATGCACATCAATGAATTTGTTAGTTGAAAGGCATAGAATGAAACCATTGCAGTTTCAATGACGTGAAGGACGGAGGAAACGTGATTTCCCAAGAGCTTGAAGTTAGTTTACATATGGCCTTTGTTGAGGCTCGGTCCGCTCGACATGAATTTATTACCGTTGAACACCTGCTGCTAGCGTTACTTGATAATGCGGCTGCAGTTGAGGTACTGAACGCGTGTTCCTGCAATATGGATGACTTGCGTCAGAATTTGCGGAAATTTGTGACAGACAATACGCCTGTCATTCCTGCTGGAGCAGAGGTTGATACCCAGCCAACCTTAGGTTTTCAGCGTGTCATTCAGCGTGCAATCATGCATGTTTCCGCAGGTGGTGCATCCAAAAAGCCTGTCACAGGGGCTAATGTGCTGGTTGCTATTTTTGGTGAAAAAGACTCTCACGCTGTTTACTATCTGCAGCAGCAAGGTATTTCTCGTCTCGACGTCGTGAATTTTATTTCCCATGGCATCAGTAAGCAGACGTCAGCCGATGCAAATGCGCCAAGCAAAGAAGCGCAGGCAACTGAGGAGGCACCTGAGTCTAAACAATCCCCCTTGGATCAGTATGCTCAGGATTTAAATGCGGCGGCGATTGCTGGCCGTATTGATCCACTAATTGGTCGTGAGCACGAAGTTGAGCGTGTCATTCAAATCCTATGCCGTCGTCGTAAGAACAATCCCTTGCTCGTTGGCGAGGCTGGAGTCGGTAAGACGGCGATTGCCGAAGGTTTAGCCTATCGCATCACGCGCCAGGAAGTGCCTGAAATTTTGCAAGATGCCCAGGTTTATTCCTTAGACATGGGTTCCCTCTTGGCCGGCACCAAATATCGCGGTGACTTTGAGCAGCGGCTAAAAGGGGTTCTAAAACAAATAAAAAGCAATCCCAATGCGATCTTGTTCATTGACGAAATTCACACACTTATCGGAGCAGGATCTGCTTCTGGCGGCACATTGGATGCCTCCAACTTGCTCAAACCAGCCTTATCCTCAGGACAACTGCGCTGTATTGGTGCGACGACTTACACGGAGTTCAGAGGCGTTTTTGAAAAAGATGCAGCGCTTTCTCGACGGTTCCAGAAAATTGATGTGGCTGAGCCAAGTGTCGAGCAAACTATACAAATTTTGCGTGGTTTGAAGGGCCGATTTGAGGCTCACCACAGTGTCAAGTATTCTGCTGCTGCGCTCACTGCCGCTGCGGAGTTGTCTGCTAGGCACATCAATGATCGGCATTTGCCGGATAAGGCAATTGATGTGATTGACGAAGCGGGCGCTGCGCAACGCCTATTGCCTAAATCGAAGCAGAAGAAAGTTATTGGAAAGACTGAAATCGAAGCGATCATCTCTAAGATCGCGAGGATTCCGCCCCAAACGGTCTCTATGGATGATCGCAGTAAATTAGCCACGTTGGATCGTGATTTGCGCACGGTCGTGTTTGGACAGGACTCGGCAATCGATGCGTTGGCGGCTGCCATCAAAATGGCTCGGTCTGGTTTAGGTCGGCCTGAAAAGCCGATCGGTGCATTTTTGTTATCCGGCCCGACAGGCGTAGGTAAAACAGAAGTCGCTAAGCAACTTGCGTTTACCTTAGGTATTGAGTTGTTGCGTTTTGACATGTCTGAATATATGGAGCGCCACACCGTATCGAGATTAATTGGTGCGCCACCCGGCTACGTGGGTTTTGATCAAGGCGGTTTGCTAACAGAGGCGATAAACAAGCAACCTCACTGTGTATTGCTGCTCGATGAAATCGAGAAAGCACATCCAGATGTGTTTAACATTTTGTTGCAGGTGATGGATCATGGGACGTTGACGGATAACAATGGCCGAAAAGCAGATTTTCGTAACGTGATTCTGATCATGACAACTAATGCGGGGGCGGAAGCGCTCAGCAAACCGAATATTGGCTTCTCCAATACGCGGGTTAGCGGTGATGAAATGGCAGATATCAAGCGATTATTCTCACCAGAATTTCGTAATAGACTCGACGCAATTGTGCACTTTGCTCCGTTGTCCAAAGAAGTGATCTTGCGAGTTGTGGATAAGTTCTTGATGCAACTTGAGGATCAGTTGCACGATAAGCGCGTGGAGGTAACTTTCACTGACGCACTCAGAGATCATTTGGCTAAGGTGGGTTTTGACCCTCTGATGGGGGCTCGACCTATGCAGCGTTTGATTCAAGATACGATCAGGCGTGCTCTCGCGGACGAACTGCTTTTTGGCAAGCTTGTCGATGGTGGCACGGTTGTGATCGATGTTGATGAAGACGGCAAAGTCGTGCTCGAGTTTGGATCGCATCCGCCGAAAACGATCAACGCAGCGACGGGATCAGATCAGGAAACGGAGCTGGTTCATTAAGTAGGTCGCTTGAACAAAATCGTGCATCATTTACATTGCCATGGCTGTGGAGCGCATTACGAGCGTATTGAGCTTGCGCATGGCGATTGGGCTAGGTGCGCGCGCTGCGGGCAAGTACTGGAAACCTACACTGTCCTTGGTCCGCGCGAGTGGCTAGCCCTGATACTGACTGCGCTGATTTCGTTTGTTGTTGCAAACGCGTATCCGGATGCGGCTCTTAATTTTCAAGGTCTTACGCAAAGCGCTAGTTTTCTGGAGGCGGTTCGTGTCACTTGGTCGGTGGGTTATCCACAAGTTGCAGTGATGACTTTTGCGGTTGGGTTTTTTTTACCTATCGTTCACCTGCTGTTGTTACTCAGCATTTTCATACCATTATCCTGTCACAAACTACCGGGATATTTCGAGTCTGCTTTGTTTCTTGTGCATCACTTGAAACAATGGTGCATGGTTCCTGTTTTGTTGATCGGTATCCTCGTGTCCGCCGTCAAACTCGCTGGCGTGGCTGCCTTGACTCCCGGTATAGGACTGTTTGCCACGGCCTTCGCAGCCGTACTGCTAACGTTGCTTGGTCGTTTGGATCAGCACAAAATATATTTGATTGCGTTAGATATGGGATTGCCGGTTAAACCCGAAAAAAAAATCAAGCCGCCTTCTCCTAGCGTTATCTCTCGAACTTGGGCGTTGCTGTGCGCAGCAGCCATTCTTTATATTCCGGCTAATTTTCTACCGATTATGAGTGTCTCAGGGGTAGGTGGTCAGTCTGCGCATACCATTTTGGGCGGCATTATAGAGTTGTGCGAAATGGGTTCTTGGGATGTCGCAGCAATAGTCTTTATAGCTAGTATGATCGTGCCTATCTTTAAGTTGCTAGCAATGTCTTGGCTCGTATGGCAGACGCAGCGAGCGTCAGCTCAGCACTTGAGAGTGCGCACACGACTCTACGTGTTTGTTGAATTGATTGGTCAATGGTCGATGTTAGACGTATTTGTCGTGATACTCTTGTGCGCGTTGGTCCGCTTCGGATCATTGATGCGTATTGAACCTTCTGCAGGCGCAGCAGCTTTCGGTGCAGTGGTGGTGTTGACGATGGTCGCTGCGATGGGATTCGATCCAAGGCTCGCCTGGCGCAGAGCAGGTCATCGACGTTATTTCAAATAGGAGTCCGGCATGCCGGGATCAGACAGTTCAGCAGAGAAGTCTTTTCCGAAACCAGTTGTGTCGCGCAAGCCCAAGCGTAATCTTGCGTGGGTTTGGTTAATCCCAATCATTGCAGCGCTGGTTGGATTGTCTTTAATCTGGAGCGCATACAGCAAGAAAGGACCGCAAATCACTATCAGTTTTCATTCAGCCAGTGGATTGGAAGTAGGGAAGACACAAGTCCGATTTCGTGAAGTTGTTATTGGAACAGTCAGTGGCATCAAGTTAAATGAAAAACGCGATAATGTTTTAGTCGTTGTTGATCTCCAAAAAGAAGCGCAGGGTTTAGCCCATGAAGGCTCAAATTTCTGGGTAGTTAAGCCGCGTATTGGTTTGGGAGGCATTTCTGGGCTGAGTACTATCCTGAGTGGTTCGTACATCGCTGTCGATTCGGACAACCCCATTAACGAAAAACCAAATAAGACGCTGTTCGTCGGGTTGGAGAATCCTCCACCGATATTTAACGATCAACCTGGTACGAAATATATTTTAAAAACGCCTGACCTTGGCTCCTTAGGCCCTGGCTCGCCTCTGTATTTCAGAAGGATACAAGTCGGTCTGGTGACGGATTTCAAACTTGAGGACTCGGGCAGTGCGGTCGAAGTTAGTATCTTTGTAAACGCGCCTTACGATAAATACGTTAACGCCCAAACTCGTTTTTGGAACGAGAGTGGTATTGATGTCTCTTTTGGTGCCCAAGGGTTGCAGATCAACACCGAGTCGTTGATGTCAATCATCGCTGGTGGCTTGGCGTTTGATAATTTTATTCCCGGTAAAGATCCCGCACAGAAAGGGCAGCAATTTAAGCTCTACGATTCACGCAGAGCCGCCGAACTGGATCCTCATGGAATGGCTATTCCGCTAGTAATGCGTTTTGATCAGTCCACTAAGGGCTTAGCTAAAGGCGCACCGATTGATTTTGAAGGTATTGATCTTGGTTCCGTGGATAAGATCAGTCTTGATTTTGATCCGAAAAGTGGTAAGTTTTTTACTATGGTCTATTCCACCATCTATCCTGAGCGCTTGGGCAGTCTCTATGAGCTCATGCTTTCCGATAAGCGCACTGCCGAAGACGTAGTTCAGACGATGTCGCTTTTAGTTAATAAAGGATTGCGCGCTCAGTTACGTGTCGGTAATTTATTAACTGGTCAGTTATACATTACTGTCGCTAATTTTCCCGCTGTAGCCAAGGCTAGCGCCAAACCGCAACTGCCATTTGCAATACCAACCGTGGCGTCAGACAGCTTCGATAAATTGCAGGCTCAGATCAGTAGCATCATAGCCAAGCTGGATAAAATTCCTTACGAAGATATCGGTAATCAGCTTAATGTCGCGCTCAAGCAGTTAAATAAAGCTACTGCCAACATTGATAAAAATGTCACTCCAGAGCTAAGCCAGACACTCAAGCAGATACAGAAGACTCTCGATAACTTTGATGGCTTGATCGCCCCTGGTAGCCCATTGCCGCAAAATATCAATAGCATGGTTGAGGAGCTGACTCGAGGAATTCAGTCAATTCGGACACTAAGCGATACGCTTCAGACTCAACCGGATTCCATCTTGCGAGGCAGAAATACGAAAAACTATTCGCGAGAAACGCTTGGAGCAACATCGAAATGAACTACATCGCCAGAGCTTGTATGTTGACTTCACTTGTTTTGGGTTTGGCCGGCTGTGCCTCGACGCCGTCTAACTATTACACGTTGATGCCAATTGATTCCGATAGTCCAACAATAGCGAATCGACCGGATGTGGGTCCTTATGTGCTGGGTGATATTAGTGTGCCCGCCGATGTCGATCAGACGCCACTGGTTGTGCAAGAGCGTGATGGCCGACTGCTTTTACTTGAATATGATCGCTGGGGAGCACCTGTATCCGGGCAATTGCAAAACGCATTAACTCGAATTCTCACCGAGCAGGTCGGTTTCCCACCGCTTCAAAATCTCAACATCTCGATTAATGATAAGCGCAACACCAGAGTCAAGGTAGCTGTGCAGTCGTTTGATTTAGTTGCCGGCCAGTATGCTCAAATCGCTGTCGCTTGGCAGATAACCTTCGCAGATTCTAAAAAAACAATCAGTTGTTATGCTCAGCATCGCGAGCAAGTTAAACCTGGTGTGGCTGAATTAGTGTTGGGGCAACAAAAAAACGTTCGCAAAATTGGCGAAGAGATTGCTCTTGTTCTTAGACAACGAGCCATTCCAACTGGTATGAATTGTCAAAACAGCTAGGACTTACCAGTACTACCAAAACCGCTCGCACCTCGATCAGAGCTTGGGAATTCATCAACGACGTTGAATTGAACCTGTGCGACCGGTATGACGACTAGTTGAGCGAGTCTTTCAAACGGTTGCAAAGTGTAAGCAGTTTGACTGCGATTCCAAGCGGAAACCATGAGTGGACCCTGATAATCTGAATCTATTAGGCCAACGAGATTACCAAGTACGATGCCGTTTTTATGACCCAGACCAGAGCGTGGCAGAATGATGGCCGCATATGCTGGATCGGCAACATGAATCGCTAACCCGGTGGGAATGAGGTGCGTGGTACCGGGATCGAGAACTATGGGGGCATCTAAACAAGCTCTCAAATCCATGCCAGCTGAACCCGCTGTTGCATAGGATGGCATCTGATCCAGTAGACGCTTATCAAGGACTTTTACGTTGACAGTTTTCATCAGGTATCAGTTAAGGTGTGTTTAAAAAATTGATGGTAGTGCTTGCAACATCGGCTGCGATATAGCCTGGTGCAAGCAGTATCGGCACCCAGACAATAGCAGAAAATATATTAGCTATCTGAAATTTGAAATGTTCCATCCCTAACGCACCGGATACAGTTGGAATGGTGCACCTTACTGGTCCCATGAAGCGTCCAATAATTATTGAAAGTACGCCATATCGATGAAAGAATAGTCGGGCTTTCGCAATCCAGCGCCGATGACTGCGCAGCCATTTCATACGAAGAACGGACGGTCCAAGCCAGCAGCCAATCCAGTAAGAAATGGCATCGCCCAGAATCGCCCCGATGATCCCCCACGTCAGAACCGGGAGTGCAGGGAGCGTGCCGCTACCAACTAAACCCCCGCATATGAGTAAGATGGAAGTGCCTGGAATCAGGACTCCGAGCACCAAAAGGGATTCACCCAAGGTGACGATAAATACAATCAATGCGGCCCAGGCGTGATGAGTGTGTATGAACTCTATTGTGTACTGAAGGAGGGCTTGCATTAAGCAATGCTCATGTCGAATGCATTGTGCAGGAGCTTATTTTGGTAACCGCTGCGCAATAGCTTGCACGATTTGTGTTGCGACCATCGATTTGTTGCCTGAAGGCAGTGGGTGCTCTCCTTGCTCATCAAATATAGACACCGATGTCTGATCTGTATCCATTACATTTTGAGCGAGATTGCCGATGAGCATCGGAATTTTCTTTCGTAGTCGTTTTTCATGAGCGAACTGAGATAGGTTTTCGGTCTCAGCAGCAAAGCCAACGCACCAAGGGCCGTCAGCCATGGCCGCAACACTGGCGAGAATGTCGGGATTTGCCTCAAAGCAAAGCGTCGGAGCGTCTTTATTGTCACCTGTCTTCTTGATTTTGTTGTGCTGTGCGTTTGTGACGCGCCAATCAGCTACAGCCGCGACGCTGATAAATACATCGTGAGCGGTGGCATGTTCCATCACGACGTCAAACATTTGCTGCGCCGTTTGCACGTTAATTCGCTGAACTCCGTAGGGAGTATTCAAAGCGGTAGTACCTGACACGAGTAATACGTCAGCACCGGCTTGAGCAGCTGCTAGAGCAATGGCGTAGCCGGTCTTTCCCGATGAACGGTTACTAATCACTCTGACAGGATCAATAGGTTCGGATGTCGGGCCAGCGGTGATTAAGACTCGTTTACCCAGCAGGATTTTAGGTGTAAAAAAAGCGAGTAGTTCAGCGAGTAGCTGTTCTGATTCCAACATGCGACCATCGCCCGTTTCGCCACATGCTTGCGAACCGTTACCTGGGCCTAAAATTAAAACCCCGTCCTCACGCAGTTGTTTCGCATTACGTTGAGTGGCTGGTGATGACCACATTTCACGATTCATCGCCGGAGCAATTAACAAAGGACAGTTTCTTGCTAGGCAAAGCGTTGACAGTAGATCGTCTGCTCGCCCTTGAGCCAGTTTTGCCATGAAATCAGCTGAAGTAGGCGCAATGACGATTGCGTCAGCTCCTCTGCTTAGGTCAATGTGAGCCATATTGTTCGCGATACGAGCATCCCAGGCGCTTGTGAATACAGGCCTTCCGGATAGAGCTTGCATTGTGATGGGTGTGATGAATTGAGTTGCAGCATCTGTCATGACAACATCAACTGTTGCGCCGCGCTCAATGAGCCTTCTGACAAAGTCAGCGCTCTTGTAGCATGCGATTCCGCCTGTTAGACCAAGCACAATCCGTTTATTTTGCAGATCTAGCATTCCAACCTCGTAGTAATTCATCGAGTATCAGCAATAGAGCACCACAACAAATTGCGATGTCTGCCACGTTAAACGCAGGGTAATACCAATCACGCCAGTAAAACAAGAGAAAATCGATAACATGTCCATGCACTAGCCTATCTATGACGTTACCGAGTGCTCCTCCCAAGATTAACGCTAGTGCGAACATGAAGCGTTTTTGCTGTGAGTGTTTTCTCATCAACCACAAGATGATCAAGACTGCGAGAATACCGATCAGGATAAAAAACCACTTTTGCCACCCGCCCGAATTCGCCAGAAAGCTGAACGCCGCACCCGTGTTGTAGAGCAAGGTGATATCAAAAACAGGTAGCACTGGTATACGCTGTGCGTAGGTAATGACGTGTACGACAGCCAATTTGGTCGCTTGATCGACAAGCACTACCAGTGCCGATAATCCAAGCCAGACGATCAAGCCTGGGCTCCCTCATTCAAGTTATCGACACAGCGTCCGCATATCGTTGGCCTTTGCGGGTCGATGCCGATGTCTTCAGTCAGGTGCCAGCAGCGCTCGCATTTCTGATGAACACTCGGGATAATGTTGATCGTTAAGTCCCCAGGTTGATTTGCAATCTTCACGCGGGAAACGATAAAAATAAATTTCAACTGATCGGCGATACTTTGCAGTAAGGCAAAGTCTTCCCCTTCGGCCAGAATTTCAACCTCAGCTTGCAAAGAAGATCCGATTCCTCCGGCACTACGCGTGTCCTCAAGCTTGCGCATGACCCCCGCACGAATTTCACGCAAACGCGACCATCTGGCTTGCAATGAGTCACTGTCAACGATTGTGGGTAGTGCGTGATAGGTCTCGGTAAATATTGTTATCTTGCCCAGGCCTTGAACCGCTTTAAGCGTTGATGAACCTAAGATTGACCAAGCTTCTTCAGCCGTGAATGATAAGACAGGAGCCATTAATTTGAGCAATGCCTGTGTAATATGCAATAGTGCGGTCTGTGCAGATCGACGTGCCGTGCTCTTAGGAGCAGAGGTGTATAGGCGATCTTTCAATATGTCTAAATAAAACGCACCCAAGTCCTCGGAGCAAAAAGTTTGTAGCCGAGCCATGGCCGGGTGAAAGTCATATTCGTCATAGTGGGCTAGAACTTGTGTTTGCATAGCGCTGGTCATGCTGATCGCATAGCGATCAATTTCCCATAATTGCTCAACATTCAATACGTCTTTGCCGGCATCAAAGTCGGCTAGATTTGCCATTAAGAAGCGCAACGTATTACGGATTCGTCGGTATCCTTCTACGACGCGTTTCAGAATTTCGTCTGATATCGAGAGTTCTCCAGAGTAGTCTGTACTCGCAACCCACAAGCGCAGAATTTCTGCTCCCAAACTATCAGAAACTTTTTGCGGAGCAATAACATTGCCTACCGATTTACTCATTTTGCGGCCTTGGCCGTCCACCACAAAGCCGTGTGTCAGTAAGCCTTTATAGGGAGCGCGGCCATTGAGCATGCAGCCGGTTAAGAGCGACGAGTGAAACCAACCTCTATGTTGATCCGATCCTTCCAGATAGAGATCCGCTGGCCAGGCAAGCTCATCGCCGTGAGAGCCTTTTGTTGGGTTGCCCGGAGCGCCAAGCACAGTTGCGTGAGTGGTGCCGGAGTCAAACCAAACATCTAGCGTGTCGCGATTCTTTTCATACATCGCCGCATCCGATCCCAGCAGTTCTGCCGGATCAAGCGTCTGCCACGCTTCGATACCGCCCGATTCGACGCGTTTGGCTACTTCCTCAAGTAGGCGCGGAGTGTCGGGATGCAGGGCACCTGTTTCGCGGTGAATAAAAAACGCCATGGGTACGCCCCACTGCCGTTGTCTAGATAGCGTCCAATCAGGTCGATTTGCGATCATGGCGTGTAGTCGAGCACGCCCCCAGCTCGGATAAAATGCGGTGGCGTCAATAGCTTTCAACGCCGTTTCGCGCAGCGTTGTGCCGCCGTCCTTTGGAGTAACGTCCATGCCAGCGAACCACTGACTAGTGGCTCGGTAAATAATAGGAGTTTTGTGTCGCCAGCAATGCATGTAACTATGCTGATGAGATTCTTGCTTGATAAGCGTACCTGCCGTTTCAAGTGCTGCGACAATCTTAGGATTGGCCTCCCAAATACTCAGCCCACCAAATCCCGCGAGTGTAGATGCGTACTTTCCATCACCCATGACAGGACTAATGATGTCAGCGTCTTGCACGCCATGCGCTTTGCAGGACAGAAAATCTTCAATTCCGTAGGCTGGCGCTGAATGAACAACTCCCGTGCCAGTGTCTAACGTGACGTAATCGCCTAGGTAAATTGGTGCCAAGCGATCGTAGGCTTTATCAAACTGAGCAAGCGGGTGATGAAAATTCACCATTGAGAGTGCCTGACCTTTGCAACGAGCAATGATTTCGCCAGTCAGGTTCCATTCTGTCAGACAAGCTTCGACTCGTTCTGACGCGAGCAATAATAATTCGCCTGTTGGTAATGGAGGCGAAACTTTGACCAATGCATATTCGAATTCAGGGTGAATGTTAATCGCTTGGTTAGACGGTATCGTCCACGGCGTGGTTGTCCAGATAACGATGGCACCGGCATCCACCTTGTTTAGTCCAAAGGCCTTGGCTAGCGCGTTGGTGTCCGCAAACGGAAAGGCAATGTGAACGGCGGGGTCTGTTCGATCTGCATACTCAACTTCAGCCTCGGCGAGCGCTGAACCACAATCAAAACACCAGTTGACGGGCTTTAGTCCTCGAAAGACGTAGCCTTTTTCTAAAATTCGCCCTAGGGCGCGAATTTCATCAGCCTCATTGCTGAAATTCATTGTGAGATAGGGCTTATCCCAATCGCCAATGACTCCCAACCGTTGAAAATCTTTTTTCTGCCTACCAATTTGTTCCAGTGCGTAGGCACGCGCTTTAGCTTGCACCTCGGCCACGGGCAGGTGTTTGCCGTATTTTTTTTCTATTTGTATTTCAATGGGCATGCCATGGCAATCCCAGCCGGGAACATAATTCGCGTCGAAACCCGCCATATTGCGGCTTTTGACGATGATGTCTTTCAGTATTTTGTTTACAGCATGACCGATATGGATGTCTCCATTGGCGTAGGGCGGCCCATCGTGCAGCACAAATTGAGGTCGGCCTTTACTCGCCTCGCGAATAGCCTGATAGACGCCTTTTTGATGCCATTGTTCGACCCATCCAGGTTCACGCTTCGGAAGGTCTCCACGCATGGGGAAGGGGGTGTCGGGCAGATTGAGGGTATTTTTATAGTCCATGAAGCGCAAAATAGGCACGTGCGTGTTGCCGGTCGGCATCCATCGCAGCAGTCAAGGTTGTAAGATCCGGAAACTTCTCTTCGTCCCGGACGTGTTGCAGAAATTCAATACGCACAAGTTTACCGTAAGCATCCACATCAGCGTCCAGTATATGGGTTTCTAGCAAAATCAACCCATTATCTTCTACGGTGGGCCTGACGCCCAAGCTCGCTATTCCCGCCTGCGCGTTGCTGGTTAGGCCGTGTACTCGGACAACATAGATGCCTGAGCGAGCAGCGCATCGTGGCGTCACCCTCATATTCAACGTGGGAAAACCAAGGGTGCGGCCTAGTTTTTGGCCATGAGTCACGTGCCCGGATATTGCAAAATTCCTTCCGAGTAAATCTTTTGCCCGAGCTAAGTCGCCCAACGCTAGCGCTCCCCTGACTTCTGAACTCGAAATCCTGTGGCCCTTCGAGTCAGTAATATCCGGTTGAGCTTGAACAGTCAGGCCATGGGATGTACCGAGTTTGGTGAGAAGATCGAAATCGCCGGATCTTTTTTGACCAAACCGGAAGTCTTCACCTACTAGCAGCCACTTGACGTTAAGCGTCTTAATCAGGAGATCTTCGACGAAGGCAGTCGCAGGCATATCGGCCAGAAGATGGTTGAATTTGGCAATTACAACCCTTTTCAAACCGCAGTCGAGTATTGCTTGCACTTTATCGCGCAGCCCGGTAATTTGGGTGGGACTAAGCTCAGGGCGACGTGATCGCTCCGCGAAATACTCTCGGGGATGTGGCGCAAATGTGAGCGCCGCGGGTTCTAAATTAAGTCCAAGCGCTGCCTGCTTGACTTGCTCAAGCATGCACTGATGGCCAAGATGCACACCATCAAAATTGCCGATCGAAAGGGCAACGCCACTCACTGAATCGCCAGTAGGCCTGTGCAGTGGGATCTTGCGCAAAGAGGGCTGTTGAGGTCGGTTAGATGTTTCCACACCTGACAGTTTACAATTTCGAGTTGTTTTGTACTTGGATGGCTATGTCTGATCCTGCTCACTGCCGATTTGTTGTTTTGATTTCAGGTCAGGGATCTAATATGCGAGCAATTGTCGAGGCTTGCCGTGATAAGACGATTGCCGGTACTGTTGTCGCAGTAATTGCAAATCGGCCTGATTGCCTTGGTCTGCAGTGGGCCGCTTCGCAAGGGATCGAGGTAGCCGTGGTGTCGCATCGCGACTTTGACAGCAGGGATGCTTTTGATCGCGCACTGGCAGCAGCCATTGACGAGTTCGATCCTCACTATGTCCTGATGGCCGGCTTTATGCGTGTGCTGACGCGAGATTTTGTAGATCGCTACGCGGGTCGCCTTGTTAATATTCACCCCTCATTGTTACCCGCCTTCCCCGGATTACATACGCATCAACAAGCATTATCTTCGGGTGTTAGGGTACATGGTTGTACAGTGCATTTTGTTACCCCTGTACTAGATCATGGACCAATCATTGCTCAGGGAGTCGTCGCGGTCTTAGATACCGATACGCCCGATTCGCTTGCCGCCCGAGTTTTAGAGTTAGAGCATCTGGTATACGGCCAGGTTTGTGAATGGCTTGCAGCCGGCCGCGTCGAGATCACGTCTGATCGTGTTGAAGTTCGCGACATTGCACACCGCTTATTTTTTGGAACGCATCTTGAGTAAATCGAACTTCAACGACAAAGCACGGACGAAGCGTGCGTCAAATTCAGGGTCTGGGCAAGCAGCCCGTCCGATCACTCGACCACAGAGTAATCCGCGCTTGCCAATCATGGCGATGCGTATTGAGCAGGTCAAGCAAGTTCTTGATGAAGTGCTTACCTGGCGGTTTGCCGCTGATTCGGTGGTGTCCCACTGGTTTCGAGCCCATCCCGCGCTCGGGATGCGAGATCGCGCCGATGTGGCAGAGGCTGTTTACGACGTGTTACGGCATTTGCGTCGTTATAGGCAGTTAGCTGAGAGTGGAGTTGGCCCGGCAGTGCGCAGACTGGCGATACTTGGCTTGGTGGCGACCAAAGTAAAGCAGACGGTATTTGAGGTGCTTGACCCGGGCGAGCAGGCGTGGCTTGATAGAGTTCAACAAATTGATCCTGCATCATTGCCATTGGCTGTGCGGGAAAGCTTACCAGACTGGCTTCACGAGAAAATCAAAGACTTTGATCGCCTGCCAGAGCTCGTCCATGCGTTGAATCTACCCGCATCACTTGATATTCGTGTCAACCCAATGAAAGCTGATCGCGATGAGATGCTGGCGGACTTAACCAAGGGCAATGCGGTTCGTCATTCACCCGTTGCGACACCTTACTCGCCCTGGGGTATCCGCTTAGCTGGACGCCCGGCAATGAATAAGTGGCATCAGTTTGAGCACGGTTTAATTGAAGTGCAGGATGAAGGTAGCCAGTTACTAGCTTTGTTGGTTGGTCCAAAGCGGGGTGAGATGGTAATTGACTTTTGTGCCGGTGCGGGAGGCAAGACGCTTTTGCTCGGCGCATTGATGCGCTCGACTGGCCGCTTGTATGCATTTGATATCTCTGCAGCGCGGCTTGCGCGTGCCAAACCTCGATTTGCAAGAAGTGGTCTTTCAAACATTGTCCCTGTGGCAATCGAGCATGAAAACGATGTGAGGGTGCGGCGTCTTGCTGGTAAAGCTCAGCGGGTACTTGTTGATGCACCATGCAGCGGCACGGGTACGCTGAGGCGAAATCCCGATCTAAAGTGGCGACAATCTGCGCAAAGCGTGAAAGAACTCGTTGCGTTGCAAGCAAAAATCATTGACAGCGCTTCGCGGTGTGTCGCACCAGGCGGTAGATTGGTTTATGCAACCTGCAGTATCTTGCCCGAAGAGAATGAAGGCCAGATCGACAGATTTTTGGCTAGCCATCCGGATTTTGTCTTGGTCAACGCCGCTCCGATACTTGCGGCGCGAACACCCTTACAAATTGAAGGGCCATTTTTGAAATTAAGGCCGGATAATCACAGTACTGACGGTTTTTTTGCAGCGGTACTGGAGCGAAAGAAGGTGATCTTGTCAGATACTGGCGAAATGTCGGAAATTAGCGATTTAAAAGCTGAAGATACTTGATTTTAAGCAAATGACAGCTCATTAAATCTGCTTTATCGCACATTAATCCGGTAAAATTGTGATCAATTCAATGTTGATGGGAATACCCGGAATATATGCACGCCATTCTTGATTTTGTTGCAGGTGGTTTGACTCAGGCGAGTTGGTGGGAAATCACCATCTACACGCTGGTGATGACGCACATCACGATCGTCTCAGTCACGATCTTTTTACATCGCTGTCAGGCCCATCGCGGTTTGGATATTCATCCTGCCGTAGCCCATTTTTTCAGAGCCTGGCTCTGGCTGACTACAGGTATGGTTACCAAAGAGTGGGTGGCGATTCATCGCAAACATCATGCACGCTGCGAAAGAGAAGGTGATCCGCATTCGCCGATGATATACGGCATTAACAAAGTTTTATTTGCCGGTGCCGAGTTGTATCGCGGTGAGTCAAAAAATCAAGAAACCTTGAGCAAATTCGGGCATGGCACTCCA
>Ga0164297_10003210_pt1 | contig 15355 bp, 8 predicted proteins | sample GEODES058metaG_FD_113539 | JGI IMG/M metagenome (GOLD analysis project Ga0164297, IMG submission 113539) | Dystrophic lake water microbial communities from Trout Bog Lake, Wisconsin, USA - GEODES058 metaG | ecosystem: Environmental > Aquatic > Freshwater > Lake | place: USA: Trout Bog Lake...
CTAAGCAGCGCGAATGTAAAAGTGCGTTTGCTGCGCGCGCGTCTGATGCTGCGCGATGCATTTGTGAGTGCGAACTTCACCCATGCCGCCAGCCATCGCGGTTGGAAGTCGCTGATGATTCAACTAAGCTGCGATGATGTTCGCCAGGAAATCTCCAACTACATTGAGGGTGATATACCGCCCCGTCGCCGGCAGATGATTGACGCGCATCTGGAACAGTGCAAGCGCTGCGCCGTGCTGATGGACAGCGTGCACAACATGATTATTCTCATCGCCGATGACCGTCGCTTTTCTCTGCCGCCTGGGTTGACGGAGCGCCTGCACCAACCGCTGGCTGCAGAGATGCAAGTGTCGTCCGCAACAAAGAAGAAGCGCGGAGCAGATTCGCCCCGCGCTGGTTGATTGTATTTCGGTTGTGTTATGCCTTGGCTACCGTCGCTGCATTGGCTGCCATCCGCTCGCGAACCAGTTCCTCGCCGCGTGCGTACAGGTCTTCCAGCGATACCTTGCCGGCCTCCACATCAGCCAGCAGCGCCTTCTGCGCCACATACTCACGGTTGACCACGCCGGCCTTGCTCTGCAGCATGCGCCATGCCTTGCGACGCTCTACGCAGAACAGCACCAGCTGGCGAGAGAGTGCGCGGTATTCCGGCTCGCCGTTCTCACCCTGAATTTTGATGTACACGCCGAAGTCGGGAATGAAGGCGCGGTGTCCCTCGTGCAGGTAACGCCGGTAGACCACATCCTGCTGCGTGATGCGCGTCAGCATGTTTTCCAGCGAGATCAGCTTCGGCAGTGCGTCCTTCTTCACCTTCTTCAAGTGGTTGCGGAAGCGTGCCTCCGTTACGCACCAGTGGGCCACGGTGTAGCGGGTAATCTCGCCATCCTTCGACTTCGCTTCATACCAATCGAGATCGATGGAAGGATTGCCTTTGATGTCGAGCGTTTCCTGATAGGTCTCGCCCAACCGCGGGTTGAAGACGAACTCTGGCACGCCACGCGAATCACGCGAACGCTGCGCCTGCTGCGCGGCCATGTCATCAGGAACGCCATGCTCCGGCTGGCAGGTGGTGTACGCCTGCAGGAACATGGTGCCGCGATACTCCAGGCCGTCGAGAATCGCACGGTAGAGTTTCGGTGCATTGGCCATGGAGACCTGCGCTACAAACGGCGAACCGTGTCCGGCCAGGAAAGTCTCCGCGACGGTTTTCTTTTCGTTGTTCTTGCCCTGCGTGGCTGCACCATAGCTGTTCATGTCGCCGCCACCCAGCATCGGGGTGGAGTCTGAGTTCTGGCCGCCGGTGTTGGAATACACCTGCGTGTCGAGCATCAGCACTTTGACGTTGGGCCGGTTCTGCAGAACAACCTTCGACGTGTTCTGGTAGCCGATGTCGCCGATGCCGCCGTCGCCACCCACCACCCACACCTTGGGCAGTTCCATGATTTCTTCATCGGTCATCAACGCATCGGTAAAGTGTGTGAACTCGTAATACTCACGGGCCGTCATCACGTTCTCATCGCGATGCAGGATGAGGTCGGTAATGCGCTCGGGCAGAACACTGCGCCGCGCATGGTCCACAATGAAGCTCTCGCCCAGCAGCCAGCCCACTGTCACACCGTCCTGGAAGAGTGAGTTCATCCACGGATAGGGGTGCGGGTTGTTGGGTGAGGAGGAGCCGTACACCGTGTTGCAGCCAGTGTGCGCTGCCATGGCCATCACGCTCATGCCGTTCGCTGCGCGGCCGTCTACCGGCTGCAGGTTGCGGTGGTTGAAGGCCTCGGTCAGCAGCACCGTGGTCAACGAATGCACAATCTCTTCATTGCTGATTGGCTGTGCAGCTTCGCGTGCCTTGATGCGGGACTTGGTGTCGCGCTCATCTTCGCCGCCCAGGCCAAGAATTAGGTGGGCAACGGTCTGCTTCAGCAATGCGTACTCTTCGGGGCTACGCTTTGCCAACGCTTCAAGACGCTGCACACCGGCCTTCTCCAACTCGCTGGCTTTCGCTGTGAAGCGGTCGGCCTTGGCGTGGTAGAGCGGCCGCATGTACGCCTCTGTAACAGCGGCGATCGCGCGCAGAACGCTCTTCTCTCCGCAACCGGCGCAGGCGCCGTCGCCGGAAACCAGAGCATCGTAATTGCTGCGTACCATCAGCAGGTTGCGCAGTGTTGCTGTCTTGGAATCCGCCGGCCTCGCATTGTTGTAGAAGCCGAGGAATTTCTGGCTCGTATCCGGCAGCAGGTCCAGGAAGGCCGTGCCGGTTTCGTGCTCGGCATTAACCTCTTCAGTTTCCGGAACCATCTTCAGTGCCATGTGGTCGCCGCAGGCCGTAACGCAAGCGCCGCAGCCTTTGCACAAGTCCGACACAAAGATGGAGAAGATGCCGCCCGAACCCGGTGTCTTGCGCTCCGGCGATGAGAAGATGGCATTCACCTTCGCGTACGCCATCGGCACCTTGGCAAGAATGTTCAGGAAGCTCTTCTTCGCATCTTCAGGAATCGTGCTGATGGAAGTGGTGACCTCGGTGAGAATCTCCGGCAGCGGTGTCGATGCTTTCTTTGCCACAGCATCATTCATGCGCTTGCGGGTTTCCAGTTCAATGGCGGGCAGCGCGTTGATCAACGCATCGCGTCCGGCACCGGCGGGAACATAACGCAGAGCAGCGGTACGGAAGACCAACTGCAAGTCCTGCGAGGTGTTCGGCAACGCCGTATCCGGGCAGACAGCAATGCACTCCATACACTGCGTGCAATTTTCAGGGATGTAGAGCGGAGTCTCGCGGCGCGCAACATATTTCGATGCGGTGTCGCCGGTGGCGGCTGCAATCATGCCCAGCGCCATCAGTGGTGTGGCCGCCTGGTCATAACCCTTGTTGGAGCGGTACTCGGCATCGAACGTTGACAACTGCAACAGCGGCGAACGCTCCGCCTGGCCTTCTGGCATCGGGGTAGAACGGCAACCGCCGGATCCGCAACCACCTTCGCCCGCAGGCACAGACTCCAGCACCGGCAGCAACGGAGCGCCGCGCAGACTGCTGCGGTCCTTCGCGGCAAGTTCGCCAATCTTGATTTCGATGACCTGCTCGAAGCCCTGAATCATCACTTCCATGTTCGACTGCACAACTGCATCGCCGAACTTGCCGAACTTCTTCACATACTGCTTGTGCACCACTTCGCGGAACTGCTCATTGCTGATGCCAAACTCCTGCAACAGCGGAGAAACGCTGAAGAACGCGCCGAGAAATGCATTGCCCTGCATGCGAAGTTGCAAGTCGCCACGGTCGGTTGCCTTGCGTGCGATGTTGAAACCGGGCAGTGTGAAGACGCGAATCTTCTTGTCGATAATCTGCTTACGGGCCCACTGCGGCAGACGTTCCCACGCCTGTTCGCCGGTCTCGTCGCTCTCCCAGACCAAACTGCCGCCCTCGGCCATGCCGTCCAGCGGATTCGTGTGCGTAAAGGCCTTCGGATCGCAGCACAACACCACATTTACATGGCGCAGGTCGCAGTTCACGCGGATGCGTTCCTGTGCCGCCACCATGAAGTATTGCGTCGGCGCGCCCTTCTTTTCAGAACCATATTTCGGGTTCGCGCTGACGTGGATGATTTCCTTCGGCTTGCCGAACTCGTCCAGCACCTTGTCGCGGTCATAAAGCAGGTCGTTCAAATCGCCGAGAATCGCGCCCAGGTTTTTGCCGGTGGTGATGGCGCCCCAACCGCCAATCGAGTGGAAGCGAACAGCCACGGCACCCTGTGGCAGCAGCGACGGAGTTTCATCGGCAACCACGGCGTAGGGATGGTCCACACCCAGCACGAGGAAGCTGACTCCGTCGGCGGCCGTCTTGCCGTCTTCACGTGCGCGTCCCTGCACGGCAAATTCATACGCGCCGATAATGTGCTCGGGGCGGAAGTCGCGCGAGCCCAAACCATACGTTCCGCCAATGATGCGCGGCATCTCGGCCAGCGTCAATGGCGGCAGGCCATCAGGCGCCGTACCGTCTTTGGTCACCAGAGCGCGGCTGAAGGCAGTGCGAATTTCGCGGCCCAACGGGTTATCGCTGGAGAGAGCCTCATCGGTGCGCTCAAGAATGATGACGTTCTTCTTGCCCTTCAGTGCCTTCACAATCGCCGCATCCGGGAAGGGGCGCAGCACGTTAATGTGAATGGAACCGACCTTGGCATTACGCGTCTCACGCAGATAATCCACGGTGGCTTCAATGTTCTCTGCGGCAGATCCCAGCGAGACAAACACGGTCTCGGCATCGTCGGCCTTGTACTCGGTAATCAAACCGTAGTGGCGGCCGGTCAGTTCGCCAAAGTCTGCGTAGGCCTTTTCGAGGAACTCGAGAATCGGCTCTGCAAAATTATTGCGGCGGGCGATAATGCCCTGCATGTAATGTTCCTGGTTCTGCACCGGGCCCAGCAGCAGCGGATTTTCCAGGTCAATCATCTTCGGCACGCGGCGGCGGGTCGGTCCAAACAGCACGCGCTGCGCTTCGGTGGGAGTATCAATCTCATCTTCGGGCGATCCCAGATATTCGCGAATCAGCTCCGACTCATGCTTGTAGAACGTGCGCTCCAAATGCGAGGTCAAAAATCCGTCCTGGATATTGATGCCCGGCGTCAGGCTCAGCTCGGTTACGCGGCGCAGAATCAGCGCCTGATCGGCGGTCTGCTGCGCGTCCTTGCCCATCAGCATGATCCAGCCGGTATCAAACGCGGCGTAGATATCGTCATGCCCGCAGTGGACATTCAGCGAGTGCTTGGTCAGCGCACGTGCGCCCACTTCCAGCACCATGGTCGAACACTTGCCCGGAGCATGGTAGTACTGCTCCAATCCATACACCACGCCCTGGCCGGAAGTGAAGTTCACCACTCGCTTGCCAGTCACGGAGTGGGCAATCGAGCCGCCCTGCGCCGAGTGCTCGCCTTCGGTCTCAATTGCAATGGTGTTATGGCCGAAGACCGTCAGGTGGCCTTCCGCATACGCCTGCTGGAACAGTTCGCCGCCCTCGGTCGAAGGCGTAATCGGGTAAAAGATGCCGGCATCTGCGATGCGGGACTCTGTGTAATACGCAACCAGTTGGTTGCCGTTCGCTGTCAGGCGGATGCCAGGGTAGCGTGGGAGTGATTTCATCAGGTACCTCCAGGTACGGTCTCAATCGGGGCAAACTTGGGGCTTGCAGTTCTGTATTGTTACCCGGAACCAGCCGGGCAAACGGGCGCGTAAATTGTCGACAATTTAGAATACACCTTAAAGGCGGGTTGGTTTCCAGTCAATTTCCTGTGAATCTGCCGTTAGACTTCCGCCCCGGTTCCGCCCTCGGCAAAGCCCATGCCGCCGGTGGGAACCAGCATACCGCCATCCACCAGCAACCCGGCCCCGGTGATGAAGGAGGCCCAATCGCTCAGCAGGAAGGCAACCGCCCGCGCCACTTCCTCCGGCTGGCCCAACCGCCGCAGCGCATGCATCCGGCCACAGGTTTCCAGCACCTTTTCCGGGTCGGGCGAGAGGCTGGCTGACCAGCGCAATGCCGGCGTCAGGATGGCTCCGGGCAGCACGCAGTTGGCGCGGATGCCATACGGGGCACAATCCAGTGCTATCGACCGCACCAGCCCCAGCAGCGCGTGCTTGGCCGTCACATACGCCAGCGAGTTCGATACCGCCGTCAATGACTGCACCGAGCCGACCACAACAATATTGCCGCCGCCGGTCTGCTTCATGCTCTTAGCTGCGGTTTGCGAGGCATAAAAGCATCCGTTCACGTGGATGTGCAGCGTCTCTTCCCACTCGGCATCGGTCTGCGTCAGAAGGTTTCCATAACGCTGCATGCCGGCGTTGCTCACCAGCAACTTTACCGGGCCATAGTCCTTCTCTGCGGCGGCGAAGGCGGCTTCCACTTGGGCGCGATCGCTCACATCGCAGACATAAAACTTCGCATCCAAACCTGCAGATACAAATTCAGCCACCGTTTTCTGGCCATGCTGCACGTCGCGGTCCAGCACAGCCACACGCGCGCCCAACTCCGCCAACACCCGCGCCGTTGCCTCGCCGATTCCCATGGCGCCGCCGGTCACTACAGCCGTCTTTCCATCCAGACGAAATCCCATCCTGCCCTCCACGTTCTCACTTCCCTTGCAGCCGGAAATAGCTACTTTACTCTTCTGCCATTAGCAATTCCCAACCATCCCACAACAGCAACTTCATCATTGCGATAAGATTTCCTCGAAGCACGCACAGAGATTCTCGCAAGTCTAAAGGAGTGGTGACAATGATCCACATGACTTCATTGAAATTTCTTCGCAACACGCTGCGAATTTCCGCCTTGTTTCTACTGACTGCCACCCTGCACGCGCAGGCTCCCAAGCCGCCCGCCGTCACCATCCACTGGGACAAGACCACGGTGATCTCAAAGACAACTCCCACGCTGCAGGTGGTCGTCAATCCGCCGCTGCGTCCGGGCCAGCCGCTCGGCGCTGCCGCCTACGCCGCAGTGAAGTCACTCGGTGCCGATGATGTCCGCTATGTGCCGTGGCTTCCCTATCCGCGTCTTGCCGTGGCGGAACTGGATCCGCCGACGCCGCAGAAAACTTCCTGGGACTTCAGCCTGATTGATCCGATGACAAAAGATTTTCTCGCCGCCACTGACGGCCATCCCACGGTGATGAACTTCAGCACCTCACCGGCGTGGCTCTACAAAACGGAGAAGCCGGTCACGTATGTTGCGGATCCGGAGAAGGTCGTCTGGAATTACACGCAAGGTACTGAACTCCGCGACCCCAGCGGCAAAGAACTGGGCGACTATTATGCGCGGCTGGTGAGCTGGTACGTCAACGGCGGTTTCACCGATGAAAACGGCGTTCGCCATAACTCCGGCTACCATTACAAATTTGCCATCTGGGAAGTGTTGAACGAAGTTGACTTTGAACACAACATGACGCCCGAGCAATACACTGCGCGATATGATGCGATTGTTTCAGCCATCCACCGCGTCAGCCCCGATACAAAATTCATGGGCATGGCACTGGCCGCACCGCGAGACAATCCCCACTACTTTGAATATTTTCTGAATCCGGCGAATCACAAAAAGGGTATTCCGCTCGACTATATTTCGTATCACTTCTACGCCTCGCCCTCCGGCGAACAAAACATCAACAACTGGCAGTACACCTTCTTCGATCAGGCGCAGGGCTTCATCACCGGCGTTCGTTTTGCCGAGGCGATTCGCAAGCGTCTCTCGCCCAGCACAAAAGTTGACCTCGACGAACTCGGCGTCATCCTGCCCACTGACAACCACGCCGGCGACAACATCCCGCCGCCCGCCGGATATTGGAACCTGGCCGGCTCGCTCTACGCCTATCTATACATTGAGCTGTCGCGCATGCAGATTGATGTGCTCGGCGAATCGCAACTCATTGGCTACCCCACACAATTCCCCAGCGTCAGCATGATGGACTGGCAGAACAACAAACCCAACGCGCGCTTCTGGGTACTCAAACTCATCAAAGACAATTTCCATCCCGGTGATGCGCTCGTGCAGACCAGCGTCAACTCCGGCGATCTCGACGCGCAGGCATATGCCACCGCAAGCGGCCACAAGCTGCTGCTGGTCAACAAACACAACAAGGCTGTGGATGTGACGATTGAGAATCCTGACAAAGCCACAGCATTAACTGTTGATTTGGCTTGCGGAGATAATCCCGCGCGCAGCATCGCACCGGTCGGCGGCAACCTGCATCTGGAACCCTTTGCTGTAACGGTGGTGAGCTGGTGAGTGCCGCTGCCCCACTGAAGCGCTACGCCTTCATGCTGCGTCTGCGGCCGGGCATGGAAGCGGCGTATGAGGAATCGCACCGCAACGTGTGGCCGGAGATGCTGGCGCTGCTGAAAAGCGCCGGCATCAGCGAGTACTCCATCTATCGCAGGGATGACATGCTCATCCTTGCGTTGCGCTGTGAGGACTTCAACGCCACGTGGAGCAAGATTGAAAACGACCCCGTGAACCTGCGCTGGCAGCAGGCCATGGCTCCATACTTTGCACAGATGGATGCGTTACGCGAAGGCGAACGCTTCCCCATGCTGGAAGAAGTTTTTTATCTGCTGTAATTATTTCGGCCGCGTGTAACTCTTCACCGTCAGCCCGTTGGCGTAATCCAATTCCTTCGGCAGATAGCCGTCAAACGCGCGTTGCCGCGTCATGCCGGCATTGGCCCAGCTCGCCGGGAACTCCGGCCGCCATTCTCTGCGTCCCCAGTAGTAGCCGCGGAAGGGGTCGCGCGAGACATTCATCCAGTCCAGCAACTTATCGTGCAGCCGCTCGCGCACTTCCTTGTGCTCGGCGGAATCGATCAGGTTGTTCATCTCGCCGGGGTCAGTCTGCAGATCATAAAATTCATCCGTGGTCATCAGGTTCACGGTCAACTTGTAGCGGCCATCGCAGGCGCAGCGAATCGGCTGGAATCCGCCGAAGGCATCATGGTCCACTTCATACCGGCCAAACTCGATGAAAACAGCGTCGCGCGTCGGGGCCTTTGTGTCTTTGAACGCCGCCAGCACGCTGCCGCCCTCCAGCGTCTCCGGCACTTCGAATCCGAAAAACTCCATCAGCGTTCCGGCCATATCAATGTGCGACACCAGATTATTGTTCACGCTGCCCGCTGGCGTATGCCCCGGCCACTTCACCAGAAACGGCACACGCGTAATTTCGTCGTAGGTCGCGGGGCCCTTGTCTGCCAGCCTGTGCGACTCCAGAAACACGCCGTGGTCAGAGGTGTAAATCACCATCGCACCGGGCGCGACTTTTTCAATCTTATCCAGCAGCCGACCAATCTGATCATCCACAAATGTATGGCAGCCGAAGAACTGGCTGGCGCGGATGGGCGGCTGAGTGCCATGCAGCCGCGGCCCCGCCCAGATTTTCTGTTCCTCCGGCTTTTGCTCCAGCGAATCTTTCAGGTTCTCATCCGAAGGAAATTCAAAGCCTTCATACGAATCCATATATTTCTTCGGGCACAGCCAGGGATCATGCGGCTCGTCATAACTGACGCACAAAAGAAAATCGCGGTCTTTATGGTCATCAAGATATTGCTCCGCCTTTTTGGTGCAGCGGTAGGCAAAACACATTTCCTCCGTCCAATCAGGATCATGAATGGTTTGCGGCTTGCGCGAACGCACGCGATCTTCCGGAGAAAGTTCAGAAAGATAATCGCGCATGTCGTACCAGAACTCGGGGTCCCAACCGCCGGGCGAGCGGCCGGTGCCGAAATAATCCACGCCATCCAAATGCCACTTGCCGATGAAACCGGTATCAATCCAGCGGTCATGCAGTCGCTGGCCGATAGTTTTCACCGTGTCACCCAGCGGCATGCTATTGCCCCACACACCGTTGCTGTGCGGATACAGACCGGTCCACACCGCAGAACGCGCCGGCGAGCAGACCGGCTGGCAGTTGTAGGCGCGCTCGAAGCGCATGCCTTCCGCGGCAATGCGATCAAGGTTCGGCGTGCGCAGCCCCGTCTTGCGATAGCAGTTCAACATGTCGCGCCGCACGGACTCGCCCAGGATGAACACCACTTGGCGCGGCTTGGTATCGGAGGCTTTCATCGGCATGGCGGAAGCGAGACCGGCGGCACCGGCTGTCTGTAGAAAATTTCTGCGGTTCATTCGTCACTCTCCAGAATTTTGCGCGACTGCTATGTAATGCACGCTGGATATTTTCTGTAATCAACATCGTAGACTGAATATGCGAATCTATTCCACCGGAAGGCCACTTTGAACCCAACCATTATCTTTGAACTTTGCGCCGAGTCGCTCGATGCCTGCCTGTGCGCCAAACCCGGCGGCGCCGACCGCATCGAGTTGTGCACTCAATTGCATCTCGGCGGACTGACGCCCGCGCACGAATTGACTGTGCAATCCGTACAGCAATCCGGTCTGCCGATACATATTTTGTTGCGGCCGCACGACCAGGGTTACGTCTACACTTACGACGAATTCAAATCTCTCTGCGATGAAATTGATTTCTGCCGCGAAGCCGGAGTGGCCGGGGTGGTCCTCGGCATTCTGTTGCCGGACAATCGCATTGACGTTGCCCGCCTGCAAACCATGGTTTCACTAGCCGGGCCGATGGAGGTCACCTTCCATCGCGCCTTCGACGCCGCACCCAATATAGATATAGATGACGCACTGGAGGATGTCATCGCTGCAGGTTGCAAACGCATCCTCACTTCCGGCGGCAAGCCTGACGTGCTGACTGGCGCAGATGCACTGGCGCGTCTGGTCACTCGAGCTGCAGGACGCATCGCCATTGCCTGCGGTGGCGGTCTGCGTATGGAAAACGCTCAGGCAGTGCGACAAATTTCCGGCGCCACACATTTTCATTCCTCGCTGGCCACGCCGCCTGTAATGAAATCTGCCGAAGATGCAACCGCGCTGAAGTCACGCATTCACGCCATGGTGCAGTTGCTGCACGAATCATAAAATCAAATACTTAAACAAAAAATGCGGCAACCCAATCGGCTGCCGCATTTGTATTTTTAATTTTCGCTATGCACGTACAGACATAGCGTGATGGAAAATATTGTTCGGATCGTACTTCTTCTTCACATGCTGCAGGAAGGGATACAACTTGCCGTTGCCCCAGTAGAGCTGCGGCCAGTAGTCATACTTCAACATGCCCACATCGCAGTAGTTGATATAGCAACCCTCGGTGCGGTCATTGAAGTAGGGCGTGCCGGCATGCTTGCCGTCAGACGACGCAGAAAACAGGTCCGTATAGAACTTGTTCATGTGGTCAATGCGCGCCTGGTCTTCCGCTGCATCCGTCCAGCTCAGGTTGAATTGCATCTTGATGATTGAAGAACGATGCGCATCAGAGGTCTCTTCCAGCATTTCTTTCTTGCTGGCTGCGCCGCCGAAGGAATCCATCGCTATGGTGGAACCGCCGTGGGGGTCCGTGTCCTTCAGGTGGTTGAAGAAAACGCGCGCCTCTTCCATCGTGTACGGCCTGCGCATGTATGCGGACTTGTAATTCTGCCGTTGCGGTCCGCGGTTGAACCTCGACGGTGCTCCTGCCGCACCACCGGCTCCAGCAGGACGCTGGCCGCCTTGGCCCTGTCCACCGCCTGCACCCGGTGCCGCACCCGCTGCACCTGCAGGACGCTGACCACCGCCACCACCAAATGAACCCGGTACGCGATTCGCTCCGCTGAAGTCAATCCATGTACGCTGCATCACGTTGTGCGTCGCCAGGCAGACAATCTCTCCCGGCCCGCCTGGGTCCGGCAGATGCTCGGCACCCGGCGAATTGGGATGGTGTGCAATTTCCGACACCGGCTTGCACTCATCAAACATCGCGAAAAATTCGTCCAGCACCTTGGTGTCCTTCACGGTGCCATCGGGATTGGTAAACATCACCGACATGCCGATGTTCGGGCCCGTCCCCCGCAACGCATTGGCCGGTCCCATGTTCATGATGGTGAACAAGCCCCACGTGTCTTCATCGCGACCGCGTGTATCAAAGTAATTGCTGTAGAGAAATAGGATGCGGTGCAACCGCTCCACCGTCATCTCCGACCAGTTGAAGCTGATGCGGCCGCTGAGTACTTGCTGCGGGGCCGGCGGCGGATTGTCAGAATAAAACGCCGTCACCACGCCGTAGCTTCCACCGCCCGATCCACGCAACGCACGCAGCAAGTCGGGATCATGTTTCTTGTCCACATGGCGCAGCATTGCGTTGCCCTTCGCATCCACCGTCACAACATCAATCGCACTAATCCAATCGGGGGCAATGCCGTACAGCCGCGTCAAAAATCCATAGCCGCCGCCGGAGATTTGTCCGCCGGAACCAACCGTCGTGCAAGACGGGCCGGGGATGGTCACCTTGCCCTGGTTGTACATGCCCAGATACATTTCGCCCACAGTGGAACCGGCTTCAATCTTCCAGCGCTTGGTCACCGGGTCCTGTGAGATTCCGTTCATCGGCTTCACATTAATTAATGTGCCGCCAGGATTGTTCAGCACGAATCCTTCATAGCAGTGTCCACCGCTCATGATGGTGGGTCGCTTGCCTGCCTTCACCGCCTGCTCCACGGCCTGCACCACATCGTCTGCGGTTGAACACAACGCAATCTGCGCTACCGATTCTCCGGTTTCAGGAAAGCGTCCGTTGTTGCGGCTCTTGTTCAGAGTGGCAAATCTTGGATCGGAACTCGTCACTAGGTCAATTGACATATCTATCCCTCGCTGGCTTCACATGCAAATCAGATGTTAGGTAAGTTGACGGAGAACTTCAACCAAATTTCGGTTGTACATCCGACGAATCGTAACGCCGTATAGTTTCAAATCTTCCGCCACATCGTAGAGAAATTATTCAGCTCACTTCACCTGCATCGCAGCAATCAGCGTATCCAACGCCGAAGCCTGCCGCGTGGCATCGCCGGAATCGAAGGGCCCCTGCCACAAGGCGCCAAACTGATGCGATGGATTCTGGTCGTGCATCCATATACTCTCCGCGTTTGTGCGGATGAACTGCTTATACGACGCCTGCGGAGAAATCGCATACAACGCCGACAGGTTGCGTACAAAGACGCCCTTGAACTGCGGCGCATCGTTGCCACGGACCGCACCATCCACCATCACTCCATCAGCATTCACCAGATTTGTAACCGTTGCCGATGCAATCGCATTCGCCGTTGCCAGCAACTCGGCATCATGCGTGGCCTTGTACAGTTCCACCAAACCGCCGACAACCACGCCCTGGTTATACGACCACACTCTGCGACCGTTGTTGGTGCAGGCTGCGGGGTTATTTGAATCCAGTCCGTCATTCACCAGATTTTTTTCGTTAATCATTCCTGAGTGATGGAACCATGCCCACTCCTTCTGCGCCCATCCCAGATATTCAGCCTTCTTCGCCGCATCAGTTTCGCGATTCGCCAGCGACGCCGCCACGGAAAGAAACAATTCATTCGCGATGGCGTTTTTGTAGCTGCCGCCATTGTTCTTGGTCCACCAGATGCCGCCGCCGCAGGTCTTCGTCTCCCACTGCGTTGTCATGTCGGCAAAAATGGTCTCCGACATCGCCAGATATTGCTGCTGACCGGTCAGGTCGTAGGCATCGGTCCACGCCAGCGCCCACCAGCCTTCATCATCGTTGTATGCATTCAGAAAATCGTGTGTGTGACTGGCCGCACTCGCCACGCGAAAAGTATTTTCCATCACCGGCAGATACAGTGTGCTTCCCGTGACGCGCGAATAATTTGCCAGCACCGTCATCGAGTTGGCCGCATTCCACCAGCCGGTGGGCGGCGCGTAGAGTCCGTTGCTCTCCACATACCATTGCTGCAGGGCATACATTCCATCGGCAACACGCTGTGCATCGCTCGCTGCTGGCTGTGCGGCACCGGCTTCACCCTGCTGCGCAGTTGCCATCCCAGTGCACAACAAGCCAGCTACCAAAAGAATATTCAGACCCAAAAAATTCTTCCGCCTCATCCAAATTCTCCTCGTCACGACACAATTCCCTGCCAGCTACTATACCGGCTCATCCACATCCGCGGCGTGAACAGAAAATCGCACGTTGACTGTGCAACTTTGAAGTCGGTATAACGTTTCTCTAGCTTTAACTGCTTTTCTTTCTCCCCTTTGCAACATATTTAGCACCCACGAGGCAAATCCATGCATTCCGCAAGAATCGGCACTATTCGCCTACGTCGCGTCCTCCACTCGCTGATTGCCGCCGCGCTTTCCATCGGCGTCATCGCCTGTATTGGTCACTCTGCCCATGCTGGCGAAGCCAGCGCGGCGAAGAATACCCCCGGTGCACATCTGCGTGCCATGCTGCTGGCCAGCCGCACAGTTCATGCCGATGCCTCCCCCGTTGCCGTGCGCCGCACTCTCGCGCTGGGCACTGCACATGCCGATAGCCTCTACGCCGTCACTGTCGCCGTGAAGGACCCGGCACAGGTGCAGGGTTCCGACGCCGTCCTCGTTTCCATTCAGGATGCCAAAGGCGAAATCGCCTCCAAGTGGCTGCACACAGTGGATCTGGATTTCTATCTCACCATGCAGCCGCGCGTCGCCGGCCCCATCACCGCCACACTTTCTGCCGCGCCTACGGTCACGCTTCCCACGCTGACCACGCACCTCACCCGCATCGCGCAGGAAAATTCTTCCGATGCCAAAACCGGCGTCATCGCCGCGCAGCCCAATGTCACATGGCAGCAGGCGCAGAAATTTTCTCTCGGCCAGACCATCTACGGCACCAGCGACGAACGCCCGTATGCGCCTTCCGGCAGCGAAGACGGTTACGCCGCCATGATGAAAGGCTTCCAGTGGTTCCGCTTCACCTTCAAAGAGAAGCAGCCGCGTCTGGTCTACTTCGTGCTCGACGTAACCGACCGCGACGTGCCCTTCGATGTCGACATTTTCCAACTCGGCAAAGACGCCGCCGGCGCGCAGGATGTAGTTCCTTTCAACAACGGGCAGTTTGTCTACCAGATTGAAGCTACGCAGAATTATCCCGGCCTTTACAAATTCCGCACCCGCATTCTGCAGCCGGGCCAGGAATATTACGTTCGCATCGCCGCGAATCATCCGGCCTATCAATTGCGCACGTATGAGTACGGTCTGCCTCCTTACGACAAGCCGCAGGATGCCGTTCGCACCGGCATGGACTTCCTCATCAACATGGGAGACTCGTGGCTCTCCAATACGCCGCGCCGCGGTGCCGTTGCCCTGCGCACCACCATGCAGCATTCGGAAACGCAGCTCTGCATCGCCTGCCATCCTTCTCAGTTCACGGAACGTGGCTATCTGGCCGCCGTACACAATGGCTACGCGCCCACGCAGCGCCCGGCGCTCGAGTTCATCTCCGAACGCATCTATAACAACGCGCGCCCGCTTTACGGCGAACAAGGCACCAACTGGGTGCGCATGATTTACACCGCGCGCACCGTCACCAGTCGTCTGCCGCTCATTGCCGACGCATACGAGCAGAACATCACGCACGATGCGCCCCGCGCCAATTTTGATATCCCCTACGCCAACTATCTGAAGATTCACTACAAAGGCGTCACCGTATTGCCCGGCGATGAAGCCGACGGCTGCGAACCCGACGTCAGCCCTTTTGAAATTGCTATGCAAAGCTGGCAGACCTTCGACCTCGCCTACCAGCAGACCAAGCTTAACGATTGGCTGACCGAGCGCGACCACGTGATGGCACTCACTCTGCCTGCGCCGCCGAAAAACATGATTGACCTCAACTGGAAAATCATGATGCTGGCCACCATCGACCACGCAAAATATTCCACACAGATTGACGCGCTCATTCAGCAGCTCTACGAGTATGAAAATGCC
>Ga0164297_10003212_pt1 | contig 15354 bp, 15 predicted proteins | sample GEODES058metaG_FD_113539 | JGI IMG/M metagenome (GOLD analysis project Ga0164297, IMG submission 113539) | Dystrophic lake water microbial communities from Trout Bog Lake, Wisconsin, USA - GEODES058 metaG | ecosystem: Environmental > Aquatic > Freshwater > Lake | place: USA: Trout Bog Lake...
CTTAGATCCGTCGCAGTGAATGCACTAAAAAAGTACAGCAAAAGCTCAACCCGGCAGGCCAAGCTTGTGCAAAATCTGTAAAAATGAGTGAATGTTCAATGAACTAGACGATTAATTTGTGAATACTTCCAACCTCTACCCCGGCTTTAATCACCAACTCTTTGATTTGGGGGAGGTTCAAATCAACACTTGCTTTGCAGGCAACGGGCCCCCGATCTTGCTACTGCATGGCCACCCTCAAACACATGCCATTTGGCACCGAGTTGCACCCACCTTGGCCCAAACGCACACCGTGGTGATGACAGACCTCAGGGGCTATGGAGATTCCTCCAAACCACGAGGCTTGACCGATCACAGCAACTACGCCAAGCGAGCCATGGCAAATGACCAGTTGAAGGTGATGAAAGAGTTGGGGTTTAATCACTTCGATGTGCTAGCCCATGACAGAGGTGCGAGAGTGGCCCACCGTTTGGCGATTGATCACCCCAACTGTCTTAAGCGAATGATGCTTCTTGATATTGCACCGACTTTGGCCATGTACCGACAAACTAACGAAGCCTTTGCACGGGCTTACTGGCACTGGTTCTTTTTAATTCAACCCTCTCCCATGCCAGAGCGACTCATCGAGTCCAGTGCCAGAGACTACATCCGTGATGTGATGGGCAACCGAAGCGCTGGCATGGCACCCTTTGATCCAAGGGCCGTCGAACACTATGTGCGCTGCCTCTCAATGCCGGGCGCGGCTCACGGTTTATGCGAGGACTACAGGGCCAGTGCCACGATTGACCTCATCCATGATCAACTCGATTTAAGCGCGGGCCATAAGATCTCACATCCTTTGAAGGTTTTTTGGGGGCTGGAGGGCGTTATCCAAAAATGCTTTGATCCACTTAAAGAATGGAAACAAGTTGCCCACGAAGTTTCTGGTTCAGCGCTACCTTGCGGTCACTACGTCCCTGAGGAAGCACCGCATGAACTCTTAAATGAGTGCAAGACATTCTTTCAGTAAGTACCTATCCCAATAAGTGCTTTAACACTCCATTTGAAATACACTGATACTTAGTTCAACGCAATGTGTGCGTTTTGAATAACGGTTTGCCATTTTTTGATATCAGCCAGCAACAAAGCTTGGGTCTCCTCAGTACTCAAAGAAAACGGATCTGCATTCATGTTCTTAATACTTTGAATGACCTGGGGTGAGGACATCGCATCACTGAACTCTTTGCTCAATTTCGCGATGATAGCTTTGGGGGTACCTGCCCTCACAAAAACCCCGTTCCACGAACTCACCTCGTAGCCGGGTAAACCACTCTCGGAGACCGTGGGCACATTGGGTAAATTAAATAGCCGCTGGGTTGCACCAACTCCCAAGCACTTGATGTTGCCTGCAGCAATGGAGGTGAACACGGGACCAACAAACTCAAACGCCACATCAATATCTCCACTCTTTAAAGCCGTGAGAACTGAAGCAGTGGAGTTAAACGGAATAGTCTGCTCTTGAATACCCGCAAGTTGCTTGAAAAGTTCTACGCCTAAATATTGGGTTGAACCCACATTGATTGCGCCAAAATTCAAGTGACCTGGATTTTTTTTAGAAAATTCGATCACATCCTTGACTGAATTGAATTTGGAGTTTTGGTTGACCAAAAGCACAATAGAAAAACGCGCCATTGTGGTCACCGCCTCAAAATCAGTTTTAACATTGAAGGGTAAATTTTTCACCAAGGTATAGCTGATCGCTGAGCCGTTGCCTATCAAGGCCAACGAATAACCATCGGGCGGAGCTTGTTGAACTGTAGAGAATGCTTGAACTCCGGCAGCACTGGGTCTATTTTCAACAACAATTTGTTGCCCAATTTTCTCACTCACCTTTTGAGTCACAACACGAGTGATCAAGTCTCCAATCCCACCTGGCCCATTGGGCAAATAAAACTTAATCGGCTTGGTGGGGTAAGACTGAGCGTACAACATGCTCGAGATCAAACCAAAAGTTATGGCGGGTATAACCTTGGCGATATAACAAAAAATTAAACGTCGCATGAAAACTCTGAGTAGTGGTGTTGCTATGAATTTAAACGTTTTAATCCCTTGGCTCGCAAGGGTTTTCTCTATGCATCTTTGAATCCCAACGCTTTAGCATGAAAAGAATTCATAGCACATTCTTATCAAATCATGTCTTTTGAAATTTCACCTCTATCCCATGCCATCGGCGCCAAGATAACAGGCCTTGATCTTCAAGCGCCTCTAAGCTCAGATGACATCGATCGACTCTTAGACACTTGGCACTCGCATGGCGTACTCTGCCTCCCCAACCAATCCCTGTCGGAGGCGCAACAAATTCAATTTGGGCAATATTTTGGCGAACTCGTGAGTACTTTGGGTGAATACAAAATCAGCACCACTCACCCCTCGATCATGTACGTTACCAATGAAAAAGAAAACGGTGAGTACATCGGAGCCCTCCCCGATGGAGAAATGTTTTTCCACTCCGACATGTGCTATGTTGAAAAGCCTTCGATGGCTACCATTTTGTATGCCATCAATATTCCACGGGTAGGTGGCAACACTCTTTTCGCCAACATGTACAAGGCTTACGAAGCGTTGGATCAGAAAACCAAATCCAAAATTGACACCTTAAAGGCGGTGAATAGTTATGAGCCTGGAGACAAAGCCACCATGAGTGTTGGGCGACTAAAGGCGCCCACTGGCCCGAATGCCCGCCGCTTCTCCCACCCAATGGTCTGTACCCATCCAGTCACCAAGCAAAAAGCACTTTATATCAACCGACTCATGACTGAGTCTGTCGTTGGTCTTGAAAAGAATGAGAGCGATGCATTGCTTGAGCAATTATTTGATCACCAAGAGAAAACTGACTTCATTTATGAACACCACTGGAGTCCAGGTGACTTGGTGATGTGGGATAACCGCTGTGTGTTGCATGCTCGACAAAATTTTGACTCAAAAGAGTTGCGCAAACTCAGGCGCATCACCATCAAAGGCGATGTCATCCAATAACAAAAAGCTTACCAGAAGGCCAGTTAAATACCATGAATAAAAAACTATGGGTTTTTAAATTACTCTTCTCTCTCAGCACATCGCTTGTTCTCGTGCTAAGTACTGGTGTTGCAAGCGCAGACACTTTTCCCTCAAAACCCATTCGACTGGTGGTGCCTTACGCGCCCGGTGGAGTGGGTGATTTGACGGCCAGAATCGTTGCTCAAAAAATGGGAGAAAACCTCGCCCAACCCATCATCATTGACAATCGCCCTGGAGCAGGCCTCATCCCGGGCACTGATTTTGTGGCCAAGTCTGAGCCTGATGGTTATACACTTGGGATCGTTGGCAATGGCCAAACTCTGGGTAATTCATTGTTCAAGAACCTGCCCTTTGATATCGGCAAGGACTTCACCCATGTATCGACCATAGGTTTTTTTGATATCGCCGTGGTAGTCAACACCAACTCGAGCATCAACACGGTTCAAGACCTGATCACTGCGGCCAACCGAAACCCAGGACAAATGAACGCGGGAAGTATCAACATCGGTAGTACCCAGAACTTGGCCGCCGAGCTTTTCAAATCCACCATCAAAGCGGACTTCACGATCGTTCCGTTCAAGTCTAGTGGGGATGTAATTTCTGCCGTGATGGGCAAAAATATTGACTTTGGGGTAGAGATTTTGACGCCACTTTTGGGGCCCTTAAAGGGCAACTCTATCAAAGCAATTGTGCTCATGGGAAAGAAAAGATTTTCTGCATTACCCAATGTGCCCACCATGTCCGAGAGTGGCTTCCCAGGCTTTGAAGCCTCTTCTTGGAACGGAATTTCAGCAGCATCCAAAACGCCCCCAGCCGTTTTGGACAAACTCAATAAGTCCGTTCAATATGCACTCAATAACACCGAGGTGAGGAGCAAACTGCTTGAATTGGGTATAGACCCCAAGGGCAGCACACCAGAGGAGATGAAAGACTTGATCGCCTCAGATACCAAAAAATGGAAAGTCATTATCGAGAACGCCAAGATCGAGAAACAGTGATCCCCAATCAATCAAACTCAAGCCCCAAACCATGACTCAAAAATCACTGCCACTTAACATTGCCATCGCAAACTATGGCCACACCGCTGCACTCCTGAATGGATCGGTTCCCTTGGAAGGTATCCAAGCTAATTTCCAAAACATCAATCCCATCATCGCCGCTTTTCGCCGAATGGTAAGAAGTGTTGAGTTTGATGTCTGTGAAATGGCACCCGCAACCTACATGATTGCACGCTCCATGGGAGCCCCTTTTAAGGCTTTGCCTATTTTTATCATGCGCCGTTTTCATCACAGTGGCTTTGTTGTCCACCCTGGTGGAGTCATCCACAAACCCAAAGACCTTGAGGGGAAAAAAGTAGGCGTCAGAGCTTACTCAGTCTCCACGGGAATATGGACTCGAGGTATTCTTCAAAATCACTACGACGTGGATATCAACCAGGTGACTTGGATGGTTGATGATGAAGAACACGTTCAAGAACTCGTCCTTCCGCCCAACGTACACCATGTCCCTGAGGGCAAGAGTTTGGTAAGCATGATGCAAGCGGGAGAGCTCCAGGCTGCATTTTCTGGCCCTGCAGGCATCGGACGTGCTGGCGCTCCCAAAGATGGTTGGGATTCTAAGTCGAGCGAGGAAATCTCCTATCAAGAACTCTTTCAAAACCATGAAGAGGTAGAGCGGCAGTGGTACAACGAAACCAAAATTTACCCCACTCATGGACTGATTGTTGTAAAAGACAGTTTAATGCGCGATCACCCTTGGCTGGCGCAAAGCCTGATGAATGGGTTTGAAGCCTCAAAAAACCTCTACACACGCAAAATTCTTGCAGGACACTGTGAAACAGAGGTTGACAAAAATTACCTCAAACTGTCTAAAATTGTTGGAGATCCATTGCCTTATGGATCACAGGACAATCTGCCTGCTATCGAGGCCTTGATGAAATACTGTTATCAGCAAAAACTATTACCCAAACTTTATGATTTGGAAGAGATGTTCGTTCCACTTTGAATGATCCGCAGAGGTGACCTCACATTCTTTACTGAGCTTTCAACATTTATTTTCCTGCTTTTTTTAATTTTTAATCTGACCCTTCAACATTATGACCACCACCATCCGCGACATTCACCCCCATATCATTTCAACTGACGAAGTTAAATATCCTCGAGACCCACTAGGTGGCACACAATCAACTTGGTCTCAAACTCGACCCACGTCCTGGCAACAATTGATTGAGCACATGGATGCCGCTGGCGTTGCCAAGTCTGCCATCGTTCAAGCGTCCACTTGTTACGGATTTGATAATTCCTATGTGGCTGAGGCCGTGGCTGCACGACCTGATCGTTTCACGGGTGTTTTTTCAGTCAACATGCTCAGCCCTGATGCCCCTGAGAAAATCAATCACTGGGTCAAACAAGGACTCACAGGACTACGACTCTTCACCACGGGTAGTACCATGCCTGGACAATCTGATGTTTTGGGAGATCCAAGATCCTTCGCAGGCTGGGAGGCGGCAAGAGATCTGGGTATTCCTGTTTGCGTTCAGATGAAACCCGAGGGACTGGGTATGCTCAACACGCTGATTGAGAAATTTCCCACTACTCGCATCATCATCGATCACTTCATGGGTGTCCCCCCAGAGGGTGGCCCCCCATATGAACAAGCTGAGCCACTCATGAGTGTTGCCAAGCATCCCAATATTTTCCTAAAACTCACCATCATTACCATTCGACGCTCCTATAAGGGGCAAGCCACACCGGAATCTTTTATTGGTAAAGTGGTCAATGCGTTTGGATCCAACCGAATTGCATGGGGCTCCAACTTCCCTACCTCAGAGGGCAGTCTTAAAGAGATTCTTCAAGAGAGTCAAACCGCACTAGCTTTCTTGCCCGCCAGCGACCGAGACAATATATTGTCCAACACAGCCAAAGATCTCTATCCCGCTTTATAAACTCAACGAATGAGTGCTCAATGACCCAGATGCTCACACCGCTAAAGGCCATGATTGGCGACTATGAAAATACCCATCGACTTCGTCAAGGCATGCTCAAGCTTAGCGACCGGGAGATCAATTTTGCCGATGTCAAAGTTCCCAATACAGCATTTAAGCGAACTGTTCGCGACATGGAATTTGATTTCTCCGAATTGGCCATTGTCACCTTCCTACAAGCCAAAGAGGCAGGAATACCGTTAAGTTTGTTGCCTTGTGTGGTGGTCAGTCGCTACCAACACCCCTATTTAATGTACAACTCCAAATTGGGGCATTTAAAACCCAGCGACATCAAAGGCAAGCGAATCGGAGTTCGGTCTTACCCTGTCACTACGGTGACATGGCTCAGGGGCATGCTCCTTCAGGAGTACGGCATCAAGCCAGAGGAAAATCAGTGGCTAGCCTTTGAAGCACCCCATGTGGCGCAGTGGCGAGATCCTCCCTGGGTCACGATGGCCAGCGCTGACCAAGACATGCTCGCGATGCTAGAAAACGGAGAGCTTGATTTGGCTGTTCTGGGGAGCGCTCCTCCCAACCCGCTCATCAAACCGGTCTTTGATCCACCTGAATTGCACAGTGAGGCCTGGGCCAATAAGCATCAGGTGATTCAAATCAACCACATGGTTGTCGTCAAAGATGCGTTGTGTAACGAAAACCCACATTTGATACCCGAGATATACCAACTCTTCAAGGAAGCTAAATCTTCATCAGTACGTACTGAAGGTGCAATGGATCCATACCCCATGGGAATAAAGGCGGTGTCCCCTCACCTTGAATTCGTTATCGACTTGGTTCATCAACAAGGGCTTACCCATCAGCGAGCAAGTGTGAAGAGCTTGATACACCCCTTGGCTTGGCTGGATTGAAGCCGGGAGCTTGACGTCTGATGAGGCCGCGTGACCTATCGATTTGAAACCACTCACTTCGTTATAACGAAATTAAAGGACTCAGTGGATTGAGAATTCAACACCCCAACAAACTATAACTTTAGGGGTGGACTTGCATTAGAAAATAAGGCTTAATAGAGCCTGTAGTCCTCATCAATCATTCTCAGCAATCTTTCACTGTTTGCCCAATAAGGCCAACACCGACTCTCCATGAACAATCCGACCCAACTCAAATCTGGCTTTCATGGCGTTTGGCCCGATGTACTCTCACCTGTCAAAGCCGATCACAGCTTAGATTTGCACCGACTCGAGTCACACATCCGAACTCTCCTCTATAAAGGTGCTTCGGGAGTCGTTGTGTTTGGCGAATGTGGGGAGGGTCCTTCGTTTTCTCATGACGAAAAAACTCAAGCACTTGCCCATTTGGTTAAAGAGGGCATCCCCAGCAACGCCATGATGCTCGCTTGTGTTGACTCAAGCGCTCCCGAGGTTGCTAAGTTGATACATCTAGCAGACTACTTGAAACTTCATGCAGTATTGATCTCTACACCGTTTTATTATCAAGATCTGAGCACAGACGGATTGGTGAGCTATTTTGACTTTCTATTCGAGCATACTCAAAAGTCCTCTACACCTTGCTATCTGCATTTGCTACCCAATAAAGTTCATCACGAACTGCCTGAAGCCGTGATCAACACCGTGCTAGACAAGCACCACGATAGAATTTTTGGAATCATCAACCAAACGGGTTCAAGCTCACTCAATCAAGACTTACTGAAGTCCTTTGCGGAAAAGGTACTGATTTATTCTTGTCTTGAAACCGATATCAAAACACTTAAGTCTGCTGGCATTATTTCTGCCATGGCCAACATTATTCCCAAAGTAGTGCTGCATCAACTCCATGCAGGAGAAGATGTTCAAGCCCTTCAAATCCCAGGATTAAAAGTCAAGACTTCAGATGAGCGTTTGGTGGAGTTTCAAACCATTTTGGCACAGCATCCAAGCATTGCAGCCTATAAATATTTGCTCGCACAGGTCTACAAAAACCACGACTGGAAACTTGCCAGACCGCCCCTCAGTAACTTGGACTCGACAAGCGTAGCAGCACTGGAGAAATCTTTTGCAACCTTTGACTTGCACCCCAACTTCGAATAAATTCCCCCAGTAAAGGCAAAGTCACATGGATTTTTCAACCTCTTGGTTCATCATTGACCGAAATAAAAAGCATGAGGTGATCTCTCACGAGGACTTATCAAAATTAGACCCGCACACCTATACTTTGTTACAAAACTTTAAATCTCATCAAGATGCAATGAGCGAGATGGCTCAACTTGTTAAACAAAATATCAATGCAGCCAACGAAAAAATTGATCACATTAAAAAAGCTCATTGAATAAAAACCATCGAAGTTGAACTTCGATAACCCACCCTAACTCCATGCAATCTTTTTAAGGGGTTTCAATAGGGTTTGATCTAATCACTGAAAACGACTTTTAAGTTATAAATGCATCTACTGATCTATGCCTATCTAAGGCTGACATGATGCCCGATATTATTTCCCCAATAGCCCAAACCCACCCCCAAATTGAATTTGTAGATCTCGAAAAATTCTTCAACCCTAGGTCGATTGCCTTCATCGGGGCAACTGAAGATTTAACGAAATTTGGTGGGCGTTGTATGCGCCAGATGATTGATTTTGGGTTTGCGGGACAAATCTATCCTATCAACCCCAAGCGAGATCAGGTATTTGGTCTCAAGTGTTATCCAAGTTTGGCTGATTTGCCTGTCGCCCCCGATCATGTCGGAATCGTCTTACCAGCAACGCTTGTCCCCCAAGCCATTCGCGAGTGTGGTGCACTCAAAATCCCCTTTGCAACTGTTTTTTCCGCTGGATTTGCAGAAACTGCACAGCCTCAAGATATCCAGGCTCAAGCTGATCTTTTGGTCCTGGCGCGTGAATGCGGCGTGAGGATCATGGGGCCCAATTGCAATGGAATGATCAATTTCGTCGATGCTTTTGCTCTCACATCCACAGCCACCATCAATGGCCCAAAGAAAAAGGCAGGCGATATAGGAATAGTTGGGCAATCTGGAGGCGCCTCTCAAGTCAATGTAATGTGGCGGGCCCAGCAGTTGGGACTTGGGGTGAGTTATCAAGTCAGTTGCGGCAACAGCGTAGACTTGGATATGTTGGATTTCGCCGCCTTCATGCTGGACTCAAAAGAGACCAAAGTGGTACTGATTTTGGCTGAACACATCGCAGACGGCAACAAGCTCAAAGCGTTGGCTCAAAAAGCTCTTGAAAAAGGTAAGCCCTTGGTGATGGTCAAAGCCGGGAAGACTGCTGCTGGCAGTAAAGCAGCGGCCTCGCATACTGGAGCCCTAACAGGTGAAGATGCCGTCTTTGATGCGGCCTTGAAACAACTGGGGATCATTCGGGTCGATGACTACAGTGAACTCTACATGGTCGCCTCGATTTTACGGCGGGGGCGACTACCGAAAAGTAACCGCTCTGCGGCCATTTCAATCTCTGGTGGCAATTTAGTGATGTTGGCAGACTTGGGAGCCGCTCACGGAGTTGAATGGCCAGCCTATTCAGCCCAGACCCATCACCACCTCTCACAACTTCTCCCTGGATTTTCTTCAGCCGAGAATCCAACAGACCTCACCGCCGCCGCCATTGGGCAAGCAGGTAAGTTCGCTAAAGCAGCGGAGTTGATTCTCAACGACGAGAACATTGACACCATGATTCCGGTCTTGACCATTGCCAATAGTGCAGAGATCAACGCCTTGGCTGAACTCTCAAATAGCAGTGCAAAACCGTTGGTGATGTTGTGGACTGGATGTGCCAGCGACGACCCCAATCTCACCCCAACGAGTCTGATCGCAAAAGGTCATGCGGTATTCCAGGATGCGCTACCTTGCGTGAAGATGGTCGAAAAAGTTCAAGATTATGCAGCCTTCGTGCATCGCAATCAAAAACGTGCTTTAAGCCGCCCAACAGGTTTGAACCCTGATGCCGTTCAGCACATCCTTGACCACAGTACTCCAGTGATCTCCGAATATTGGGCCAAACAAGTGTTGTCTCATTATGGGATTGAAGTCTCCAAGGAGCTCTTGGTCAAGACAGCCCGCGAGGCAGTCGACTTTGCAAGGCAACTGAACTCTAGCGTGGCTCTAAAAATCAGCTCACCCGATATCTTGCACAAAACAGAGTCTGGCGCCATCAGGCTCAATGTCAAAGGGGACTTGGAGGTACAAACTGCTTTTGAGGAAGTTCTCAAAGACGCCAAGCGCTACAAGCCAGATGCAACCATTGAGGGTGTATTGGTGCAGGAGATGGCCCCCAAGGGCGTGGAAATGCTCATGGGTATGTCCAGCGATCCCAGTTTTGGTGGGATCGTGAGTTTGGGACTGGGTGGGGTATTTGTTGAAACATTGAAGGATATTACCCATCGTCTACCCCCCTTGAGTCAAGACGAGGCTTTACGGGCCATTGAACAACTCAAGGGTGTTGATATTCTCAAAGGCACTCGAGGCAAGGGTCCATTCGATCTTCAAGCATTCGCGCATGCACTCTCACGCTTATCGTGGCTGATTTATGATTTTCAAGATCAAATCGAAGAAATTGATGTCAACCCCATCTTGGTATTTCCAGGTGATAAGGGGGTCAAAGTGATCGACGCATTGATCATCAAAAAGAAACAACATCAAAAATAAGCCACTGACATGGACCAACCCAGTTTGATTGTGGACGATCACTCTCACCCAGGTGTGAGAATCCTCACCCTCAACAGAGTCGCCAAAGCGAATGCACTGCATGAACAACTGTATGGCTTACTCAACCAAGCCTTTGAAGAGGCCAATGACCTCAAGGATCTTCGTGCTGTGGTCGTCAAATCAGCCAGCAATAAGATTTTTTGTGCAGGCGCTGACGTGAATGCATATGCTGAGCTCTCCCCCGCCCAGGCATCCGTAAAACGTCGGCGACAATTGGTTCAAACCATGATCACTATGCTGGGATGTCACAAGCCCGTGATCGCAGCTCTTGAGGGTAAGGTCATCGGCGCAGGCGCCATGCTAGCCTTGGCTGCCGACGTGGTCTTGGCAACCGAATCCGTTACCTTGTCTTTCCCAGAAATTCACTTGGGCATGCCCTCTCCAATTGGGATTGCAATTTTAAAAAAACGTGCAAGTCTTCACTTGATCCATCCTCTCATCCAACTGGGGGAAGTCATGCACGCCAGGGAATTGGTCAACCATCGCCTCATTGATGGGCTCTGTGAAAGCCAAGATCTCATCGCACGATGTCTTCAAGATTCCACCCTAAGGCTGGACCCACAAGCGTTCCAGGTCAATAAGCACTGGCTCAACCGCAGCATCATGGACGAGATCCTAGAGGCCGAACGCTTTTTGAACGAACTCCCCTAGTCAACTACTTTAGACGCATGAGCAACTTCCATGTTTAGACAAGAAATCAATCCAGATCTCGCTGAAATTAGACCGGTATTGCGTAAATTCACCGATGAGATGCTAGAACCGATCGCTCAGGAAATTGATCGCACCCATGCCGTTCCTGCAAGAGCTTTTGATGTCTTACGAGAGCATGGGTATCTGGGTATGCGCTTGCCTCAAGAGTTTGGGGGAGGCGGGTATGATTTATTGACCTATTGCTTGGCGCTGGAGGAGTTCAGCCGAGCACACCGTGTCTTCACCTTGATCCTGGACTCAACGAGTGGGCTCAATCCGATTGCCATTGCCAAGTTCGGTAGTCCAGACCAAAAAGACCGATATGTCAGAAAATTAGCCACTGGCGAGATAACCGCTGCATTTGCCTTGACGGAGCCTGGCGCAGGATCGGACTCACAATCCATTCGAACTCAGGCTAAAAAAGTTGATGGCGGATGGCTTCTCAATGGCCTCAAACACTGGATCAGCGGTGCGGACAAAGCCGATCTTATTTTGGTCTTGGCGGTGAACGACTCAACCAAACGAGCCAAGGGAGGGATCACTGCCTTTTTGGTTGAAAAAACAAATCCTGGTTTCCACGTGAACCGGGTCGACACCACCATGGGCTCGGAGGCTATCAAGCTCGCAGAAATCTCGTTTGATGACTGTTTTGTCAAGGACACCGATGTGTTGGGCGAAGTCGGTTTTGGCTTCAAAGTCGCGATGGAGAGCCTCAACAGTGGACGCCTGGGAGTGGCGTGCTCATGCATAGGAGCAGCGCAACGGCTTTTGGAGATGTCCATCGATCATGCCAAGAACAGAGAAACATTTGGTGAGCCTTTATCAGAGAGACAATCCATTCAATGGATGTTGGCCGAGTCAGAAACAGAATTGAGCGTGGCCAGAGCCCTCACCTACGAGTCACTTAGAAGAACACAACTCGGTCAAGACATCGGAACTTCCACCAGCATGAGTAAGCTGTACTGCTCTGAGATGGTGGGGCGTGTGGCAGACCGTGCTGTTCAGATACACGGTGGAATGGGTATTGTCAAAGGCTACCCCGTCGAGCGGTTTTATCGCGATATTCGGCACTACCGTATTGGAGAAGGCGCCTCTGAGATTCAAAAAATGATGATCGCCAGAGATTTGCTCAAATGAAACGTCCAGCTCACTTGGATGCGGTGATTGTGGGTGTGGGTGAGAGCCCACTTGGTAAAACACCTGCAACCACTCCTTTGGCATTGCAAAGAATGGCAGCGATCAATGCGTTAGAGGACGCTGGATTGAGGCTAAGTGATGTGGACGGACTGATCAGCTGCCCCTTGCGAGTGCAAACCTGGGCCATGCCATGCGCTGTGGTTGCCAAGGGGCTGGGTATTGAGCCCACCTATATGTCGAGCATGGACATGGGAGGGGCAACAGGAGTGGCCATGCTAGAACAAGCGGCCATGGCCATCGCAAGCGGGCAATGCGAGACGGTGCTTTGCGTGACGGGTCAAAATCTTTTATCTTTCAGTGCCAGTGGCGCAGCAGTTCAAAAAATGGCTGATGCAGGATGGGCCCATCCCGACTATGAAGCCCCCATGGGTCCGTTGATCCCATCTTTGTATGCACTCATCGCACAAAGACACATGCATGAATATAAAACCACGCCTGAGCAAATGGCACAAGTGGCGGTGAGTATCAGGCAGCATGCACACCTCAACCCATTGGCACAAAAGCGCGAACTAATCACCATTGAAGACGTGTTGAATTCAAAAATGGTGAGCTCACCCTTGCATGTCTTGGACTGCGCGTTGGTCTCCGATGGAGCTGCTGCCTTTGTAGTGACCAGTAAAGCACGTTCTAGAGACCTGAAAAACCAAGCCATCAAAATGCTGGGACATGGCTTGGGGCTCTCTCACGTCTATATAGGGGATACCCAGAATATGACCACGACAGGCGCCCTGACCTCGGGCAAGACAGCTTTTACCCAGGCTGGCCTCAAACCCGCAGACATTGATGTTGCTCAACTCTACGACTGCTTTACCATCACGGTCATCATTGAACTTGAAGACCTGGGTTTTTGCCCCAAGGGCGAAGGAGGTCGCTATGTACAAGACGTGGGTATTGGACTGCAAAGCGTCTTACCCGTCACCACCCATGGAGGTCTTTTGTCCGCGGCTCACCCAGGAACCGCAGGTGGAATGATGCATGTGATTGAAGCGGTCAGGCAACTAAGAGGACAGGCTCAGCAACGCCAAATACCCAACGTCAAAACCGCTTTGGTCCATGGCAACGCAGGCATCATTGGCCTGCATGGCACATCCATTTTAGGAGTTGATTGACATGCGAGACGACCTGTATCCATCCTTTAACCCTGGATTCAGCGATGTCTCCTTCACAGCTTGGTGGGAAAGCCATCAAGACTTGCCCCTTAGACTGCCCTTTTGCCAATCTTGTAAGCGGCATCACTTCTATCCCCAACCCTTTTGCCCACACTGTGGCTCGGGTGACATCAGTGCGGGCGAGGTTTCTGGCAAGGGGACACTGTACAGTTTCACCATTGTTCACAGGGCCCCCAGCGCCCTCTTCAAGGACGATGTACCTTATGTTGTTGGTGTTGTGCAAACTCTAGAAGGCCCCAACTTGATGGCACGCATTGAGTGCGAAATGCATGAGCAACTTCAAATTGGAGTGCCCGTACATTTCAAGTGCCTAAAGAACAGTCCACAAGCCTCAGCAGCACTTTTCCCCGTCTTTATTTTGTCCTGAATCATTCCTAAAACAACCGATCCTGAAACAGTGGGGCCAGTGGCCCTACTCCCATCAACGATCAAGGAGGTAACTTAGATGAAAACATTACTATTGCGATTAAAGACAAGTAAGCTCTGGCCTCTCACGTTTTGGGCACTTGTAGTGTCATGTCTGATTGGAAACTCTCTAGCACAGACCTATCCCAATAAACCCGTCAAGGTGATCAATCCGTGGACAGCCGGGGGGCCTGCAGACATTGTGGCGAGACCTATCTTGAACAAATTAAGCGAAAGACTAGGCCAAGCTGTCGTGATGGAGAACAAAGCGGGTGCTAACGGCGTCATCGGCTCGGCCTACGTCGCCAAATCTGCGCCAGATGGATACACACTCCTCTTTTCACATGTGGGCCCAATTGCCATCAGCCCATCTATGCAAAAAGATATGCCCTACAACTCCATCACTGACTTTGAACCCATCACACAAGTGGTGTCTGCGCCCACTGTACTATTGGTCAGATCTGACTTTCCAGCAAAAAATTTTGAAGAGTTAATTGCCATCATCAAAAGTAAACCCGGCAAACTCTCCTATGGTTCTGTGGGACTAGGGAGCACCACTCATTTAGCGGGGGAGATGCTTCACCTACAGGGTGGCTTGGAATTGCTTCACATCCCTTATAAGGGAGCCGCTCCAGTGATCACCGACTTATTGGGAGGACAAATCGACATGGCCTTCATCAACATCTCGGGCGCAATCTCCTATATTGAGTCAGGTAAATTAAAGGGCCTCGCTGTGACCACATTAAAGAGGTCGACGCTCTTGCCCAATTTACCGACCGTGGCTGAAACTTATCCAGGCTTTGAGGTCAATTCATGGTACGGCTTCATGGCGCCCGCCAATACCCCCAAAGCCATCATTACGCGACTACAGCAAGAGTTGGCTGCTATTCTTAAAATGCCCGACATCGTCCAAGCGCTGAAAGCGGGTGGCCTGGATCCCGAAGGCAGCACTCCAGAACAATACACCATCAAAATCAAGGATGACTTGGCGCGTTGGTCTGCTGTGGTCAAGAGCACTGGACTGACAGCCTCTCAATAAAAGACCACTCTAAAAGACCAATCGCAGTGCGCAATTACTTTGAACCAACCTTTAATCCATGAGCGAAGTCAACCCATGAAAACCAAAATATGGCACCAGAGTTTCACTGTTTTATCGGATGTACCGACTTATCGCGATGCTTTAAAAAATAGAATTGCCAAAGTTGTC
>Ga0164297_10003213_pt1 | contig 15353 bp, 11 predicted proteins | sample GEODES058metaG_FD_113539 | JGI IMG/M metagenome (GOLD analysis project Ga0164297, IMG submission 113539) | Dystrophic lake water microbial communities from Trout Bog Lake, Wisconsin, USA - GEODES058 metaG | ecosystem: Environmental > Aquatic > Freshwater > Lake | place: USA: Trout Bog Lake...
CAGGCACCCAAGGACGTCGTCGCGCGACAGTAGAGTGCGCCGTCGGAACTCCAAGATCATGGCCCCCTCGGCCATGGTCAGGACGGTGCTGTGAGGGGCGCGCGGTCCCATCGGCGCGTCCTCGGTAGCGGTTCACACTCACCATTTGGCGACGGTGTTGCGGCTCCGACCTTAGCGTTTGGCCAAGGCGCCGCTCGTCTCTTGCGACGCTTGGAGTTCGGCTTGAACGCGCGGCGTCGTTCGGGCTGAGCGGTGAAGACTAATCTGCCATAGTGCTTCCTCTCCCTCTCGGGTCAGATTAGCGTCACGAATTCCCGGAACCAAACACGTAAGAAAGCTCTGCTCACGTAATCACTGCGCAGCCGTTGGAGAAGGCCAAGTGGTTAGACATCAGATCTGCAGCGGTTTGGCCCTGCGTCATGCCCGTGAGGATGATCCCGTGAGCTGGGTCCGCACTAGAGTAGATTGAAATGGCGTTGACGCCGTTGATCATGGTGTCGCTGGCCCGCAGCAGGCTGTGGGCTGCTCCCATCAGGTCGAGGTCGAGCTCATCGAGGCCATAGTGGAAGTTGGCGATCTGCTGGATCCCCAGGCTGGGCGACAGGCTGGCGCTGACCTGCTCGGGGCTAGTGAGCGAAAGGGTCGTCGCAGCGGGCGCCTCAACGAATGACAGATCCGGGGCGCTCAGGCCGGCGCTCACCGAAGCGGTGTTGGAATTCAGCGAGACAGACAAGACGATCGTGCCGGGTGCCGCGTCGGCCAATCGGGGCGAAAGTGCAGGCGGCAACGTCATGTCGTGTATTTCCACGCTATACACCTCGGTTCCCCCCTGCCCATCGCTCCTTGCCATGAACTGGGTGACCACAGGCGTTGTAAGCCCGACACGCACCGAATTGCCGCCGGAGGAAACCGTCAACACGCCATCTGCGAAACTCGCGGTGGCGCCGGTGACGTAGCCCAGTCCACGCAAGTCCAGCTCATTTCTGTAGTCGAAGTTGGCAATCGCACTGTCCATGCTGCTCAGGCCGGAGTCCCGCAGGGTGTCGTCCTGCAACGCCCCGGATCCGGAGAATATTACCGTCCCACCTCCCAGGGTATCGCCCGCCGCGATCTCCAGGAGCCCGTAATCGACGATGCTGCCGCCGTCGTTCACCCAGGTTCCGCTTTGCACAAGCGTACCGGTCACGGTCACGGTGCCGCCGTTGGTCAGCGTGGCTCCGCTGGCGATCGTGTTCGCACCGGTGAGGTTCCAGGATGCGCCTGCGTCGATCCGCTCCTGCTGGAAATTCACGAACTGCGTGCCGAGGCCAAAGATCGTGCCGATGGACGCATCCGCCGCGAGTTCCAGCGTGCTGAGGCCGCCACCGTCCACCAGACCCGTGAAGCTGGCGCCGGCGTCGACGATCAGCAGCCCCATCGTGGTTCCGGAAAACGTGACCGCATCGACGCCGCCACTGATCACCCCCGCGTTGCGCACGGTGCCGGTCGCCCCGGTCAACGCGATGCCACCTTGTCCGCCGGTAATGCTGCCGCTGTTCAGCACGCTGCCAGCAACCTTGAGCTGAATGCCAATGCTATACGAATCGAGGCCGGCGATCACGCCGCTGGCTGCGTTCGTCACGGTGCCTTCGCCGTCGAGACCGATATTAATTCCCCCATGGTTGCCGCTAATGAGGCCACTGTTGCTGACACTGCCGCCGGAACGCAGGGCAATGCCGTAGCTGGTCATCACGCGCCCACTGACTTGCGACGACGCAATGAGCCCCCCCCCGGGGAGACCGAGTGAGATCGGCGAGGCGGTAAGTCGGCTGGTGCAGCCCATCCCTGATCCACTGTCTCTCGCGTTGACAGATGCCACCGAGATTCCGGAACTGCGGTCACACACCGCGCCCTCACCCGCGGTTCCCGCGATCACACCTCCAGCGGCGTTGATGATGGTGCCGCCGCCGTACTGTGCGAACACGCCGCTATAATCCCCGCTGATGACGCCGCTATTCTGCACTATGCCGCCATAATTCAAAACGACGCCGATTTGCGACGAAGTTATGATGCCGCCGGCCAGATTAGTGCATGAGGCCGGGAGATACTGGGAACTCGTCGAGCCAAGCCATAGGGCAGCATACGCACCGCTAACGCTGCCTTCGTTGACCACAGTTCCGCTACCATACAGCACCAAGGCATATGACCCGTCGGAGACAACGCCAGTGGCGTCGTTTATGATGGTCCCGTCCTGCCACACAAAAATACCAACAAAATTCCCGTTGACGGTGCCGCTGTTCAGCACGCGACCTCCGGCATACAACGCGATGGCCCCGTTACTCCCAGCAGCTTCTGCAATTAATCCATTTATTTGATTTGTGACATTTGCAAAACCTGTACGGGCATATACGCCACAGTAATTGCCGCTGATAGTACCGCTATTGTCGACGCTTCCACCGGCGTGCAAGTCGATCCCCACGATGCCCGCTCCACCGATCGACCCGCCCTCAGCGTTGATGACCGTGGCAGTGGATTTCGCGTAGATCCCGATTTGGCTGCCGCTGATGCTGCCGCTGTTTTTCAACATGGCGCCGGCATTCAGCGTGATCCCCTGGGACACGGTGACCTGACTGTCGATTACCCAGGATGCACCGGCATCGACCGTCGCGGACTGGAAGTTGCCGATCTGCGTGCTGCCCGATAGTCTTCCCGTCGATGCTGCGGATGCCAGTTCGAGCACGCTGCCGCCGCCCCCATCCACTGCGCCGTAGAATGCCGCGGTGCCATCCGCGATCAGCCGGCCCGTGGTGTGCCGAGAGAACACAACCGCCTTGTCACCGCTGATCGTGCCGGCGTTGCGCACAGTGCCGGTCGAACCGGTCACAGCGACGCCGTATTTCACGCCATCGATGCTGCCGCTGTTGAGCAAGGTGCCGCCGGCTTTCAGCTGCGCGCCAATGCCGGCGGTGCCGGTGCCGCTGATCACACCGTCTGCCCCGTTGGTTGCCGTGGCAGCAACGGCTTTTATATAAAGGCCGGTCTTGACGCCGCTGATCTTCCAGTCGTTGTAGACACTGCCGCCGGCAAGCAGCACGACGCCCGAGCCGTTGCTGCCGGTCGCGGCGATAACGCCGCCCGCGGAATTGGTCACATAGGCCGCCGTATGGATCGCGAACACGCCGGCGTAACCGCCGGTGACGGCGGCGCTGTTCTGCACGTCGCCGCCCGCCGTCATCTCGATGCCATAGCCGGCCCCGGTGATCGCGCCGCCCACGCCGTTGCGGATTGTCGCCGCCACCGCGCCGGCATAGACGCCGCGATTACCGCCGCCAATGCTGCCGTAGTTCTCGATGCTGCCGCCGGCGGCGAACCGGATGCCATCGCTGGCGCCGCCGGCAGCGACAATTTGCCCACCAGCGAGGTTGGTCACCTCGGCGGCAACCTTCCTGGCATACAGGCCGTGCAGCACACCGCTGACGAGGCCGCTGTTGCTCACCGAGCCGCCGCCAACGAGTTCGATACCGCTGCTAGCGCTGCCGGTCGCCGCGATCGTGCCCGAGGCGTTGTTGACCACCAACAGGCCGTTGCCGCAGCCGTAACCGCCCTCCACCCCCGCCAGCACGCCGCCGACCATTCCGTCATTCACCAGGCTACCCTTGCCTTGGATTGTAGCGCCATACGATACCGTTCCAGTGACGATGCCATCAGCCGCGTTGAACAACACGGGCACACCCGCAGAAGGGAGCGAGTTCGCGAACGTAGCCCCAGGGACGCCGCCATAGCCACTTAGATGTACCCCTGCACCGCCGACGATGCTGCCGTCGTTCCAGGCCGTCGCATCGCCGAGGAGTTCCAGACCCACAGACCCGCCGGCGATCACTGCGCCGCCCTGGTTCGCAATCAGACTGGAGCCTAACCCAGGGATTACGCCGGCGTTGACTGGCATATCGCCCGATAGCGACGCAGCCCCCACGCCCCCGTACGGCGCACCCGCTTCATGGGTTCCCGTCACCAAAACTTGGCGTCCAGTCGCCGTAAGCCCGCTGCTTGCCCCAATGATTGTGCCGCTGTTCTCCGCTGAGGCGCCGTAAATGACCGCGCCGGTCGACCCGGAAATGCTGCCGTTGTTTTGCAGCGTCCCCGACCAGACAACAACTCCCCTTTCGTATGACGAATGTATGACACCGTCATTCAACACCAAGCCCAAGCCATCGCCGAACAGAGAGACACCCATACCGCCGTAGGTAGAGATCGTGGCGCCCGCATGGTTTACGATCGTACCTGCGTCCTCAATGACCGCCCCGCAGCCATACGACGAAGGCACCGTACGAATGTCGCCTGAGTTCTCGACTCTGCCGCCAGCCTGTAGGAGAACATTGCCGATCACTCCGCCCAGTTCATTGACGACTGTGCCGGCCATTCCACCGATTCTAATGGCGTAGTTGCAATCATTTGCGTGGGATATCATGATCGTGCCACCGTTGATCACGCTGCCGCCGTTCCTGAGATCGATCGCCTCATAGGTGGTGCCGACAATGCTGCCGCTGGCGGCATTGGTCACGGCCGCCGCACCCAAGGCAACGACGCCCGTCGACCCGCTGATGCGGCCGCTGTTGCTCAGGGCGCCATCCGCCATCATTGCGACACCATTGGACCCGCTGATGCGTCCGCCGTTGCTCAGCGTGGCGTCCGCGGCGAGGATGACGCCGTTGGAGACGGTATCGGATTGGTCGAACACCCAGTATGCGCCGGCATCCACGGTCTCCTCGATGAAATCGACAAACTGCGTGCCCAGCCCGCTGATCGTGCCGATGGAGCTGCCGGAGGCCATCTCGAGCGTACTGCCGCCGCCGCCATCCACCGTGCCCACGAAGCGGGCGTCGGCGTCGATGATCAGGCGCCCATTCGTCGTCCCGGAAAACACCACGGCATCGATGCTACCGCCGATGGTGCCGGAATTGCGTACCGTCCCGTTTGCCGTATTGATCGCCACACCATAGTTGCCGCCATCGATTGCACCGGCGTTGAGGACGGTGCCTGAATTGACAGTTCCGCCGCCTCCGACTGTCCCGCCCTGGCCGTTGATCTGCACACCGTACTTGCCGCCGTGGATGCTGCCGCTGTTCTGCACGCTGCCGCCGGCGTTCAGCTGTATCCCGCAACCAGCGGTGCCCTTGGCGACGATCGCTCCGCCGGCTGCATTGGTGATCGTGCCTCTCGCGACAGACACCTTGATCCCCGCGAGATCGCCATCGATCTCTCCGGTTACCAGGTTAGTAACCAGGCCGCCATTTCCCAGCAGAATGCCGGAGCTGCCGGCGCGCGTACCCGTTATCAGCCCCGCATTGTAGACTTCCGCGGGGGCGCCGCCGATCCTGACGCCATAGAACCTACCGGACAGCGTGATGCCGGCGTCGTTGATCACGGTACCAGAGCCAATCGACGTATTCTTGATCATGAAGTTCCTCCGATCTCTTCGGTGCGCCGGGATACCGCGCCACACTAGACGAGGAGACGGGCGAGAGGGACATTTAACTTGTATTATTTCTCTATTCTTATAATTATAGAAATTTGTTAAATGGCCATAATTGCATGCCTCTAAGGGGCTGCTTGGAAACTCACCCTGAATCGCCCCGGGTTTGTCGGAGGCTCCAACTGCTGAGAAGGTGGAGCGATGACGAGCAAGACGACGAACAAATTTTCCCCAGCGGGGCGCGACCGCGCGGTTCGGATGGTGCTGGACCATGAGAGTGATCATCCGTCGCGCTGGGCGGCCGTGGTGTCGCTTGCGGCCAAGATCGGCTGCACCGGGCGGACGCTCAATGAATGGGTCAAGAAGGCCGAACGCGAGCGTGGTGGCGCCACAGTGGATATGGCGGCCAAGTTGAAGCCGCTGGAACGCAAGAACCGGGAGTTTCGCCAGGCCAACGAGATCTTGCGGAACGCCAGCATGTATTTTGCCCAGGCGGAGCTCGACCGCCGGTTCAAGCCATGATCGCGTTCATCGACGAACAGCGAGAAGTCCATGGGGTCGAGCCGATCTGTAGGGTGTTGCCGATCGCCTCATCGACCTACCACGACCACGTCTCCAAGCGTTGTGACCCGACGAAGATGTCAGCCTGGGCGCAGCGGGACATGGCGCTGAAGCCCGAGATTGAACGGGTCTTTGCCGAGAACTTCGAGGTCTATGGCGCGCGGAAGGTGCGGCGGCAGTTGGCGCTCGAGAGCGTCAGCGTCACACGCTGCACCGTCGAGCGCCTGATGGCTCGCCTCGCCCTGCAAGGCATCATCCGCGCCAAGCCGGCGCGCACGACCGTGCAGGACCCGGCGGCGCCATGCCCGCTCGATCACGTTAACCGCCAGTTCAATGCGCCCGCGCCGAACCAGCTCTGGCTGTCGGACTTCACCTACGTCTCGACTTGGTCCGGCTTGGTCTACGTGGCCTTCATCATCGACGGCTACGCGCAGCGCATCGTCGGCTGGCGGGTCAGCCGGACAGCCCATGCTGGCTGTGTGCTTGATGCGCTGGAGCAGACGCTGCATGAGCGGCACCCCGCCCGCAAGATCGGTCTCGTGCATCATTCAGACCGAGGCTCTCAATACGCCAGCAACCGCTGCACCGAGCGGCTGGCCGAGGCTGGCATCGAGCCCTCGATCGGAAGCGTCGGCGACAGCTATGTATGACAACGTCCTCGCCGAGACCATCGCCGGTCTCTACAAGGCCGAGGAGATCCATCGCCGTGGTCCATGGCGCAGCTTCGCTGTGGTCGAGTTCGCAAGCCTGACCTGGGTCGACTGGTTCAACCGTCGCCGGCCGCTCGAGCCCATCGGCAACATTCCGCCGGCCGAAGCTGAGGAACGATACTAAGCTATGCTCCAGGACCAGCAACTGGCAGCGTGACTCAAACCAAACAGCCTCCGGCAAACCCGGGGCGGTTCGCTCTACATCACCGCGGTCACATTTCAGGGGAGCACGTCACCCCCTCCAGAATCCCAATCGTGAGTCAAAAATCACGACGTTTGGGATGAGTTCGAGGTTACTAGCAAATTTTCTTGGGTGACAAGTAGAACACGAACTGTAAACTCAGCGCCCCGGGGATATTGTTCGCCACTAAGGGTCCGCCCATTAGATTGCAGGCGCGCAAGGCAATCACGAGTCCAAGGCCCGTGCCTTTACCCGCGGCTTTGGTGGTGAAGAAGGGCGTAAAGATATGGGGCAGGATGTTTTCTGGGATTCCGCCGGCCTTGTCGGAGACGCGGATGACAGCTTGCGCCGCTTCCGTCGTCAGTGCGATCAAGACGCGATACGCGTTGATCGGGAACAGTTCGAGGTTGCTGGCCAGTTGGCTTGGGTGGCAAGTGGAAGACGAATTGTAAACTCAGCGCCCCCGGGGATATTGTTCACCACTAAGCTTCCGCCCATTAGATTGCAGGCGCGCGAGGCAATCGCGAGTCCAAGGCCCGTGCCTTTGCCCGGGGCTTTGGTGGTGAAGAAGGGCTTAAAGATATTGGGCAGGATGTCTTCTGGGATTCCTCCGGCCTGGTCGGAGACGCGGATGACAGCTTGCGCCGCTTCCGTCGTCATTACGATAACGACGCGAGGCGCTTTATCGCCGGCAGAGACCGGTGAATATGCATCGAAGGCATTTGACACGAGATTGAAGACCAATTGCTCAAACGCCACCTGGTTACCCAATAGAGTTACCGGCTCGGTCGGCAAATCGACGTTAAGTGAAAGACGCTCGCGCTGGATCCGATCGTCGGCATTTTCAATGACATTGGTAAGGGCAAGTTGTGCGCTGAATGGTTCGGTCTTGCCGAGCGACGACCTGGAAAACTCCAATACATTTTCGACAATATGGGCGGCACGCTTGACGAGCATCTGGATGCGATCCGCTCGTTGCTTCAGCCGCCTGCCAAGATCCGATTCGATAGGTATATCGGACAGAAGTAGTTCCGCATTCAGGCCGATGCCACTGAGTGGGTTATTGAGGTCATGCGCGATCATTGCCGCGACTCGCCCGATTTCCGCGAGGCGCTCAGCTTCCTCCAATGTCTTTTTCATATGATATTCTCTAGTGAAATCGAGGCCGATACCGATAACCCTATATCTGCCGATTGTAACTGATACGGCAGCGAACATCAGCCGCACATACATCGCAGCGCCATTGCTTGAGGCAATCTCTATTTCCCATGTAGAGTGGCCGTGGCGGATGGCATCACTGAGCGCGGACTGACGCGGTTTATCATAATCAGGATTGTTCACGATCTCCCCAAAAGCAGATGATATCGGATTACATTCCTGCGGTTGAATCTCGATTGGTATGGACCAAATCGCGGATTCGACCCCGCCCTCGACCTTGGTTCCATTTACTTCGAAGAGTAATATCCGGGCGGAACTGAGGAGTGTGTTAAGTCGCGTGGTTTGGCTGGACAGGGCCGATTCAAGGTTATCCCGATCGGTCAGGTCGAGCAGGCGACTGATAAGACGATATCCTCCATCTGGCACGGACGGCGATCGGATTAATTTCAGAGTCTGTTCAACCCATAGCACAGAGCCATCCCTTCTGGTCAGTCGGAGGCGTAAAGGACCAAGCCGACCATCTCTTATCAGACGCTCCATCCGCTCGTTATGAGTGGACCCGGCGGGATCCTCGACTAGCAAGGGAACACGAAGCTCTAAGAATTCTTCGACGGTATAGCCCGTAAAGTGCGTGACGCTCGGTGATGTATAAATCCGTTCGAAATTGCTAAGGTCTGAAATCACGTTAGTGATGACGACAAGATCATCAAGCTCGCGAGTCATTTCATCAAAGAGAGCCAACGAAGCCCGCTTATTCCCCTCCACGGCCAGAACCTCTCGCGCTCTCAAGATCACGACTAGCGCCGCGGTCAGCACGAAAGATATAAAGAGGGAGGCGAAAATAAAAATATCGATCGCCCGAAGGGCAGCTTTTGCCTCAGCGGACATTGCGCTATTTTTACGGCTCAAACGGGCAACGAGGCCCATGTTTCGTGCGGGGTCGACGTCCGATCGGCCAAAGTCAACGTTGACGTCTAAAATTAGGCTCGATGAAACCAATTGACCTTCGCGCTCACCTGCAATATAAATCCCATCTCGACGCATTAATGTGATGGTGGTATCTAAGATACCCAGGTGCTGATACAGATTAGCAAGGAGTTTGGGTGCAGAAACGGAAACGACCGAAAATCCAATGACATCCCCTTGAGATACGGCTGCACTAGAAAATTGTATTGTTTCCAGGCCTGAGATGCGGCCGATCATGGGACCGCCGATATAGTTTACGAAGCCATGCTGACGTAGGGCGCGGATGTGTTCGCGGTCGCTTAAGTTTACCGCGGCGGAGGGAACACCAAGATTCGACCATAGCACGTCGCCGTTTGGTGAAACCGCTGTCACCAAGGCAACTAAATTATCCATGCCGACCAGGTTGTCCTGCAATTCTCGAATGACGGCGGACATCGGAACTGGTAATTGTTCGATCTCGGCTTTTTGAGCCAAGCGAACGATTGCACCTAGGGCATCGATGCGATGTACCAATTGCGTCAGAACAAGCTTCACTGATAGCGAGTCGGCGATTAGGGAGGCCTCTTGCCGTTCTGCCTCTTTTGACAGCACATCGTTTCTTGCCAAGGAGGAAAGCGTCACGGCTCCGCAAATCAGAGACCCGTAAAATGCCAAGCCGATGATAGTAATTCTGCGTGAAAGCCTGTAAGTTCCCATTTTCCGAAGGTCAACCACTTCAGATCACGGCTCCGCATTAGTGAAACCAAAAAAGGCGTAGCCACGGTTACGAACTGCCTCGATGCGAAGCTTTCCGCCCAGCTTTTCAACTCGGTCACGAAGCCGGCTGATGAGATTATCAACACTCCGCAACCCCCATGTGTGAGGGCGCAGGAGAACCTGATCGCTTATCACTTCGCGATTTAGCACTATGCCGACATGGCCGATCAAAAGCCACATCATGTTCCGCTCAGCTGAGGTGAGCCTGACCGACTCGCCATTAGGGTTAAACAGCAATCGGTCATCGTATCTCAGCACCCAATTATTGTAAGTTAGTTGGCTTTGAGCTGGAATTAGAGTGGCCTGCCGACGTTTTGTGGAAAAGCTCACACTTTCACCCCGCGTTCCCGGATCCACCGACCGCATTGCGGCCCGTAGGCGAGCGAGAACCTCTCGCATCGGCGTAGATTTCAGTATGAAGTCATCTGCTCCGGTTTCGAGGCTAATGATCCTGTCCACGAACTCCTGGTTCGAGCTGAGCATGATAATTGGGCCGGTGAAGCGACGCCGGATGCTGGGTAATTCGGCAGTAAGATCAACGCCACCGACATATTGATCGAGTAGCAGGGCACGGACGTGGCCGGCGTTGAGCATCTCCGTGAGATCGGTCACCGACCGACCAATAATATGCGAAATCCCGTGCGTGGAGAGGAGATCACTGACCGTCTCCGAAAACGTCGGGTCATCTTCAATATAACCTATAGAGACTGTCACCCGGTCATCGGGGGCGGCGGTATTGTCAATTTGCGAGGCTGTCGTCATGTCGATATCTTCTCATGGGGGCGTGGGGTGGCAGGACGGCGTGTGTGACTAGGCGTGGCCTGAAGGCCCAAATGGCCTTCACCTAAGCAGTATATCTGGCACAGTACGACTCTGTAAAATAGCGAAGGCCGCCCGGGTTATTCGCGATTTTTTGTAAACTTTCGTACACAGCGCTGCCATGACGCACGCCAATTGACCCATTCACAGCATAGCCATTAACGTGCCTAAAGTCCGCATCAGATAGTGAGCTTTACTAAAACGTACATTGCCACCCAAAACACAGATGACAGCAGCACCCCGAAAACAACCGCCTTAGCGGCGCCAAGAGGGTCCTCATCATCGTAGCCTGACGACCACCCCTCATTCTGCCTTGGACGTTCGCCATGAGATTTAGAATCGAACACTCGAGCGGACATATTACTCACCTCTTGGGCCGAGTCTGATCGCCAATCGATCACGATGCTCTCACGAAAAGCCGACCGGGTAACTTAGAGAAATGTCATATTATATCACCAGCGGGCGTGCATTGGGGCCTGTTTAAGTCTCCAACAAAGAATATTGATAAAATAATACAGAGGGGAATTGAATGCGGCGGGGGCGGCGCTTTGGATGAACCTGTTCATATCAGAACTCGCTGATCGTTTGGTAGACGCGATCCATGGGTTCCAGTACGGGCGCCGGGTTGGTGGGGGGTTGACGTTGCCCCCTGAAATGCCCCCTGTCGTAATCTAGTATCCGTCACAAGGAGACGGACGATTCGGAGAAGTCGGTAGGGTCAGGAGCAGATTATTGAGATCCTGAAGAAGCACCAGACTGGCATAGGAGTGCCGGAGTTGTGCCGCCGGCACGGGATCTCGGATGCGACGTTCTAGACATGGCGGTGGAAGTATGGCGGGAAGGAGGTGTCCGAGGCTCGCCGGTTGAAAACGCTTGAGGATCAGAACGCCCGGCTGAAGAAGCTGCTGGCGGAATCGATGCTCGATGTACCGACGCTGCGCGAGGCGCTGGGAGAAAACTTCTAACGCCCGGTTCACGGAGACGGTTCGGGAACCTCGGCGATCGCGGAGAAAAGTTACTCGCAGCGTCGTGCGTGTGGGCTGATCGGTCTGGCGCTGAAGATCTACCGGCATGTCTCGGCGCGAGGTGACGATGGGCTCCTTCGTGCCTGGCTGCGCGCGCTGGCCGAGGAGCGCGGCGGTTTGGTTATCGCAGGCGGCTGATCTTGACGCGCCGTGAAGGCTTGGCGCCGAACCACACGAAGGTATTCCGGGTCTATCGCGAGGAGGCGCTGACGGTTCGACGACAGGGCGGGCGTAAACGTGCTCTGGGGACGCGGGCGCCGATGACTGTGCCACAGAGCGGTGGAGCCTCGACTTCGTCTCTGATGCGACTGTTGATGGCCGGCGCTTCCGGGTGCTGGTTGTCATCGACGACTTTACCCGCGAGTGCCTGGCGCTGGTGATCGACACGTCGCTCCCGGGGCGCCGTGCGGCGTGGGAATTGGAAAGGTTGGTCGCCGTCCGCGGCAAGCCGTTGATGATCGTGAGCGACAACGGCACCGAGCTGACGTCTCACCCCATTCTTACTTGGCAGCAGGACCGCCGCGTTGAATGGCACTACATCGCGCCGGGAAAACCGACCTAGAACGCTTTCGTTGAAAGCCTCAACGAACACCTGTTCCAAAGCTTGCCAGCGGCGCGAAAGATCATCGAAACTTGGCGCCTCGACTACAACGCCGAACGCCCCCACACGAGCCTCGGCGGCCTCACACCCAACGAGTTTGCAACCAGGTCCCGGAAGGGCCACAGCCAGAACGGATCCTGGTTATGGATGAGGGCACTTTGGGCGCAATGTCATCACCAACAATCTAATGGAGCCGTCGCTTATTGCCTGTTTCAGCTACAATGACCGGAGGTTTGACCGCCAAAGCATCACTCAGGAGCTGACTGGATGCGTCGGACAGAGTGAAACTGATCCAACCAAAACCAGGGTGCCGGAACGAAAGCAATTTCTGCTGGTCGGAATCAAACGACTGGACCGAAATTGAAGGCTCGGAGACGATTAGGCTTGGCCGCCCGACGAGATTTTGTTCGACTTCGGGTATAGCGAAGCTACGGTGCTTCGAAAGCAGCTCGCAAAACTGGGTGGCTTCGCTAGCAGTCAGCGCAAACCTTAGACTGATCCCAGATGCATCACGATATTCAACCACCAGAGACTTACGGTCGGTCGCAAGATTAACGACAAGCTGCGTCTTGTTCGTAGAACTGTCCATATCGGATGCCCTATCGCACGCCCGGAAAGCCCACGAACTTATACCCCAGGCCACGGAAGTTATGGATAGGCCAATTCGCTCCGATATACCTGAGCTTTGTCCGGACTCGGCAGATTATTACATCAAGCGTCCTATTGCCCGGATTACCCCGATACCCTCCCATATGCGCCATCATCCAATCTCGCGGGACGACACGCGGGGCGGCATCCATCAGCACTGCCAAGAGAAGTCTCTCGAAAGTGGTCAGCCTTACCGAGCGTCCGTCCGGCGCGACCACGACACTATGGAGCATATTTAAAGTCCAGCCATCGGATATCAGCTGTTTCTCCAAATGGGGGGAGGGATCGCGCGATACAAAGTTTGACGCTCCGACAGTCTCTGTGTATCCGACGGCAGTGCGGGATGAGCCACTATGCGCACGTTCCGAAGCCTTAAGGTGGGCATGCAGCGCGCGGGCACTGATAAACCGCGACAGGTAGTTATCAGCCCCCATTTCAAGCGACATAACGCGATCCGCTAAATCCACATCATCGCCAAGCACTACGAGTGGGCCTCTAAAAATACGTCGAATATCCCGAATAGTGTGAAAGGTTAATGAGTTATCTTTGGACAGCTCAATCACGATATATTGCGGCTGTTGTTCTCGCAAAAACTCGACCAGTTCGGCGGCATTTTCCGCCAACACGACGTTATAGGCCGAGAAATGTAGCGACCCCGATACGCCATCGACTAATGCGGTGGAGAGACCCACACCAACCAAAGTGCTCTGCCGCATGGCGCTGGTCACGAAGCGATCGCGTCCGGCGCCGTCGGACTGAACATCAACACGTTCAGCCCTAAGGGTTTCGTCCATCAGATGCCTCATTTCGGTTGTGATAACTTAGCCGCATCGATAATCACAGCGCCAAGACGTTGCCCGCACCGATCGTCAATATGGCCCTGCTCTCTTTCACCTGTCGCAAGTGAGTCTGGATGGCTGCCTTTCGGCAGCCATCCATTCCCCAGTCTCCCAGTCTCAGCCGACGGAGTGGGCGCCGATCGAGTTCAGCACGTTAAGCGAGCCGAATTCGATATGCGTGCCATCCGAGAGGGTGAGCTCGGTGCCGACCGAGCCATACCCGCCAGTAACGGTCGAGTTGGACACGTAGCTGCTGCTTGTCACAGTCGCCGCGCCAAAGTTGAACACATCCTTCCCGACCACGAAGTCGGCAATGAAGTGCGTGCCGCCGCCGTTGACGATCGAGTAGACGTCGCCACTCCCCATGAGCGTGGCGTTGCCCATCGAATGGCCTTCGACGACGTCGGTGCCAGAGCCAAGCTGGAAGGTGTTGCCACCAGCATAGCCACCCACCATCGTCGCGTTGTGCGAACCACCGACGAAGGTGTTGCCACCAGCGACCGACGTATCCGCAAACAAAGTGACGCCATCAGCCGAGCCCGCCATCAGCGTGTTTCCGGCCGCCATCGATTCGAGCACGTCGCCCGAACCACCGGCATGGAGTGTAGCCGCGCCGGCCACCGTGCTGCTCTGCAGGTAGTTATGCCCTCCAGAGCCACCAGTGAAGTTGCCGCTACCGCCAAACAGCGTGGTCGCACCCGTCCCGCCCAGCAGCGTCTCGCGAGACGCGGCATTGTTCGGGGCCATGATCACCAGGTGCCCACCCTGCGGATTGATGATCGCGCTGCCACCATCCGGCATGTAGATGAGGTCGGAACCATCGGACATCGACACCGTCGCGGGGATCGTGGCGGCACCACCCATCTGCAGGAACGACACGCCGTCATGGACGCTCACGGAGACCCCGCTACCGGCGATCACGTCGGTGAAGGAGTTACCGTAGGTGTCGATCGACGTCGAAGCGCCCTGGTGAGCATCGACAATCGTCTTATCCGATCCAAGCGCCTGGTTGGCAGGCCCACCGACACCGATATGGGCGATCGCATGCGACGCCTGCACGATGTAGTTGTTGCCGCCACCCAGTTCGATCTCCGCGCCCGTCCCGGTGACGTCACCGTTGACCCACGTCAGCGTAGCCTGGTTCCCGGTGATCACGTCCGTGGCCGAACCGACGCCCGTCACGGTTGCGGCGCCGTCCACGATCACACCGACATAGTGCGAGTCGAGCACACCGGCGACCGTGTAGTTCCCGGAACCGTTCACCACCAGCCCGGACGGCGTCGTCTCGGCCGGAGCAGTGATTGTGCCCGGGGTGGTGACGATATCGAGCGGGAACTGGTTCGCTGCGACCAGCATGTTGACGTAGTTCAGGTCGCTCTGCGCAACTGTGGCCTGCTGGCCAGAGCCCGCGGAGAACGGGATCGTCACGTTGTGACCGAGGCTGGTGACGAGCGAGACGTTGATCGCGACGTTGTTCACGTTGGCATCGCTGCCGGCCGCGCCCGTGGCACCGGCCGCACCCTGAGAACCCGTCGCACCCTGGGGACCAGTCCCACCGACCGCACCCGTGGCACCCTGAGAACCCGTGGCACCCTGGGCACCAGTCGCACCCTGAGAACCCGTGGCACCCTGAGAAC
>Ga0164297_10003215_pt1 | contig 15351 bp, 17 predicted proteins | sample GEODES058metaG_FD_113539 | JGI IMG/M metagenome (GOLD analysis project Ga0164297, IMG submission 113539) | Dystrophic lake water microbial communities from Trout Bog Lake, Wisconsin, USA - GEODES058 metaG | ecosystem: Environmental > Aquatic > Freshwater > Lake | place: USA: Trout Bog Lake...
GCGCTGCTGAGGGCAACATCTACGGCGAGGACAAGGTGTTCAACCAGCAGCTGATGCCTTTCCAGCCACCACCTCCCAGTGTGGTCATGTTGACCGCTACTGCAATCAGCCCCGCGCCCGCACCTGCACCTGTACCGGCGCCTGCACCCGCGGTAGTCGTCACAACGACGAGGACAACCACACGAGTTGCTCCAGCGCCAGCGCCAGCAGTGACACCCGCGCCAGCACCGGCGCCAGTGGCCGCGTCCGTCGCATCGCCGCCGCCAGCAGCTGCTGTCGTTGCTACGACATCAGCGTCGGCCACCACTCCGCTGCAGCCTGCGACTTTGACGCAGCCGCTTGGAGTAGATGGGCAACCTCAGACTGTGGCGGAGCCATTGATCATGCAGCCGTATGGCTCCCCGACCGCTGTGACGCCGTCGGAGGTGCTTGCTGCTGAAGAAGTGGGCGATCAAGCCGCGGCGCAGCAGCAGCTCGAAGTCGAGCAGGCGGCGGAGGCGGTGCTGGCTGCACAGGGAGGAGGCGGGGCATCGACTGGGGGCGTTGCAGGTGCCGGAAGTGGCTCAGCTGCTGCTGGTGTGAGCACGGCTACAACCGCCAAGGGCGTGACAGCTGCTACGGCTGCGACCACGCCTGTGGCCGCAGGGAAGGCTGGTGCCGTTGCGGGAAGCACAGCAGTGGTTGCTGGCACCACTGCTGGGGCGGCGGCAGGTTCGACTGCCGCTTCGGGGAGTGCTGTGGCTACAGCCAAAACTGGTGCCGCAGCAGGCGCAGCAGCGGGAACAGCAGCGGCAGCGGCTGCGGCGGCCGGACCGGTGGCAGGGCCAGCAACCAGCCCTTCCGGAGCTGCTTCAAGCCCCATCTCGGCTCCTGGCGCAAGCGCAAGTGGCGCGCCGGCATCTGCGCCAGCTGGATCGGCAAGCACGCCGGCATCCGCACCAGCTGGGGCAGCTAGCTCGCCCGCATCAGCGCCAGCTGGGGCAGCTAGCGCGCCAGAATATGCAACAGCTCTTAGCGCACCAGTGGCGGCACCGGCGCCAACACCTGCTCCTACAACCCCGGTGAGCAAGCTTGGCGGACTATTTTCTCGTCATCGGTCCACCGCAGCCGCGCCCGCGCCCGCGCCGCTTCCTGCACCGCTTCCAGCACCTGCACCAGCACCAGCGCCTTCTCACAGGGGTTTCCACATTTGATCACACACACTGTGTCTCATTTACATCACCGTGTTACGTACACCTCGAAACTCTTGTCTGTCGTGCTCGCGCGGAAAGCCAACATGAGGAAGGCAAAAACGTGCAGTGCCATGACATACAACGCGAAGCTTGTACGCAGCCCTGGGCTAGCTCGCAGCCGCGCCGCTAATGCCGCCAGTGCGGAGTCAACATCCGACAGCGCAGATGGCAAGCCCCGAGGTCTGCGACCGCCACCACCTTCGCCCCCCTTGTCCTTGATTCCGCCATCACCTTGCCTCCGTCGCCGAGTCGCATGCACGTGCGCGTGCATGTCAGCTGATTCAGCGTGCACAGCGCGCAGGCGCTGACTCAACCGCTGGACTTCACTCTCTGCAGTTGCACACGCCGCCTGCCTTGCCACCAGCTGCTCCGCGAGTGACGCCAATCGACGCTGTAGCTCCTCCTGTCTCGCTCCGGGAGTGGGCCACCTCGCAGCTGCAGCCACAGCAGCTTGTGCTTGTCTTTCCGCGTCGTCTGCGGCCCGCTCTGATGCCTCAGCTGATCGCTGCAGTGATTCCAGCGCTTCTCTTTGATCACGACTCCACAACACGTGTTGCTGCTGCTCTTGCGGCTGTGCTGGGGGTTGCCGCTCTGCAGCCTCACGCGCAGCGGCGGCCTGTGCCGCTGCTTCAGCCTCAGCAAAGGCAAGCTCGCGCCGTGCAGACTCGACATCGGCTTCTGCTGTGGCGGCAGCTGTGACGACATCAGGCACTGATCTTGCTGTGCTGTCTCGTGAGGCGAGTGTTGCAGCCAACTTTGCGTGTGGAAAGGAACGTCACAAGACAAGTCAGAACGAAGCGAGAGGTGTCAAGCACCACGTTTCAACGCGCGAACGCACCTGCTTCTGTGCCTCCATGTTGGCAGCTTCGCAGGCAGCAATGTCATCCTCAAGGGCAGCTGCTCGACTCGCGGCAGCCACAGCTCCAGCGGCCACTGCTACGCGCTCTCTCTCCAAGTCCCCCTCAGCCGCTCGCGCCTCGTCTGTCGCCGCACGCAACTCGCCGTCCGCGTCCAGAGAGGCGACACGAGCTGCTTCTCGAGCGGCAGCTGCTCGGCCCCGCACGAGGGTGAGTGCTAGCTCGGCAGCGGCGAGCTGGTCTAAAACAGCCTCCGCTTCGGGCGTCAACGCACTGCCTGCGGCGGCTCGTAGTTGAGCCGCAGTCCGACGCTGTCGTGGCGGGCTATTGGGGCCAGGAGGTCGGCGACGCCGACTGCCTTGTCTGCGGCGGGTGCCGTCCTGCTGTGGCGGCACCTGAGGCTGTCCCTCCAACGCGTCATCATCCTCATCGCTCTCGGAACCCTGTGGCGAGGCAACAGCCGCCATGACAGCCACCGGCATGTCCATGGTGGGCGAATGGGCCTTTGCCAAAGGGCCGGCGAAGAATGTCTCACTGCCATGCAGTCCACATACTAGTACCGCTGTGTGCATCCCGGCCATCAATATCCCGATCGGAGGGCTTTGGCATATTGATTGAAGCTTGCTCAAGTTCCAAAAGCAGAGGCATTGGCATTTTCAATGTGTGCTGCTCATGGACTTGCGCACAATGCACTTGTTCACTGCCTCCAGCACAGCAGCATGGTGCTGCGCTGGCGCCGCGACGATGCCGCCGGCCATGTCAAGGTACCTGCCCTGGCCGAAGTCGAGGGGGCGGCCCGCGCAATCCGTCACCTTGCCTCCCGATTCCTCCACCAAGATGGTCCCCGCCGCATGGTCCCACACTTTCTCGCGGTACGTGTCGGGCGGAAAACGCAAGTAGAGCTCCGCCTCGCCGCGAGCGCAGACTCCGTATTTAGCACAGGAATCCATCTGAACGGGTTTGCATGCCGAGCGATCAACTCCCAATGCCGCAGACACTCTCGCCGTGTCCCCATGCGCTGCGCATGCGCTGTCTGATGACGACTCCGCAACACGCAACGCATTCAATGGCCGTGATGCACTCACCGCCAATTGTGACGCCCCAGGAAGGGTCTCAAGAGCAGACAGCAGCTGCTTCGGTGATGCGTGCACATCCGCCGCTGCTGCGCTGTCCAGCGCTGCCATCGGCACGGAGAATGCGCCACGACCAGCGACTGCGAAGAACACGACGCCGGTGCCGGGCGGGCAAACGTCTGTGCCCACAGGACCCAGGTTCGGGGAGCCGCAGACACCCAACACCGGTTTGCCGTCACGCACGAGAGCCAGCGCGATGCAGTACTGCCGTCCAGCGACGAAGCCTTTGGTGCCGTCAATAGGATCCAGCACCCAGAAGCTGCCTTGTCGCCCACCGGGACAAGCGCCCCTGTCAATTGCGTCCAACACTTGCGCCTCGCTCAGTGCGCTGCGTCCATATTTACCCGTCCATGTTGCGTTCACGAGTGCTGTGACTCGAGCAACTTGGGGCGCAGCGCTAGGGAGTCTCAACTCAGTTGCATCTTCTTCTGCCAACAGCGGAATCTCTGGATGCCAAGACGCTAAGCTGGTGGCCACCAGCGCTTGAGTCGCATAGTCTGCGACGGTGACTGGTGACGCATCTGCTTTGGACGCGGTGTCGGTGCCGGTGATGAGGGCGCCTTGTGCACCTGTGGTGAGGTGAGCAGCTCTGCGAACAGCTAGGAGTGCCGCCACCAGGTGGCCTGCTACATCTACGTCTGCAAGTGCAGACAAGCCAGTAGCGGTGGCGGCGGAAGTGGAAGAGGGCCTGGTGGAAGCAAAGCCTTCAGCTGGGCCTCTCATGATGCGACGAGGGATGCAGCCAATGTGGCGCACGGGTGGTGACGCGCGGAGAAGCATGCTGGTGGCGAAGAGCGCCGATGTCTCTTCACTCTGCCAGCGTGGCAGAACTCTGCTTTGCTTTGCCTTCGCAGTAGAAGCGCGGCCATGGAAACCGCGTGTATTCGTGGCGCGCGTGTGATGCATCTCGTCGCGCGAGGCGGGGCACTCCGCGCCCGCGGCGTGTCTAGCAGCAGCACGGTATCGTGCCGCCGTAGGGGAGCTGCGACGCAGCCAGCGGCGCTATCACAGCGCCAGGCAACTGCATTCACTGGCAGCTCGCGGCTTGGACTGTTGCTGCGTCGGCCTGGGAGCCCTGCTCAGCAGCAGTCTGCCACCAGAGGCTTCGGGTGTGGTCTCTGCTTGCCACTGTTGACACACGTGAACTGGACGCCGTGGACTCACGCACTGCGTGTGCGGTGTGAGTCACAGGACCAGCACGGTGTGCATGTCGTTGAAAACAGGCATCGTGGGCTTGCCGAACGTGGGCAAGGTGCGTGCGTCAGCCTGCCACACAGTGCAGCTTTTTGCCCTCACGTTCCTCCCTCGTGTTCCTATATCCGCGCAGTCGACGCTGTTCAACGCGCTGGTCGAGAACGGAAAAGCAGAGGCCGCGAACTTCCCGTTCTGCACTATAGAGCCCAACGTCGGCATCGTGGCCGTGCCAGACCCCCGCCTGACTGTTCTAGCCACGTCCGCGTCCAGCGCAAAGACAGTGCCCGCAAGTGTCGAGTTCGTGGACATCGCAGGCCTGGTAAAGGGCGCGTCTGCAGGTGAAGGCCTCGGCAATAAGTTCCTGACCCACATCCGGGAGTGCGACGCACTCGTCCAAGTCTGCCGCTGCTTTGAAGATGACAATGTCGTACACGTCGACGGCAAGGTGGACCCGGTGTCAGACATGCAGACCATTAATCTGGAGCTTGCGCTGGCAGACGCCGCTCAGATCGAGAAGCGGATGGAGCGGTTGCAGAAGGGGCGGTCAAAGTCGAAGGAGGAGCAAGCAGCTGGCGAGGTGGAAGCAGCTGCATTGAAACGAATTGCAGAGGCGCTGGATGCGGGCCGTGGAGCGCGGAGCGTGGCGTTGAATGACGATGAGAAAGTGCTGCTTGCGCCCCTGTGCTTGCTCACCGCAAAGCCCATCATCTACGCCGCCAACGTGTGTGAGGGTGACCTCCGTGACGCTGGCGCGACGAACAAGCACGTCAAGGCGCTGAGAGAAGCGGCCAAGGCTGAGGGTGCTGCTGTGGTTGTGGTCTCCGCTCAGGTGGAGGCGGAGTTGAATGAGTTGGAGCCCTCTGAGCGGGGTGAATTCCTCGCATCTCTCGGCGTGCCGGCTGATGGCGGCGGCCTCGCGAGCCTCATTCGGGCGGCGTACACGCAGCTGGGTCTGCGCACCTACTTCACGTGCGGCCCTCAGGAGACGCGCGCGTGGACCATCAAGGCTGGCATGACTGCTCCCCAGGCGGCTGGAGTCATCCACTCCGATTTCGAGAAAGGATTCATCCGCGCGGAGACGGTGGGTTACGAAGACATGGTCAAGGCTGGCAGTCTGGGCGGTGCACGCGATATGGGCGTCCTCCGAAGCGAGGGCAAGGAGTATGTCGTCGCTGAGGGAGATGTCATGCTCTTCCGATTCAACGTGTAAGGCGAGCGCTAGGCAAACACAGACCATACGCTCCATCCCAGCGCTGCCATGTCACTGCTGTCGTCCTCTTAGCAAGCCCTCGCAGGGCATAGGTGCGCATACTCGCAGCACGTGGGTCTCTTCCTGTCCTGTGTCGCGCTGCTGCTGTTTGTTGCGGGAGCAGGCCACTGACGCACAGACTCTCCTCGTCTTTTTCTGAAGGCGGTGTTGAGCGCACTGCCATGTCGGCCCTCATCAAGAAGGCCGCACCAAAGGTGCGCACTGTGCAGCAATCTGGGTCTTGTGTGTTGACAGGAAGACAACAGCGCGTCATAGAGCAGTGTGAACTGACACCGCCGCGACGTACTTGTCTGACACAGGCCAAGAGCGCCAAGAAGGCGTTCGTCATCGACTGCAGCAGACCGGTGCGTTGCGAGACGGCACTGTCTGCGGCTGGTGTATGCCCCGCAGAGGCGTGGCTGGCGGGGGCAGCGGGCGGAAACAAGTCGGCTGGAGACAGTGGATCACCGTGTGTGTGTCGCCGTTGTAGCCTCCTGGCTTTCACGAGACGGCGCCTTCGATGCGGCCTATTTTCTACTGGCAGCTGTCTTCCGCAGCTTGCTTGTGGGCGCTCCGTCGCGGCGAGCCGGCGTTTTCAGTGCCAAACCCTATGCCCTGGCTCGCTTCCTTCCCTTCCTCACGCACGCTGCTTCACGCCCACGCAGGTGGAGGACCAAATCATGGACATCTCCGTGTTCGAGAAGTTCCTGAAGGAGCACATCAAGGTTGACGACAAGACCAACAACCTGGGCTCCACCGTCACCGTCTCCCGCGAGGGCAAGGCCAAGCTTAGCGTGCACAGCGACGTCGCCATGTCCAAGCGCTACATGAAGTACTTGACAAAGAAGTGCGTCGACGCACCCGGGCCTGTGGCAAGGCTTGCCGGTTGAATACTGCCCCCAGCTGCACTCACTCTCGTGAACACCCCGGGCGCGCGCGTGACTCACTCCCCTTCGCTCACACAGGTTCCTGAAGAAGCACAACGTCCGTGACTGGCTGCGCGTGGTTGCGTCCAACAAGGATCGCAACGCGTACGAGCTGCGCTACTTCAAGATTGCGCAGAACGATGAGGAGGACGATGAATGAGAAGCCATGCAGCAGGACTTGGTCCTGTACTTGGCGCAGCCTGCTGCGTATACGCGCGCTGCGCTCAAGCAGTGACTACCCACGCCGCTGTGTGTGTTATGACAACACACTCCCATTGTGTCAACAGCAGGCCGATTTGCGCTTCGTCCGCTTCGCACGCAGAGGCAGTCCGCCTGATGTGTGCACCCGCCCAGATGATGTAGGTCCCCGGGCACGCAATGCCTCTACTGCATCAGATGCTATCTCCTCGAACGCTGCTTCAACGCCCCATCCCGTCTTGGCTGACGTTTCATAGTGACGCATGCCATGCTTCGCGGCTAATGCCTCGCCCTGCTGTGTGGTTATGATGCGCCGTCCGGATGGAACGTCGCACTTGGTTGCCACGAGCCCCTTCGTCACTGACCCATGACCATCGCCCAGAGCTGAGCTGAGGCCACCAATCCAGGCGACGACGTTGTCGAATGATGCGGCGCTCGTGCAGTCGTAGGTGAGGACCACGGCACTTGCATTGCGGTAATACGCTGCGGAATACGTGCGGGGATGCATCAGTTCCCAAGAAGGTACGATTCATCATATCGAAGCAGAATGCATCACCTGCGGTGATAGTGCGGAAGCGCTCTTGGCCTGCAGTGTCCCAGATTTGGAGCTTCACGGGCTCTCCTTTTCGCGTCTGCACAACTCTTGTCCGGAAATCGACTCCAATGGTGGACACGAATGCCTCGGTGAAGGAGTCATCAGCGAAGCGCATCAGCAAGCAGCTCTTGCCAACGCCTAGAGAAATTTCCGTCAGTCCAAGGAGCGGAACAGGCGACAGGTGAAGAACAAGGCTTGCGGGTTGCAGCAGGCTCATGCGCTCTATAGACGCGCCTGAGTCGCCGATGACAAGCATCTTGATCACCAGCTCCACATCCTGCGCATCCTGAGTGCTCGCCACAGCGGCAGACATCGCTATGGCGAAGGGCGATCCAATAATTTCTCGGGAGGTCACACCGCCATCGTGTGCTACATAGTTCATCGTATTCAAACATGTGCACTTCTAGAAAGAATGTCTCTGTATCAGAAAGAATGGATAGGGGCTACAGCAAGAGTGATGGCGTTCATGTGCAACGCAGGTTGTCAATCAACGCGCAGGATCGCCTAAGCGAATACCTTGCTGTCGTCGTCAGCCACAGGCGAGGTGGCGCCGTTGCTGCTCGTGTCGTGGCTCTCTGTCTGCGCCGTCATGGGCTTCTGGAACGCCCAACACTTGGACACGTGCGCCAACTTGATGGACACCATCTGCAGGCCAGCCTCCGCAAACAGGGCTGGGATGTCAGCCTCGGTGTACTCCATGTAGTACGGCTCGTGGTATGTCGCCGGGAAGAAAGGCAGAACCGCGTCCATCTCAGCCCGGTCGCCGCGTTGCAGGCTGTCGTTGACGATGACCATGCCTCCGGGCTTGATGACACGCGCGAACTCACGGATGGAGGCGGCGCGAGCGTCACCCGGCATTTCATGGAACATGTAGACGTTGAGCAGCACATCGAAGCTTGCATCCGCGAAGGGAAGCTTCTCGGCCGCGCACTGCACGAAGCTGGTGGGCGACAAGCTGCGTCCCGGGTTCACCAGTGCATTGAACTCGGAGAAATACTCCAAATTCTCGCGCGCCTCAGCCAGGTAGTAGGGACTCAGGTCACTGCATGTGGTTGCCATGTCCGGGTAGTTGTCCTTCACGAAGGTGTGGAAGCGCCCTGTGCCGGCAGCAACTTCCAATAGGCTCATGCCGGCGCCTGTGGGGCAGCCGCGGGCGCGCATGTAGCGGCCCAGAGGTGCCAGGCTTGCGCGCTGCATGGCATCCTGTGAGCCTGTGAACAGCGTCTCTGTCTGGAACTCGTAGCTCTTGCTGCTGGCCACAGAGAACCAGCCGCCTGGCTGGAAGTGGAAATTGCGGACGTAATACTCCGGGTACTCCACTCCATCGGCGCCGGGAGGCATCTGGCCGTACACAGCTGCATCAGTGGCCGTCCGCCGGATGGCGGTGCCACCCTCCGGCTCATTACGCAGCGCAGACAGCTCGCGAGATGTGCGCAACAGGCGAGCCGTCTTGTCCGCGATGTACGTCGGACTGAACTGCCTGTGCTGTGGGTTCATGTCATACGGCGCCTTATACAACCCGTCCCGGATGTTGGCCAAGTCACGGCGGTACAGCTCCGCCTGGCTCTCCAACACACGGACGAGGCCCTCCGCGGAGACGCTGCCACTCGTGCTGTCTGCAGCGCCCTGACGCTCAAAGCGCCTGAATGCGCTATCAATGCGGTCCGTGGTCAGCAGCGCCGCGGTCACCGCGTTGGCAGTGAAGAAGGCGCTACGCAGCGCAGTGTAGCCGGCGTACCGCAGCGCCTGCGGGTCTGACACGAGAGACGACACTCCTGGTGAAGCTAGAGCCTCGCGCAGTTCAGTCAAGCTCCGCGGGAAGCGCAGCGGCGTCCACGACTCCGGCTGCGCTGGAGCAGCAGGCGGAGCTGCGACCGCTGTTGTGGCTGCCCCTGGTTTCGCGTGGCTCGTGCGCGGACGGCGGACGCAGTGACGGAAGGCAGGTGTGCCCAAAGAAAAGCGGCTTCCAGCGGAGAAGCTGCGCGCCACGGGGCGCAGCGACACGCACTGCGTCGTTGCCATGCGTGTCAGGTGTGCGAGCAGCGTGAATGGAGGCTGCGTTTGTGGCAGTGCGAGGCGGTGGCGGAACAACTAGAGATGTGGTTGGCGAGGTGCCTTTGGCTGAGGGCCGGGCCGTAACTTACCCTGGTGCGCTCAGCGTGCACTAAAGTTCGGCCCTCGCGTGGGCAGTGCTGGCGACGACAGCACCCGGGGTTGTGTGTGTGGATAGACACGTTTATCGCGCTGTGAGAGAATGAAGCGCACTTCGATCTGCGTCCTGCTGCTCGCCCTCGTGGGAGCAGCCTCCGCCGCCGTGTTCTTCGAGGAGAAGTTCGACGACGGTGCGTGACAGCAGCGCCCCTGGGCTGGTGTACACACGGGGAGTGTGAGGGCGCGGCGTCGCAGAGGCGAGACGAGACGGTGGTGGACAACATGTCCTGTCTCCTTTGCCTGTCGTCTGCCGGCGCGCCGGTATCGTCACCCGCGCGGAGGCGTCGCGTGTGCCTGGGCGTGTGCCGCGGCGCGTGGGCCAGCAGCTGCGCGTGCCGCGTGTGCGGGGATCGGTCTGTCGGAACAAACAGAAGAACGTCCTTCGATGGATCACCTGACATCTCCCCCGGAATCTCCGCGCAGGTGCCGCGTGGGAGAAGCGGTGGGTGAAGAGCAGCTGGAAGGTGAAGGACGGAACTGCCGGCGACTGGACGCTGACGCCCGGCAAGTGGTTCGGAGACGCAAAGGCGGATGCTGGCATCCAGACCGGCCCGGACGCCCGCTTCTTCGCCATCGGCGCGCCCTTCAAGAAGCCTGTCGACACGGACGGCAAGACCCTGGTCTTGCAGGTGCGCACGCGCAAGCCCCGCGCTCGGTGGACAGAACCGCTGGCAGATCAGCCTCTGGTAGTTGCCACAGACAGGGAACAATCGCCCCCTCGTCGCCTGCGCTGTGTCGCCCGCGCCCCTGGCACTGACGCGCAGCACGCACACGCAGTTCTCCGTCAAGCACGAGCAGAAGCTGGACTGCGGCGGTGGCTACATCAAGCTGCTGCCCAAGAGCTCGTGCGTGCCCGCACTCAAAGGCCCCCCGTGCGTGACGCTTGCGGCTGTTTGACCTCTCTTACACGCGTCTGCCCCACCCTCGTCTTCGTGCAGCAAGCTGGAGGACTTTGGCGGTGACACGCCGTACAGCATCATGTTCGGTCCCGACATCTGCGGTTTCTCCACCAAGAAGGTGCACGTCATCCTGACCAAGGGCGACAAGAACCACCTGACGAAGAAGGACATCCCGTGCGAGACGGATGAGCTGACGCACGTGTACACGCTGGTGCTCAAGCCGGACAACAGCTACGAGGTGCTGGTTGATCTTGCGTCCAAGCACAACGGCACCCTGTACGAGGACTTCGACATCCTGCCCGCCAAGACGATCAAGGACCCGAAGGCTGTGAAGCCGGAGGACTGGGACGAGCGCGCCACCATCCCGGACGAGACTGACGTCAAGCCGGAGGGCTACGACGACATCCCGGCCAAGATTGTGGACGCCGACGCCAAGAAGCCAGAGGACTGGGACGATGAGGAGGATGGCACCTGGGAGGCGCCCATGATCAGCAACCCGGAGTACAAGGGCCCCTGGAAGCAGAAGACCATCCCCAACCCGGCGTACAAGGGCATCTGGGTTGCGCCTGACATCCCCAACCCGGAGTTCAAGGACGATCCCAAGATGTACGCGTTCAAGGACCTCGGCGCTGTAGGCATCGAGCTGTGGCAGGTCAAGGCTGGCAGCCTGTTCGACAACGTCCTGGTCACCGACGACCTGGCCTACGCCAAGAAGTTGGCCACCGACACCTGGGGCAAGAGCAAGGACGCCGAGAAGGCTGCCCACGACGCGGTCGTGGCCAAGGAGGCGGAGGAGGCTGCCGCAAAGGCCAAGGAGGCGGCCAAGGACGAGCCGGCTGAGGACGACGATGAGGACGATGAGGCTGCTCATGATGAGCTGTGAGCTGTTGAGCTGATTCAGGCCTGTTCTGCGGGGCACACGGGGCGGGGGAGATCTAAAAGACAAAAACTGAGGGGACAGACAGCGTTGAGAGTGAAGGTGAGGCACCTGGACAACGCGCACGCATACGCCTCTCTTCATGGGATGATTGGCAATCGCAATTCACTCAAATATGACCAAATTTGGCTTAAAACGTGCGTCACATCTGCGGCATCAGGCAGCAGACTGAGTGTACCAAGGTGTAACCACAGTGGCCATGTACCTGCCCCTCGCGTGAAGCAATGCCGTAGGCATGGCATCCCCATCGCCGGGCGTGCTCTGCTTGCCGGGCCCTGCGTTCAGCTTCGACTACTCCAAAGGAGAGCTCGCTGTTCACGGCTTGCCGTTATTCGTCCAGCAAGAGGGCGGACAGGTGCGACTCACCATTCACTCCTGCTGCTGCTTCTGCTGCTGTGGTGACGCCTGCAATGCCACAGGGACGGGGCACCGCTTGGGCGGTGTGGGATGCTGCGACAGTTCTGGCACTCTGGATTAGCACCCCGGCGTTCGAAGCACTGCTGAGTGAGTTACCACCGCATCCGCACGTGCTTGAACTAGGCGCTGGCACTGGACTTGCAGGGCTGGCAGTTGCTGCGCGGCTGCGTGAGTCACCTGGCCTCAGAGTCACTATCACTGACCTCCTCGAGGCGTTGCCTGCGCTGCAACGCAACGTGGACTTGAATCCAGCGTTGAAAGACCTAGTTTCAGTGGCAGCTTGTGACTGGTTTGATGGCCATTGCCGGGGAATGCAGGCCGACGTGGTGCTTTTGACCGACTGTGCGTGGCTTTTGCACCTCGTTGCACCTCTGGTAGCGACTCTCGACGCGGCGTGCAAGTGTGGAATCACCATTTTAGTGCACCAGACACGTAGCACGGCTGTTGACGACCTTTTATGGGCAGAGCTGTCAAGACATGGCTTTTCGTGGGTCGTTCAGGCGCAGCCGCCCGGCGCTGAGAGCTCGACAGCTCACGTATACATTCTGAGACGAGTGAGAGAACACAGAGACGTCGACCTCGCGATTCAGCCATGAAGGTTGAAAAGTACAGCAGTGAAACAACTCGTCAGTCCGTCTTCCCTGCTGCTTCGCGCGACCCTCTCCACCACCAGGTCTGCATGACTAAGAAGAGTCGCCAGAGGCGACGCGGGAGTATGAAGAGTGCAACGTACGCCAGAAGAACGCACAGAACTGCGTCCTGTTCAGTCCAAGAAGAGTAGGAAGTAAGTGAACGCCTCGCCCCGCGCAGAGACCAACGTGCGCACGCACCGAGGCGTGCAGCACAAGCACCGAGGCACCAAGGGCGCCCTCGTCCTCGACCTCAACAGCACGGCGTGTCACCGAAGCCAGGAGGCCATACAGGCGGGTGAATGCTATTGCCATGCTTACGCGCCGAAAGCTCCTGGAGTGACACTCACATCAGAGATGCAGACGCTACACTACAGGAAGAGACCTGGAATGGCTTTGGCGACGTGGTATGAAATGCCAGCGTCATCATCGCTTGCGCATCGTCCACGTGGCCGTGTTGTACACGGTGTGCATCATGCTGCGGTGGTTGTCAGCATAGCTGACGTCTACATGGCCCTCTTCAATGATGTCGAACCCCGCTGCAATGGCAGCGGCTTTAACATCTTCAAGGGGCAGCTCAATGCTCAACTCCGGTGTGTCCAGGTACGTGTGCGCATCCGCCCAGTGGTACAGCAACGGCCCGAGGTTTACCCACACGCCGCCAGGCTTGAGTGTGTGCGCAATCACGTCGATGGTGTGCAGCACGTTGTGGCAGACGTCCAGGAAGAAACAGGAGACGACCGCATCAAAGGCGCCTTTGTATTCCTCGCTCGCATACACCTCCCCGAAATCGCCAGCTGCCATGCCTAGGCCCTGAGGCGGTGCAGTAGCCACCATGCGACAAGCAGGCACATCTGGGATGTGCATGCCACGCAGAGGGTCATCTCCTTTCACATTGTTGCATGTGTGCAACACCCACGGATGAATGACATGTCTGCACTCCTCCTCGCCGTCGTCGTTGCCATCGTCGACACTGCCTAAGACGTTCATGAGGTAGGAGCTGGCCAGCAGCATGTAGTAGCTCACCTCGTTCCCCTCGACTGCAAACCCAGCCCCTGCGAGCTCGCAACACAGACGCCCCAGTCCCGCGCCAGGGACGAGCACTTGAGGCGGAGACGCCGGAGGGCCTGTATAAGGCGCTACATGGTGGCGGAGCTTGTCAATGAGAAGGCTGTAGCAGCCGGCCCGCTCTCCCGCGCCCTCAGCCGCCCAGTCACGACATAAGTTGCGCAGCACATAGCGAACTTTCTCCGCCTCTCCGGGTGTAGGTCGACCCAGTCGAACGCAGTCGCTGGCTGGCGGGACACGCAGGTGCTCTGGGACGTTGCCTCCCTCATAGGTAGACAGCATGGACGTCACAAACGCCGCATTCCGGGCAACTGCCTGTCTTGCTGCCGCACAACGAGCTGGCTGCTGACTCGCAAGAGCTCTGTGAAGGCACAACGTCAGGGCCGACTCTGTATGGGCAGGCGATGCGGTCGCACTCACTTGTGTCTCGGCGAAAGCAGCTCGTAGTTGCTCTCCCACCGGTGTATTTCAGCGAGTGCGTCCTGCTCATACCAACGGAACGCGTTGACAACCCTGCGGGTGTAGAGAGTGTGTGGACACATGTCTCAACGGCACAGGTGCTGTCTGTCTACGACACAGCCGGCGCACCGCAGAAACGCTTGTCGCTCCGCAACAGCCTCCTCTGAACTAAGCTCTGCGTCGCCGGACATAGAGAGCGTGAAAACTGTGCGTGCACTGGCGAGGGGGCCACGCTGCAGCTGGAGGCGGGCCCGCCGACGTTGGAAGCCTTCGCCAAGGGGGCTGAATCGCGGGGAAAGTGTCGTTGTGGTTCCATCCGCTTCTTGCACGCGAAAGGGTGCGAATCGCAGACCATGCTGCGTGCTGCGTCGCGTTGGGCACGGTGCACCTCGTACCAGCCTTCCTCACAGCACGCTGTGGTTCCACTTGTTTTGCGACGAGTCAATCCACATCGAGCTTTCCATGCGTGCCGTCCATGCACCGCAGCAGGCAGTCCGGAGGAAGTGTTTATATCCGAGGATAGAGGCAGCCCGCTGTTTTGCCACACGTTGCGCACGGGTCGCCACACTCTACGCGGTGACTTGATGCCGCAGGCAGGCGGCACGGACGTCGGGCCGTCACCAAAAGAGCTTGCTATGCTGAGTCTTGGGCTATGCACCAGCATGACCGTCCGCACCTACGCCAACAACAGTGGCTTCCCGCTGGAGCACGTCTCGTGTGTTGTCAAAGAAACAGTGCTTCCGGGCCAGCACTTGCCGGAGCAGCTGGAATTGACACTGACGCTGACTGGGGAGCGCCTGACAGAGCAGCAAAGGGAGAGACTCCTGCGGGCAGCGGCACGATGCCCAGTCAAGCGGATGCTGCATGGAGACATGCCTGGCGGCATTGTTTCTAGATTGTCATAGGAGAGTGGAATTCAGGGAGCATCATCACTGATTCCTGAACTCGGTAACGTCTGAATCACAGCCGGGCCGGCCTTCTTCGCAGCCTCTTCTTTCCGCGCTTTCGCAGCAGCTCGCTTTGCTTCAGCAGCTGCGGCGGCGCTGGGATATTTCCTCCCCGCGCCAATGACTCGTCGCCCGTCGCCTGCAGCCTTTGCGGTGTCGACGCTCTCTTGCACAGCGGCTAAGCACGCAGCTTTCAAGTTCGCTACAGCTGCATTCTTGGGCGGCATTTCCTGCACAAGCGAGTCAATCACGAGTCATGACATGACGCGTCGAGCACGCGAGTGCGTGGAGACGCTTTGCCTTTCCTGCGGCGCGTGTGTTTGCCCTCAGCACCGCCTTTATAGTCGTCACCGTCGGACGGGCATCAGGTTGGTGCGCCACTGGTGAGCGCGGCCGCAAC
>Ga0164297_10003216_pt1 | contig 15351 bp, 13 predicted proteins | sample GEODES058metaG_FD_113539 | JGI IMG/M metagenome (GOLD analysis project Ga0164297, IMG submission 113539) | Dystrophic lake water microbial communities from Trout Bog Lake, Wisconsin, USA - GEODES058 metaG | ecosystem: Environmental > Aquatic > Freshwater > Lake | place: USA: Trout Bog Lake...
ATCACAATGGCTCCAACGGATGCAATCCAAGGAAAAATATTTGAAGTATTAATCGTTAATCCCGCAATCATCAAATGTGCTTGAGAAACATTTGTGTCATTTCCCAAAAAGACATAAGCCATTTCAATGACGAGAATCACGCCAAGGGAAGCGCATATGATCGGGATACATGAAATCAGATATTTTGGTATGAGTTTTAGTGGCGAGACCTTGCTCCATAAGATGCTTTGACTCTTTAAGATACCGGCAATTCCGCCTGGGATAAATAAAACCATCGTAATAAATAAAATCCCTAAATACAATAACCATGCTTTTGATAAACCACCAACAAATATCTTCATCATCGTAATGACCACCGCACCAATAATCGGCCCGAAAAAGCTACCAATGCCACCGACAAAAGACATGAGCAATACGATCCCAGAAGTTCCAGCATTGAGGGTTTCAGCAGTGACAATTTCATAATTGAGGGCAGTGAGTCCGCCAGATATTCCGGCAAAAAAGCCGGATAAGACCGTCATATAAAACCTGACCTTTTGTGGGTTGTAGCCAATAAACTCTGCACGTTCATGGTTATCTCTGACGGCATTAGCCATTTTTCCAAGAGGCGTTTTTGTGATAAAAAACATAAAAAAGGCCGAGATGATGAGCCAAACCAAGACTAAAAAATAAAACTGGATTTGTGGTCCATAGGAAATTCCAAACACATCAGGTTTCATGATCATCCGATTCCCTGAAATACCACCTTCACCGCCAAAAAAATCAGGAATTAAAACAGAACAAGAATGCACCATTTCCCCAAGGCCTAAAGTAATCATGGAAAATGTGGTACCTGATTTTTTGGTTGATACGAATCCAAAAATAATTGCCAAAAGTAGGGCAGTCAATCCACCGATGAGTGGCAACATACTGACCGAAATGAAGGAGTGATGTTTTAGTATATTGAGCGTATGGATCGTCCCAAATGCACCAATTCCATAGTAGACCGCGTGGCCAAACGACAATAAGCCCGTTTGACCCAGAAGCATGTTGTACGAAAGAGCAAAAATCGCCATGATTCCAATTTCACACAAAATGGATAAAAGGAGATCCGATTTAAAAATCAGTGGCAGGATAATGGCAATGATTAAACACAAGAAGATTGGTATAACTGGAGACATTCCAACGAGTTTGCTTGATTTCATGTGACTAAGATTCTCGCGTTCCCATAATGCCTTTGGGTCTAAACACTAATATACCGACCATCAGCAAATAGGGAAGTAGTGGAACTAACTCTGTCAGGGTCAATTTTCCTAATCCGGAACTTTGGATAATTGGAAGCCCCAAGAAATGACCGAGATCGAAAAAAGTGGTTGGTAAAGACACAAAAACAGTTTGTAAAAAGCCAATCAGTAAAGAGGCAATGAAGGCCCCAATCAAAGACCCCAAGCCACCAACCACGACGACAACGAAAACAATACTGCCTACAGCAGCAGCCATTCCTGGTTCAGTAATAAAGGCATTACCGCCAATCACACCAGCTAAAGCAGCTAGTGCCACTCCGCCCCCGAATACCAATGAGAATGTCATGGGGACATTATGTCCAAGGGCTTCAACCATTTCAGGTTTAGATAAAGCGGCTTGAATAATAAGACCGATGCGGGTTTTGGTGATGAACAAGTACAGCGCCAACAACATCCCTATCGAGACCAACATCATGAAGCCTTTGTAAGCTGGATAAGACGTGTCAAATACGTTGAACAAAGAAAAATCAAGAAGGGCTGGGATGCGGTAATCTACTGCGGATCGACCCCAAATCAAGTGCACAGACTCTTCAATCAAAAAAGTCAAGCCAAAGGTAAACAGCAGTTCAGCCACATGTCCGTATTTATGGGCTCTTCTTAAGGCATATTTTTCAATCAAAGATCCGAGGATACCAACGCAAATCGGCGCGATGATCAATGCTGGCCAAAAGCCAATCCAATTGCTAATTTGGTAAGCAAAGTACGCGCCCAACATATAAAAGCTAGCATGCGCAAAATTGAGGACCCCCATCATACTAAAGATCAGGGTGAGGCCGCTCGATAGCATAAACAACAGCAAGCCATACGAGAGGCCATTCCAAATTGTTGTAAGTAAAAATTCCAAAACGAAATCTCAGATGACGTTTATGGTCGTTCCATCACACAGGTATTGGGTTGATCTGAATCTTTCATGCTCATATCCGCAATATTCTTAAAGCCATAACCCGTTTTTTCAACATCGTATTTGACGCCGGGTTGTCCCGCTTTCGAAAACACGGATAAGTGGAGCGGTTGCACCAACTGGTGATCACTCTTTCTCATGAATACATCACCATAGCCTGACTTAAAACTCATATTCTCAAGGGCTAAAGCAACATCTTTCGGGTCATTGGATTTGGCGTTTTTCATTGCTAATGCCAACATATCAATTGTTGTGTTGATCCGAGCGTAATAGAAATCAATCGTCGGGTATTTTTTACCAAAATCTTCGGCGTATTTTTCTAAAGTACTACCGGTTTGATTACGCTGCCATTCAATGACTTGGATGACTTTTCCTTCACCAGCCGCCCCCATTGCTGTAGGAGCGTCTAAACCACCGGCGTAAAATGTGAAAAATTTGGCCTTTAACCCAGCATCTTTTGCAGCTTTAATCAAAAGCGCCATATCATTGCCCCAGTTACCGGTAATCACCGTATCTGCTCCCGAAGCTTTGATTTTAGAAATATAAGGAGAAAAATCTTTTACTGAACCTAGTGGATGAAGATCGTCACCGACGATTTCGATGTCAGGTCTTTTTGCTTTGAGCATGTTTTTTGAATACTCAGAAACCTGTCTTCCATGCGCATAGTTTTGACCAAGGATAAATACTTTCTTAATACTTGCCTGAGTTTTAATGTAATTTGTAATGGCTTCGATTTTCATGCCGACATGCGAGTCAAATCGAAAATGCCAGAAACTGCATTTCTCATTTGTCAGTGTGGGATCAACTGCAGCGTAATTCAAATACAAAACTGTTTTATCAGGATTGCGGGCATTCCATTTATTGACACCATCAATTAATGCCGCTGCAGCACCAGAACCGTTGCCTTGGGTGACATAGCGAATGCCTTGATCGGTGGCATTTTTTAAGGCGACTAAAGTTTCTTGAGGGCTCGCCTTATTGTCAATACCAATGACTTCCATCATTTGACCGTTCACGCCACCTTTTTGGTTGACGTTAACCTCGACAGCTTCTTTGAAATGTTTAAGTCCAGCGTCACCCACATTTGCAAAGGAACCAGATAGAGGATCAATATAGGCTATCTTGACTTGGGCTTGAGCGAAGTTGAGGCTACACGAGGTGAATAAAACCCCAAGAAAAATAGACTTCATAAAAGATTGTTTTTTTACATGTTGCATTTTGTCTCCTCCACCCTTAAAGGGAATAATATATTTGTTACAGAACGATTCTCTTCAGGTTCCACACTCATCCTTGATATTTCAACTGAGGATGTAAAACATGTAATACCATAACAAACACTCATCAACTTAGTAAAAACCCCTATAAACAACATCCATTGAAAAAGGACATTCGCTCCTATCCTCAAAACAGAACTTAAGGATGATTTTTCTAAGCAACCAGCAAGGCATCACTGACTTTACTAAAGTGGTAATCATAGTCCCCAAAGGTCAATCCAATCATCGTTAAACGCTTAAAGTAATGACTGGTACTGAGTTCATCAGTTACCCCCATACCGCCGTGCAGCTGAATAGCCTCTTGACCAACATGCCTCGCTGCTTTGCAAATGTAAGCTTTTGCTGCTGAAGTGTCACGTGAACGCTTCTGTGCATCCTGTTGATCTTGTGCGAGAGCTGCCAAAATCGCCATCGAACGAGATTGCTCAACTGACATCATCATATCTGCCAAACGATGTTGTAAGGCTTGAAATTTGCCAATCGGTACACCAAATTGTTTACGGGTTTTAACGTATTCGAGGGTAAGATCAAATAGGGCAGACATAACGCCTACCGCTTCAGAACAGAGGGCCGCATTTGCTGCATCCAAGGCTATTTCAATGAATTGATGGCCTTGATCCAATTGACCTAAGAGATGATCTGATGAGACCTCAAGATCATGAAAAGTAATTTCTGATGCTCTCGAGCCATCTTGGGTCGTGTAATTCCTCATGGTAATACCTGGCGCATGAGCATCGACAATAAATAAGGAAATACCGGCAGCATCATCCGTATTGCCAGAGGTTCGTGCGCTCAAAATGATCTGATGGGCATTTTGGGCATGAAGCACAACGGACTTGTGACCATTAATTTTCCAAATATCACCCACTTTTTTGGCCGTGGTGGAAGTGATATGGTTCTCGTAACGATTGTGGGGTTCAAAATGGGCAAAAGCGATCTTTAATTCTCCAGCGCCAATCGATGGAATCAAATGCCCTTTTTGTGAGGGGCTACCCGCTTGGGTAATGATTGATCCACTCAAAATCACCGTCGACAAATAAGGCTCTAGGGAAAGTCCTTTTCCCAAGGCATTCATTACCAACATGGTTTCAATGGCTGTGCCACCAAGGCCATCATTGTCGGTAGGAAAGGGCAAGGCAAGCAAACCGATCTCAGCAAACGTATGCCAAGCTTCCTCACTATAGCCAAGTTCACTTTTTGAATACCCAACGCGTTTGTCAAAGGTGTAATCTTTAGCTAAAAATCGGTTAATAGAATCTTGTAATGCAATTTGGTCTTCGTTATAGTCAAAGTTCATAGTTTTGTCTCGATCGATTAAAGGCTCAACATCATTTGTGTAATGATGTTTCTTTGGATTTCATTGGACCCACCGTAAATGGAAGTTTTTCGAAAATTGAAATAAAAACCGCTTAAAGAGGGTGCGTATTCAGGATAGGTATCGGCATCAAAATCAGATTGCCATTCCAAATCCAAGGCTTGTGGCACATGGGGTAAGGCATAGTGACCTAAGGTTTGCATCTGTAATTCGGTAAGTAACTGTTGAATTTCAGATCCTTTAATTTTAAGTAGAGAGGCTTCTGGACCTGGCTTACTGTTTGAAGATATGACTCTTAAATTGGTTATTTCTAGGGCATTTAATTCCATTTCGAGAGAGGCAATCCGATCCCGAAACCGACTATCATCGATCAGTCTTTTGCCATTTTGTGGTTGTGCACTTGCCAGACGAATAAGGCGTTTTAATTCTCTTTTCGATCGACCAACTTGTGCAATGTTAGTTCTTTCATGACCTAGTAAATATTTGGCATAGGTCCAACCTTTATTTTCCTCTCCAACGAGATTTTCCACAGGAACTTTCACGTTATCGAACCAGACCTCATTGACTTCATGTTCTTCGTCAATCATGATAATTGGACGAACTGTAATTCCTGGAGTTTTCATATCGATTAACAAAAAGGAAATCCCTTCTTGTTGACGGCCTTCTGCGCTCGTGCGTACGAGGCAAAAAATCCAATCTGCGTGCTGGGCAAGGGTGGTCCATGTTTTTTGACCATTGACTACATAATGATCGCCTTGCCGCTCAGCTTTGGTTTTTAGTGATGCAAGGTCTGAACCAGATCCTGGCTCTGAGTAGCCCTGACACCACCAATCATCACCTTGAAGAATTCTTGGTAAGAACTTTGCTTGCTGGGCTGCATTACCATAGGCCATGAGAACCGGGGCGACCATTTTTAAACCAAACGGCAGTTGAATCGGTGCATTTGCCTCAGCGCACTCTTCCTCAAAAATATACTGTTGAGTCGGAGTCCATTCACAACCACCAAATGCTTTTGGCCAACTTACCGAGCCCCAACCTTTTTCAAACAAGATTTTTTGCCAATTGACAATATCAGCCTTCTTCATCCGTAACCCATGACTGACTCTATGAGCGGTTTCTTTAGGAACGTGCGTTTGGACGAACTCTCTAACCGTTGCCCTAAATTGCTTTTCTTCTTCACTGTAGGAAAAATCCATTTTGTCTCCGTATCATCTTTAGAAAATAAATCTCACTTTCCTACATCATAATGACATTTTGTTGATGGTGCAAAATTTCAATACACTACTGTCTTGTGGTGATATTTTGTGGCATATTTTATTCGAAGGGGGTTAATCAAATGTCAATGATTTCAAAAAAATTTGTCATTGCTTTAGCCAATTACAATATTCGGCAAAATCAAGCTGTATATGGCGCAGCTGACAATTTAAATGATGCTGAACGCAAAAGGAATCTTGGTGTGTTTTTTCAATCGATCCATCAAACCTTGAGTCATTTGTTCTGGGGAGATTCCACTTGGTTATGCCGATTCACTCAACAACCTTATAACAATATTGGGATTGAATCATCCGTTCATCTTTTTGACAATTGGGAAAAGCTGAAAGAAGCCCGTTATTTACTGGATCAAGAAATCATGGATTGGGCGAATCACCTCAAAGAAGACTGGCTTTCAGAAGTGGTTTTTTATCACAACTCCAAGAACTTACCAAGGCGAAAAAAAGCAGATATGTTGGTGACCCATTTTTTTAATCACCAAACCCACCACCGTGGACAAGTTCATGCCATGTTGACGCACTATCAGATCCCAACTCAAGATACGGATCTGATTCTTTTACCTGTTGTATAGATCTAGTATTCTCTATGCTACAGACAATTCCTTTGGAGATTTTATGAATAAAGTCACACTCGGTCGATCAGATCTAAAAGTCACCCCAATTTGCTTGGGGACAATGACTTTCGGCGAGCAAGTTAATGAAGAACTCGCTCACCAAATCATGGACCTATCATTTGAAAAAGGCATCAATTTTATGGATACCGCAGAAATGTATGCGGTACCGGTGAGTCCATCAACCTATAATTTAACCGAAAAAATCATTGGCAATTGGTTAGAAAAGCGTCCAGAAGTGCGCAAGCAGATGATTCTGGCTACCAAAGTTGCCGGACCAGCACGCGGGATGCCTTGGGTGCGGGAAGGTAAGTTACGCATTACCCCTGAGGACATCGAACACGCGTGTAACGATAGCTTAAAACGTCTCAAAACTGACTATATCGATCTGTACCAAATTCATTGGCCGTTTCGCCATGTCCCAGCATTTGGTGGCATGTATTTTGACCCGGCCAAGTATGATCAAGAAGTCACCTCCATCTTGGAACAACTGCATGCTTTGGATCGTTTGGTTCGGGCTGGGAAAGTGCGACATATTGGTCTGTCGAATGAAACACCCTATGGTTTACACGAATTCATTCGCTTAAGTGAACAATATTCTCTACCAAGGGTTGCGAGTGTACAAAATGTCTATTGTTTAATCAATCGAACGGTTGAGAATGCCCTTGATGAGACGATGTATCACTTGGATGTGGGTTTATTAGCCTATTCGCCACTTGGTGCGGGCTTACTGACAGGGAAGTATGATCAGAGTGGCATTACTGGTCCAAATGCTCCCATTGGCACACGAATTTCTGGTTATGAAAGTGTGCGTAAGCAACGCTGGGGAAAACCCGAGGCTCTGATTGGAGCGCGTCGCTACAATGCCTTAGCCCTAGACAATGGGATGACTCCAACACAAATGGCGCTGGCGTTTTGTTACAGTAAATGGCAAGTCAGCAGCACGATCATTGGTGTGACCTCGATCGCCCATTTGGAAGATAATTTAGCGGCTTATCAAACGAAACTGAGTCCAGAGATTCTTGCTCAAATTGATCAAATTCGTTTAGAAATTCGTGATCCAGCTTATTAATCCATTTTATTAAATTGCTTCTTATGAGTCTGCGTCAAGCGGCATTCTTATGCCTGAGCATCACCGATCCCGTTGCCAAATATCAAAGACTTCAAGACGTATATGCGTCTTGGAAAAACGATCAGTTATTAATTGACCCATTCGAATTGCTATCTCCTGACGAAGCATTGATTCCGGGTCGACCGGCTAAACCCCTTCTAGTGGATCCTCTTTCTGTAAAAAAACGTGCAATGCATACCCAAGAAGGTAGAGCAGTAGTGATTCATGCGCTAACACACATTGAATTTAATGCCATTAATCTTGCCTTAGATGCGCTCTGGCGATTCTCAGAAATGCCCCATGCTTACTATACGGATTGGTTACAAGTGGCCTATGAAGAAGCACGCCATTTTATGTTACTTAAAGGCCATTTACAAAGTCTGGGTTTTGATTATGGGGACTTTCCTGCACATAACAGTCTTTGGGAAATGGTGGATAAAACCAAAGGTGATTCCTTAGCACGGATGGCTCTAGTTCCCCGTACGATGGAAGCTCGTGGACTTGATGCGGTTCCGGTGATTCGAGAACGTTTCTTACAGGTGAAAGACCATGCCATGGTCAAAATTCTTGATACGATTCTAGAGGATGAAATCGGTCATGTTGCCATTGGTAATCACTGGTTTAATTATTTATGTACACTAAAGGACGTGGATCCAGTTCTCATCTTTAGCCAATTATGTTTGACGTATCGCGCCCCCATGTTACGGCCACCTTTTAATATCAACGCAAGAGAGCGTGCAGGTTTTACGCAAGTTGAACTCGCTCTCCTTCACCATGAGGAATAATACAATGCAATCGATCAGCTTTGCCAGCATAGAGGAATTAAAAAGAGTCGTCGGCCAAGAAGTAGGCATCAGTGATTGGGTGAAAATCGAACAAAGTCAGATTCAAGCATTTGCCGATGTCACCAATGATCAGCAATGGATTCATACCGATGTATCACGATCCCAAAAAGAATCGCCTTATGGAACAACCGTTGCTCATGGCTATTTCACCTTATCCTTGGTGCCATCGTTTATCCATTCCTGTATAACCTATCCCTTTGTCACGACGAGTATCAATTACGGTTTAAATAAGGTACGTTTCCCCAATGCAGTGCGTGTGAATAGTCTCCTACGCGCTCGGTTTACCTTAGTGAAAGTGGACACGATTGACGGTGGAGTTCAAGTCGAATGGTCAATCGTCATCGAAATCCAAGGGCAGGATAAACCAGCTTGTGCAGCAGAAATGCTGGCACGTTTATATTTTTAAAACTTGCTCCCATGCTAATTCAGCAAGGGGGCGTGCCCGTTTTCCTGAATCAATGGCTTGCTCACTCGAGGCATTGCCTTGTAATGCTCGCGCCATGACCCCTTGTAAAATAGCCACCAAACGAAACATGTTAAAGACGATATAGAATTCCCAATCTTTGGCAGAAGCGATTTCAAAGCCGGTTTTATTGAGGTAGGATTGCACATACGTTTTTTCATCTGGGATGAGGCGTTGCTGAAGATCTTCACCTGCCAAACCCCGAAAAAGGCTTGGAGAAAGTCGCCAACTCATGACATGATAAGCAAAGTCGGAAAGGGGATTGCCTAATGTAGATAGTTCCCAATCTAAGACGGCAATGACACGTGGCTCGCTTGGATGAAAAATCATGTTGTCTAAGCGATAGTCACCATGCACCAAACGGGTCGCATCAAAAGTGGGGATATGTTGCGGTAACCACTCCATCAGATGGTCCATTGCTGGAATTTTTTCTGTCTCAGAAGCGCGGTATTGTTTCGACCAACGTTCAATTTGACGTTGCACATACCCGCCAAAGCGTCCGTAATCTCCAAGGCCAATCGTAACCGGATCAAGGGTATGCATCTTAGCCATTACGGAGTTCATTTCCTCGAACACAGCAACACGCTCCGTATCTGAAAGTTCTGGCAAGAGTGGATCCCAAAAGATACGCCCCTGCACAAAATCCATGAGATAGAATTCGGACCCAATTACAGTCACATCGTTGCAATAAGCGACAGGTCTTGCAACCGGAAAGTCATTTTTTGATAAGCAATCAATGACCTTGTATTCTCGATCGATAGCATGGGCACTTGGTAACAGGTTTCCAGGTGGTTTGCGACGCAAAACAAAGGAGTGTTGTGCTTGTTGAATTAGATAGGTTGGGTTGGATTGACCACCGGGGAATTTTTTTACCTCGATGGGAGCATTCGCCTCAATTTCTGGGACGTGCTTGTGTGCCCATGCCAGAAATTTTTCATGTGAAAAATCCATCATAAGGGGAGGTCCACTAATTTAAAACTTCCCATAGCTTTGGTACACATATCACCCATCCTATCGTAAACAATCGCTTCACAAAACTGAATGGAACGTCCACTCTTTAAAACTTTACCCCGCACGATCAATTCGTCTTTGGCGCCTTTCATGAAGGTGGTTGACATATCAATTGTCACACCAACTCCATGATGCTTAGCTAAACTTTTGGCTGACATCGCCATAGTGAAGTCAAGGATCGACATCAGAACCCCCCCGTGAGCATTGCCCAGGGGGTTACATAAGTGGGGCTCCAAGATCAATCGGGACTCTACTTCACCAGGGGCGATTTCTACTGCTTCAATTCCTAAATGATCAATAAAAGGAACATGGACACCAAAATATTTTCTTTGCAAAAAAAGCCCCTAGCAAACTTCAAATAAACCAGCAGCACCTTGACCGCCACCGATACACATGGTCACAACCACAAATTTCGCTTTACGGCGCTTGCCTTCAATCAGCGCATGACCTACCAAGCGCGCACCGGTTACACCATATGGATGGCCAACGGCAATTGCGCCACCATTGACATTTAACAACTCATCTGGAATTCCCAACTGATCGCGACAGTACAATACCTGCACAGCAAAGGCTTCGTTGAGTTCCCAAAGTCCAATGTCTGACATTTTCACGCCTGTTCTCTCAAGCAGTCGGGGAATGGCGAAAACGGGACCAATGCCCATTTCGTCAGGCTCACATCCAGCAACTGCGAAACCACGGAAAATTCCCAAGGGCTCGATGCCACGCTTTTCTGCCAATTTGCCATTCATAACTACTGCGGCACTCGCACCATCCGAAAATTGGCTTGCATTTCCAGCAGTAATGACGCCACCAGGGAGTGCGGAACGAATTTTGCTGACCCCTTCGAGAGTGGTATCTGCACGAATTCCTTCGTCCTCAGAAATAGTAACTTCTTTGGTAATCAACATTTTTGTCGCAGGATCAGCGATACCCGCCGTCACTGTGATTGGGGCGATTTCATCTTTAAATAAACCAGCCTCACGTGCTGCCGCAGCGCGTAATTGACTCCGAACTCCGTATTCGTCTTGTTTATCTTTTGAAATGTTGTAGCGTTTCGCAACCATTTCTGCTGTTTGTAACATGCTCCAATACAACTCTGGCTTCATTTTTTGAATGCTTGGTTCAAAGAGCATATGTTGATTGGTTTCACCCTGTACACAAGAAATGGACTCAACACCCCCACCAATCATGATTGGAACTTGGTCCACGATCACACTTTGAGCAGCCATTGCAATCGCTTGCAGGCCAGATGAGCAAAAACGATTTACTGTGACACCAGCCGTTGTGACTGGCAGACCAGCGCGAATCGCGATTTGTCGGGCGATGTTCATACCGGTTGCTCCTTCAGGAGTAGCGCAACCCATGATCACATCTTCTATTTCGGCGGGGTCAATTTTGGCGCGCAAAACAGCTTGCTCAACCGCATGGCCACCTAAAACCGAACCGTGAGTCATATTAAAGGCCCCACGCCAAGATTTGGCAAGAGGGGTTCTGGCTGTCGATACAATTACGGCATCAGTCATATTTTTTCTCCGTTATAAATGAATTAAGATTCGCTAATTGCGCGACCACTGGCAAGACAATCTTGCAAAAGCTTGGCGGGCTTCCAGAAATCGTCGCCCGTTTGGGCATAAAACTTCTCACATGCTTGTACCACCTCAAACAAGCCAATTTCATCTGCATATTTGAGTGGGCCACCTCGGAAAACAGGAAAACCATAACCGGTTAAATAGACCACATCAATGTCTGAACCGCGTTGTGCAATGCCTTCCTCTAAGATTCTGGCACCCTCGTTAACCAAAGCCAAGATACAGAATTGCACGATTTCTTGGTTCGAAATCTTCCGTGGAGTAAAGCCGTTTTTCTCTCTAAATTCGACGAGCATGGTCTCAAGCTCAGGATCTGGGATGGCTTTTCTGCTGCCAGCTTGATAGATGTACCAACCCTTACCTGTCTTTTGACCAAAGCGACCCGCTTCGCAAATGACGTCGGCAAAACGTGAATAATTCATATTCGGCCTTTCTAAAGTCCGACGTTTACGAATCGCCCAACCAATGTCGTTACCAGCTAAATCCCCCATCCGGAACGGACCCATGATCATGCCCCAATCCTCTAAGGCTTTATCAATTTGCCATGGAGTCGCACCTTGTTCAAGTAAGAAACCCGCCATTCGTGAATAATGTTCAATCATACGATTACCAATAAAGCCGTCGCACACACGTGACACAACTGGTGTCTTTTTAATCGTTTGAGAAACTTTCATCACCGTCGCCAAAACGTCATTTGAGGTCTTAGCTCCACGTACGACTTCGAGTAATTTCATAACATTGGCTGGACTAAAAAAGTGCATTCCAATAACGTCTTGCGGACGTTGAGTAAAGTTCGCAATCTTATCCACATCAAGTGTTGAGGTATTACTTGCCAAAATGGCACCTGGTTTGACCACTTCATCAAGTTTTTTGAAGACAATTTCTTTTACGCTAAGTTCTTCAAAAACGGCTTCAATGACTAAGTCAACATCTTTTAAGTCATCATAGTTTAACGTTGGGGTGAGCAAGGACATTCTTTTGTCCATGGCTTCTTGCTTTAACTTCCCCTTTTTAACTGTATTGGCATAGTTTCCGGAAATAATAGCTAAACCTTTATCAAGTTTGGCTTGTTCGGTTTCTAGAATCACAACTGGAATACCAACGTTCACAAAATTCATCGCAATCCCGCCACCCATGGTGCCTGCACCAATAACTCCGACCTTTTGAATATTTCTTAAAGCAGTATCATTAGGGATATCCATAATTTTGGAAGTATTGCGTGAGGCAAAAAATGCATAGCGCATGGCCCTTGAGACAGATGTGTTCATGAGTGCCATGAAATTGTCGCGTTCCACAGCTAAACCTTGATCAAAGGATTTAGTGATCGCAGCAGAAATACAATCCACAATCTTCAGAGGTGCAGGGTAGGGCGCAGCAACGGTTTTTAAACTGTTGCGGGCAAACTGTAAATAGGCTTGGTGATTCGGGTAGCTTAACTTCATATCCCGAATTTTCTTGAGAGGCTTGTTCTGCGCAACCAATTGATTTGCAAAAGCAATCGATTGGTCTAAAACGTTTTCCTCAAAATAGGCATCAATCAAAGCGCTTTCTTTGAACATGATTGCTGGCAATGGATCACCTGAAAGTATAAAGTTCAATGCGTGTTCAACACCAATCACACGGGGTAAACGTTGCGTCCCTCCAGCACCAGGTAAAAGTCCGAGTTTGATTTCTGGCAGGGCTAAAGCTGCCTTAGGATGAGCAATTCGGTAATGGCATCCGAGTGCCAATTCCAATCCACCGCCCATACACGTTCCCTGAATGACCGCAATCACAGGTTTTGTCGACGCTTCAATGGTCTGGATGACCGAATGTAGGTGCGGCTCAGTGGTTGCTTTTGCAGTACCGAACTCTTTGATATCTGCACCCCCGGAAAATGCTTTCTCAGATCCAGTAATGATAATGGCGTGCACAGCAGGGTCCAATTGGGCTTGCTTCACGTTACTGACAATTGCGGTTCTTAATCCCAAGCCAAGTCCATTCACAGGGGGATTATTCATCGTTATGACTGCAACTGCGTCTTTTACTTCATAATGCGTTTGTTCCATCATCATTTCCTTTTTTAGTAATGTGTCAATTTTAAAGATTTGCGTTGATTTCAATTACAACTTTACCCATAGCACTGCGTGAAGCAAGATGTTCAATCGCCTGAACAGCATCTTCAAAGGGGTAGGTTTTGGTAATCACTGGGCGTAATGAACCGTCTTTGATCCATTGGCTGATTAAGTCCATGTTTTGTAGATGTTCTTTAAAGTTTCGCCTTGTCCATTCTCCCCAGAACACCCCCATCATATTTCTTTCTGACAAAAGAGCTAGATTCAATGGAATCTTTGGAATCTCACCTGAGGCAAAACCCACCACGAGAAAACGACCTCGCCAAGACAAACTGCGCAAAGCGGTTTCGGCATGCTTTCCACCTACCCCGTCATAAACAACGTTGACGCCACGTCCTTCGGTCAGATCCTTAATGCGTGACTTCATGTCTTCTGTTTCGTATAGGATCACATGATCTGCGCCCATTTCTTTGCAGAATGCACCTTTTTCAGGGGTTGAAACACAAGCAATTACTTGAGCCCCCATGATTTTTGCCAGCTCTACTGCGGCAATTCCAACACCTCCTGAAGCACCTAATACAAGTAATGTTTCATTGGCTTGTAATTTGGCAATATTTTGCAGAGCATGTAAGGAAGTGCCATAAGTCAGAGTGATGGCGCTACCAATCGCCAGTGACATCGCGTCTGGAAGTGGCATCACATTAGACGCATCAAGCGCAATTTTTTGGGCAAAGCCACCATGTGAAGAGTAACCAAAAACACGTTGTCCGACATGTAGATGCTTTACCTCAGTTCCAAGCGCAGTGATCACTCCCGACATTTCATTTCCAGGTGAAAAGGGGAATGGTGGCTTATTTTGGTACAAGCCTTGGACAACCAACGCATCTGGAAAATTGACGGCGGCGTAAGCCACATCAATGACCACTTGATGCGGCTTTGGTGCTGGATCAGGTACTTCTTCTATTTTTAATTGGTGAATAGGACCAAATGAATTGCAGATGAGTGCTTGCATAAGAATTAGTAAAAAGAAGGGTTTTGGAGATTTAGGATTTCATTCATTCGTTGACCAATTGCTAAATTGATTTTTCGATGGGGAATAATATAAAACTGGTCGTTTTTCACAGCTTCAAATGCAGCTTGAGCGATATCTGCTGCGCTTAATTTTCCAGATTTCAAAGCATAACGCAATTGCTCGAGGTATTTTTTCGTTGTTTCATCATCAATTTCTTTATAAGGCCCAAAGCTATCTGGTCGATTACGCTCAGAATCACCAATTTTTGTCGCTACAAAGGCTGGACAAAGCACAGATACGCCAATCTTTGCGCCTACATCATGTAACTCGCGATACAAGGTCTCACTGATGGTGACCACGGCATGCTTAGAGGCATTGTATGCAGCACCACCTGGAGGACTTAAAAAACCAGCGACTGAAGCGGTATTGACAATGTGAGCTGGGGAACTTTGCGCCAGCATTTTTGGCACAAAATGACGGATGGCATGAGTAATACTAAAGACATTGACGCCCATGACCCACTCCCAATCTTGATGGGAGTGTTGCCAAGTTAAGCGATTGATCGCCACGCCTGCATTGTTAACCAATAATTCAACGGTATGAAAACGCGC
>Ga0164297_10003221_pt1 | contig 15342 bp, 4 predicted proteins | sample GEODES058metaG_FD_113539 | JGI IMG/M metagenome (GOLD analysis project Ga0164297, IMG submission 113539) | Dystrophic lake water microbial communities from Trout Bog Lake, Wisconsin, USA - GEODES058 metaG | ecosystem: Environmental > Aquatic > Freshwater > Lake | place: USA: Trout Bog Lake...
ACTTAAATCTGCCATGGCATCTATTATTAATCCTACGTCTGCAGCGACCAAAGAATTTGCATCATTTGGAATTAATCTAAATAACATTAAAGATCAAAAGGGTCCAGTAAATATGATTCTTGCTTTGCAAGAAGCACTAAAGCCTTTGGGCAAAATGCAACAGGAACAACTTATTGATAAGCTGTTTGGTAAATATCAATTTGGTAACATTACAGCTCTTATTCAAAACTTAGGTACAGCGGGTTCACAAACTGTAAATGCTTTACAGGTAGCAAACGCATCATCATCACAACTTTCAACACTTGCTAATCAAGAAATTAAACAAGCAACATCTTCGCCAGCTGCACAATGGCAAATTGCACTGCAAACATTTAAAGCAGATCTTTATCCATTGGGTCAAGACATAATAAAAATTGGTACAAAACTTTTAGATTTTGGTAATAAAGTGGCAAAAGTATTTTCTGGTTTGCCAGGCCCAGTAAAGTTCTTCTTAGGTCTTTTGGCGGGACTTACAGTTATTGCTGGCCCAGTAATTATGTTAACTGGACTTATGGCAAACTTTGTTGGAAATATACTTAAGGGTGTAGTTAACTTAAAAGATTTGGTGACTGGCGGTAAAAGCTTAAGAGAGCTATTAACACCAGAACTCATAGCTGCACAAAATGCAACGGGGCTATTTGCTAATGGGCTAAAAGGTGATGTTGATGAAATTCAACTATTAAGTCAAGCAATTACCGATTTAACTGACAAGCTTAAAATAATGCAAGATCAAATGGGTGTTGGTGCAGGAATTGATAGTCTTAAATCGGCAGTTGGTGCTACTGCTCAAGTTGAGACCAGCATTTTTGAACAAATGGCTTTGCCAGGATTTGCAGATGGAGGCGTAATAACTGGCCCAGGATCTGGAACTTCAGATAGTATCCTTGCTAGAGTTTCTAATGGTGAAACTATCCTTACGGCAGAACAAACAAAGAAAAATGCAGGAGTTATTGTTGATATAATTTCTGGTAAACATATTCCAGGATATAAGCGTGGAAGTAATAGTACAGGTGTTGTAGCTCCAGGAGGTGGAACTGATGTAGCAGAAAGTATGGGCTTAGAAGGAATGACCCCAGCATTTTCTAGACCTGGATCAACATTCTTGCCAGGATTTGGAGTCATGGTTCCACCAGCACCGAGAAATGCACTACCTGGAACAATGGGTATTAAAGGTGATTTCAATTCATTACTTGAAAATGGTAAGGCAAATCCTCAAAATTGGTTAGACTGGATGTCTGGCCCTAATGCACCAAGCACAGATATAGCAACAAAAGGCGGACCTCTACAATCATTTAATACATTTTTAAATAAACAGGCTGATAAAGGCATTATAGATGAGCCAACCAAACAGAGAATACAGTTAGCTGCTCATAAAGATTTTACGCAACAAATGCAGGGTTTTGCCGATAGCCATTCTTTAATTTCTGATTCAATATTTGGTAAAGCTGCAAATGATTCTTATGAAAGAGCATTAACCCCGCATGTTGCAAATAATCCAAACCTACAAGCTGCTTGGGATAGAGAAAGTGCAGCTGTAAATTCAGGAAGAGCAGCAAGTGCAGATTCTGCAAGAGGTGGTGGAAGTAAGGTACGAGTAAGAACCCCAGGTTCCGAGATGCCAGCTTATGGAAGTCAAGTTGATGACTATAAAGAATCTTATACTGATTCTCCTGCAATATTTGCACATACTCCAACATCAAAATATATGGAATCAATGGCTTCTCAACCAGGATTACAAGTAAGCGGACTAGAAGCATATTTTTCTGAAGAAAAAATTGCTGAACTTCAACAAAGAGCACAGCAGGCTGGGGCATCAGTTGGAAATGCTGCAATTGAAGGACTTAATAGTCCAGAAGGTTTAGCAGAAAATTCTAATTCAAAGAAATCAATAGAATCTGGAGAATTTTTATCTGGAGGGCTACAAGAAGGTATAGAGTCTTCTTCTGTAAAAGCACAGGAAGCTGCAAGCAATCTAGGTTCTAGTGTAGGTTCAGAATTACATCAAGAACTTTTAAGCTTAGTTCCTGATATACAATCAATTACCCCGTTAACTCAGGAAGCTTCAGAAACATTAGGAAATGCCGTATTAGACGGAATTACCATTCCATTAAAATCTGTTGGATCTGAAATGCATGCAGATTTACTTGCTGCAGTAGCACAAGCACAATCTGTTGGCCCACAAATCAGTGCAGAGATGTCTCTAATTGGAGAAGAATCTGCAGCAGCTTATTCAGATGCATATTTGCCAGAAATGGAAGATTTTGATCTTCAAATAATTGCAATGCGTGGAAAAGCAGCAGCAGACGCAGAAGCTGCAGCAGCTGCACAAGGTGCAGCAGAAGGAGCAGCATATAGTGCAGCAAAACTTTCAAGCATAGAAGAGGGTGCTCCAGCAATAGAGGCTGTTGAAATGGCAGAAAATTCTGGCGGTGGCATGGGAATGATGGGTAAGATGGGAATCGGAACTGGCCTCATGATGGGTTCTCAATTTGCAAGCAGTGCTGGTGGAGGAAATAACTGGCTTGCTAAAGGATTAGGTTCATCAATGCAAATGGCAGGAATGGCTCTTATGATTCCTGGAATTGGTCCGTGGGCTGCTGCAGCGGTAGCTGGAGTGAATCTTGTTTATAGCGGCCTTAAAAAGCTTGTAGATATTGAAAATCAACATCAAGCACAAGCAGCATCTATATTTTCTGTTTCAACTGCACAAGCTACTGCTTATGCATCTCAAATAAAAACAGCTAATGATTATGCATTTTCATTATTAACAAATGTTCAAAATATACCAAATCAAAAAACTATAACCATTACAGAAACAAATGGCAAAAATCCTGTAGATAGTAATGGTGTAGAGCAGTATAGTGATAAAGATATTGCTACTACTGCAAGTGCAGCAGCACAAGGAAAAGTTTCAGACAACGTAAATCCAGACACAGTTAATCTGTTGGCAAGAGAATCTGGAAGTCAAGTTGTTCAAGATGCAGTAACTGCTGCCACAACATTAATGGCGACTGGTGTTTCAAAAACAAATGCAGCATCAAATCTAACTTTAGCATCCGAAGCTGCTGGACATGCAGATCTTGCTCCACAAATAGAAGCTGCTATCTTAAAACTTACTCAAAGTCAAGCATTAAAAACTACTTTGCAAACAGCTGCGAGCAATAGTCAACTTGTAAATGTTGGAAATTTTGGAATTAATCACTACAATCAAGCATACCTACAGCAGGATAAAAAGTTTCAAGCAACCATGGGAACCAACGCTCAGGGAGCGGTAGGTGTAGGAACAACTATTAAAGCTTCCATAACTGGCCCTATGGCTGATTTTCAAGGTGCGTTAGATGCTGTATCTCCAGCTTTAACAAACTCTGCAGATGCATTCAAAGCTATCAAAAGTTCGTGGGCAGCGGGAAATAACGTTATTTTACAAAATCTTGCATCAAACTTTGATAAGCTAGGCACTAATGGTTTAACATTCCAGCAAGCATTGGCTGGGATAAGGTTGCAGCTAAATGCAGCAAATGTAGCTTCTGCAGTTGCAGCAGGATCAATGTCTAAAAATTCTAAAGTAGCGGTTGAAGCTCAACAGCTTCTAAGTGATGCTCAATATCAAAATGCAGTGAAAGCAGGAGATGCTGGTGACTATCTAGTTAAACATGCAAAGCAGTATGCTGATTTACTTGCATATTCAGCAAATAGTAATTTGCCTGCTAGTGGTGCAGGAAATGGAGTAAACCCTACCCCTGCTCCAACTCCAACCCCAACAACATTTACTGGAACTACTGCAGAAAAAGCAATGGAAAAAATGCTTCAAGGTAATCTTGATGCTCAAAATGCACAATTAAAGATTGTTAAAAATCAACTTTCTGAGCAACAAAAGATTTCTCAAGAAGTTAAGGCACAGCTTCAATATCAGCAACAAATTACTGGCTTGCAAAATGATATGAAAACCGCTATGATTAGTGGTAACTATTTGCAAGCAGCAACATTAAAGCAACAAATTTCTGGTGCTAAAGTTGACTTTAATGCTACATCTACCTCTCAACAATTGCAAGATCAAGCGGATACAATGCAGACAAATGCTGATGCAATTAATCAGGCTTTGTCAGATTTGAAGGATGCTATTGCAAACAATGTGACTACAATCAGTTCATCAATTACAGCAGCATCAAAGATAAAGACTATTAATAGAACACCAGTCAATTCTCAAATAGCGTTAGGTCAGGCACAGGTTACAACAGTTATTAATGTGACGGGAACTGTAGATAGCACATCTACAACATCTACGCATCCAGGAATTAAGCCTAAGGTAGTTACAGGAGCAGCAAAGCCAGGAGATGTTAAGGTCAGTAACATAAAGGGAACGGGATTGAGGTTATCATGACATATCAAATAGCACAAGGAGTTCAAGTATCAATAGACGGTAATACTTGGTATCCCCTCACAGACCATAATCGTCAACCTATTAGTATTACATATACACTTATTGAACAAGCCGATAGAATGGCAAATGGAACAATGCGTAAATATGTAATTGGTCGCAAATTTGTTCATAAGATTCAATGGAAAGATGTCCCAACATATGATCCATATTTGGTTGATTACCCTTCAAGTGGACCAGCTTGGATAAAAGCATTTTATGAAGGAAATTATAATTCTCCCGTTTATGTTAGATTTATTTTTGCACAGCAAGAACCTCAGCTAAATAATTACCCAGCATCAGGCACATACACATCTTCCCTTAGTGAAAATCCAATAGGAACAAACCCAACAACTGGTAACCCATGGAATGTATATCAAGCTTTTATGACAACATTTACATATGACATTACAAAGAGAATGAAGGGTAATGCTATGACATCAGGAGTTGGATACGACCACGTTGATATTACCGTAGAATTTACGGAGGTATAATGTTAAATAATCAATATGCCAACGTATTTGCTGGTACCCCGTCAAATGAAAATATAGAGCCAGCCTCATCAGTAACTTTATTGCCAGTTGTATCAGCCGAATGGAATCAGAATTTATTTAATCAACCATTTGTAACTGTTTCTGGAACTGGAGTTGCTGAATCTATAGGTAGTCCAACAGTATCTGTAACAAGTGGTTCATCTCCTTCAGTATCAGATGCGACGGGAACTTCTCAAGGTTACCCATACAATGTTACTACATCTACATTGCCAGTATCAGAAACACAGACTTCTGTATCATATACATTCAATACTGCATCACTAGGTTCTGCAGCATACAAAATTATTACTTATGTTCAAACAGATTCTGATACACCAATACAAATTACTGCATCTGCAAATGGCTCTGCTTCTCAATTTGGATCATCAAATGTTGATGCCACATCTTTTGGATATGTAAAATTAATTACTTATATGGGTTCTTCGGGAGAAGATGACCTTATAACCAACATGACATACAGCCTTACTTTTAATGCTTATCATAATACAGATTTTTCACAACCAATAAATGTGTATTATACAAAGCCTCAAGTGTATCCAATTACATATTTTGATTATCAAAACAATTCTTTGTGGCCAACTGATAGTGTATTTAGTTATTTTAGGCCTGGAGAATCATATGTCCCTACAGGAAATGTAAATACTTGGACAACCAATTCTTCACCATTTGGCACAAACTATAGACAACTTAATAATACCTATGTAAAAGATCAAAGTACTGCATATGCACCATTAAGTCCTATAACACAAAATCCTAATTTTTGTGTAGCAACAACACCAGTTCCATTTTATAAAAATGTACTTCCTAGTGATATGTCTCCATACAAATATTATGTTTCAGGCCTAGACGCAAACCAAAGCGTTAGTGGTATATATGAGTCAAACGCTCATGCGAACAAAATAGTTTTAAAATTTAATACTATACAGGCGGGAATAAATGTAACTGTTTCATTAGATGATTCAGCAATCCTTACTAATTTTCCTGTCCCGTCAAATGGACTTCTGATACTTTATTATTACAATTCAACTTGGCAAACATCTCCTTGGACGACTATGCCTAAATTTAATTCAGATGGAACAATTAGTCAACTTAAAAGTTTCAACAAGATAACTGTTACAAAAACATCATATACTCCAACATCACAGTTCTCTAATTACACTTCACCAAGTGTTATAAATGATTTAAAGCGTTTTCAAGTAATTGAAATATCGCCAAGAATTGAAATTGATTTAACTCCTTATGTTATGGAAATAGATATTAACAAACAGTTAGATTCAAAAAATAACTATATTCCAATATCCTCTGTAAATCCAAATGAAGCAACATTAAATCTTTCTGCAATACCATTAACAGTAAATAATGCACCTGTTCCAATTTTTTCCAGCCAAAACCAATCTTCTGTATTGTACAATATGATGAGAAAAAATATTAAGTTTTATATAAATTGGAATCTTGAAAGTTATTTTCAATCAGGAGAATATAATGTAAACGCTTACATCCCTGCTGGAGTTTACTATTCAAATGCTTGGGATGAAACAGATATTCAAACTGTAAAAATAGGATGCTATGATGTTGTTAATTACCTTCAAACTATTCCTGCCCCAGATTATGTTGCAAGTAATAAATCAATATTCGATATATTGACAACAGTAATGGATTTGGTCGGTTTCACAGATTACGATTATGATGGACTTTATAATGTAACAAATGATGCATACACCCCGTTGGATATGTATTATTATTACTGTAATTCTCAAGCATCAACAATTTATGACGTATTATCAGAACTTTTCTTAGCACATCAAATAGGTGCATATATTGATGAGTATGGAATAATGAGATTCCTAAGTCTTGCAAATATCATGAGAAATCAAACACCAGATGTTTATTTTAATGATAAGAGTATGATTCAGGGCGGGTATTCCATAACTAACAAGACAAAGCCTGGAGCTATAACTGTAAGCTATCAAGAACCAAAGGTTACGCAATCTCTTGCCTTACAAAATGCTTCAGATCCAAATCAACAGAATGCTCCTTCATTTATATATACAACATCCAATGAAGTTGTTTGGACTCAAAAAGATGCGGATTCAGTAGGTTCAAATTATTTGTCAGAGAGCATGTCTGCAAATTCAAATTATTTTCAAATGAATAATAATTCGCTTTTAGATATATTTCATACTTATCTTTTAAATAATGATGGTTATGCTGTCATTGAAAATGAAATAGTATCATTTTTGTATAAAGAATATAAGTTAGAGCAAACATCTGATCCTTCCGTATTTGAATATGTATATCCAAAAACTGATCAAGAATTATCTTCTTATATTAATCAGTTTATAAAAATGCATCAGGCTGGCTTAGTTTTAACAGATGGTGATGGAGTGCCTGGACCAGGGGGATACAAGATTCCTCCACAGCCATTAGATATAACTGTTACTCCAACTGGTAAAATAGCAAATGTACAAAGAGGTTTATTTGGTACAAAGCCTTCAGCTCACAACATAATTCAATCTTCAATATCTGAAAAAGAACTTACTTCTTTGAATTGCACAACCTCAATTATTAAAGAAAATTTAGCATCATCAGATAATCCAGAAATTGCAAAGATAGAAGTAGTACCCTCTGGAAATGGTAAACTTTTTAATCAAGATATTGTGAATCCTGGATTTAATACATATTCTTGCAAATTTGATTTGAACGGTGTTAACTTAAGTTCTGGCGGGGTTTTCTTTACTTCTGGTGCTTATGAGTACTCTGTTAATCTTATTCAGATAAACAAATTTACTGAACAATATGAAGGCTCTACATTTGTAACCAATTGGTCAAGTCCAACCAATTATAGTTATTTTATTACTCTTGTTAAAACAGATACTAATTCAGGAGAAAGCACAATGATTTCTATAGTTGAGGCAACTGGGATAGCAAATCAAGTGCAACAAAATTGGGAAAAGGTTTTGACATATGTTCCTCCAGTAAGTGGAAAAGGTCCATTAAGTTATACATATTCTTATGCTACAGATCAAGAATATCATTTGAAGGTTGCACTTTCTAATTCAGATGGAACGGATGGTCAGATTGCTGGACAACTTATAGATGTATACTTAAACAATATTTTAGTGACTGGATGGCAGATTCAAGAAAACATCTCCAATAGTGCTTTTGTAACTGGGGATGGAACTACAGCATCAAGAGTTTGGAAATCACCAGCAACAAACCAAAATACTGGGTTAGCTCAAAAAGTTAATATATCTTCTACACCATTATCATTTACAGGTAATTTTGGATTTATTACTTCTGAAACACCAACAATTCCAGAAGGATTTAACACACCATCAAACATAGTAACTGGAGATGCTACAGCATTCCTTAGAGAAATATATGCTTGTGAGAAGCCCTTGCTAGAAAGAAGCGTTAACTACTATTATCAAGATGTAGAATTTTTAAATGGTTTGATTCAAAATCAAAACTTATTCTCACAATATCAAAGTTATATGATGCAGACTAACCCAGAAGTTACTGGAATAAATTACTATGATGTTCAGTATCAAACTCCTGCTGCAACCAGCGTGGATGTTTTGCCTATAGAATATCTATGGTTCTACTTCCCAGGAATTCAGCCAACAGATCAACAATATTATCAGCAACAAATGGTTGATGAATATTCACTATCATATTCAACTCCCATTAATACTGGATTTAGAGCAAGGATGGCAATTGTAAATAACGTTGGCCATATGGTTTATCTGACACACGCATCTGACAGCATAAATCAATTTACGGTTGCTTTAAATTTGTGGACACATGAATTGATTGCTCCATCAGATGCACAGGTTATCCAAAGAGTTCTTGACCCAGCAAATAAATCTGAAGTAATTCAGGTGGACTCACCCTGGATCCAATCTAAGCAAACTGCAAATAGACTTATTGATGTAATAGCAATTGGAAATGATGGTTTCTCTAGAGACACTGCTATTCAAGTTTGGGGTAATCCATTAATTCAGGTTGGCGATATAGTAAACTTGACATATAGTTTGGCGGGAATTTTAAACGGCAAATACCTAGTACATGGAGTAGAGCAAGATTTTAAGAATGGTTTAAAAACAACTATAACTATGAACTCTCTTAATAAAGCAGTAAATCCCGCAAATTCATAAAATCTGGTATAATTTAACTATATATAAGGAGCTAAAATGGGCTATGTAAAAATCACTGATCCAAATATCATAGATATTGGTGCTTGGCAACAACTTATTAACACTGTAAACCAACATAGTGATAGTATTACAGCTTTAACAAACAGCTTCGACGGCACATCTGGCGGAAATACAGATTATAATGCAACATCTTTTGCAAAGATTTGGGATCCAGGATCCCAAGCAATAGTGTATGGAAAAGGTACACTAGTTATTACAGCAAATGGTGGCGTTACCTCATCTGCCCCTGCTGGAGCACAAGTATTAGATGGTGTTTATTATGGATCAGGAAGTTTTTCAGATCCAGTAACATCCTCAAGTTTTCAATTTTCATCTCCACCAGTTGTAGTTGCAACCCTGCAGGCAGGTGCAGGAAGCCCAGTATCAGCCTCGCTTTCAACAGCAATAATAACAGTTAATACAGTTACAACATCTGGATTTAACTGGAGAATAACTGGCATAGTGCCATCACCACATGGACCCTTAACTTTACCATTCTATTGGACAGCAGTCGGTCCAAGATAGGGAAGGTTGTAAAATTTGACTCAGCCAACTCCTCCACAATATAGATCCTCTAGCTCAGTAGCAAAAAGACCTACAATTTTTATTGACGTTAATGATCCACGTGCAAAAAAGGGTAAGCTTGGAATAATTCAGAGTCGCAGCGGTGCTGAAATTGAAATTGTAAATACTTCAGCGGGAATGAGTTTGTCTGCACTCTATTCTGATTTTGGAATTACTTCTGGTGCTATAAATGGTACTGAAGATAAAAATGCTCCTTTAACATTTGGTCAAATATCATCAACGTTGACTCAAGAAGGTTACACCACTGGTGGATATTTAAACACTATTCAAAACCCAAATGCACCAGATGCCGTAACTAATTTGGTTGCAGCCTGGGTTGGCTCTACTCTTCATATTACTTTTGACTTTGATACAACTGCAAAAGAAAACGGATACTTTAAAGATTTTATAATTACTTTGACTCCGACAGGCGGAACAGCTCAATCTATTTATATAACAACTATAAATACTTCATCTGTTCATCAAGTTTATGATTTTACTCTTGCTGCAAATGGATCTTTGTTTGGTTTTTATCAAACTAATTTTTCTTCATTGTCTATTGTAAGTCAAGATGCATTTTTAAATCAAAGTCTACCAACAACCATCACTCCTCCAGTTTGGAGCAATGGTTTGCCAACACCATATATTACAAAAACTTCCATTACTAATGGATATCAAATAACAACAACATATCTTGATTCAAATAATAGTCCAGTTTCACCAGCTGCCTTACCTACAAACCCAAATTTAAACTATGTTGATATAGAGGAATATGTAGACACTGCTGGCTCAATAAGTGTTTTAGGTCTAGATGTCACTAACTTGCCAAGTAGTCTTTTTTCAAATTTAACATTTACACAGGTATCTTTATCTAGTTTAAACCCAGTTACAATATACACAGCTACAACAGATATTAGGTATGTTAGAGCTAAGTTTACAGATGTTATGGGCTCTGGAACTGGCACCTATTCCAATATTATTCAAGTAATTCCAACACCAGTTGCAGTAGTAAATACTAAATTGCCAACGGATGTTTCAAATGTCTCTGCTTCTTTTTCAACAGGAACCACCGCTGATGGGGCTGGCAACGATGTACTTGTAACCGCCACAATACCAACAGATGGAAATGCGGGTAATAGTTTTATAGTTAAATTAATTCCAACTGAAGCACCAACATTAAGTGGATCATTTTATTTCTACCCCCCATCAATTTCAATACCACAAGAATTTGTAGTAAACTCAACTGACATATTTGCACAATTCGGTAAATACTATTCAAGCTATACTGGATATGTAATCAGTGTATCTTCAGTAGGAAACAAATCTGTAACTGGTACTGAAATACCAAGGTTTACAAGAACAAGCACACTTTCTTCTTATGTTCCTCAAGCAACCTTGTCTAATGTTTTAAGTGGATATACAGTTCAGTTTAATCTAGGCCAATCTGGTGCTTCGTACGGAGAAGTATATCAATTCTTTTCAAATCCAGTATGGTTTACAACTGGTGATATACCAGATTATATTGATGCTGATTGGGTTTCTCAGGGTGCAAGTGGATCTAATACTATAACAGTAGATAACTTAATGTTGGAAAATGGTGGTTACCCAATGCCAAGCGGTTCATTGCCTTATGCTGGTTATCAAATTACTGGAAATGGAATTCCTCCTTACACCTGGATTACTGGAATCAATGGAAATGGTCCAAATTATCAATTAACATTAAGTAATAATCTTACTTCAAATGCAAGTGGCAGATATCATATGCAGGCACTTGTATATAGTGGAACTGGCCCAGCAAACGTATTCCTAGACTATTATTCTACTGTATATGTTGTAGTTGCATACTACGATGACTATGGGGATAGATCAGAAAATTCTGCAGTTTTTCAAGCTACACCAGTAAACCCAGCAACATCTGTTATATCAAATGCTATTCAGGTTGGCTCAGGTGGCTCAATATATGTTGGTTCAAGTGCTACAACTGGATCAAGAATAGTATTGGGTCCTTCTGGTATAAAAGGTCCAGATGGAACATCTGCTTATTCTGGTATCTTTGCTTTTGATTATGGCTCTACAGCCAACACAGCAGCAAGTACTGCAATAATTACAAATCCATCTGCAGGAAGTTATACTTTTGAAACTACAAACGCAAAAATTGCTGACTGGTCAATTAATAGCAATCAAATCCAAAATACATTGGGTACTGCTTCAAATTATGTAGGCCTATCTGCGACTGGAACTTATTCGTTTTGGGCTGGTTCAGCAACAAGTGGAGGAGATGCAAATGCAGCATTTACTGTAACGCCTACTGGAGTTGTTACAGCAAAAAAAATGCAGCTTATTGGAGACGGCACATCCTCAACTAATTTAATTAGTGCAGGAACTTTTAGCATTACTAATGCAGGTGTACTTAACGCAACAGGTGCAAATATTAGCGGTACTATTAATATTGGCGGACTATCTACATTTAGTGGAAACGTAGCGATTAATAATGGTGCATCTATATATGCAAGAACATTTGGTCCATCATCTGGACAAGGAATGGTAATTAATTATAATGGTTTGAGTGCTTATGATGCTGCGGGAGCACAAACAACTTCTATAAGTGCGGGTGCTTCCTCTGGATCACCTACATTTACAACATCTAATGCATTAATAGGTAACTGGATAATTGGCTCAACAACTATAAAAAGTCAAAATAAGGGAATAACCCTAGACGCAGCAAATGATCAGATTATAATTTCTGGTCCAATTTCTGGCGGTGTTGATCAAGATACTTATGAGACAATAATTAGTGCTAATGGAACATACGTTATCGAGGCGGGTCCAAAAGGAAGCACACCTAATTTTTCAGTAGCCCCTAATGGAACAATGACTGCTCACAATGCAACTATTGATGGAACAATATCTGCAACTGGCTCAAGTTATTCTATTACAATGGATCCAAATAATCAATATCTTTCTTTTGCCAGCGTGTCGGGCGGTAGTTCAACGATACAAGGACTTGTTTATACATCTGGTTCTGCTATTGTTATGCAACCAGGAACTCAAAAGAATTATACAATAAGTTCATCAAATCCAGGATACATTGGCGGAACAATGGTGACGGGAGTTCCTTATATAGTTCTTGATAAAGCAAATGGTGTAGTACAGATGGGTATTAACCTAGACTCAACTAAAACTTATAACATAAATGGTGTAAACTACAACTTTACTCCAAATCAATTTATAGCATTTGGTCCACAAGGAATGCACATGTCTTCACCACCTTATATAGGTAATTTAACGGACACACTTGCTGGTAATGCCAACGTAAATTATGATTCATTTGTTAGAACTATTATTCAAAGTCCATACCCATATATGAATACATCTGGAGATTCTGAAATTGCAACAGGATATGCGATATACTATGGTAATGGAACTTCCCCAATTGGAAGCAGTAGTGGTCTTGTAGGAGATATTTGGTTGGAGTATTAAAGTGGGAATGTTTGTTAAAACAAGCAGTGGTTGGAAATCCCTTAAGAATGTTTTTGTAAAAGCAAATAGTGGATGGACTATAGTAAAAAATGGTTTTGTAAAAACTATCAATGGTTGGATACAGTTCTGGCCTACTTCTTTAATACCACAATCTCGGGTAACAATATCTCAATCTACAAGTAGCAGTACTTATCTTGTAACTTTAACGGGCACTAATTATTATTGGCCAAATAATCCAACGCTTACCTATGATTTTCAATGGTCAACAAACAATACATCTTGGTTATCTATGTATACAGGCACAACACCAAATGGATTGTCTGGGCCACAATCAATGTCAAACCCGTCATCTGGATCAAGCAATACTGTAACATTTCCAATATCTAGTGCATCAAGTTTTGTTCAATCAGATGCAACTAACTATTATCAGTTTGTGGTTTATGCAAGTGCGGGTGGCGAGACAGGTTCTTCTTCTGCTGTAACAAATTTTGTTGGACCAACAACTCCAAGTTTAACTGCAACTTTACAATCTAATGGGTCAATTAAGCTTACACCTTCATCTTATGGTTCTGATGCAAGTTTTAGTTATTATAGGTACGATAATTCATTAGGTTATTATGTTCAACTTAGTGGTTCAATAGATGGATCACCTCAGTCTGGCACCAACTCATATGAAGTATATGGATGGACAGGGCCAAGCCAAAATGGTTATCAAAGCAATAACTCAATCCCAGCCAACGCTACTTCAGCAACATTTTATTGTTTAACCCAAACTCAAGCATTTCCAGGATATCCTTCAACCTGTTCCTGGACACACGCATCGTATGATCAGTCTGGATCAGGTACGGGCTATTCTACATCTTGTCAAATAAGTACATATCCATCAAACTCAACTTGTATTTATCCATTATCAAATCCAGGAGGCGGGGATACAAGTTATACTGCAGATTATAAGTGCACAGCAGCAGTTATAGCATATCCAAACTTTGACTGTTTTTATATAGAATCTCAAACTAATCCAAATAATAGTTATACTTGCAACTATGCAAGTCCAACCTATCCTACTGTAAATGGTTGTGGTGGCAGAACAACTCAGAACCCTCAATTAGGAGATGCAACATCAATTGTTAATGGAACTCCAGTGGTCACTACAACTACTGTTCAGTATCCAATTTGTACTGATGGATCAGTCACTACAGATTCAGGCGGAAACCTGAAGTATAATTCGGGAACTTACACAACATATTATAATGTTGTAGTTACAGCAACTCCACAATTTATTAGTGGTGATGGACAGCAAACCCCATATATGGATACTACATATTATCCTCCAACTCAACATTATGTGAATGAGTCAACATATTACACGACTGCCAGTGCTTCTCAATTGTGTAATGGTGGTTGTGGATATGCACCCACATCAACCAGTTCAACAGCTGTAAATTTGGACTTGTCTTCTAATGGAACAGATTATCCAGGAACAGAGTCGGGTTGTACGGATTCTTCGGGTAATTTTAATACTAATGGAACATACTATACAGTTATGTCGTATAATACTTATGCTTATCCAGTTAAAAATTTATGTACAAATACAATTGTAGCTTATGTTAATCCATACAACGTAGTATTGTCTAAAACTAGCACACAATCTTGTGGAACATGTGGTTATACTTGTCAGTGGTACTGCACAACAAGTACTCAGTGTGCTGGTACGGGAAATTGTGGATATACTACTCCAGGATACAATGCTTCTGGAAGCGGAACTGGGTATAGTACAGCATGTTCATATAACGGAACTGCAACATATCCAACTTGTGCTTCAACAAACTGCCCAACATATTATTGCACTAAAGAAGTAGATTCTTATCCCTATTATAATTGCTATTACACAAGTGGATATTCTTCATCAGTTTCTGGATATACATGCCAGCTAAACAGCTATCCTGTAGTTGGAAATTGTACCTATCCTAATAATGGAGGAACTCTAGGACAAACACAAAATACTCAAGTTCCAGCACAAAATACTCAAGTTCCAGCACAAAATACTCAAGTTCCAGCACAAAATACTCAAGTTCCAGCACAAAATACTCAA
>Ga0164297_10003222_pt1 | contig 15337 bp, 13 predicted proteins | sample GEODES058metaG_FD_113539 | JGI IMG/M metagenome (GOLD analysis project Ga0164297, IMG submission 113539) | Dystrophic lake water microbial communities from Trout Bog Lake, Wisconsin, USA - GEODES058 metaG | ecosystem: Environmental > Aquatic > Freshwater > Lake | place: USA: Trout Bog Lake...
AATCGTCCAATCGGTGTAATGGGAGAGAGAGTTCACCGATTTGATTGACATCATCGGGCCCTCAAATGTGGACATGCCATAGAAGGCGACCGACACGACCATGATGCGCAACACGGGGTCGGTGCGGAGCTTGTCCCAAGCGCCAGAGAGCGTCATCAGACCATTGATCATGCCACCCCAAGACGGCATCCACAGCATGATCGAGAAGGTCATGCCGAGTGTCTGCGCCCAATCGGGCAAAGCCGTGTAGTGAAGATGATGCGGACCGGCCCAGATATACATGAAGATCAGCGCCCAGAAATGGATGATCGACAGCCGGTAAGAATAGACAGGGCGGTTCGCGCGTTTTGGGATGAAATAATACATGATCGCGAGAAAGCCTGCGGTGAGGAAGAAGCCGACCGCATTATGGCCATACCACCATTGGATCATCGCATCCTGAACGCCTGACCAGACGATGTAGGATTTCGACGAGAAGATCGAAACCGGAATCGCGGAATTGTTGCCGAGATGGAGAACGGCAATCGTCACGATGAAGGCGAGATAGAACCAATTGGCGACATAAATATGCGGCTCTTTGCGCTTCCACAGCGTGGCCAAAAAGACGAGCAGATAGGTGACCCACACAATCGTGAGCCACAGATCGGCATACCATTCCGGCTCCGCATATTCTTTGCCTTGGGTGATACCAAGCAGATAGCCTGTGCCGGCAATCACGATGAAGAGATTATAGCCGAGCACGACAAACCAAGGTGCCAAATCACCCGCAAGCCGTGCCTGACAGGTGCGCTGGACAACATAAAACGAGGTTGCGAGCAACACATTGCCGCCGAAAGCGAAAATCACCGCTGAGGTGTGCAGCGGACGCAAGCGGCCAAAAGCAATCCACGGAAGATCGAGATTGAGAAGCGGCCAAGCGAGTTCCAGCGCGATATAGAGCCCGGCCAACATGCCGGCGATGCCCCAAAACAGCGAGATCAAGGTGGCAAATTTCACCGGCCCCATATTGTAATTGGGTTTGCCGTCAATTTCTTGCGGCGTCACGGCATCCCGGTTGAAATAGCGGTTGCCAATGGCGAAGACCGCTGCGACGCCTGAGGCTGCAAACACATAAGCGTGGAAGGCATATTCGGGGGTATAGGCCTTCGCCGCGACAACAATCGCGCCCAAGGCCAGAGCCGCCATCGCAAAAGCGAGGCCAATTTCGCCAAAGGTGAGTTTCTTCTGCGCCATACCCTGCATGATCGTGAACGCCCTGTTGCTGTGCTAAGCCATGGGCCTGAACCGCCACGGCTTTCCCTCTGCCATAGTCCTTCGCGTAAGGCGGCCGGACTGACATTGATGCAAATCAAAAACGCGCCCTTTGCCTCTCCGACAAAGGGATAACAGGCTGCAAATAGAGGGAAATTTAGCGCAAGGCGTGCTCTTCGAAGAAACTATTGTCGATGAACCGGATCCCATCCGGTACGATCACGAGTTTCCGGTCGCGCTGCATCTGGTTGATGATGCGGCTGACCGTCTCAATCGTCAGGCCGAGATAATCAGCGATATCCTGCCGGCCCATGGGCAATTTGATGAGCCCGATCTCGTGGCCTTCAACCCGCGACCAGCGGCGTTTCAGCTCGACGAAGAAGGAAATCAGTTTTTCCTCCGCCGTGAGCCGCCCCAACAACACCATGTGATCTTGCGCGAGGCTCAATTCATGCGTCGCAAATTCATGCATCCGTTTGACGAGATGGGGCTTGCGGGAGCCCAAATCCTCAAAGGCCGTGCGCTTGAAGCGGCAGGCATGGACTTCCGTGACGGCTTCCGCCGTAAAGGGCCATATCTCGGCGAGTGCAAGGCCCAAAAAATCGCCCGGCAGAGCGAAGCCCGTGATTTGACGACGGCCATCCGAGAGCGACCGCACCATGCGCACGACACCGGAGGTCACATTATAGACCGAAACCGCTTTGTCTTCCTCGCGGAACAGAGTCGCTTTGTCTTCAAACACCGTGTCGGAGGACATGTCCTCAAACATGGCCAATTCGTCGGCTTCCAGTGCCGCGCAAATGCTCAAGCGACGGATATTGCAAAAGCGGCACTGATCACCACGGGCATGATGACTGCACGCCTCCATGTCATGCGGTTTCGCCAATGCGCCACCGTTTTCCATGCTCAATCCTGCCTTTGAGATCTCACCACGGCTTTCGATAGCAGGAATTGAGCACAAGACCTAGACCTTAAGCCAAAAAACTCATCACTTTGAGCGCTGTCAGCGATCCTATGTGAAGCACTGGCATGCTTCTTGGTTACGCTTTATACCGCCTCTCACCTTAGACTTTGGTAGAAAGCCGGTTTTATGTCTGCAATGCCCGTTACCCTTTCGTCATCCGCTGATCGTGAATCTGAAAAAGATCAGCCGCTCAGAGAGGATATTCGTCTCCTCGGTCGGCTGCTGGGCGACACTGTGCGCGAGCAGGAAGGTGATAAAATTTTCGGCATTGTCGAGCAGATTCGCCAAAAATCTTTGCGATTTCATCGGGATAATGACACGCCCGCGCGGCAGGAGTTAGAGGCCATTCTCAACAGTCTCACGCCCGCTGAGACCATCGACATCATCCGGGCCTATAGTCATTTTTCGCATCTCGCCAATATTGCGGAAGATCAGCATCACATCCGCCGCACCCGCGCGCATGCGATTGCCGGATCGGGTGCGCGTGTCGGCTCTTTGCCCTATGCGTTGGATCATGCCCGAAAAATGGGCGTCACTCTGTCGCAACTTCAGGCATTTTTCACGAAAGCACATATCAGCCCTGTCTTAACCGCGCATCCCACCGAAGTGCGCCGGAAAAGCACGCTGATGCGCGAAATGGGAATCGCCGAATTGCTCGACCGCCGAGATCGCGTGGTCGCAACGCCCGAAGAGCAAAGCGCGCTTGAAGAGCGCTTGAAGCGAGAAATCGTCACGTTGTGGCAAACCAATTTGCTGCGTGAGACCAAGCTCACGGTGCTCGACGAAGTGCAAAATGGCCTTTCCTATTATGACTACACATTTTTAAGAGAAGTGCCGCGCCTGCATGCGCTGCTGGAAGACCGTTTGGAAGCGCTGGAGCCTGAGGCGGGTGCAAAAGACATTGCCGCTTTTCTCAAAGTGGGAAGCTGGATCGGCGGCGACCGCGACGGCAACCCCTTTGTGACAGCGGATGTGTTGAAAAACACGCTTGCGGCCCATGCCGCAAAAATCTTCAGCTTCTATCTCTCTGAAGTTGAAGCGCTCTCACGCGAATTGCCCTTGAGCGACCGAATTGTCATCGTATCGGACGCGTTAAAAGCACTAGCCGAGCAAGCGCCGATGATTCCGTTTCATCAGGAGCATGAGCCTTATCGGCTCGCGCTGAATGCGGTTCACGCCAAGCTGCGCGCAACCGCCAAAGCGATTGCAGGACGGGTTGATCCGGATCTCCCGGCAACACTCGCGCCCTATGCGGATGCAAGCACGTTTCGGCATGATCTTGATGTCATTCATACCTCGCTCAAAGCGCATGGTGCTGCGATTTTGACGCGTGGACGGCTCCGTCTCTTACGCCATGCCGTGAACTGTTTTGGCTTTCATCTTGCCATTCTCGATTTGCGGCAAAATTCGGCGGTGCATGAGCGCATAATTGCGGAATTGTTCGAGGCCGTTGCACCGGGCACTGATTACCCATCGCTCTCGGAAGATGAACGCATTGCTTTACTGACGCGAGAGCTTCACACCGCGCGGCCTTTGCTCTCACCGCATCTTGCCTATTCAGATGAAACGCGGGGCGAACTTGCGGTGTTTCAAACGGCAGCCGAAGCGCACAAACGCTATGGACGCGCGGTGATTGCGAATTGCATCATCTCGAAAGCCGAAGGCGTATCCGACATGTTGGAGCTTGCGGTTCTGCTCAAAGAAGTCGGGCTCGTGACGGCGGATGGCATAGCCCATGTCAACATCATCCCGCTGTTTGAAACGATTGAGGATTTGCAAGCGGCTGGCACGATTATGGACCGCGCTTTTGCAACGCCCGCCTATCGCGCGCTCGTCAAAAGCCGTGGCGACATGCAGGAAGTGATGCTCGGCTATTCCGATTCAAACAAGGATGGCGGCTTTGTCACCTCCGGTTGGGAGCTTTACAAGGCTGAAATCACACTCGTCGATGTATTTCGCAAACACGCTGTTGCGATGCGTCTTTTTCATGGCCGTGGCGGATCTGTCGGGCGCGGCGGCGGGCCAAGCTATGACGCGATTTTGGCGCAACCGGGCGGCGCGGTGAATGGTGCCATTCGCATCACCGAGCAAGGTGAAATCATCGCGTCAAAATACTCAAACCCTGAAGTGGGCCGTCGCAATCTTGAAATTCTGGCGGCTGCTACGTTGGAAGCCTCGCTGTTGCATCCTGACCAACCCGCGCCCCATGCGGAGTATCTTGATGCGATGGATGAACTCTCCGCGACCGCGTTCAAAGCCTATCGCGGCCTTGTGTATGAAACGCCGGGTTTTGTTGATTATTTCTGGTCATCGACGGTGATTACCGAGATCGCGACGCTGAATATCGGCTCGCGGCCAGCCTCGCGCACGAAGACGCGCAAGATTGAAGATTTGCGCGCGATTCCGTGGGTGTTTTCATGGGCGCAAGCGCGTGTGATGTTGCCCGGCTGGTACGGTTTCGGCTCGGCGGCGAAAGCCTATATCGACAGATATGGCGAAGCGGGGCGCGCGCGCCTCAAAGCGATGGCGCAGGACTGGCCTTTCTTCCGCACGCTGCTGTCAAATATGGACATGGTGCTTGCGAAAAGCTCGATCGCGATTGCTTCACGCTATGCCGAGCTTGTGCCTGATGTGGCCTTGCGCGACGCGATTTTCGGACGGATCAGCGAAGAATGGCATCTGTCAATTGCGATGCTGCTCGACATCACCGGAAAGGCGAAATTGCTGGAGGACAATCCGCTGCTCGATCGCTCCATCCGCAATCGCTTTCCTTATCTTGATCCCTTGAACCATGTGCAGGTGGAATTTTTGAAAGCCCACCGCGCCCACCCCGGCGAAGCAAAAGTGCTCGAAGGCATTCAGCTCACCATCAACGGGATTTCAGCCGGCTTGCGCAACAGCGGGTAATGACACGGGCGGTGGACCGCGCGGCTGCCGCCGCGCGTTATTTCTTCTGGGTCGGCGGCTACCGCCGCGCGTTATTTCTTCTGGTGTTATCATGCAAGAGCGAGCCGGGAGGCTCGCGGTCCTCTCAGCCCGTCATTGCGAGCGAGAGCGAAGCAACCCAGTTGATTTATATTACTAAAGCGCGACGTTTCGATTGAGCTCTTTTCTAAACCATCATCTGGTTTGCTTCGCTCTCGCTCGCAATGACGGTTGGGTTTATTCCTACACCCTCGCTAGAATTTAACTAAAACTCTCACATTCAACCCTACCTTGCATAAACCTCGCGCCACTACCCTTCTCTCTCCGCGCGTTGCGTCAGGCGATTTGCGTTTTGGTGTGGGGTTTGCTTTACTTTCCCTTAGGTTATGCATCCGCATGACCCGGGGCGTAAGACACCTCCCGTAGATCGGCAGCGCATCTGCCGTCACCAAACTGCCCTGACGCTCTCACGTCGGGGTGGCGGCGTTATGTCCAGGTCGCGAGACTAAAAGCGTCGCGGCCATATCTACGTGGTTGTCTTAACACCCCGGCACCAGCGCCGATGCGCTGGGGCCGTTTTTCTTTTGTGGAATCTGCACCAGCGCTGATGCGCTGGGGCCGTTTTTCTTTTGGGGAATCTGCACCAGCGCTGATGCGCTGGGGCCGCTTTTCTTTTGGGGGTGCTGATGCCATTGATCGATTATTCGCGGCCGCAAAATTTCTGTGACAGCGCCGAGGCTGTCGGCGTCGTGCTGCATGCCGCATTGGTTCAATTGCGCGATCACGCCGCGTTTCAAGACGAGCCGGATATCACAATTCTCCGCGCCGCAGTGCTTTTGTCCTCCGTTCTCGAAGACGCCAAAACGGAAGTCGAGCGGTTGCTGGAGACGCTGGAAACAAGAGCCGTTTGAGTTTCCCCGCAATTTGAATGTCCAGTGTTGCGAGGTGAGGAACGGTTGGCGAGGCGAAAAACTCGTCCCGTCATTGCGAGCGAGAGCGAAGCAACCCAGTTGATAATTGTTATTGAAGTGCAACGGATATATCGCACCCCTTTCTAAACCTCCATCTGGTTTGCTTCGCTCTCGCTCGCAATGACGGTTGAGTTTATTTTTACACCCTACGCCCTACGCCCTACACCCCAACGCCCGCCTTTCTCTCTCGCTCGTCATAACCGCGTTAAAATCACGCTGGCCTAAGAGGGGGTGAGGGCTTATGGGACGAGGCGTTGGTTGGAGAATGTCCCATGTCGCAACTGCTTGTTCATCCGTCTCAGCCTGATGCGGAAGGCCGTATTCTATCCGTCACGCCGCAATCGGCGGGGTGGACCTATGTTGGCTTTGAGGTCTATCGCCTAAAAGCGGGGGCCAGTGTGGCGCGGGCGACGGGCGGCAATGAAATCTGCCTTGTGATCCTCTCGGGCCGCGCCACGATCCGCGCGGGCGCGCTTGAATGCGGCACACTCGGCGAACGCGCCACTGTTTTCGAAGGCCTGCCTTGGTCCGTCTATGTCCCCGCGCAATCCGATTTTAGCGTAACGGCCGCGAGTGACTGCGAAATCGCCGTCTGCGCCTCGCCCTCAAAGGGTGGTTTTCAGCCCCGCGTGATCGCACCTGCGGAAGTGGGCGAGGAGACACGCGGGCAAGGCACCAACACCCGCCATGTCCGCAATATTTTGCCCGACACGTCGCTGTATGCGGAAAATCTGCTGGTCGTCGAAGTGATCACGCCGGGCGGCAATTGGTCGAGCTATCCGCCGCATAAGCATGACACCGATGATTACCCGAACGAGACCTATCTCGAGGAAACCTATTATCACCGCCTCAACCCGCCGCAGGGCTTCGGCTTCCAGCGCGTTTATACCGATGACGGCACGCTGGATGAAAGCTTTGCGATCAAAGACGGCGATGTTGTGCTGGTGCCGAAAGGTTTCCACCCCGTAGCCGCCCCGCATGGCTTTGATCTCTATTACCTCAACGTGATGGCAGGCCCAAAAAAAGCCTGGAAATTCACGATGTCAAAAGACCACGCGCATATCGGCTGGACATCGACCGCGAAAAAGTAGCCGGTAAAGGCTCATAGAGAGCACCTGTCACAAGTGACAGGTGACCTTCGCAAGCACGACTGATCCCTTGGAGCCAATGGGGCTTTAACAGTCCCGCGCACTATTGACCTTGAATTGTGTACACAAATTAGGTACATAATTACGTCAGTAGTGAGCATCCATCGGAGGCTTAGCCGTTGCCCAAAAACGCTACCGAAACTTACTCGCGCGCCGACATCGCGGCGATGAAGATGCGGGGTGAGGTGCGCGCAACGCCAGACACCGCGCCGCTTTATGATCCCGATGAAGCCTTCTGGGCGAGTGTTGAGGCAGTGCCGACCCGCCAGCCCCGCAAAGTGTCGGTGCATTTGCGGCTCGACCCCGAAGTGCTGGACTTTTTCAAAGCGGGCGGCGATGGGCACCTCACCCGCATGGCGCAAGTGCTGAAAGCCTACGCAAAGGCCAAGGGGCGCGGGAGTGAATGACGTGTTGCCACCCCTTGCATTCGCCTCAATTGTAGCTACATTAGAGCTACAATCAGAGGAGCATCTGCAATGTCTGCAACCGAAATCGTCCGCGCTCGGATCGACCACGACACCAAGCAACGCGCAAGTGCGGCTTTGGCGGATATGGGCCTCTCGGTATCTGATGCCATCCGCTTGCTGATGCTCCGGATTGCCGACGAAAAGCGCCTGCCCTTTGAGGTGAAAGTACCGAACGCAAAAACGCGCGCGGCCATGGCTGAGCTTGAGGCCGGAAAAGGCAAAACCTACGCAAGCGCTGATGACATGTTCAAAGACTTCGGTGTGTAATGCTGCTTCTAGCGCCATCCGGACGCTTTAAGCGGGACGTGAAACGTGCCGCGAAGCGCGGGAAAGATATTCAGAAATTGCGCGAGGTCATCGATCTCCTCCAGTCGGAAGCACCGTTGCCTGCCCGATATCGTGATCACCCGCTGAGAGGTCCTTGGTCAGGGTGGCGCGACCTCCATGTCGAACCTGATTGGCTTTTGATCTATCGCGTAGCGCAAGGTCGGCTCGAACTGGTCGCCAGCGGGACTCATGCTGACCTGTTTGATGAATAAATTCTAATGGATTAACCCTCACGCAAAGCGCGAGCGCATTCCGGCTGTCAGTTTAACGATAAAATCATGCACCAGCCTCACGCGGGCGAGGTCGCGGACGTCTTCGTGGGTGACGATCCAATAGGCGCGTTGGATGGCGTGGGAAGGTAAAATCGTCTGCAGACTTGCATCATCGCGCACGACATAATCATGCAGCACGCCGATGCCTGCACCGGCTTTGACGGCTTCGATCTGGCCGATCATGCCGGCGCATTCGAAACGGTTTGCGGCTTCGATTTTTAACTCGCCCAGATAATCGAGCGCATCGGTGAACAACAAATCGCGCACATAGGTGACGATGCGATGCGTGCCCAGATCGTCGATTGTTGTGATGGGCGCGTGGGCTGAGAGATAATCGCGGCTGGCATAAAGGCTCAAGCGATAATCCGTGAGTTTTCTCACCGCGAGCTTGCCTTCGACGGGCGGCTCAATCGTGATTGCGATATCGGCCTCGCGTTTGGCAAGCGAGAAGGCGCGCGGCAAAGGTACGAGCTGCACGGTGAGCCCGGGATGCTGATCAAGAAAAGCGGGCAAATGCCGCGCCAGCACGAAAGTGCCGAACCCGTCCGGCGCGCCAACCCGCACGGTGCCCGCAACCGCAACATCGCTGCCGGTCAATTCGGCCTGCGCCCGCAGCATTTCGGATTCCATGCGCTCGGCGGTGACGAGGAAACGCTCGCCCGCTTCGGTCAAGACCGAGCCTTGCGTGCCGCGCTCGATCAGCTTGGCACCAAGGGCCGCCTCGAGCGCCGTCATGCGGCGGCTGACCGTTGTGTGATCAAGGCCGAGGCTCTTGGCCGCGCCGAGCATCTGCCCGTTGCGCGCGACGGCGAGAAAGATACGGGTGAGATCCCAATCCATTCGATACCGAAATCCTGCACAGCGGTTGGGTAAAATCGCTCATTGTTGTGCGGATTATCATAGTGCATAGAAGACCGATCCGACAATCCGTTTCAGGCACACTTCAGGGGGAAACCGACCATGGTTCAGGAACTTACGCATTTTATCGGCGGCAAGCATGTGAAGGGCACATCGGGCCGTTTTGCTGACGCGTTTTGGCCGATGACCGGCGAAGTGGCCTCAAAAGTGCCTTTGGCGTCAAAGGCGGAAGTCCGCGCGGCGGTTGAAAATGCGCTGGCCGCGCAGCCCGCTTGGGCGGCCACCAATCCGCAGCGCCGCGCGCGTGTGCTGATGAAATTCCTCGAACTCGTCCATGCCGAATATGACAGCCTCGCCGAGCTGCTTGCCAAGGAACATGGCAAGACATTTGCCGACGCGAAGGGCGATATCCAGCGCGGGCTCGAAGTGGTCGAATTCTGCATCGGCGCGCCGCAAATGCTCAAAGGCGAATTCACCGATGGCGCTGGCCCGGGCATCGACATCTATTCGCTGCGCCAGCCGCTGGGCGTTGTGGCAGGCATTACGCCGTTCAACTTCCCGGCGATGATCCCGCTGTGGAAATGCGCGCCTGCGATTGCGTGCGGCAATGCGTTTATTCTGAAGCCGTCCGAGCGCGATGTCGGCGTGCCGTTGCGCATTGCGGAGCTTTTCATCGAAGCCGGTTTGCCAGCGGGTATTCTCAATGTCGTGCAGGGCGACAAGGAAGCGGTGGACGCGATCCTTGATGATCAGGATATCAAGGCCGTTGGCTTTGTCGGCTCCACGCCGATTGCCGAATATGTTTACACACGCGGCACCGCAGCTGGTAAGCGCGTGCAATGTTTCGGCGGCGCGAAAAACCATATGATCATCATGCCTGATGCCGATATGGATCAGGCGGTGGATGCGCTGATGGGTGCAGGCTATGGCTCGGCGGGTGAACGCTGCATGGCGATTTCGGTTGCTGTGCCGGTGGGTGAGCAAACCGCCAATCGCTTGGTGGAAAAACTCATTCCGCGCGTTGAAAGCCTGAAAGTCGGCACCTCGCTTGACCCGTCCGCCGATTTCGGCCCGCTTGTCACGCAAGCGCATCTCGACAAAGTGAAGTCTTACGTCGATCTCGGCGTGCAGGAAGGCGCAACGCTCAAGGTTGATGGCCGCAATTTCAAACTGCAGGGTTATGAAAAAGGCTTCTATATGGGCGGCTGTCTCTTCGACAATGTGACGAAGGACATGCGCATCTATAAGGAAGAAATTTTCGGCCCCGTGCTCTCGGTTGTGCGCGCGAAGGATTATGCGGAAGGTTTGGCACTCGCCAATGATCATGAATATGGCAATGGCGTTGCGATCTTCACGCGCGATGGCGATGCCGCGCGGGATTTCGCCTCAAAAGTGCAAGTCGGCATGGTTGGCATCAATGTGCCAATTCCGGTGCCGCTCGCTTACTATACCTTCGGCGGCTGGAAGCGCTCCGGCTTCGGCGATTTGAACCAGCACGGGCCTGATGCGTTCCGCTTCTACACAAAGACAAAGACCGTCACCTCACGCTGGCCTTCCGGCATCAAAGACGGTGCGGAATTTGTGATCCCGACGATGCGGTGAGCCGCTTCGGATAAACAAAGACGAAGGGCGCTGGATTCAGCGCCCTTTCTTTTTGGCGCATGATTTTATCGGCTCTTGACCCGTCAGTGCCGTTCAGTCTTGCTCTCATGATGGCTTCCCAACAACTCCATCATGATTCTTTGCTGCCCACCCCCTTCGCCGCCTGGTTCGCCCAACGCGGGTGGCAGCCGCGTGCGCATCAATTGGCGTTGCTCGACAATGTTGGTCAGCGCGCATCGACTTTGCTGATTGCGCCAACGGGGTCGGGCAAGACTTTGGCGGGATTTTTGCCGACGCTGGTTGATCTCGCATCGCTGTCCCCGAATGATTTGAAACAGCGTGGGCTGCACACGCTTTATATCTCGCCGCTCAAAGCGCTTGCGGTGGATATTGCGCGCAATCTTGAAACGCCCATCAGTGAGATGGCACTGCCCTTTCGCATTGAGACGCGCACGGGCGATACGCCGCAAAGCAAGCGCACGCGACAAGCCGAGCGACCGCCGCATATTCTGCTCACGACGCCGGAGCAATTGGCCCTGCTGCTCGCCCATCGCAATGCGCGCGCTTTGTTCGAGACGCTCGATACAGTGATTTTGGATGAGCTGCATGCGCTTGTGACATCCAAACGCGGAGATCTTTTGGCACTCGATCTCGCGCGGCTTTTCGCGCTCTCGCCGCAGCTTGTGTCGATTGGCCTCTCAGCAACCGTGCGCGAGCCCGAAGCGCTCCAGCGTTATCTTGTGCCGCAAAAGGCAGGAGATGATAAACGTGCCGCGCTCGTGACCGTTGCCGGCGGCGCAAAGGCGACAATCGAGATCATGCAGTCGCAAGCACGATTGCCGCTTGCGGGCCATACGGCTTTGGCGTCCATGCCTGAGATTTACAAGGCGATCACGGCGCATCGCATGTCTCTGGTGTTTGTAAATACGCGGATGCAGGCGGAATTTGTGTTTCAAGAATTGTGGAAGCTGAATGACGCATCGCTGCCGATTGCATTGCATCACGGCTCGCTGGATGTGAGCCAACGCCGCAAAGTGGAAGCGGCGATGGTGTCAGGCCAGCTGCGCGCGATTGTCTGCACGGCCACGCTTGATCTCGGCATTGATTGGGGCGATGTCGATCTTGTGATCAATGTTGGTGCGCCAAAAGGTGCGAGCCGTTTGATGCAACGCATCGGGCGATCCAATCATCGTTTTGACGAGCCCTCGAAAGCCTTGCTTGTTCCGGCCAATCGGTTTGAAGCGATGGAGTGCCATGCGGCGCTTGGCGCGGTGGAGGCCGCGGCGCAAGACACGCCGGATGCGCGGGTGGGCGCGCTCGACGTTTTGGCGCAACATTGTCTCGGCATGGCTTGCGCGGATGGGTTTGAGGTCGAAGCGCTTTATCACGAAGTGACATCGGCTGCGCCTTACAGCGCATTAAGCCGCGATGATTTTGATGCTGTTCTCTCCTTTGCGGCCACAGGCGGTTATGCGCTCAGAGCCTATGAGCATTTTGCGAAAATCAAACAGAGCAAAGACGGGTTATGGCGCATCGCCACGCCACGCGCGGCGCAACAATACCGGATGAATGTCGGCACCATCATCGAAGCCACCATGCTCAAAGTGCGCATCGGCAAAATGACGAAAGCTGGCACGCCGCAACGCGGTGGGCGCGTGCTGGGTGAAGTCGAGGATTATTTCGCCGAAGGGCTTGTGCCGGGTGATACATTTTTATTTGCAGGCGAGATGCTGCGCTTTGAAGCGCTTGCGACGAATGAAGTGATTGTGTCGCGCGCGCAGCGTGTGACGGATCCGAAAATTCCGGCCTATGCAGGTGGTAAATTTCCGCTCTCGACCTTTTTGGCGGAGCGTGTGCGCGCGATGTTGGCAACGCCTGCCACTTGGTCGGCACTGCCCCAAGAAGTCAGCGAATGGCTCACATGGCAGAAGGACAAATCCATTCTGCCGAAAGCGGATGAATTGTTGATCGAGGCGTTTCCAAGCGGTGACCGGCATTATCTTGTGCTCTATCCGTTTGAAGGACGACTCGCGCATCAAACACTCGGCGTGTTGCTCACCAAACGGCTGGAGCGCGCAAGGCTGAAGCCGCTTGGTTTTGTGTGCAATGATTATGGGCTGTCGATTTGGGCCATCGGCAATATCAGCGAGGCGCTGCAAGAGCGACGCATCACACTCGATGATTTATTGGCGGAAGATATGTTGGGCGATGATCTTGAAGGCTGGCTTGATGACAGCTCCATCATGAAACGCGCGTTCCGCCATTGTGCGGTGATTTCCGGCCTCGTCGAAAAACGGCATCCGGGACAAGAAAAGACCGGGCGGCAAGTCACCGTTTCAAGTGATCTTCTCTATGATGTGTTGCGGCGTCATCAGCCGGATCACATTCTGTTGAAAGCTGCGCGACAGGATGCGGCACTGGGTTTGCTCGATCTCAAACGCTTGGGCGATTTGTTGCGGCGGATCCGGGGGCATATGATTTTCAAACCGCTTCAGAAAATGTCGCCGCTCTCGGTGGCGGTGTTGCTCGAAATCGGTCGGGAATCGGTTTATGGCGAGGCCGGTGATCATCTTTTGGCCGAGGCCGAGGCGCGGATGTTAAGTGAAGCGATGCAATGAGTGTTGCTGTGCAGGTTGAAAATGCGGCGCGGCCCGACGCTGAAATCATCTGTGCGGGCGAACGCGTGCAGCTTGACCCATCAGGTGTGGCCTTTTTGCCGGACCATGGACTTCTGGTGGTTGCGGATTTGCATTTTGAAAAGGCGGCTTCTTTGGCGCGGCGACGCGGGTTGATCATGCCGCCTTATGACACGCGCGAGACTTTGCTGCGGCTCGACCAAGTGATCACACGTCTTAAACCGGATCGCGTGATTGCGCTGGGTGACACATGGCATGACACGCTTGGCGCGACCACGATGAAGAGAGACGATGCCGCGCAATTTGCAGCGCTCCGGCAACGTGCGCATTGGATTTTAATCACGGGCAATCATGATCCTGTGTTGCCGCACACGCGTGATGCCGAGATCGCGGATGTCTTCCGCGTCAACGCACTCTGTTTTCGGCATGAGCCATCGCATCACGAGACATTCGAGATCGCAGGACATTTGCATCCTGTTGCGAAGATCAAGGAGCGCGGGCGCGTCATCCGGCGGCGTTGCTTTATCGCCAATGAGAGACGGCTGATCTTCCCAGCTTTTGGCGCCTATACGGGCGGGCTCAATGTGCGCGATAAAGCCTACCGCCCCTACTTCGCCCATACGGATTACACCATTCGCATGGTCGGGACGAACAGGCTTTATGCCGTCTCGCCTCTGTCGCTTTTGCCTGATTGAGTGCGCTTTAGGATTCGACGAACAACGGCACCAGCAAAGAGAGCGTGGCGACCGCCGTTAGGCCAACGCGCAATTGCCCATACCAGCGCGGCGCATGGCCTTTCAGCACATGGCCAATATCCGATACGGCGAGGGCAAGAAAAAGCCCCGCCATGACGATCAAATCAAAGGGCCGTGGGGTTGCAAGTCCCAACCAAGCGACGAGGCTTGGGATGACCGAGATGATATAATCCGCCGTTGGCGTCTGATCCGCACGCAATGCGTTGCCCCATCGGACGCCGCCCAAGAAGGACGCGATGAGGGCGGCGTAAGTGATGAGCATCATATGCAAGACACGCGGACTGAGAACACCAAGATCCATCATGCTCGCAATCGCGGCCGCAAGCGACACAAAAGGCACGAGACCCGCGACGCCAAGAAGAAGAGCGATCCGAGGCATAGATGCGTGAGTCATGACAAACTCTCCTTTGCGAAGACTGTTTAGCGATTGATGAGGCGATGCGCGCCGAAGCCACAGAGAAGGGCAAAGAGCATCGTTGATAATCCATAAAGGAGCGCATTGTCATGCGCTTCAATGGCAATCCATCCTTCCCATTGAGGCATGCCCGCGAGAGAGATTTTTTGGATTGCTGCGCCCGCCATTTGCTGCGTGAAAGCCATCACCAGAGTGACGAGGAAGCGCAAGGCAACACTCACAATAATCACCGCCAGTGCAAGACGGAAATGGGCACCATGAACGAATTTTGCGGTCAATCCACCCAGATGCGCGCCAATGACGCCGCCCACACTCAGCGGCACCGCCAGCACAACATCAATCGCGTGATTGAACACCGCGTGAAGAACAGTGGCGACCATCATCGTCACGAGAATTTGCACTTGCGAGGCCGCAACGGCAGCACGCGTTGGCAAGCGAAACCAATAGATCAAAGCGGGCACGAACATAAAGCCGCCACCAACGCCGAGCACCGTGCCAATCACCCCGATCAGGACAGAGACAACCACCAAAGGCAGCGGATTGATAGAGACATCGAAGGCAGTGAAATTTCGCGGGCCTGATTGATGCGCGAGCCACTGCGCAATCGCGTTGGGATGCGGCGTCGGATCGTGATGCTTGGTTGCACCAAAAAGTGCGCCGAGGCTCTCTTTGAGCATCAGCCCGCCGACACTTCCCAACAGAACGACATAGGCGATACCGACAAGCGACTCGAAAAACCCGGTCTG
>Ga0164297_10003223_pt1 | contig 15336 bp, 14 predicted proteins | sample GEODES058metaG_FD_113539 | JGI IMG/M metagenome (GOLD analysis project Ga0164297, IMG submission 113539) | Dystrophic lake water microbial communities from Trout Bog Lake, Wisconsin, USA - GEODES058 metaG | ecosystem: Environmental > Aquatic > Freshwater > Lake | place: USA: Trout Bog Lake...
GGGTTCAAGGTCTGGACCGATGAGATCCCGGACCATGCGGCACCGCCCCCCACGTCCGTGAACGCCGAAGGGCCGTCCCGACAGGATCCTACGAACCGCGCCGCGCCGTAATCGAGGCGTCAGCGGGCTAGCGCGAGGGGCAACACCGACCTGCGTTCGCGCCCCGGGCCATGCCCTCAATGGACGGTCAAAGCGAAAGGTTACAGCGGACCAATCTCGGCGATGGCTTCCTCGGCCAGGCTGTTGTCCACCGCCTGTTCGAAGGACGTCCCGGGGGCAACGAACCCGCCCGAGATCAGACCCTCCAGCAATCTTTCATAGCCGGCGCGCGGCAGAACGGGGGTGCGTCCCCAGATGCCCAAGGCCTGGTAGCGCGCGCAGGATGCTTCCAACCGGCTGCTTGGTATATCGGGAAAATAGCTGGCCACAGCAGCGGCGATCTCCGCCGGCTGCGCCTGTGCCACCCATGCCAGCGTGCGGTACATCGCCCGCACCATGCCGGACAGTTCCTCTCGCTTGCGCGCGATCACGCCGTTGCGGGCGTAAAAGACGGTGTAGGAACATAGACCCCGTTCAGCCGCGGCGTAATACAAATGGAAACCATCTGCGATCAGGTCTTCGGCAAAGGGCTGGAACACCTGCACCACGTCCAGATCGCCACGGCGCAGCGCCGCCACATTCGCCGCCATGGTGCCATCGGTTACGCGATTGACACGGCTGGGCGCAACGCCGGCCAGACGTAGATCGAGTTGTAGACACAGCCACGGCGTTGGCACTTCGCTCACGGTGCCCAGGCGCGGGCCGACCAGGGCGGCGGGGGAAAAGGTGCCCAAATTCTGCCGGCTGATCAGGAAAAACGGATCGCGCGTTACCACCTCGGCGAAGCATTTGAAATCCGCGCCTGGGATTTGCTGATAGGCCTGATTGACGCGCATCGGCCCGCCCCAGCCAACATCGACGTGACCAGCCATCAAACCCTCCATGGCCTGAGCCGGTGTCGGGCTGCTGACAAAGCGCACATCAACGCCTTCCTTGGTGAAGGCGTCCATTGTCAGGGCGGCGTAGAAAGGTGCGTAAAAAAGCCCCCGCAACGATTCTTGCAACGTGATCATTGTGTTGTTCCTGTTTTCATATCGCGATGCGCCGTGCGCGGTCGGCATGCAGAAATCGTTCCACGCCGCCGACACTGTGTCGGTGCTGCCGCGTTTATGCGGATTGGCGCACAGGACAGTGTCGGATAGGTCGGTCAGATTCCGGAAAGACCGGTCCTTGGCGCAATGGTTTCCTGAGATTAGCCGCCGTCGCCGCGTGCGCGGACCATCCGCAGCGGATTGTAAGTCAGCACTGGTGTGCCGTCCTGCTTGCGCACGGTATTGAATGTCCGCACCAAGCCCCGGTTGGGCCGAGTTTGACTAAGCCGGCTTTCGATCACTTCGCATTCGACATGGATGGTATCGCCGACGCAGGTCGGCCCTTTCACCGCCAGTTCCATGCCCAGGAAGGCCAAACCCGTATGCTGCATCGTCGCTTGCACCAACAACCCTTCCGATAGGCAGTAGACCAGCGCACCGGGCACGACGCGCTGCTTGATATCGCTCTCGGTCTTCAGGAACTCCACATCGGTGAACAGCACTTCGGTCATGCCGGTAACGTTGATGAAGCCGACGAGGTCGGCCTCGGTGATCGTCCGGTTGATGGTTTTGAACTTCCGGCCCAGCGGCAGGTCTTCATAGAAAAAGCCTAGGCCGATCAGTTCGTAGCCGTCGTCGCCGTGCGCCATCTGCGTTTTCTCCCTCTGCGTTTTCTCCCTCTGCCGCCGCGCGTGCCGTGGGCGCTGTTATGGTTAAGCCCAGGGGCAGGGGGCGCAACCCCCTAAGGCAACCCCCCTCAGGAGTCGGCCTTAAAGCGAACCAGCACGTCGCGATTGACCTCGATCCCCAGGCCAGGACCCGTGGGTACGGTCACGTAACCGTCCACCGGCACAACGGGCGTAACCAACAGGCTGCTGCGCACGGGATGTTCGGTACGGTCGAACTCCAACATCGGTTCGACAGGATAGAGCGACGGCGGAGTCCAATCGGCGACGACAGCCAGCAACTGGGCCGCCGCCGCGACGGCAATGCCGGTGCCCCAGACATGCGGGGCGAAGCGAACACCATAGGCCAGGGCCATATCGGCGATCTTCTTGCACTCCGATAAGCCGCCCGCGGCACAGAGATCGGGCTGCACGTAATCCGTCACCCGCCTCTCCATCAGGGCGCGGAAGCCGATGCGGGTAAAATCACATTCCCCGGTCGCGATCGGGATACGCAGCGCGGCCTTCACGGCGCGATGCCCGTCCAGGTCCTCGGGCGGCACCGGTTCCTCGAACCAGCCAATGTCCTGATCTTCGATACAACGACCCAAACGGATCGCCTCCACCGCGTCATAGGCATGGTTGGCGTCGATCATCAGCCCGATATCCGCACCGATCGCCGCCCGCACCGCTCGCACCGCACGCACGTCATCGTCCACCCCGAAGCCGACTTTCAGTTTCATCGCCCGAAAACCGAGGGCACGCGATTCCAGCGCCTCATCACAAAGATAGTCGGTGTGGTCGATGCGGTCTTGGCGATACAAACCGGTGGCGTAGGCTTTCACCTTGTCGCGCACCGGGCCGCCCATCAGCCGGTGCACGGGTTGGCCGAGGTATTTGCCCTTCAGATCCCACAGCGCGATGTCGATGCCGCTCAATCCCTGGATGATGACGCCCTTCTGGCCGTGATCGCGGTAGCGCGCATACAGATCATGCCAAATAAACTCGCTGCGCAGCGGGTCCTGGCCGATCAGGTGGCCCGCCATGTCGCGCACCACGGCGGCGTTGATCCGGGCGGGTCCGTAACATTCGCCCCAGCCGCTCAGTCCATCATCCGTGACGATCTCAACGATCATCGACATGCGTTTGGCATACCACATGCGCGAATACGCAAAGGGCTGAGCCAGCTGTGCTTCCAGCACATGCGTGCGGATTTCGACGATCTTCATGGCTTGTTTCTTCCCAGGGGGTCTTGTCGACGGCATTCGGGCGGCGGCGTCTTTGCCGCAGCCAGGTGCAAAATCTCGCCCTTGCCCGGCCGGCGATCAAGACTAAACTCCGCCGACGATCCACCAGCAGGATAGGTTCATGCGCTTCGGCCTTTTCGGCGCCGCCACCGCCCCGCGCGCTACCACCCAGCGCGTCTCCACACAGCGCGCCACCACCCCAGATGTCGACAGCGCTGCCGGCTTCCGTGACTTCATCGACTATGTGATCGAGGCCGAGGCGCTTGGCTTCGCCTCCATCTTCGTCGTCGAGCATCATTTCACCGGCTTCGGCCAAGTCTCCGCAACGCTCAATTTCCTCACCTGGATCGGCGCCCGCACATCCACCATCCGGCTCGGCACCGCCGTGATCGTGTTGCCCTGGCACGATCCGGTGCTGCTGGCCGAACAGGCGGCGACTCTCGATCTGCTATCTGGCGGGCGGCTGGATTTCGGCATCGGCAAAGGCTACCGCCACAACGAATTCGACAGTTTCGGCATCCCGATGGAGGAAGCCACGCCGCGGTTCGAGGAAGCGGTCGACATCATCACCAAGTCATGGATCTCCGACGACCGGTTCGATTACCAAGGCAGCTTCTGGCGCTATCGCAATATCGTCGTTGAACCGCCGACGATCCAAAAGCCGCACCCGCCGTTCTGGCAGGCGGCCGGCCACGACGACTCGATCCGCCGCGTCGCCGCCAGCGGCCATAATCTGCTGCTGGACCAGTTCGCCCCGACACAGGAGACGATCAGCCGCTTCCATACCTATCGCCAGGCGATGCACGCGGCCGGCCACGCCTTCGATCCGTCGATGGTTGGCGTGGCGCGGGCGTTTTATGTCGCCAACGATGCCGCGGACAAAGCAGCCGCGCTACAGCGGCGGGCAATGGGCGCGCGCCGGATGCAGGCCATCAGCCAGCGGCCGGACGGTAAGAACACCGCCAGCATCCTGGCCTATTCCGACGTCGAAGACGCCAACGAAGACAGCGCGCTATACGGCTCGCCCGATGAGATCTGTGCCAAAATCCAGCGGCTGCGGGATGCCGGCGTTGACTACATCCTGCTGAATGGCGGCGGAACATCCCGCGAAAACCTGCGCCGCTTCGCCCGCGAGGTGATGCCGCACTTCCGATAAGCCCTGCCGCCGGCAGTGCGTTCGCGCGACCCAACCACCCCGGATAGCGGTGCACGGGGGAGCGGCGTAAAAAGAAGCAAATTCGACTCCGGAGATACCGCATGCCTTTCCGCACCCTCGATCAACTCGACGCCCATGGGAAACGCGTTTTGCTGCGCGCCGACCTCAATGTGCCGGTTCGTGACGGCAAAATTACCGATCTGACGCGGATCGAGCGTCTGTCGCCCACCATCCGGGAATTGTCCCAGAAGGGCGCCAAAGTGATCGTGTGCAGCCATTTCGACCGCCCCAAGGGCAAGCGCGTGCCGGAAATGTCGCTCGCACCGATGGCTGCGGCGCTAGGCCAGGTGTTGGGTCGTCCGGTCGCCTTCGCCGATGACTGCATCGGTGATGTCGCGGCGCAGGCCGTCGCCACGATGCAGGCCGGCGATGTGCTGGTGCTGGAAAACACCCGCTACCACGCCGCCGAGGAAAAGAACGAGCCGACCTTTTCCGCTGATCTGGCGAAACTGGCCGATGCGTTCGTCAATGACGCGTTCTCCGCCGCGCATCGCGCCCATGCCAGCACCGAAGGGGTGGCCCACCTGCTGCCATCCTACGCCGGCCGCCTGATGCAGGCGGAGTTGGAGGCGTTGGATGCCGCGCTAGGCAATCCGGTGCGTCCGGTCGCCGCCATCGTCGGCGGCGCAAAAGTTTCCACCAAACTCGAACTGCTGGGCAACCTGGTCAGCAAGGTCGATGTGCTGGTGATCGGCGGTGCGATGGCGAACACCTTCCTGTCTGCACAAGGCATCAACGTCGGTAAATCCCTGCAAGAAGCCGAGATGCATGCCACCGCGCTGGAAATCCTGGACAAGGCGAAGGCCGCCAACTGCGCGGTCGTGCTGCCGATCGATGCGGTGACGGCAACCCAGTTCGCCGCCAATCCGCCGACCCTTATCGTGCCCGTCAGTGCCGTGCCGGCCGATGCGATGATCCTGGATGTCGGCCCGGCCAGTGTCGCGGCGTTGATCGATCGCCTGCCGTCGATCAAGACCCTGGTGTGGAACGGCCCGCTGGGCGCCTTCGAAACCCCGCCGTTCGATGCCGCCACCGTCGCGCTGGCCAAGGCCGTCGCCGCGGCCACCCAATCCGGCGCGCTGCGCAGCGTGGCCGGCGGCGGCGACACCGTCTCGGCCGTGCGCCACGCCGGCGTGGCCGAACAATTAAGCTACGTGTCCTCGGCCGGTGGCGCGTTCCTGGAATGGCTGGAAGGCAAGACCCTGCCCGGCGTCGCGGCGTTGGAGCGGTAAGCTGATCCGCGTTTACCTCGCCGGGCCGGACGTCTTCCTGACGGATGCGCAGGCCTGGCTGGCCCGCAAGCAAGCGATCTGCGCCGGCCATGGCCTGGTCGGCGTATCGCCGCTAGAGCCCTTGGCGCAAGAGCCCGAGGACTGGGCCGCGGTGCCGGAATGGCGCCGCATCGCCCTGCGCAATGAGGCGCATATCCGCAGTTGCGCCGCGATCATCGCCAACCTGACGCCGTTTCGCGGGCCAAGCGCGGATGCGGGCACGGTGTATGAGGTCGGTTTCGCGCGCGGCTTGGGGTTGCGCGTGTTCGGCTATGCCACCGTCGCGGCCGGCTTCCTGGAACGGACCTTGGCGGCGTTTCCCGGCCAGCGAGACGGGGATGCGTGGCGCGATCAGGACGGATTGCTGATGGAACAGTTCGGCCTGTTCGATAATCTGATGATCGAAGGCGCCCTGGCCGAGACCGGCGGGTTGATCCGCCAGGATGCCGATCTGTGGCGCGACTTGTCGGTGTTCGAGCGATGTGTCGACGCCGCGGCGAAGGTGCTTTCGGCCTAGCGGCCAGTCACCCACCTTCGCCAACCGCCACCTTCGCCAACCCCCACCTTGCCAACAGCCGCCTTGCCGATCGCCGCCCTGCCGATCGTCGGCGGGTTTAACCCCCACCGTGCCAATCGCAGCCCCCGCGCCCCATACCGCTCGGCCGTTCACCGCTCGGCCGCTCACCGCACCGCCGTCGTTGGCCGCCCTCATTGGCCGCCGCGCTTAGCGGAACCCGCCGCCGCCGTTCACATAGACCGTGTTCGCCGTCATGTACTCGCAGGCGTCCGAGCACATGAACAGCACCAACTCGGCGATTTCCTCGGCTTCCCCCAAGCGCTTCATCGGCACATCGGCCACCGCCCGCGCCAGGAAATCGGCCGGGGAGTTCGACGCGGCCTGGAAGTTGGTGTTGATCGGGCCCGGCGAAATCGACAGGCAGCGGATATTGCGATCAGCGAATTCCCGCGCCACCCCCAGCGTCATGGAATCGATCGCACCCTTGGCCGCGGCATAATGGATCGACGCACCCGGCCCGCCACGGCGCGCGGTCATGGAGCAGACATTCACGATCACGCCACCGCCATGCTCCAGCATGTGCGGGATCACGCCTTGCATGCCGTAGAACGTGCCATGCAGGTTGATCGCCATCGTCTTGTTCAGCAGCGCATCGTCGATCTCGAGGAATTTGCAGCGGTTCACCGCCGCGCCGGCCGAATTGAACAGGAAATTGACGCGGCCGAAGCGGGCGATCGCCTCGGCAATGGCGGCATCGATCTGCTCGCGCACCGTGACGTCGCAGCGAATACCGATGGCCTGCTTGCCCGATTGCTGGATGGTTTCGGCGACGCGGCGGGCAGCATCGGCATCGATATCGGTGACTGCCACATTGGCACCCTCCCGCGCAAAAATCAGCGCCGCTGCTCTGCCGATGCCGCCGCCGCCGCCGGTGATGACGATGGTCTTGCCAACGAAGTAGTCAGGTGTCTTGGGCATTGGGAACGTCCCTTCAGTTTATTCTGCCGCGCTGTTTAGGCCGTTTCCGCCCTTTCGGCCAACCGGGTGGGCGCGGCTTTTTTCCCCACGGTCAGGCGATCGCGCGGCATCAGGGACGATGCGCCGGCAAGCGACAGGCGGGCATCTTGGACACCGGCATGACACAGGTCCGTGTTCGGCATGGTCGCGCGCGGCGCATCCGTGTATAGGCTGCGCGATCTTTGACTGAGCGCAGACGCCCGCAATACGGAACCGCCATGAACGACGCCGCCACTGACGCACCGCGCGACTACCGCGATACGGTATTCCTGCCGCAAACCTCTTTCCCGATGCGCGGCGATCTGCCGAAGAAGGAACCGACGATCCTGGCGAAATGGAACGCCATGGATTTGTGGGGCAAGCTGCGGGAAGCGTCCAAAGGGCGGCCGCTCTTCATCCTGCATGACGGCCCGCCGTACGCGAACGGGCATCTGCATATCGGCACGGCGCTGAACAAGATCCTGAAAGACGTCATCAACCGCACGCGCCAGATGGCCGGGTTTGATGCCAACTATATCCCCGGATGGGACTGCCACGGCCTTCCGATCGAATGGAAGATCGAGGAAGAATACCGCGCCAAGAAGCAGGACAAGGACGCGGTGCCGATCCTGGACTTCCGCGCCCAGTGCCGCGAATACGCGCAGCATTGGATGGGCGTGCAGGCGAAAGAATTCCGCCGCCTTGGCGTCGAGGGCGCGTGGGCCAATCGCTACGCCACGATGGACCTGCCGTCCGAGGCCGCGATCGTCAACGAGATCTGCAAGTTCCTGCTGAACGGCGCGTTGTATCGCGGCTTGCGCCCGGTGATGTGGTCGCCGGTGGAAAAGACCGCGCTCGCGGAAGCCGAGATCGAATATCACGACCATACCTCCACCACGATCTGGGTCCGCTTCCCGGTGGTGAAGGCGTCCAACCCGGTGCTGGATGGCGCGGCGGTGGTGATCTGGACCACCACCCCCTGGACCATGCCGGCCAACCGCGCCGTCGCCGCCGGCGCCGGCTTCGATTACGTGGTGATCACGGTAACCGACGCCGCCGAAGGCTCCCTCGCCAAGCCCGGGGAGAAGTTGGTGGTGGCCGAGGCCCTGCTGCCCGCGGTGCTGAAAGACACCGGGATCACCGGCCACACGTTGATGGCGACGATCAAAGGCGCCGATCTTTCCGGCACCATCATGGCCCATCCGCTGCGTGGCCAAGGCTATGAGCAGGACACGCCGCTGCTGCTGGCCGATTTCGTCACCACCGAGGCCGGCACCGGCTTCGTCCACATCGCCCCATCCCATGGCGAGGACGATTTCTGGCTGGGCAAGGCGCATGGGCTGGAGGTGGCCGAGACGGTCGGTGATGACGGCACGTTCAACCCGTGGGTGCCGCTCTTTGCCGGCGCGCATGTCTACAAGGCGGCCGATCCGGTCTGCGCGGCATTGACCCAGGCGGGCGGGCTGCTGGCACGCGGCAAGATCGTCCACTCCTACCCGCATTCCTGGCGCTCCAAGGCGCCGCTGATCTTCCGTGCCACGCCGCAATGGTTCATTCCGATGGATGGCGTGCACGAAATCCGCAAGAAGGCGCTCGCCGCGATCGCGGCAACCCATTTCGTCCCCGACCAAGGCCGCAACCGCATCGGCAGCATGATCGCCGCTCGGCCTGACTGGTGCATCAGCCGCCAGCGCGCCTGGGGCGTGCCGATCGCGGTCTTCGTGGAAAAGCGCACCGGCCAGCCATTGCGCGACCCGAAGGTGGTGGAACGCATCGTCGAAGCCTTCAAGACCGAAGGCGCGGATAGTTGGTACTCCTCGCCGGCCTCTCGTTTCCTCGGCCCCGATTACGCGCCGGGTGACTACGAGCAGGTCTTCGATATCGTCGATGTGTGGTTCGAATCCGGATCGACCCATGCCTTCGTGCTGGAAAATCAGAACCTGCCATGGCCGGCGGATCTGTATTTGGAAGGGTCGGACCAGCATCGCGGCTGGTTCCATTCTTCGCTGCTGGAATCGGTCGGCACGCGCGGCGTGGCACCGTTCAAGGCGATCCTGACGCATGGTTTCGTCAATGACGAAAAAGGCCGCAAAATGTCCAAGTCCTTGGGCAACACGGTAGCCCCGGATGAGGTCTGCGACAAATATGGCGCCGATATCCTGCGTCTGTGGGTGATGTCATCCGACACGACCGAGGATCTGCGCATCGGCCAGGAAATCCTTAAGCAGCAGGGTGAGTTGTATCGCCGCCTGCGCAACACGCTGCGCTGGATTCTGGGCAGCCTGGACGGTTTTACGCCTGCGGAAGCGTTGCCCGAGGCCGAGATGCCGGAACTGGAGCGCTGGGTGCTGCACCGGTTGACCGAGATCGATGCCAAGATCCGCAAAGCGACGGAAACCTATGACTGGACCGGCGTTTATCCGGATCTGCACAATTTCTGCGCGGTCGATCTTTCGGCGTTTTATTTCGATATCCGCAAGGATGCGATCTATTGTGATCGGCCCGATAGCGTGCGCCGGCGTGCCGCGCGCACGGTGCTGGATCATTTGCATCGGTATTTGTGCACATGGCTTGCTCCGGTGCTGTGCTTTACGGCGGAAGAAGCGTGGGCCGCGCGGTTCGGCGACGCGGGATCGGTGCATTTGGAACTGTTCCCGGTCCCGCCGGCGCAGTGGCACGATCCGGCGCTGGCCGCGAAGTGGGAAACGATCCGCACGATCCGCCGGCGCATTACCGTGCCGCTGGAAGAAGCCCGCAAGGCGAACACCATCGGCTCGTCCTTGCAGGCGGTGGTGGAATTGCCGCTGAATGCCGAGCACGCAACTTTGTTGGATGACGCCGCATGGTCAGAGATAGCGATCGTCTCCTCCGTTACCAGCGTGTCGGATACGGACGAACCCCTCGCGAAGGTCACGCCCGCCGGCGGCGAGAAATGCGTCCGCTGCTGGAAAGTGCTGCCCGAGGTGGGGACGAACCGGACACATCCCAGCCTGTGCATGCGCTGCGCCGACGCGGTGGACTCGGGCTTGGTCTGCAAGGCGGTATGACCTTGCGGGTGCGCCTGGGCGTGATCGTCGCGCTGGCGGTGTTGGTGGCCGATCAGGCCAGCAAATGGTGGGTGCTGCAGGTGCTGGATCTGCCGGCGTTGCGGCAGGTGGTGGTGCTGCCGGTGTTGAACCTGACGATGGTGTGGAACCACGGCGTGACGTTCGGTTTGCTGAACGGGTTGGGTGCGGCGGGCCATTGGCTGCTGGCCGTGGTGGCCCTGGCGGTGGTGGTGGCGTTGGCGGCTTGGCTGCGCAAGGCCGAAAGCACCGCGACCGCTGCCGCGATCGGTGGCATCGCGGGTGGGGCGGTTGGTAACGTGATCGACCGGCTGCGCTTTGGCGCCGTGGTGGATTTCATCCATGCGCATGTCTTGGTCGGCGGCACGGACTGGTCTTGGTATGTGTTCAACGTCGCTGACGCCGCGATTGTCTGTGGCGTGGCCGTGCTGATCGTGGAATCGCAATTCAAGCGGCGTTCACGCGTCGCCTGAAGGTCGCGCTAAGCCGAGATCGCCCCAGTGGGGCGGGGCGTGGTTTCACGCTTTGTTAAGACAACGATGCTCTGATGCCGGCGGCTTTGAACAGCCTGCGGAGAGCGGACATGTCGGTTCATGCGATCAATGGCGGCTATGGCGCGGCCTATCACTGGGCGCGTGATCACCTTGGCGATGCGTCGCAGAAGGGTGTTTCCCAGCCTGGCAGCGCCAGCGCCGGCGGTGTTTTCGCCTCGCCGCCTTTTTCGGGACTATTGCAGGGCGGGTTGCCGCCTGCTGGCGGTTTCGATGGTGCGGCCGGCGTGCAGCTGGGCAGCGCGAGCCAGGGCGGGCAGAATCAGATAGTCGCCGACATGAAGTCGTTTCTGGCGGATTATGAAAGCGCCTTCGGCAACCAGGGAACGGTGGGTGCGACGGACGCGATCAGCAATGGCGGATCGATACCGCCGTCTGGCACGCTGACGACGGCGTTGCAGGCCGATCTGCAAAATCTCGCGAACGATTTCAGCAGTCTGTTGAACGTGTCGCAGAACCTGGGCGGTATTGCCAGCAACGCCGGCACCGTCTCGCCATCAGATCGTGCAACGGCCACAGGGAACGCCTCATCCCAGGGCATATCTACGGGCACAGCGCAGGGCACATCTACCGGCAGTCCTGCTGCCGACGGAACGTTGGATGCGACGGCTTCTGGCGGTTTTTTCCATCACCATCATCATGGCGGGCATTTTTACACGCCGCAGGCGATCGATCCGTCACAAGCGGCTGATCTATCGCGGAGCGGCACGATCACGACCGGCGTTACAGCGGCTGCGACCCCGTCATTACTCACGGCATCGTCATGATGGTTTGCCCTCTAAAGGCGCATGCCAGCGATGCGTGCACGAATTCGACAGCGGAGGACATGCGGTCGCAGTAACCGATTAGTCCTTCCTTAATGTCAGGGTGATTTGATGTCACCCCACGGAAGAAAGCACCAAGCGGGGGACATAAAACCTTGGGGCGACGTATCCGGTGGGGTGGGGAGGCGGGCATGCGTGGCCCGTCGCAGAGAGGGAAGGGGCAGTGTCGTGTCCATCGAGGGGATTTCTGGCGTGGCCAGTGTTTTCGCGTGGTGGAACGGGCCTTACCGCGACCAGAAGCCGGTGCAGCCGGTCGTGCCGGATGCCGCCGCGGGACTAACCGCAGCGGCTGCGGCCGCGGGCGGTGTTGTCAATGCCGCCATTGTTCCCAGTGACACCGGCGCCGCCGGCTCCGGCGTTTCCATCACCGGCGTCCCCACCGGCGTCTCCACGGGCCTACCCACTGGCCTGTCCACTGGCCTGTCCACTGGCGGTGGACTGGTCATGCCGGAAAGTGGCAAGCCCGGGCAGCGGCTGCTGGCCGAAGATGTGCAACTGCTCTTCGCCGGCTACGTGCCCCCCAAAACCACCGAACCGGCAAAATCGCCACTGCCAGAGCATCACGCGAAGGCCCACCCGCATGAGGGGGCGAAGGCGGCCGGCGGGCCCCATGATGGCCAGATACCGATGACGCATACCGGCGCAAATGGCGCGCCCGGTTCCGGTGTCACGACGCTTGGCGGCGCGGCACATGCCGCCAACACGCCGGCAAACAGCAGCACGCCGCCTGCCTCGACCGCCGCCCAGGCCGATAGTAGCGCATCTGGCGATACCGCGACGCAGAGCACGGATCCTTGGGCCGGACAGGCAACCCAGGATACGGTATCCTCGACCCCACTGCCGCCGGCAAGCACCAACCAAGGTTCCTGATCCGGCCTCGCCAGCGCGCGCTTTTCTGCCATGCCATCACCCGCTGCGGATGCACGGGCTCACGAGCAGGGCCGTTCGCAGCCACGATCCGCGCCCCCGATGGCGGGTGCTGCGCATAATTAGCGCCGCGCATGCTTGACGCGCCGAGGGTTCTCTCGAACTCTGGCCGCAACGCCGCCAGCCGCGCGGCATCATCAGGACGCGTGAGCGCCGGGTTAGGGGAAACGACAATGCGTTGGGCCAGAATCGAACTGAACGGTGCACCGAGTTATGCCGTGATCGAAGGGGATACGGTGATCCCCGTGAACGGCTCCCCGTTCGAGGCATGGGACCGCACCAGCCAGCGCCTGAAACTGGCGGAGGTGAAACTGCTCGTCCCAGTCGTGCCGCAGACCTTCTATGCCGCCGGCCTGAATTATGAAGAACATATCCGAGAGGTCGCTGCCAAGATCGGGCAGGAGCCGAACCTGCCCAAGCAGGCTGATATCGGCTATCGCGCCAATAATGCGCTGATCGCCGAGGGTGAAAAGATCGTCATCCCCGCCGATGCGACCGAACAGGTCCAGTACGAAGGTGAACTGGTCGTGGTCATCGGCCGCACCTGCAAGAACCTAACGCGGGAAAATGCCTTATCCGCGGTGTTGGGCTACACGATCGGCAACGACGTCAGCGAACGCACATGGCAGAAAACCGACCGCACGCTATGGCGTGCCAAGAATACCGATACGTTCAAGCCGATGGGCCCGTGGATCGAAACGGACGTGAAGCTTGAAGACCTGATCACCAAGATCCGTCTGAACGGCAAGGAACTGATCGCCTTTCCGACCAATCACATGATCTTCGGCGTGGTCGATTTCCTGGTGAACATGACAACCTGTCTGACTTTGCACCCCGGCGATGTCGTCTGGATGGGCACGGAAGGTGCGACCGCCAACATGAAGCATGGCGACACGGTCGAGGTGGAGATCACCGGTATCGGCACACTGACCAACCCGGTGGTGCGGGAAGGCCTGTGACATGACCCCGATCGGGGCCAATCTGGCCAAGCAGAAACTGGCGCGGAACGAGCTGGTCTTGTGCTTCGGCGTCAATCAAACCCGCACGCCGAACATTGCCATGATGGCCGGCGCCTGCGGGTTCGATGCGCTCTATATCGATCTGGAGCACAACCCCACGTCGCTGGAAACCGCCGCCGGCATCTGCGTCGCTGCCGTCGGGCTGGGCGTGACACCGCTCGCCCGCGTATCGTCTCACGATGCGCATGACTGTGCGCGCATCCTCGATTGCGGCGCGCAGGGGATCATGGTGCCGCATGTCAACACGCCCGCCGAAGCTCGCGCCGTGGTGGAAGCGGTGCGTTTCGCCCCGTTCGGTCATCGGTCTGCGGCCGGCAGCGTGCCATCACTCGGCTATGCCGCGCTGAAACAGCCGGAGATCTGCCGGCTGTTGGATCAAGAGACACTGCTGATCGCGATGATCGAAACGCCCGAGGCGGTGGCGAATGCGGACGCCATTGCGGCGGTGGCGGGGATCGACGCGATCCATATCGGCTCGACCGATCTGTCGACCGAGATGGGGATTCCCGGTGACTACCGTCACGAACGGATGCGTGCGGCCTATGAAACCGTCGCTGCCGCGGCCAAGCGGCACGGCAAGGCGATGGGTGTCGGTGGCGTGCGTCAGGACGTGGCGTTCCAGTCCTGGCTGCTGAAACTCGGCGTCCGCTATCTGACCAGCGGGTCGGACACGTTGTATATACTCAGTGGCGGCCGAGCGGATGTGAAGCAGATTAGGGATGTGGCGCAAGAGGCGCTGGCGTAGCGGGTGCCGCGCGGGGCGATTGCGCGATCAGGCGGCATGCTGCGGTAACGGCGATGAGCGGATCAGGTGGCGCGACCTGATCCGCTCATGCGCCACGTGTTGCGTATAGCGCTTTGACAGCGCGTCGCGCGGATCAGTCTTTGGCCCGCTTAACCGCCGCCTCGATCATCGCGCGCGCTTCCTGCGCATCGCCCCAGCCAATGATCTTGACCCATTTTCCCGGTTCCAGATCCTTGTAATGCTCAAAGAAGTGCTGGATCTGGTGCAGCGTGATCTCGGGCAGATCCGTGTAGTTGGTGACGTGTGCGTAACGCTTCGTCAGCTTCGGGTGGGGGATCGCGATGATCTTTTCGTCGCCACCGCCATCGTCTTCCATCTTCAGAACGCCGACGGGCACGCAGTTGATCACCGCGCCCGGCAGGATGGGGCGCGTGTTCGCGACCAGCACGTCGATCGGGTCGCCGTCCAGTGATAATGTGTGCGGAATGAAGCCGTAATTTCCCGGATAACGCATCGGCGTATACAGGAAGCGGTCAACAACAAGCGTGCCGGCTTCCTTGTCCATCTCATATTTGATCGGTTCCCCGCCGATGGGCACTTCGATGATCACATTGACGTCGTGGGGCGGGTTTTTGCCAGAAGGAATGGCTTCGAGGTTCATGCGCTTCAATCCTGCCGCAGGCTTAAGCTGACAATAAGGCGGCTGCATCCGATACTGGTGCAGCGCGCCCCGGACCGGCCGGAAATGACCGGTTGCGGCGTCTGACTACAGGCAAGCATGCGGGTGGTCCATCACCCTTCGTCGCTCTTTCTCACCGTCCGCGAAAATTCTCGCCCCCGCAGCCCGCCCGTTCGATGCTCGCCGCGCGCGTGGGAAGGCTATGATGTGCAGGTTCGGGCCATCGCATTGCGATAGATGCGCGTGATCGCTGCAGGCGGCGTCACACAAAGCCATGCGTCACACAGAGCCATGCGTCACACAGAGCCATGCGTCACACGCCAGCTAAGAAACAGCGGCCGGCCATACCAAGCGTGCATCCGCCCGCAGCGGTAACAACACTGTCATGACACGATGCATGATCCGTGTCGCACGCTGCGTCTGGTAACAATCGTCGCTCAGCCGCCCGCTGCTTGCGCTTGTGGTGGTTGCGGCTGCAGGACAC
>Ga0164297_10003230_pt1 | contig 15327 bp, 11 predicted proteins | sample GEODES058metaG_FD_113539 | JGI IMG/M metagenome (GOLD analysis project Ga0164297, IMG submission 113539) | Dystrophic lake water microbial communities from Trout Bog Lake, Wisconsin, USA - GEODES058 metaG | ecosystem: Environmental > Aquatic > Freshwater > Lake | place: USA: Trout Bog Lake...
TCGATCTGCGTGCTGTAGTATTGCTCGATGTCGCGCAGGATGCGCACATCGTCCTGCTTGACGAAGTTGATGGCCACACCCTTGCGCCCGTAGCGGCCACTGCGCCCAATGCGGTGGATGTAGTTCTCACGGTTGCCTGGCAGGTCGTAGTTGATGACCAGGCTCACCTGCTGGACATCCAAACCGCGGGCCCACACGTCGGTGGTGATGAGCACCCGCGTATTGCCGCCCCGGAACTCGGCCATGATAGCGTCGCGCTCGCGCTGCGGCATCTCTCCGTGCATGGCTGAGACGGTGAAGTTGTTGTCCCGCATGTGCTGCGTGAGCCAGTCAACCTTGCGGCGGGTGTTGCAGAAGATGACAGCCTGGGTGATGGTCAGCGTGTCGTACAGGTCGCACAGTGTGTCGAACTTCCACTCCTCGCGCTCCACAGCCACGAAGAACTGCTTGATGCCCTCCAGCGTGAGCTCATCGCGCTTGACCAGGACGCGCACAGGGTCGCTCATGAACTTGCTACTCATCTCAAGCACCTCGTGTGGCAGTGTGGCGGACACAAGCACCACCTGCGTCTCGGGCGGCAGGTACCGGTACACGTCGTAGATCTGCTCCTTGAACCCCTGGCTCAGCATCTCGTCAGCCTCGTCCTGGGGCGCGGGGGCGAGTGTCACAAGACAGAGCGTTGGACGCCAGAATCGCGGCAGTAGACGCACCAGGACCAGGCACTTCAGGTTCCGAGTGCGCAGGTTGCGTCGCTTGATCATGTCGAACACGCGGCCGGGTGTGCCGCTGACGACGTGGACGCCGTAGTCCAGCTTGCGGATGTCCTCCCCAAGGCTCTTGCCACCCACGCACGCGTGCGCCTGGATGTTCATGAAGTCTCCCAGCGCAAGCACCACCTTCTCCGTCTGCAGCGCCAGCTCGCGCGTGGGGCTCAGCACCAGCGCTTGGACTCTGGCGACAGGGGCAGCAGAGGTGAGTGAGTGCCCCGCCCGTCCTTCGCTCTAGGGTTGCTCACGCGCACGGGGCGCGTCGGGAGTGCACGCGACACGCACTCTCTAGTCGTGATGTCCACCATCTGGCACAGGCACAGGGCAATCATGCTCGTCTTGCCCGTCCCGGACTGGGCCTGCGCAATCACATCCCGACCACTCAGGATGGGCACCACCGCGCGCTGCTGAATCGCGGACGGCTTCTCGAAGCCGTAGGCGTACAGGCCGCGCAGCAGGTCCTCCTTGATGCCCATCGCATCAAAGCTGGAGGTCACGTTCACGCCAGGCGTGGTGTCGAAGGTAGCCTCCTCCGCTTGCCTCCTCGGCCGTCCACCTCGGGATGGACCCGCGCCGCCGTCGTGCTCCATGCTCCTCTGTTGACGCGATGCAGGAGAGAGAGAGGGGCAGGAGTGCAGATAAACGCACTGGCGAAGGCTTCGCACTTGAGACTCATTCCAGCCGCCGCCACACGCGCCCTACACTCGACTACGCACAAAGAATAGTCGCTATTTCATGTGTCACACGGCAGAGAGGTGTTAGACGCCGCGGCGGCCAACCTTGCCGTGCTCCTTCATCAGCTGCTGCTGCGCCTCCTGGGGGACGGCTGCGTGGCGGTTGTACTCCATCGTGAACTCGCCCTTGCCCTGCGTCATGCTGCGCAGCTCTGTGGAGTAGCCGAACATGTTGTTCAGCGGCACCTCCGCGTTGATGATGACATCGTCGTGCTGCTGGTCTGACGACTGGACAACGCCCTTGCGCCTGTTGAGCGCACCCACAACAGCGCCCTGGTACTCCACCGGCACGGTCACCTCCACCCGCATGATGGGCTCTAGGATCACAGGCGCCGCCTGCTCACACGCCTGCCGGAAGGCGTGCAGCGCAGCAATCTTGAAGGCCAGCTCCGAGGAGTCAACTGCGTGAGAGGCGCCGTCTGTGAGCGTCACGCGCACTCCCTGCACCGGGTGGCCGATAAGCGAGCCCGACTGCACAGCCTCGCGGAAGCCCTTCTCGATAGCCACCACGAAGCCGGGCGAGATGGCGGCGCCGACCATGCCATTGACAAACTCAAACCCAGTGGGGTGCCCCTCGGGCAGAGGCTCGATGTTGCCAATCACGCGCCCGTACTGGCCCTGGCCGCCAGACTGCTTCTTGTGCAGGTAGTCGAACTCTGCTGGCCGCGTGATGGCCTCCCGGTAATTCACCCGAGGACGCCCGGTCTCGCTCTCAACCTTGTATTCGCGGCGCATGCGCTCCACATACACCTCCAGATGCAACTCACCCATTCCACTGATGATGGTCTGCCCGGACTCGGAGTCGACGTGCACCCGGAATGTAGGGTCTTCCTTCTGGAAGCGGTTCAACGCTTTGCCGAAGGAAGGGTCCCTCACCTTGGGCATGATGCTCAGACTCATCACTGGCTCAGGCACACGCATGCTCGTCATCGCGTAGTTGACGGTGCCGTCGGTGAAGGTGTCGCCGCTGGCGCACTCGACGCCAAACATGGCCACAATTTCGCCAGGGCCTGCAGCCTCAACGTCCTCCATGTCGTCACTGTGCATGCGCACCAGGCGAGGCACCTTGACACGCTTCCCGTTGCTGGTGTTTGTGATGAATCCGCCCTTGCGCAGCGCGCCCTGGTACACGCGGATGTAGGTGAGCTGCCCGAAGCGCCCCTCCTCCAGCTTGAAGGCCAGACCCACGAGCGGTGAGCGGCTGGCGGGCAGCAGCGGCACGCGCTCCTCGTCCGCGTCTAGATTTAGCGCAGCAGGTGAGCCTTCCAGTGGGCTGGGCAGGTAGTCCACCACGCCGTCAAGCAGAAGCTGAACGCCCTTGTTCTTGTACGCGCTGCCCATGAAGACGGGGAAGAATTTGCGAGACAGAGTGGCGCGCCTGATGGCAGCTCGCAGCGCGTCCGCAGACACAGATGCGGCGCCGCCCTCCAGGAAGGCCTCTGCAAGGACATCGTCCACTTCCGCGACGCGTTCCACCAACTCCGCGCGGCGCGCCTCTAGCTCCTCCATTAGGTGCGGCGGCAGAGGCACCTTCACCACGCTCTCGCCGCGCGGCCCATCGAAGCCATACGCGGTGCGGGTGAGGAGACATGCCACTCCATTGTGGCTGTCCTCCAGACCCAGCGGAATGTGCACCGCCGCGCAGTTCGCACGCAGCTTGTCACGCACTTGGTCGATCACTCGCCACGGGTTGGCACCCGTGCGGTCGAGCTTGTTAATGAACGCGACGCGGGGCACATCGTAGCGTTTCATCTGCCGATCCACCGTGATGCTCTGGCTCTGCACCCCGCCGACGCCGCAGAGGACGAGCACCGCTCCATCCAAGACGCGGAGACTGCGCTCCACCTCGATGGTGAAGTCCACGTGGCCGGGCGTGTCGATGATGTTGATCTGGTTGTCTTTCCAGTGGCAATACGTCGCAGCAGACTGCTCAGCAGCAAGAGAAAAGCAGACAGCAAGCACAGGAATGAGGTGTGAATAGTGGTCAAGGAGCAGGGTCCCCCAACTGCAGGCGCGGCACACGTGCAGCGACGACAGACACAACACACAACACACCTTGATGGTGATCCCCTTCTCGCGCTCAAGCTCCATACTGTCCATCTTGGCGCCCACGCCATCCTTGCCCCTCACCTGTAGAACGGGGAAAGCAGGGACGCAGCTGCGTGTCAGCGCCTGTCTCGCTCCTCCACAAAGTGCGTGTGCCAAAAGCGCACACGCCCGCAGACTACCGCAGTTGGTGGCTCCTGGCCGGCGGCGTGTGCACACAGCTCAAGGCCCCCTTTGACTATGAGCTGAGTCCAGGTGCCGCGCGTCACTTGCGGTTGCGTGGGGGCCCTCTTCGTTGGCGGCTTGCTGTGCGCGCGACTCCAGAAGGGGGCACGCGCCTCGTGTATTTCGTGGATGCGGCCTGTGTAGAACAGGATGCGCTCTGTCAGTGTCGTCTTGCCGCTATCTATGTGCGCCGAGATGCCGATGTTGCGCAGCCGGGTCAGGTACTGCGGAACAACCGACAACGACGCGTCAGGGGCTGGACTGCAAAGAACGGGCGACATAGCTGAGCCGCGCTCGTGCCTGGTCCTCTTCTGCAACGCTGGCCACAGCGGGCAGCGAGAGAAGACGCAGCCAGAGCGTGTGCCTGCACAGTGCCTCCTGCTGTTGCGGTGGAGACAGCGGCGAGGCCAGGGCCCGGCGCGAGACGCCTCGCAGCGCGCTGCGGAGCATCCTAACTGCGTGCTACTTCCGCAGTGGTTGAATTGCGTGGGAGGATGGATGAATTGGACTGCGAAGGGCCGCCACATTGTACAATTGTGGTAAAGGCAGGACTATAGCGTTGAGAGAAAGAATCGCATTACAGCAAGCGCAAATCATACAGGATTTTCATCCGGGCACGTAGTAGTCCATCTGGCTGGTGTCAGCGTTCAACTCAGTCGTATCGAGGTGATCCCAGGGAACGAACACGAAGCGGGAGAGCCCGCGGCTATGCACTCGGACGAGGCCATCGTTCCAGCCATCTAAGCCGCCCTCCGGCGTGGCGTGCCAGCCGCGGCCCTGCTCGTCACTGTACGCGTCGTGGTCAATGCTCGGCTCGGCAGGCATCGGGTGCCCGTCTTCAATTTGGACCATGGAGCGGACGTCCAGTCTATCGTTCGCGCCCTGGCAGGTGCTGCGCAGCCGCAGCCAGGTGTGCACGTGCGAGACGCTGCCGCTGGCGTAAGTGATCACAGTGTGTACTGCATTGTCCCTTACTTCCAGGTCGCCACTGAAGACGCCATCCACACGCAGCGCCGCCCTGGGCCTGGACAGCACTCGCTGCGTGCTCGGCTTGTTCGGCGAGGTGCGATACAGGAAGGTGCCATTGCTGAAGAATGCAAAGTAGCGGAAGTAGACGACGATGTGGACCGGGATCCTAGATGAAAGCTCCACCACGCCGCGGCGGAGGTACGTGTTGCGCGACACATACACGCCGTCAGTGCGCAGCCTCGGCCGGAGGTGGTACATGAGTCTCCAGGAGCCCAAGAAGAAGCGGTCACAGTGCCTCTCAACACGCGCTATTGCGTCTGCGCCCTCGCCGTTGCGCCACGCGTAGACGCTGAGACAGGCGGTGCGCCACAGACCAGGCGTCTGCGCCACTGAGCGCCAGTGGCGACACACGGCCATGCAGCGGCACACATCGCGCGGCGTCAAGCGCAAGAAGACCATCTCCAGGAGGTCGCGAGTGAGTAGTTTGTGGACCAGGCACACAGTCGGCGGTTCAGGTAGCGCGGCGACCGCGTTTCGCGCGCTGGGCACTGGAAGCTTGCGGTTGGCGGGGTCGTAGAGCGCTGTGCAAGGTCAGGAGGAGTGAGGACTGACAGCGCACGCGTCACAGAGCAGCAGAGCGCAGAGACGCACCCAACCACGGCCGGCGAGCCTGCACAGCGATAGCAGCCTCGGCAGCCGTCCACTTGCGCGGCAGCGGCACGGCGAGCTCCACTTCAGCCATGTCTAGGAGGCTCCACACGCCACTGTGCGCCTCTCACACGTCCGACCGCATGGCGCTCCGGTGCATGCACCTTTTTGAGCCACACAGGTGACTCGCTCTTGCGAAAAAGCGGGTTGCTGCGCCGAGGGACCCGCCTCGGGCCAACCTGCCCTCGCCAAGCCAACCTGCCCTCGCAGACCCTTTGGCGCACCGCCATGCCGCTCTTCTCATTCGGCGGCTCACGCAGGGGTGGTGGTAGCGCCGGTGGCAGCGGTAACGGGAGTGGCAGTGGCAGCGCGCCTGTTCGAGGCACGCTGCAGGGTGGTGCTCACCTGAAGAGCGCGCTCGCAGCCGCCCGTCGCGCCAACGAATCCAACAGTAGGGACGCTCTGTTCACCAAGGCTCCGCCGCCTGACGCTGCGGGCAGTGCTGCGTCGCGGCACATAACCTGGAGCTCATCCACGGCTGGCGGGAATGCAGCAGGACAGCGCTCCAAGGAGGAGGACGACGACGATAGCGACGACGATGATGATAGCGTCAGCGAGATGAGTCTGACGCCGCCGGAGCGCGCCGCGTCTCCCGTGGACGAGCGCCCCGCTGCTCCATCCACCGTTGCTGCCGCCAAGCCTGCTGTTGCTCCCCTGGCGCTGACGCACGCCTCCACTGCCACGGGGTGGGCCGCCACTGCCGCTGCTGACGACAGCGCGTCGTCGTCGTCACGCTCCACGTCGCGTTCTACGTCGCCGGAGGCGGAGGTAGAGGACGCCCGCGGTCCTTTGTTGCCAGTCCTACCCCCGCAGTCCGCCGCGCCCGCATCCGCTGCAGCTCTCGCCGCCACTCTCGCGTCCGTGCGCCAGGAGCTGGCCCGAGCGCAGGCGGAGCTGGCTGAGAGCCGCGCTGCGTTGTCTGCAGCAGAGGCACAGGCAAGCAGCAGTGAGTCTGGTCAGCGGGCTGCTGAGCGCGCACACGCGAGTGCGGGCAGCCAGCTGCAGCGCCGTGTTGAGGAGCTGCAGACAGAGAATGTGAGGCTGAAAGACGCGCTGCGTAGCGCCACGGAGGCGGCCAGGGCACGGCCGCCGGCGGTGGCTCGCCCGTCCCCCTCTTCTGACTCCGGCGCGCCGTTGAGTGGGAGTGAGCGCACTGCGCTGGAGTCTCGGTGCGAGGCGCTCGCTGCAGAGCTGGCATCTGTGCGCCGGGCAGCGGAGGCGGAGCGCAGCGATGCGGAAGCGGCGCTGAGGGCGCTGGAGGACAGTCTTCGGGAGGTGTCTGCTGACGCGCAGCGCGCCGCCTCCGCCTCCATCGCCGGCGACCTCGCGCGCGTGGAGACTGCGCTGCGCGCATCCGAGCAGCGGGCCGCCGCGCTGGCGGCGCAGCTGGAGGCGGCGCTGGGGGCGCATGCAGAGGCCCAGCACAGGCTGGAGGCGTGCGCAGAAGAGGCGGCTGCCAACACCGCGGCGCTGGCGCAAGCGGAGCACCTGGTGGTTGAGGAGCGGGGCGCGGCGCTGGAGGCGCTGGCGCAGCTGGAGGAGCTGCGCGCTCAGGAGCGGGCGGAGAGCGAGCAAGCTCTGAGCGACGCGCAGCAGGCTGTCATCACCGCGGGGGCGCAGGCGGGCGCAGCGCAGTCCGCGGCACAGGCAGCAGCAGCGGCCAATGATGAGCTCACGGCGCGAGCAGCGGCAGCAGAGGCGCGCGCGGAGGCGGCCGAGGCCGCTGCCGCTGCCGCCCTTGCAGCAGCCGCGAGCTCGGCAGCGCGTGGCCGCGGCGAAAGTGGGCAGCAGGCTGGCATGCTGCGCCCTGCGGAAGTGCATGAAGCGCTGTCCACAGCTCTGCGACGGGGCTACTTGCCGGCCGAGGGTGGACGGCCCCCGGCTGTGGGTGCGAGCGCCATAGTGCAGGAGCTGGTCGCTCGCCTGGCGCCTTGGCCTGGCGGGGTGAGCGCGAATGCGTCGTATGACGAGCACGCACTCCGCAATGCGCTGGCCGCTGAAAGAGCGCAGAGTGCGGCTCTAAAGCAGCGCTGCGCAGCGTTGGAGGCGGCTGCACTGGTGGCCGCATCCCCAGCAGCTACGCGCCCGTCTGCTGGCACTACCTCGGCGATCGCAGCGCAGCTGGCAGGTCTGAAGGCGCAGCACGCCGCGCTACGAGAGTCTGTGATTCTCCTCAAGGCTGCTGTTGGCCCAGCGCTGGGCAGTGCTTCAGCCCTGACGTCTAGACTTGCGGTCGGACTCGGCGGCCTTCCGCCATCGGCGCCGACATCCACAATGCCAGCCCGTTTGCTGAGCTACTGATAAATTAAACACTCATGCGTGTGCGCATCGCTCGCGTCTCTTCTTGCAAACTCGACACGCGCGCACGCATGTCTGCTGCCAGCGCAACCGCATCGACGTTGCCATCGAATTCTTGCAACATGGCAACCTCCGATGGCCGTGGACGCGGTGGCTCCGGCGCCAGGAGCAACAGCGGTCGCAAACGCCTGCTTCGAGGAGGCGCCTCTGCTCGCGGCACAGAATCCTTGCCCTTGCGCGGAGACGGCAACGAAGCGGTTGGATTGCGGCGGAGCGAAAGCGTGTTGTCAGGTGGAAGTGCCGCCCACTGACGCTGCAGGAACGCGTCAAAGGATCCCACAGCTGTGCCATGCCTCCTTTGAGGCGTCCGCGCGGCTGTCTGAGACTGCAGCCGCTCCCTGCGCCGAGCTTCATCAGCACTGAGGCGTGCATCGAAGTCGCGGCGTCTGAGGATGGCTAGAAGCCAGCTCTTTGTGGCCTCAGCGTCATCCCCACAAGCGGCAGCAGTCTGTGATGTGGAGACACCCAGCGCGTCCCCATGAGCGGCCAAGAACTGCACGACTGCAGGTGCACTGACATCCACAGCCCTGGGATCCCTCTCACCGAGCACAGAGGCCATGATGCCAGCAAGGAAGGCATCTGCACGAGCAGCGGCATACACGTCTTTGTCGCTGCTCACAGGTGCCCACTTAGTTCGAGCGCGCTGCGCCGCCGCTGCAGCAAGGCGGGCTTGGTGCGCTCGCTGAGCCATGGCTGTACGTTCGGCAATGAACGCTGCGTTTTCTGATCTGCGTGGCGATGTAGCTGCATCCTGGCGAGCAACAACTCGTGGTGACGCGGCTCGTTGCACTGCCCGCAGCGACGCTGCGTGGATGGCCGCTGCTGTAGAAGCTGCAATAGCAGCATTGGCTGCCTCCTGGGCCCTCATTGCCAGCCTTTCAGCGCGCAGTCGCGCCCGCTCAGCCTCATACTCAATGCGCATCATCCGCAGCTGCTGCTCGCGGTTCGGCGACGGCGACCGACGACGTGCAGGCATCTCCTGTGCGATCTGCACAGGCGCAGGCTCGGGCTCGGCAGCGTTGCCTCCTGCGGCAAGCCGCAATTCCTCGATGGCTGCTCGAATGCGCATGCGATGACCCAGCACGTTGACAGCAAGGTCACTTTTCAGCTGTTCGTCGGTGATTGTCAGGAGGACGATTCCGTCCACCGCCTGGGCATTGAATGCCGCGCGATACGCGCCCATCCCGAGACTCTGCAGCCAGTGACCAACATGACGTGACGACCAGCAGTGCACTTCAGCCGTGCTGCGTGGCGAGGGCGAGGGTGACGGCGATGGTGGTGGACTGGCGCTGCGAGGTCGATAACTGGTGGGCGACGACGACGGCGACTGATACTGGTGTTGGACGTCCGGCGACGGCGGAGGGCGATAGCTGGTGGGCGACGACGGTGGCGACTGGTCGTGAAGCTGGACTTCTGGCGACAGTAGAGGGCGATAGCTGACGGGCGGGGACGGCGGCAGTTCAGCGTGGTGTTGGAATTCCGGCCACGGCAGTGGCTCATATTCGTCGTGCAGACGCCACAGTGCGTCCGTGGCCGGTGCTTGCGCATACTCCTGCACACGTCAGGAGTCAACTCACGAGTGACGCGAGCAAAGGCTGGGGCAGTGCGAGCAGTAGCACGCACCTGCTGCTCCTGGAACGCGTTCACGTCAGGCTCAAGCGGCGTGTGAGGAGGAAGAGCGTCGACGAACTCGCACTCGTCCTCGTGAGGCGCACGGTGGTCATCGTCAAGCTCGAGCTGCCGCGCCGCGCGGTCTTTCAGCCACGGCGCACGGCGAAACCCAGCTTCGGGGATGTCACCATACTCTTCCTCCATAACAGTGCAAGGGAGACGACGAGCATTGGCGAGGGATTCGCGCACTGTCTCTCTCGAGTCATTGCACTGAGCAGTCTGCATCGTCCTGCCCGTTGGTTTGGGCCCTCGCTCTGCGAGCGGGCGGCGGCCGTAGCGGCGGCATGGCTGTCGCGATGGTGGCGCTGTTCACGCGCTCCTGCTTCACCTTCTCCATCTCTGCTTGTATTTCTCGCTCCTGCTCCATGCGCGCTGCCAGCACCTGCAATACCCGCTCTTCCTCCGACAATGACGGCTGTGCAATGAGGGCAGAGGGGGCGAGTCAGTATCTCTCACAAACAGAGGGAGCACACGCAGCACACGCACCGCTGCGCTCATCGCAAGCTGTTGCTTCGACACCGGTTTCGGCCCAGCAGGCGCAGCAGCGCTGGCTGCAAAATTTGTACTAGATGCCAAGTAATTCGAAGCCGCTTTGGCCACTGCTGCCGCTTTTGCATTGGAGGGCGACGATGGCAAAGGCAATGCCTTCACAAATGCAGGCCCCGTTTGCACCACGGCCACTGCTGCCAGCCGCTTTGCCTGCTCTGCGGCTTTGCGCGCTGCTTCAGCCTGTTTCCTGGCTTCGTGCTCTAACCGGAACTGCTGCTTCAGCCGGTGTATGTCCTCGGCACTCATCTCCTTCGCCTTTTCACCTGCCGCTGCTGCCTCAGCCTTTGGCGAGGACGATGATGCCGCAGCCGCAGCCGCAGCTGGCTTTGCGTCTGCGTGCGGCTTGACGGCGGTGGGAGCCGGCGCAGCGGTTGCTGCTGCAGGAGCAGCACCACGCACTGCACCTGTGTCCTTGTCTACGGGCTTGGCAGCAACAGGAGGAAGAGCTCCGTTCGATGCTGGTGATGCGCCCGCGACTGCGACTGCGTCTTTGCCTTTGTCGGGCTGAGCGGTGACAGCAGGCGTGGAGGCTGCACTTGCCGCTGCGGTACCTGCCTCCTTGCCCGCCGGCGGGGGCGTCGCAGTCTTGGCAGCAGCAGGCGCGGCGGGTGCAGCCGACTTGGGCTCTGCCTGTGGGGCAGTGCTGCTAGATGATGGCGGGGCTGAAGGAGGGGCGCCAGCAGCAGCATCGGCAGCAGCTGGCTTCGCAACAGAAGCAGTTTTCTCTGTCTCTATCAAGGCAGCAGCTGGGACAGGCTTCGCCTTCGGCGCTGCTGCCACCCCCGGCACTACTGCTGCTGCTGCTGCTGCTGCTGGTTGACTGGGCTCTGCCTTCTGCTGCCTCTCCACTGATGCTGGCGGCGCAGGCCCGCCGGCGGTAGTTGCAGCTGGTACTGCTACTTTTACCGCTGCCTTGGGCTTCTCCTCGGCAGCCTTGACACTGGGCTTGTCCTCCTTTGGCACTGATTTGGGCGCCTGTGCAGGTGCCGCTGGTGCTGGCGCTGCTGGCGTATCGTCATCATCCCCGATGAGCATGCCACGCGCACCGGCAGTTGCGCGCGCCACCGCCGCGGCGGCGCGAGCCTGCAGCTGAGCCATGGCTTCGTGCACAGCATCCGCGCTGCTCCGCATGGGGGCCACAAGGCGCTCCAGGCGCTCCGTGTCGCCAGGCAACATGCCCAGCGCCGCAACCTTCGCCTGCAGCTCCGCAGAAGTGAGGGCGCTCAGCGCGTTCACACTCCCAAATGTGGCCTCTAGGCGGTCACCCCATGCTGCGAGCAGATCTGGGCCGGCGCCAGCGAGCATGCGGCGAAGTCCTTCTAGGCCCGCATCTTTAGGGGGGTCTGATGGAGGCGGCGCTGATGATGGAGCGTCCTGAGTCGTGGCCACAGTGGGTGAGCTTGCACTTGTCTTGGTCTGCGCCTCTTCGGGCGGCTTCGCTGCAGCCGCAGCTTTCTGCGCCGGCGCTGCAGCACTGGGCGCACTCGGAGCTGCAGGTTTGGGTGCCGGGGCGGTCTCTGTGTGTGGAGTGGTGTGCGTGAGTGAAGGCAGGCCGGTCGCCCTTGGGACCAATGCACGGGCTTCCAGAGGGACAGGGTCAAGTGAGCTGCTCTGCATGACGCACTCGGTGCAGCACCGCTGGACTGAGACGCTGCAGGCGTGAGTGCCTTCACCTGTGGGCCGCGTCAGGCTCCAGTCTGCAGAAGAGCGGTCACAGCACAGCGACCCAGGACGTACCCGCTCGCGGAACAACGGGTGCAGCGCGTGTGCGGGGTCCAGGAATGCAAACTTGGGATTCCCGGCTTCCGCGGTACGCAACCTGCGGGCCAGGAGGTCAGCTTGGGGTGAGGTATGCGCTCGGCAACACGACTGCACGGCGTGCCTGGCTTCAAACACAGGGCCGTTCGCGGCCACGAAGCTCGCAGTCTTCTCCTACATCGCGCAAGAGAGCACAACAGTCGCGGTCAGGCGCGTGGGAGAAGGCGGGAAGCGTTGACGGAGAGTGCACGTGCCAGTGCGAGCTGCTCCACCTTGCTAAGCTTAGCGGCTGCCATGAGAGAGGCCAACGCGAGCGCGCGGTGGTCACAGAGCCATGGAAAGAAAGCGTGCAAGGTGGCGTGTGGGTCACTGGAGAGAGATGCAGAGGGTGGACCGCTGACGTCACTGACGTGCGCGCATCAACTTTGATCACAGCTCGCCCCGTTTGGCCTTGGTCTGCATGTCGTTGGACATCATGCCCTCAAAGAAGGATTCGATCACGGGGTCGCTGACCTTCTCCAGCGCCTTTGCCGTCCACTTCTGAACGTGTGGGTCCTCCGAGAACGCGCTCTGCGCGGCCCGCAGCGCCTCAGGAGCAAGGACGTCACGCGCAAGGCGCTGCGCGTCTGCGTCCGCCCAGGCAATGGATGCCACTGCACGGGCACATGACGCAACCACTCTGGCCGAGGGAGCCAAGGGTGCGCGCCCGGTGCTCTGCTTTGGCCTCCTCTGCCCCGAATGAGCCTCAAGAACAGCAACGACAGACTCGATGCTACCGGCCTTCATTGCCCTCTGTGACGCACCCTCTGTCATCGCCAGCACAGCCAGCGCCCCGCATGCCTGCTCCGCGACATTCGCATCCCGGCGGTGCGCCAGCAGTGTCTGCGTCACCGCCTCCAGGCCGCCCGCAGCGACCACGGCAGCTTTGTTGCCACTGTGTCCAGCTGCGCAGTTGTTCAGTGCGCCGCACACGCAGCGCGCCACTCGCATGTTATCACTGTGGGTGCGAAGGGCGCCCAGCAGGGTTGCCGGCGCGCCTGCCAGCTCCCCGAAGCGGGCCTTGTGTCCAGCGTCAATGCCGAGGTGCATCAACGCGTGGGAGCACATCGCCACCACCTCCCCGTCACTCGCGTGCTGCACCAGCGCGCCGTGGACAAGCTCCATCACGCCGGCTGTGCCCGCGGACTCATACGCAGCCGTGTGGCGGCCCAGCGCGTAGACGGCCGCACAGGCAGCACCAGCCACCCCCCTGTGGTTCCCGTGCTGCCTCAGCGCCGCTGCCACCGCCCCCATAGCGCCGCCTTCCAACGCCGCGATCACAAGTGCCGGCGAGCTGCCATCAGCTCCAGGCGGCTGCTCATCAGTGATGCGCGCAAGGGCAGACAGTGCCGCTTGGGCAACACCAGCGTCGCTGGCGCCCGCGCCTGTGTTGAGCGCGCCCAGCACATACTCCACCCCTAGCGCCGAGTGAGGCAGCACATCGGACGGCAGCGACAACACGCGTGCCGCGTCCGCCAAGCGCTGCGCTGGAGCCAGAAGGTCCTCCTGCACCGCTGAGGGAGGCGCTGCTGAAACGACGATTCCCGGGCAGTTCAGCATCAGCAAGCATGCGGCCAGCAGCGCCGCGGTGCGCATGTCGCTGCGCGATGGCGAGGGGAGGGCTGGGGCATAGGACACAGAGGAGCACCGGCCGGGCCGGGCCGGGTTAATACCCCTGTCAGCCTAGGCCTCAGACGCGTGCTCCCATCGCGGGAAACACCGCGGTTTGACGCACCTCGCTGCCTCTCATCGGCGGCCCCCTAGTTCTTCGTGTGGGGCGATGAGGGAAGGCGATGGTGCAGCTGGCCCGGAAGCGGGCACTGCGCCCAGCCCACAAGATCTGAAGGTCCTTGTCGTGGATGACGACCCGCTTTGCCTCATGATTGTCGCCAAGATGCTGCGTCGCTGCAGCTACGAAGGTACGGCGGCACCGGCGAGTGGCTGTGGTTGCACACGAAGCAGAGAAGTGTGGCTTCGAGTCCCGTCCCGCGGCGAGGCGACCACCTCTGACGCCGCTACGCGCTCCTGTGTCGCCCTCCAGTGACGACGTGCACGTCAGGCTCCGCCGCGCTGGAGCTGCTGCGCGAGAACGCGCACGACTTGGTGCTGAGCGACGTGTACATGCCTGACATGAGTGGCTTCCGCTTGCTCGAGATCATTGGCCTCGAGATGGACGTGCCCGTCATCAGTGCGTTCCCGTTGTCCGCAAGCGCGATGCGCCACGCGGCCGGTGCGCGCGGCTGCACGGGCCCGAGTGCCGGAAATATCGTGGGTCCACAAATGAAAGCGCGCAACCCTGCGCAACGCGCGACTCTGACGCCGCGCCCCGCGCCTCCCCCGCGTAGTGATGAGTGCCAACGGCGAGACGAGCGTCGTGCTGCGAGGAATCACGCACGGAGCGGTGGACTACTTGCTCAAACCCATCCGCATCGAGGAGCTGCGCAACGTCTGGCAGCACGTCGTGCGCAGACGACACGGCACAGTGCCGGAGACTGTGACACCGGGTATCAGCAGCCCGCCGCGGCTGCGGGAGAAGCGAGGCGCGGACAAGGCGGCGGCGGCAGTGGCGGCAGTGCCGGTCAAGCGACGGGAGCTGGAGGTGCGTGTGCCAAAGCCCGGCGACCACTGTCTCCACCTTGCTTGCCTGACTCGCCCTGGCATGCAGACGGGCGATGTGAGCGGGCCGTGCACGAAGAAGGCGCGCGTGGTGTGGACCGTGGAGCTGCACCAGCAGTTTGTGAACGCTGTCAACGCCCTGGGAGTGGATAAGGCTGTGCCCAAGCGCATCCTGGACCTCATGGGCGTCGAGGGCCTCACCCGCGAGAACGTGGCGAGTCACTTGCAGAAATACAGGCTGTACTTGAAGCGCATCCAAGGCGTGCAGGAGCAGCAGCAGCAGATGCCAGGCCTGGGCAACCACCAGACAGACAGCGGCGAGGCGACTGATCCGCTGGCGATGAGCCACCTGCCATCTGTCAGCATGAGCGCCCTCCTCTGCCAGCTGCCGCCGCACCCGCTGCTCCCGCCATCGCTCGCGGCGGAGCTGGCGCTGGACGACCCCATGCTTGAAGATGGAGTCCCCTTCCCCCACGAGGTGAGCAGCATGCGGGTCACCGGGGACGCGCAGCTTGCGCCACTTAGCCCGCTGCTGCTGCCTGCTGTGCTGGCGGAGCCGGAGCCGCTTTCTCTGCATTCTTCCAAACGCAACGATGACGACGCAGCTGAGCATGACTTGTTGAAGCGCTTCCTAGAAGAGGCGCTGCCTGCATCCGCGTGAAATTTGCCATTGCATGCTTCACGCGAATCATTGCGAGTCTGTCTACCTTGCACCGATGCCAGAGGCCACGAGTACGACGACCGTGATGAGCAGTGCCAGGGCCGCGCCGTCTTGAATGGGCCGAATCCTCAGCGGGGCGCCGTACTGATGCACATGGGTGGAGAGATGGCTGATTAGAGCACGCACGAGGCACTAGGATGCAGGGGTGTCTGCATTCCGAGTCGCA
>Ga0164297_10003234_pt1 | contig 15316 bp, 22 predicted proteins | sample GEODES058metaG_FD_113539 | JGI IMG/M metagenome (GOLD analysis project Ga0164297, IMG submission 113539) | Dystrophic lake water microbial communities from Trout Bog Lake, Wisconsin, USA - GEODES058 metaG | ecosystem: Environmental > Aquatic > Freshwater > Lake | place: USA: Trout Bog Lake...
AAGTGTAGCCTGTGAGTGGGATGAAAACGGCAAAGCAACAATGTACACCTTTGAAGAAGGTCCTAATCATACATATGTGTGTGACTATGAAGGTATGAAAGAATATGAAAAGCGTATACAAAATGGCTTTAGACTATTCGGTAAATATTATCAAGGATTATGGAATTAAAATATGTTATCAATATTGCACTATATGTCCGCCAAACGTAGACTTAAAGAAGCAAATAAAACCGTCTATATGATGGGTGGTGTAGATGAGTGCCCACCAATGGTACTAGCTCAGAGAGATATGATTGAATTGGAGGTTAATTATTACGCAGAAGAAACTACGTTTTGGGTGGTACTAACTACAATATTTGTTGTTATTACTTCTATCTATTTGTTAATTTATTTTTTGAAAGGTTTATATGTGGGGTAAAATCAAATTACATATGGGGCAAATCATTCAGTATGTATTCGGTATTAGTCTTATGGTTGGTTGTATTGTCTTGACCGATAGACTAAATACTCATACACCTGAGACTCTTAAAGAGTTCAAAGATGGAGTTCAGAATCATTTAGTATGGTCATTGAAAGGTGAATGTTTCTTTGTTAGACCTTATTCTGATGTGACTGTATATTTGATTCGTGTAAGTGATTGTGATAGAAAATAATTAGGAGAATTATATGAGTTTATTTGTTGAAGTTCATTCAATTGAAAAAAATTGTGAAGTGTTAATTAATTTAGAGACAGTATTAGAAATTGCACCACTTAAAGGCGGTGGTTGTACATTATTTTTCTCTGATTCTGCTGCTGTTGGCGGTAAAGTATCAATGAAAATAAAAGACTCTTATGCAATTTTTAAACAATTCGCTTTGCAAACTGTTTCTGGTGAGATGATGGCTGAACGTATCCAAAAAATACAAGATAAAATTACACCTGCACCAGCAAAATTATCGAAAAAAGCACTAGTTGAATCTTTCGATATACCAAAATTATGAAGTTTACCTTGTCTGATTGACATAACCAAGGATGAATAAATAAAAGGTAATTCATCAATTAGAGGTAAAAATGACCAAGAGTTTTGTATCATTCAAAAGTTTCTTAACCGAAGAACACAATGAAAAACATGTAGACTGGCCAGAAGATAAGAGAATTCTTATTATTGGCTATGGTTCCGTGGGTCAGGCTATACTTCCAATGATTCTACGTCATTTAACCTCTAATGGTTCTCTAATCACCGTGTTGGAAAAAGGTGAGAATGAAAAGACCTTTAAGAAAAGAAACGTTGGCAACGGTGTCACATATGTTAAACATGAGGTTTTGCGTAAGAACCTTAAGAAAACATTAGAAGAACATGTTGGTACTGGTGGTTTTATTGTTGATTGTTCATTGAATATTGGTGCTTATGAAATTATTGAATGGGCACTAAAACACGATTGTAACTATATCAATACATCATTAGAACGGTGGGCTGACCAACAAGATGAAACTATACCGAGTCATTCTGAAAGAACATTATACCATACACATGGTGTAATTAGAAAACTCAAAGACCAATATCCAAACGGACCAACAGTAACTGTAACACACGGTGCTAATCCAGGTCTAGTCACACACCTAACTAAACGTGCTCTATTAGAGATTCGCAGACACAAAGACAATACAGCACATGATATTCCTGAGACTAGGGAAGAATGGGCACAGTTGATGAAGTCACTTGGTGTTAAAGTTATCCATGTGGCTGAAAGAGATACACAATTAATTAATGTACCAAAGAAACCAAATGAGTTTGTTAACACATGGTCACCAGAAGGTTTTTGGGCAGAAGGTCGTGCACCTGCTGAAATGGGTTGGGGTACACACGAGAAGAAACATCCGGTCAATGGTCGATCACAAGGCAATGCGGCCTATTTGAATGAACCTGGCGTATCTGTACTAATGAAATCATGGGTACCAAGCGGACCATACAATGGTTTTTGTATTCAACACTCCGAATCTGTAACGATCTCTGATTACTTTACAACTAAAGACGGTAAGTTTAGACCATCTGTTTATTATGTGTATCAACCGTCTGATGCAGCTGTTGCTTCTGTACATGAATTACGTGGTCGTGAACTAGACATGCAAACTACTCAACGTGTGGTTAAAGATGAGATCGTATCTGGTGTAGATGAATTAGGTGTCTTATTACTAGGTGAGAAATTTGGTGTGTGGCATGGATCACAACTTGGTATTGATGAAGCACGTAGACTAATACCTGGTGAATCAGCAACATCTGTTCAAGTGGTATCCTCCATGTTAGGTGCAATGATATGGGCATTGGATAATCCTAACCGTGGTTATGTAGAGCCTGAGGAGATTGACCATAAGGCAGTACTACAACACGCAGATCCATACCTAGGACCAATTCCATACGTTTGGACAGAGTGGAAACCTAACCAAGACAAGAATTCCTTATTTTACCGTGAGTTTGATGCATCAAATCCATTATCCTTTGAGAATTTTAGAGTCTGGACTTGATTTAATTTTTATATTATGATACAATCCCGTTATGAACATCTTTTACCTACACAACAATGTGCAAACTTGTGCTGAAATGCACAATGACAAGCATTGTATTAAAATGATCCTCGAATATGCTCAACTTCTTTCTACTGCTCATCGTGTCCTTGATGGTACTGAATATATTGGCCGCAGTCAAACTGGTCGCAAAAAAATCAGATATGTACTTGCTGATAGCCGTGAATCTATTTTGTATATGGCTACTCACCTCAATCACCCTTCAGCAATTTGGTGCAGGCAATCTAGTGTCAATTATAAGTGGTTGTATAACTTGTTAACTGCTTTGTGTAGAGAATATACCTATCGTTATGGTAGAAAACATAAAGTAGAAACCTCTGAACTACTTAAAACTTTGTATCAAGTACCGAACAATATCAAACAAGGACCTTTTACAGAACCAACACCAGCCATGCCTGATGATGTAAAAGTACCTGGTAGTTCTATTGCTTCCTATCGTAATTATTACCGTGAATACAAACAACATCTATTATCTTGGAAAGGCAAGATAAATAGTAGAGAAACCCCACAATGGATATTTGACCCGGAACTTAATTATGCCTAACTATGTATTCAAAAATTTGAACACCAATGAACTTGAAGAACACTCTATGTCATATAAAGTGTTAGACTATTTCAAGATAGAAAACCCCCATCTAGAACGATACTTCTCACCAGAGAACCTGCCAATTATGAGTGACGGTGCTCGTATGTCTGTTCCCGGTATGGGTCAACCTCATATGGCCTTTGAACGTGGTGTTATTCAGCGTATGAAAGAAACAGTACCTGGTAACACAATGAGTGGTCATAAGACTAAGATGCCGAGGGAATGGTAATGAAAGTACAACAAATTCCAGCATTATTTCAACCAAAAAGAGGTGCAGATGAGAATCACCCTATAACAAAAACTCCTGGTCAAAAAAAGAAATCTAAACAATCAAGGAGTTTGAATGGCAACGAAAAGAAAAATAATACCGCAAGAATCCTCACAGCCTGAATTAAGAGATATTAAAACATCAAATGCTTTAAGAGTTAAAATAGATGATCTAAAAACCTTTCAGCCATTAACTGATAATCAAAAGAAATTCTTTGATGCTTATAAAAGAGGTGATTATTTTGTGGCGTTACATGGTGTAGCAGGTACAGGTAAAACTTTTTGTGCATTGTATAAAGCACTAGAGGAAGTATTAGATAAAAGTAATCCATTTAACAAGATTATCATTGTAAGGTCAGCAGTACAATCAAGAGAGATTGGCCATTTACCTGGTGATGTAACCGAGAAGATGGAGATATATCAACAGCCTTATGTACAAATTTGCGATACATTATTTGGCCGTAGAGATGCTTATAGTAGACTAGAAGAACAAGGTTATATTGATTTTATATCAACCTCTTTTATTCGTGGTATGTCATTTGATGATGCCATTATTATTGTTGATGAGATGCAGAATTTGACCTTTGAAGAAATTGATACTGTGATGACTCGTGTTGGTTATCGTAGTAAGATTATTTGGTGCGGTGATTATAGACAGACTGATTTGAATAGAAGAAAGAATGATATGTCTGGTATATTAAAGTTTTTTGATATTGCTATGCATATGGAATCATTTACACGTATTGAATTTACTGTGGAAGATATTGTAAGAAGTAGTTTGGTGAAAGACTATATAATGGCCAAACTTAAATTTGAAGATAACAATCAAAATTAATATTTGAGGTGGCTAACTAAATATGAAAAATAATATTGATTACATTTATGAATACTCTGATTTGAATAGATTTCACACGAGAGTAAAAATATTAACGGGTGTATACAAAGATATTATCTTAGAATATATCGATGTTGTTCTTTATCAATGGGAAGATAAAAATGAATTTCAATTTAAATATGATATTTATCACAAACCAGAAAATCTTATTCATATTAAATTAAAAGAAGATAAAGATTTCAATGACTATGTGGTTCAGTTAATTTGTAATATTGTAGAAGATAGACGTAATGATAAGTTTGCAAAGAATAAACAAGATATAGCTGCAAGTCCTATTGGTGTAACAAACCCTAATATAAAAATAGATAAAAGATGGTATTCAAAAGAAAAACTACAACCAGAATCAAAAGGTTTACAAGGATTTTAAGATGACATTAAATGCAAGCGGACCAATTAGTCTAGGAGGTTCAACGGCTGGCCAATCATTCGAATATGAAGTAGGCTCTGCAACTTATCCTGGTTACAATCAGACAGTTAGTTTAAATGATGTGCTCGTAAGAAAATTGACCGGTAATACTACTTTAAGCACAACCAACTCGTTGAATAGTTTGCATGGTAAAACATACCGTATTGCTGTTAGTGTTACATATGCTAGTGATACAGTCAATGCAGGAATATTTCCTTTTACTTTTGGTAATTATGTGGCTGGATTCACAGATATTACCGTTACTGTCAATTCTGGTATCTATGTATATGCAAGTCAAACAAATGTTATTGCATTGACTATAGGTACTGGAACTAATTTTACATCTGGAGACACCTTAAAATTAATTAATGCTGGTCGTATTGTTGGTCGTGGTGGTGATGCCGGTGGACAACAATCACCAAGTTCAGCCTACTTTTACGGTGGTGCTGGTGGTAATGCCTTAACGATTGGACCTTATTTGGCAGTAACTATAGTTAATAATGGGTATATTGCTGGTGGTGGAGGAGGTGGCGCCGGAAACTTTACGGGATCTTACGCTTTTGGTGGAGGCGGAGGTGCAGGAGGAGGTAAAGGAGGAGGATCAAGTTATTTTGGTTCTTTTGTTACACCTGGTTGCGGTGGCGCCCTTAGATCCTCAGGAGGTAATGGTACAACTCTAAATTCCGGATGTTGTGTTAGTTTATCTTCGGGGGGTGGTGGCGGATATGTTTTTCCAGGAGCTGGTGGGGCTGGAGCTGTATTTAGGACATCAGCTCAAGGCGGAGGCGCTGGTGGCGGTGGCGGAGCATGTGTAGTGTATAGTTCAGGAGGCGGAAACGGAGGCGCAAGTTATTTTGCTGGAGCATCAGTTACTACTAATGCAGGTGGTGGCGGTGGAGGTTATGGAGCGTCTGGCGGGAATACATCATCTTATACCGGAGGTATAGGAGGGTCTGCAATTAATTCCGCATCATCATATACAATATCCGGTACTGGAGCCGTATTTGGTTCATCCTAATAATTCATAAAGGTAGATATAAATGATATATCAAATATTAGATAGAGCAAATAGTAATATTGTTTGGGTTTGTCCCGATCAATCAACAATTAATACAGCAATTTCGTATGGATATGTTGAAGGTTTCAATCAAAACGTTAATAAATTTATTATTGGCACGGCAACAGATGCTAATAATATATTACAATATGCACAGTCGTCTTGGTATAAAGAAAGAGGCAACACTATTAGTATAAAAAGAGGCACAGAAATCGACAATGTTATCTGGTGGTCATCAACTACACATGATTTAGATAATGAAGTTCCTGAGGCCAATACAATTTATCGTGTATTCGATCCAATCAGTGTGACATATTTTGATAACACACAAGATTTAAATACGGCTAAAAATGATTTAGAAAATGCAAAAAATAATTTCTTGAATTTTTATGGTTTAAATTCTGTGATTGTACTTGAAACAATTCCTGAATTATTGGTATCTAAGCTCAAGTCTAATACTACCACAGGAACACAAACATTATGACCGAAAACGATAGAATACCTCCAGCACATTCATTTAATTATGATGGCGCTACAATAAATGTTTTCCATGCTAGTAAAGGTGAAGGATTGCCAAAGCATCAACACAACTTTGCTCACGCAACTTTATGTACCTCAGGATCTTGTTATGTACGCAAAGAAGGTAAAGAGATTATTATGGATAAAACAACACAACCTATCAATTTGGTTGAAAATGAATGGCATGAAATTGAAGCCATAGAAGATAATACCGTGTTTATTAACGTTTTTGCTGAAGGTAAGTATTGACATTTTCTTAATACCATGTTATAATATATTATGCAAGTACACCACCTATTCCCCACTCCTGTTGTAGTTATACCTTTTGAAGTTGAAGATACATTGAGAAATTTCTTAATGAATGTTGAAATGTATAAAACAAATATTGATGTCCAGTCATATGGTACTCGTTCGAAAGATGTAAAAATCCTTAGATCGTTAGAATGTGTTAAACTCAGAGAATTTATATTAAAATCATCTTTGCCTTTTCTCAAAGATGTGCTTGGTTATGATATAAAAGAAATGGTTGATGTACTATCATGGGTTTCAGTCAAAATACCCGGTCAACATCATATACCACATACACATCCAAATAGTTTAATTTCTGGTATCTTTTACTTTGATGATATAGATAAATCAACGCCTGTTATTTTTACTAAGCCTAAAGACGCAGTAAGTTGTTTCAAAATTTATCCCCAAATAGATAAAAAACATACTTCTAATGAATTCAGTTCAACACATTATATAATTGAAGCTAAGAAAGGTAACATACTTTTATTTCCATCATATTTGGAACATGCTGTACCACCCAACACCACTAAGAAAACACGATACAGTTTATCGTTTAATTTAATGGCAAAGAGTGCAACGTATGGTTCAGTAAATGACCTCACCTTTATTGATTTTAATGATTTAATTTAATGTTTACATTTTGCCCACCAAAATCCTTAGAGGATCTACAATCAACAACACTACCTTCTGGTAGTCGTTTCTACACACTTCCAGATGGTACCAAACTGCCTTCTGTAACCACCGTCATAGGTGCACAGAAAAAAGAATCTATTATGAGGTGGCGTAAACGAGTTGGTGAAGTAGAAGCCAATCGTATATCAAAGATGGCTACTGGTCGTGGTACTAATGTACATACATTATGTGAAAGGTATTTGAATAATGAACCAGTTGGTGAAATTATGCCAGATGCCAAAGAAATGTTTTTGAGTTTAAAACCTACATTAAATAGAATTAATAATATACATTATCAAGAACAGGCATTGTGGTCTAAACAACTTGAAATGGCTGGTCGTGTAGACTGTATTGCTGAGTTTGATGGTGTATTATCTGTTATTGATTTTAAAACATCTAAACGAATTAAATCATTAACAGATATTGAAGATTACTTTTGGCAAACATCTGCATATGCTTTGATGTATGAAGAAATGATAGGAACACCTATTAATGATTTGGTGATTATCATGGCCGTAGAAGATGAAGGATGCCATATATTTCAACAAAAGGTAGAAGATCATATTGATGGATTAGTGAAAGCGATACAGTTCTACAAAGATAGCTTGCCAAAAAGATAAATATGGTGTATACTTACATGAAAAATACGATTCAATTCGTATTAGATGATTTTAAATCTTTTCCAATAAGATGGATTATTGAAACATCATGTTGGCTAGGTATTCTATTCAACACGGTAGTAATAGCATGTACAGTACCTAATATTCCTTGGAATATTTTATATCCTATTTGGATTGTTTGTTGTTTTGCTTCCTCATGGACAAGCTATACAAGAAATAGTTCAATTGGTGTAATTGGTAGTTTAATCTTTGCTGTCCTAGATAGTTATGGTTACTACCGTATTATGGTTGTATGAAGTAAATCAAAAAGTGTGCAAGACCCGGCTTCGATGCCGGCAGGTCCACCATAAGAGCATAAGGTGTTTTTATGATGGGCCTGAATTGGATTCGATTGTGCAAAGAGTAGAGGCATGGACAACTCATCACAGAGAGATGTAAAAAGTAAAAAACGTTAAATGCAAACGATGAAACAGCATATTTGATGGCAGCTTAAGCTATCATAGGGTTTCGGTTAGTTTCCTCGTAACAGAATAACTAACCAATTTTTATAACTAAAGGAGTTTAAATGAAAAAGACAATTATTGCAATCGCCACCATGGCAGTCTTAGGTGTTGCAGCTGCCGCTGATTTCGTATCAGTTGGTGTAGATGCAAATCAAAGTCGTACTAATGCTTCCCAACATGCTACAGTAGAAACTGTACGTGCTGGTAAAGATATTGGTGCTGGATTTGATGTTGTTGTTCAAGACCGTACTCAAGTACAAACACAAGGTGGTATGTTCAACAGTATTGAAGGTACATTAGGTTATCAGCTAAGCGTATTAAATGTATATGCTGGTGCTGGTCGTGACCAAGGCCTTAATGCAGCTAAAGATACTGCTTATAACTACGGTCTAGTTGGTGGTACATTAGGTCAGACAGTTGGTCCTGTTTATGCATTTATCGGTGCAAAAACACATGCTAACTGGGACAAAAATGCACCAAAACAAACAGTAGCTTACACAGGTGTTTCTTATCCTGTTACAAAGACATGGGCTATTGATTTGAACGCATCCGCATCATTACAAGATATTAAAGATAAACAAGCTGGTGTTGCCGCTCGTATATCATTCTAATATATGAGTTTGGGGCTCTCAATAAAAGCCCCATTATGAATCACCGCTATTCATAATACCGTTCTCCACACTAAATCAAAATCGTAATTGGAGACCAAGTTCTTCTTAGAAGAACGTAATCAAAAAGGAGAGTATGATGAAGTTTCTAACTAAAACTATCATAGCCGTATTGTCATTAAGCTTAATCGCTACAAATGCCAAACCCGCACCTGATATTACTGAAGCCGTGAAAGCAGATTTTAATAAACAAATTCTCTGTATGGCTAAAAACATATATTACGAAGCCGCAATGGAACCTTATGAGGGTAAGCTTGCAGTTGCTCAGGTAACTTTAAACAGAACACAAAACAAGAACTATCCATCGGATGTTTGCGGAGTAGTATATCAAAAAAATAATGGTACATGCCAATTCACCTGGACTTGTGAAAAATCATATGAAGTCCGTAATCAATACGCATGGGAAGAATGTATAATGATTGCTAGACGAGCACTTACAGAAGGCATATTACACAAGGCTATTGCTAAAGCTAATATTGTATTTTACCATGCCACTTATGTACATCCAGGATGGTCAAACATACATCCGTACATGACAATTGGTAATCATATTTTTTACGCTAAGTATTGACACGGTGATTCTTTTGTAGTACAATATACTTTTATGATTGAGAATTATGCCAACAAAAATAGAAATTGCCGAGTTTAGTGATATGATTGCCGTTGAATCTGGTCTATGGTCAATGAAAATTATTGATACCGTTATTGCTCATTGTGAGAATAGTGGAATGGAAATAGATGTGGCATCTAGTCTCTTATCTTCTGCTCTTAAAGCACAGATAAGAGAAGAGGCTGAAGGTTTAAATTTACTAAAAAAGTCCAATAAATTACCAATATGAACGATGAGAACACAGGCTTTGCCGCCTTTGCCTTATACAATGCGATACATTTACATTTTACTTCTAATAGTTATGATTACTTTAAGTATGGTGGCAAAACCAATGTATCTAAAGATTCCTTCTCTAGACGTAAGGACAAATTTCATTTCTATAGATTGAGTAGGCGATTTAAGCTTGATGAATTACGTGAGTTTTATATTGCCAATTTTATTGATAGTACTATTAAATGGGTTGGTGATATATCAGGTGCTGAAGGTGAAGATACCTACAAAAAGTGGCAGAAAAGAAAACAAAGCTTGACATATAACTTCGAACAAGATATAATAATGTTATTCGAAACAGAAAATTGGTTAAAAGTAAACAATGGTCAATATCCGTATCTACTTGAACAAACAATGCGAAAAAGTATTGAGATAGAAACCTTGTGTATTCTTAATGATATTATGTGTTTCTTTCCAATCTGGACTGAAAGAATTGCCGATAACATAATATGGCCTGATTATAAACTGAAGTGTGAGAGGTATACACCTTTCATACAATATGATAAACAAAAATTTAAGAAAATATTGAAAGAACAAATTAAAGAATATGCCTAAGATTGATAAAATATATCTTGATATGGATGGTGTGATAGCTGACTTTGTAAAAAGATACAATGAGTTATATCACATGGATCCGGATTCTAAAGAAGCTAGAAAAAACTTCAGTAATCGTTTTATGAATTTTATTAAAACCAAACAATTTGAAACATTAGAACCGATGCCTGATACATCAGCATTAATTGAATATTTAAAGAACCAAGATGTACCTGTAGAGATTTTATCTTCAACAGGTAGACCAGAAAGTCATGAAGAAGTGGCCAGACAAAAGACTGTTTGGTTATGTAATCATGGCATCTCATTTAAAGGGAACTTTGTTCCTGGCAAAGAACTGAAAAAGAACTTTGCAACACCGACTTCTCTAATCATTGATGATACCTTGAGTGTTATTACTGATTGGCAAGAAGCTGGCGGTCTTGCTATACACCACAAGAACGCCAGAGAAACTATGGTAATGTTGAAATTTTATCTGCTTTGATGGATAAATATACTATATTATGATACTTTTGAAACATACTCCGTTACATTCCGTTATACTAGAAAGGTTAATTATGGATTTCTCTAAAATGAAAAAGAGTTCAGGCAATCTGGACAAACTCGCAAAAGCCGTTGAAGCTCTCAATGCTTCGTCAGACGGATCCTCCGAAAAAGAACTATACTGGCGTCCAGAAGTAGACAAAGCTGGCAATGGTATGGCAACGATTCGTTTCTTACCAGCATCAGCTGCCGATGGTGAAGATGCATTACCATGGGTCAAAGTATTCTCTCACGGATTTCAAGGACCTGGTGGTTGGTTAATCGACAATTGTTTGACTACCAAGAACCAACAATGTCCTGTTTGTGAACACAATAACAAACTATGGAATTCTGGTGTAGAAGCCAACAAAGAAATTGTACGTAAACAAAAGCGTAAGTTAAACTATATCGCCAACGTTTATATCGTTTCTGATCCTAAGCATCCAGAAAATGAAGGACAAGTTAAGTTGTTCAAGTTCGGTAAGAAAATCTTTGATAAGATTACTGAAGCAATGAATCCTCAGTTTGAAGATGAGAAGCCAATCAATCCATTTGATTTATGGAAAGGTGCTAACTTCAAGTTGAAGATTCGTAAAGTAGAAGGCTACCAAAACTATGATAAGTCTGAATTCGAATCAGCATCTCCATTGAGTGATGATGACGAGAAATTAGAAAAGATTTGGAAAGCAGAACACGCTTTATCTGGTCTAACAGCCGATAAAGAGTTCAAGTCCTATGATGACTTAAAAGGTCGTTTGGAAAAGGTTCTAGGTTTGAATGGTGACGTACCAGTTGCTAAGACAACCGTAGAGACTATCAAAGAGCAAGCACGTATTGCTCCTAAGAAAGTTGCTGAACCTGATCTTACTGAAGATGATGATGACTTGGCATACTTCTCAAAGTTAGCCGAGGAGTGATAAAAACTCTTTCTTCTTAAGTGTCTTCTGGAGAGTTTTTAACCCCGTTACGAACGGGGTTTTTCATTGGTTAAACTATTCTTAAGCTTTGTCTTTGTGCTTTTAATAAAGAATTATCATCATTACGTACAGCACTCTCACCAATAGAACCAGATTCCGATTTACCACCGATAGAAGAATTATTTGTTTTATTAATTACAATAGATTCTCCTGGTGATAATGAAGATTCTATTTGCTGATCCATATTCTCTTTAGTTGCCGATTGCATTTGTGCACCACTTGGTGCAACTGAAGATACTGGCGACGCCATACTTGTTGGTGTTGCTGATGATGATTCTTCTGCTGTAGGTCCACCCATACCGCCCCTACCACCGCCAGCTCCAGTAGGTGGTAATGGTGTCGCTGTTGGTGTTGATGTTGGTGGAGGAGTAATTTTAGAGGCTGATAGTTGTTTATCAGCATACTCACTTGCATCTTTCATTAAATTTTCTGGTGGTGGATTACCTCTAGAATCTTCAAATGTGTAACTACCTTGAGCCTTACCTAGAATAGTCTTTTCATATCGTTTATAACCTTTATCAACTAGATATCGGCCGATTATTTCTTGTTTCTCTTTTACCGCAGCATCATATTTTTCTTTAGATGCATCTGAATCTTCTTCACCTATACCCTGTAAGCCAAGTGATGCTTGATTGGCTTCTCTTTGTTCTTTTAAAGCTTTAACCGCTTTTTCACCACCCTTTTCTTGGGCTTGCTTTTCTTGTTTATCTTCCCACCATTTACGAATTTCTTCACCAATTAATCCGGCTAAAATGACTGAACCTGCTATTGCTGCGATAATTAAAGTGGCAGGAGATGTTAAGAATTCTACTAGATATTTACCGTATTTTATTAAATTTTTCCAAAGAGACCCACTAAAAAATTCTGAAACACTATCCCACAGTTTCATAATAGGTTCAAACATCTTTTTAACTTTATCCAAAATACCTTTAACAAAATCAAGTAAACTGCCACCATTTTTCTTTTCTTCTTTCTTATCACCACCAGTAGTTCTACCACCTAAAGCTTTGATTAACTCATCGTGCCTCTTTTGTTCTTTTTCATTTTTTCCTTCTTCAAAGTTTTTTTGTAATTCGGATTTTTTAATTTTAGATTCGAAATTATCTTTTATTAATGAGTATAGTTTAGTCACAGCATCAGCAACACCATCACCACTAGCAATCGGAGTTATCTTGCCACTACTGATATGTGTTATCATTGGTTCAGATGAACTCTTTTTACCCCTTCTAGCGTAACCACCAAAATAAGAAATATCATCATCATTTCTACCCATAGCACGACCCGCAATAGTACGAATAGATTTGCCAATTACACCACTACCGGTCAAAGCACGTACTAAATTCAAAGTATCAAAAGCTTTTTTAGTTCTTTTAACTTTGGCTTTAAATTTATCAGAAATAGCGCCTTTAATAGAAGCACCAAGACTTTGACCTTCTTCGAACTTTTTTCTAGCAATTAATGATAATAATCCAGTTTCTTTAAGTCTATCAGCTTTTTGATACGACATCTTATACACATCTTTTGATTTTGGTGTAGTGTCTGGTGCTTTACCTAATTTGGCGGATTCTGTTTTAGATGCAGCTCTACCCAACTGACCAGTTTTTTTCTCGTAAACAAACCAATAACCTTTACCTTTAAAAGCGGCAGGATCCCAAGCAAAAAACATGTTGTCTAATTTTTTAATGTCCATTATTGTCCTTGAAACATAATTGGTTTATCATTTGACTTTTTGGTTGTAACCGTCTCTTGTTTACCACCTTGTGCAACTACAGTATTATTGTTATTTACTATGGTTGTACCATTGACAGATTGTGATTTGAGGTCTTTGTTTTCGGATGAAGCAGAATCTAATTGTTGTCCTGTTGATTTTCCTAAAACAACTTTAACTTCGGATTCATATCGTTTGCTAAATTTACCGTCAGTATATTCATTTCTTGCTTGATATAAAGCTTCGATCTCTTTTTTAGGATCATCACTAACAAAACCACCCATATCTTTTTTGGCAATATCTAAAACTTTTTGAACATTACCGTGTTGAACAGATAGTGACCAAATAGCATCAGCAACACCAGCATCTGTTATTTTAAATCCCATTTTTTCTGCTTTCTTAGCAGCCGGATCATAATGAGTCTTCTTGATATAATCATGTTGAGCATCAGCAAACTTTTTACCTTCTTTAGGATCTTTGGCCAGTTGTTTCCATTTTTCACCAAATTCTGGAGTACCTGCTTTCAAACCATCAAACTCTTTTTTCCATTCCGACTTCTTGACAAAATCATCAGCAACACCCATCGTAGAACTCATTTGATATGTACCATATGATATACCACCAGGATCTTTTTTACCACCACCCATCATGCCGCTGGATACTGTACTTGGATCACCACTAGATTCAAATTTTGCTGAAGCAGAACCTAGACCAACGATTGCTGCAGCACCAATAGCGGCTTTGCCTATTTCAGCAACCTTAGATGGAGCTGAAGTTTTTGGTATAACAGGTTCAGCAGCAGGCTTTGGTGTAGGTGTGGGAGGTTTTTCAGGTATCGCTTCAGCTTTCTTTGGCGGCTCTACTTCTTTTTTAGGAGCAACTTCTTTCTCAACCTTTTCCGCTTTTGGTTTTTCGACAGTCTTTTCTGGTGCTTTCTCAGCAGCCTTCTTAGGTTCTTCCGCTTTCTTAGCTTCAGCCTTCTTAGGTTCTTCTGCTTTCTTAGGTTCTTCTGCTTTTTTAGCTTCAACCTTCTTAGCTTCAGCCTTCTTAGGTTCTTCCGCTTTCTTAGCTTCAGCCTTTTCTTCTTTCTTAGCCGCCTTGGTTTCTTCTTTCTTTTGCTTTCTTTCTTCTGCTCGGCGTTGTTGTCTACTCTTTACTTCAGCAGGTTTTCTCTTTGGCAGTATGGCTTCAAGCAATTCTTTGTGCCATTTTTCTTTTAGTTGTTCACGTTCTTCCTCAAACAAAGCATCAATTTCTTCTTGTTCATGTTCAGATTCTATTTCCACTTTGAACAGAGTATATAATTTACTCAAAGCATTAGATAAAGTATCGCCAGTTTTAATATCTTGTAATGAATTAAAAGTCTTAGTTGAAATAAGAGGTTGTTTAGTATTATTACTTTGTTTTTTATTATCTACTGGTGATACAGTAGGTCTAGAAGTAGGTTGTGGTGGTTCTTTTTCTTTTTCTTGTTTTTGATTTTGTTCTTTTGGAACCTTTAGAGTAGTCGATTCTTTTTTACTAGCTGCACGACCAAGACCACCATTTTTACCGAACACAAACCAATAACCCCTACCTTTAAAGGCAGAAGGTTCCCAAGCAAACGTAATCTTGCCTAGTTGTTTGGTTA
>Ga0164297_10003235_pt1 | contig 15316 bp, 7 predicted proteins | sample GEODES058metaG_FD_113539 | JGI IMG/M metagenome (GOLD analysis project Ga0164297, IMG submission 113539) | Dystrophic lake water microbial communities from Trout Bog Lake, Wisconsin, USA - GEODES058 metaG | ecosystem: Environmental > Aquatic > Freshwater > Lake | place: USA: Trout Bog Lake...
CACGAGCAGTGTGAGGGCACAGGAGGAAGCCGCCCGGTGGTACACGATTGCCACGTCGAATGAGACGCCCATGATGGGCATCCAGAGCGATCGCTTGGTGACTGGCAACAGTGCTACACCAAAAGCCGGACCCAGCAGCGAGCCAACCGCCTGCGCTGGTGAAGTGCCGTAGAGCTGGAGGGCCTTGTGGAGGTAGCATGCAGCCGTGACGGCGTAGCTGGATATGAGCATCATGTCCGGGATGCGTACTCCAGCAAGAACAAGCAGAAGAGAGTCCGGCGGCGTCGAAGATGATGCAAGGAAGAGGGCTTGGCTAATGGTGGCTTGGCACAGCGCCTCTACGTAGAACACGCGGTTGCGCAGCTGCCGGAGCGCAACGCCTGCAGCCAGCGTCGCCAAGAAGCCAGATAAAGCAATGACGTGCAGCGGAGTGAACGTCTGCTTGGCAATGGACAGGACACATGCTGTGGTTGCCCCGCCCGACACTTGGCAGAGGAGATTGATGGCAGCCGAGCCCCGGGTGGAGGGATTGTGCGGTGCCATGTCTGCGTCGCGCGACAGCGGGATGTAAGGTCCAATCGCCCAGATCAAGTTCACTTGCGCGGGCGTTGCTGGCAGCGGCACCGTGAACGAGATAGACGCCGTGCCGTTCACGCGCATGGCGCTCGTGATTGCGCCTCCAGTCTGGCTGACACCCACTGCGGTGGGTGGCGTGTGACCGGCGACGTTGCGGCGGTGGGAGAGGACACCAGCAGCTGTTACAGGGTCCACCCACACTGCCCACACCTCCGCGGGGGCCATCTGACCGTATGCATTCGAGAAGCCCAGCGCCATGTACCCGCCAGCTGCTCCAGTCACTCCAAATGTGACGGTGGACGTGCTCAGATTTGTGGCCCATGTGATGCACAGAATATTGCCAGGGGCGCAGAAATGGGCTTGAGCTGGAATCGGAGCTGCGTGCGGTGGACCTGAAGGTGGCGGCGACGGCGGTGATGGTGGTTGCGGTGGTGCTGGCGGAGGTGTCGGCGTTGGAGGAGCAGTCGGCATGCCTGGCGGTGACGGCGGACTCGGCGGAGGGGTGGGTGCGGGAGGCCACGTTGTGATCGGCGTGATGACGGTCGCATTTGGCGCAGGTGGGGCGATGCGGATCCCCCAGCCGGTGAGGTCCGCCGGTGGCCAAGGGCCCGTTACGGCGTAATTTACCTTGGCAAGGTTGTGCACCGAGTAATGCCTGACCCGGCGAATGTATACCTGCGCATCACTCGAAGCTCCAGCACCGGCGAGGAGGCCGATGCGTAGCTGCTGTGGCCGCCAAGGAGGAGGAGTGACGTTCCTGTACACAGTCATGTCCACCATGAACAGCAGCCAATTGGGCTCCCAGACCACCTTGTAGACGTGATACGACAACGCTGTGGCGCCGCCATACGGATGCGGCACCTGCCCTGTATAGGGGGCGAACAGCTCACATTCACCGCTCAGGCCATCACAATGAGGCACGTTTGCGCTCGCTGGTGCTGCTGCAAGCCCCGTCTGCGAAGCTGTGGCGGCATCGCCAGCTGCATTGAATGCCACCAGCCCGGCACCTGCGGGTGACGGAGGGCGCACAGAGGTGGCGTAGACAAAGTCGCCTGTGGATGTTGACCAGGCCACCAGGCTGTCGATTTCGTTCCACTGCGCATCGACGTACGGCACACCCGGCGCTGCGGCACCAGTGGTAACACGACTTGACATTGTGAGAGTGGCGCCGTGGCCGGGCGGAATGGCGAGGGCAGCTTCAACTTCGAATGTTCCGAATTGCCAGCAGCCGCGAGAAAGCAAGAGACCCGTGGACCAAGAGGCACCATTGCAAGCGCCCGACACCGCGCATGGCGCCTGCGACAGCTTCAGAATAGCCCCGTGGGCGCCGCCTGGGTAGCCCGGCAGTGTGGCATTGATGGACACCGCGGTTGGATCGCCGAATGTGGGCACGCACGCCGCAGCTCCCGGTGGACGCACATCATCTGCGTTGCAGGCGAACACCTGGCCGGCGGCACGTGATGTGGCCCAGCGGGTGGAATTCAGCGTCGCGTTGGGCCACTGTGGGCCCACAGCCTGACCTGGGCCTGCAAAGCCCTCGTCGAAGGGAGTTTCCATGAATGCGCACGTCCCGCTGGTGAGCAATGGAATTGCATCGCCCATGCCCATCTGGCCGAGCATGCGGAAATCGTAGGACATGTCTTGCAGTGCATTGGGTGGTGGTGGCGGTGGTGCAGCGCCTGTCAATGCAACTGTCGCAGCCGCGCGTAGCGCAGCTGCTGCTTGCCCAAAGCGACCGGGGTAGACTGCATTTACGCGGCCCGCGATGGCGCGGCCTAATGCAAGGCCATCTATAACGCTGAAGTTGAAATGCAGCCCTGCTAAGACGCGAGCGCGTCCGCACTCTTGCGCCATGGCCCACAGACTGGTATAATTTCTCGCCGGCAAAGGCGCGGGAAAGCCAGCTACTCCGCCACCATTCCCTCCTAGTGGGGTATCATCCGATACGATGGAAACGACGACTGCATCTCCGCCAAGAGATAATGCAAGCGATGCAGCGGCGGCGCCACACTGGCTGCTGTGCCCACTGGGGTATTCGGGTGACGGTACAACCAGCAGTGGAGTCCAGCCTAGTTGTCCAACAGCAGCAGCAGCACTCACCGGCCTCCATGAGTTGAACGCGTATTTGTTGCGCCAGCACAAGAGCGCCGTGTCCCACATGGAGGTGTAGAGGAGAGCGAACACGCGTGCAGCGCCCACAAGGTCGGTGATGCCTTGCGCTTGCAGGAGCTGCTCTGCAGCTTTGCCCCAAAGTCCGCCGTCGGTGGACGTGAACGCGCCTTGGCGCCAGAAATAAATAGCGGCTAGGTCATCTGCGCTGCGGTTCGCGTTCGTTGCGTTGCCAGCAGCAATCACGGTCTGAACACTGGCATTGTATGCGGGGCTGAACAGATACGGCGGGCCCCGCATGCGATACGCCCCCGAGTCCGGGTTGTCTAGCACCCATGTGCTCGTGTTACCCAGCTCCGGCTGGCTGGAGTACGCGGCGCCCCCGAATGGCATGTACACTCCCAGAGGCTGGCTGTAGTTTGGCGTCAGGCTGAGTGGGGAATTGAAGGACACTGTCGTGTTCACGAAATTCGCGCTGCCATCGTTGGCCGCCACTGCGAGAACCACACCCGCGACAGTGGCGCCGATGCGCAGGGAGGATGCCAGTGCTGCCGGCGATGCACCTGCCAGTGCGGCTGCATTCACGTGGCTCTGCAGTAACGCGTCCCACCACTGCAACTGCGGCGTCGCGCTGAAGACACGGGTGGCCACTCTGTGCGCGGCGGCGGATGCAGCCACGGCCTCGTCCGCCGTGGCGACGTCTGTTGCGTTGAAGAGCACATAGCTCGGCTGGCCTGGGTCTACTGCCGACTGCGCGGGCGAGGCCACCACCAGCGCAGCCTCATACAAAGCGGTATGAAGCAGTGCCAGCCAGCGCAGGCCTTGCTGCGACCCCCACGGCTGCACACCGAACGGCGGCGTCACGGGTGGCCCCAGTGGTTGGCCGCGAAGCGCCGTAAATACAGCTTCGTTCCACTGCAGCGCAACCGCAGTCGAAGCTCTACCGTTGGCAGTGGGCAGCCAGCTGACGGCACAGGCCAGGGCGAAGGCGACAAGCAGGCCTGGCCTTTGCTGCTTCATGAGGCTTCAAAGCCTTTTCACAAAGGACGGCGCGGACCCGTCTTTGCCCCCACTAGCGGGGCGCCCACGCTCCCATGCGTTCTGTGTACACGCTCGAGGCGGGCGGGCCGTGTTGAGCGCTGCCACGGTGGACAGAGTTTCGACCCTATTGGGAGACCAAGTCGCGTTGCTGAACGGTACGCCAGGTGCGCCCCGTCCCAGCCGCATGTCACGCTCGGAAGTGGCGCATCGAAATGCCACGGTCTGCGCGCAGTGAGAGGAGCGAGGAAGAGACGGGCGCCCGCGGGCCGGCTCCATGTACACGGCCCTTCAGGGTTTGTACGAGCCACACACCGCCCACCGCTCCCACGGACGCAGCCAAGTCCGCCTCAGTGCGCCAGCGGACTGTAAACGTGTATCTTCCCGCGCGAGAAGCACCCGCACGGCCCGCGCGGCGTTTCTGGCGCTGCCAAGGCTGCGCCTCGACCTTCCGCGGCGCTTGGGGGTCCAACCTGCCTGTGGGGCGCACCCACTACGTCGCACCCCACTCCCCTGCACCTGCAACATGCATGGTGATCGGACCACCTCGCCGCGGCGCCGGGTTGGCAGCTCAGCTCCCTGGCGCTGCTGTGTTTTCCACCTTGTGAGCCCCTAACTGACGAAGAACCCTTTTCTGCTCGATCTCAGCAATGACGGACGAAGAGAGCGGCTCCAAGGCCGCCCCAAAGGGCAGCAGCAATGCGATGCTTGTCCTAACCTCCGTGCTGGCGCTCAGCGCTGCGCTGGGCCTCGGCCTCGGTCTTGGCCTCGGCCTCGGCCTCAAGAAGAAGAGCAGCACCTGCGCCAGCACTTCCTCTGCGCCAACCGGCAGCAGCAGCAGCTTTGTGCCGACCTGGTACCTGGCTGCCAACATCAGCACCGTGCACTGGGGCTTCTATAGCAACACGCTCACGCCTGCCATCACTGTCAACAGTGGCGACACGGTGACGGTTGAGATGCTGACCCACCACGCAGGAGATTACTATGCCGGCATGATTCAGGGAGACCCCGGTGTGGCCTCCGTCTACAACTGGTTCAATTCCAACGTCGCCAGCGGCACGAGCACCACCCCCGGCTACAGCCCCGCCACCTTCATGCGCGGCGCAACAGGCCGTGGTGACGGCGTCCATATCCTCACCGGCCCAATCGCTGTGGCGGGCGCAATGCCCGGTGATGTGATCAAGGTCGACGTTCTTGGCCTACGCCCGCGTGTGAATCCCAACACGGGCAGCACGTACGGCGTCAACGCCGCTGCCTGGTGGGGCTACTCGTACGGTGTGAACGGTCCGCGAGCAGGTAGCACTTCCGCCAAATTTGGAACCGCCAATTTCGGCAACAGCGCCCAAACGATGAACTACACCACTGGTGCAGCTGGCACCGGCATCTGGAGCTACGGCGGCAGCGGCTACCAGCGCGAGATGACCACTGTGTACCAGATTGTGAACGACCCCGTGTCCGGCACTCCTATTTATGCGACACCCGCATTCCAATTCCAGTATGGCCTGAACGGAAGCGTCACCAACCCATGCCTCGCTGCCACCACTTCCGGCTCCACGCTCCCCGGCTCCGGCGGGGGCTACAACCCTGGCGTGAGTGTTGCATGCGTCAACGGCGTCGACACGTGGCAGGGGTACCAGTTTCCGGGCATGATAACCGACCACAGCAAGACGACCCGCAACACTGCCGTCGCTGGCAAGTGGCAGGTACCAATCAATTTCCACGTTGGCAGTATGGGTCTCGCGCCCGCAGCGCCTGCATTTGTGGATTCTGTGCCACCCATGGTGACTGGCGGCAACATGGATGACCGCCGCCTGGGTGTCGGCGCCTCAATGTACTTCAAAGTCCAAGTCAATGGCGGCCTGCTGTCCATGGGCGATGCGCATGCAGCTCAGGGCGACAGTGAGCTCGACGGCACCGGCATCGAGACCCACATCACGGGCGACTTCCGCATCACGCTGATCAAGCAGGGCCCAACTATGCCGGCGTTCCTGTCCAACCTGTACTACCCGCTGCTTGAGAACGCGAATGAGTACGTGGTCCACGGCTTCACGTACAACGACTACCTCACGGAGCTTGGCTACACGAACACTGCCTGCAGCGGAACCACGGTGGCTGCACTTGGTGGTACAGCCACGTACAACCCGACAGGCTGCCCCACGGCGGTCATCTACTTCCAGTCAGCGATCGAGCCGGCCATGATGAACGCACACAAGAACGCGCGCAACTTCCTCATGTCCCTGGGCTATGATGAAGACGCGGCCACCACCATGATTACGCTCGCCGGCGACTTTGGCCTGACCCAGATCGTGGACGGCAACTGGGGCGTCCACGTGAACATCCCCAAGTACATTCTGACGGGTACCCAGACGGGAGCGTACACGCAGAGCGTCACCTGCGGCGGCTCCATCCCGGCTGTGTCTGCGCCAGCCAATGGTTCGTCCTACACCGTGACCGCTGTCCTGGCTGCCAACGCGAGCACCACGCAGTGGGGATACTACTCCAAACTCAAGGCACCCAGCATCACCGTCAGCTCAGGCACCGTCATCACTGTCGAGATGCTGTCTCATCATGCAGGCGACTACTTTGCCGGCATGATCAAGGGCGACCCAGGCGTCATGGATGTCTACCAAATGGGCTCTGGATCCAGCTTCCTCGACCCCGTCAACGGCACTCTGTCCTCACGCCCTTATGTTGTGCCTGGCCAGGCGACTGTTCCAAATGCGATGGGCACCTACATGCGTGGCGCGTCTGGCGGCGGCGACGGCGTGCACATCTTGACCGGCCCAATCGCTGTGACCGGCGCTGTGCCGGGCGACATCATCCAGGTTGACGTCCTCGCCCTGCGCCCGCGCGTGAATCCCAGCACTGGCAAGACGTTCGGCATCAATGCTGCCGCGTGGTGGGGTTATCACTACGGCGTGAACAGTCCCCTCGCTCGCGGGAGCAGCGGTCACACCGGATGGACGTCCCCGACCTCGTTTCCCGGCCCCTACTCTCTTGGCTACCTCACTGGCGACCCGGACCGCGAGATGACCAACGTGTACCAGCTCGTGACGGACAGCAATGGCAACCCGTTGTACGCAACACCAGCCTTCCGATTCTATTACGGCACCCCGGGCTCCGTCCTGGTGCCCTGCATCGGAGGTGTTGCGTCCGTGACACCCGTCACAATGTTCAGCCCGGGCGTCTCTGTGCCATGCGTGAACGGCTTCCAGAACTTCACCGGCTATCAGTACCCGGGCCTGATCACAAACCATCCGACGGGCACCGAGGATTACTCCATTGCCGGCAAGTGGCAGGTCCCCCTCAACTTCCACATTGGCAGCATGGGTCTCGCGCCTGCAGCCCCGGCTTACGTGAATTCTATCCCACCCATGGTGACTGGCGGAAACCTGGATGACCGCCGCATCGGTGTCGGCGCAACGATGTACTACAAGGTGCAGGTCAATGGTGGCCTGCTGTCCATGGGCGACGCGCACATGGCCCAGGGCGACAGTGAGCTCGACGGCACCGGCATCGAGACCCACATCACGGGCGACTTCCGCATCACGCTGATCAAGAGTGGCAGCCCGTCTGCCTCTGGCATTCCTGCTGCTCTGCTGTCCAACCTGAACTACCCGCTGCTGGAGAATGCCAACGAGTTCGTGGTCCACGGCTTCACGTACACTGACTACCTCACGGCGCTGGGGTACACCAACACCGCTTGCAGCGGTACCGCGTACAGTGGGCTGGGGGGCAATGCAACGTACAGCCCTCTGGGCTGCCCAGTCGGGGCATGCGGCACAAGCGCCATCTTCTGCAACAGCCGCACCGACGATGCCGTTGCGAACGCCTTCAAGCAGGCGAAGACCTTCGTCATGTCCTACACCGGCATGAGCGAGGACAACGCGATTTCCATGCTCACCGTTGCTTGCGACTTCGGCATCACGCAGGTTGTGGACGGTAACTTCGGTGCGCATGTCGTCATCCCCAAGTACATCCTGACAGGCAACCAGACGACGGCGTACACCCAGAAAACAATGTGCAAGACCTCTATGCCTGCGGCCTCGTACGTGGCAAGTACCGTGACTGGCATCTAGTGAACCAGCCAGAAGACTACTCTTTTCAGTTTAATGCAAGCATCATGTTCGTTTCAACTCACATTCAACGAGACAGCGCTCCCAGCGCGTCCCTGATAAGGCAGCTGCCTGTGAAGAGCATCCACAAGGGCGCCCGCTTGAGAGCCCCGATGCGTCAAGTTGCCAGGATACGATGCCGCCACCCAAGAGCCGATGCGTGAGCCGAGTGCTTGGCCGGCATCAATACTATAGTTGAAGCTAACCCCAGCAAGCACTCGCGAAGACGCACACTCTGCCGCCATGACTGCGAAGGACGGATACGTGCGTGATGGCAGTGTCAGCCTGTTCCACGCAGCCGCGTACATGCCGATACCAGCGACTTCGTCAAACGCTCCGGATTCGACTGCTGCGCTGAAAGCCGCGGCTGATGGGCGGGCAAAGCTGAGGCCTCCGCTCCCTCCGCGGCTGTCCCTCAGATTCTCAGAGACCACCCGCACGGTGACATTGCTGCCAAACATGCTGGTCAGCACCGCTGCGCCAGCGGCGCAAGCGGTGGCATGCCATGATGGTGAATCGGGCTCGGGTGGATTAACAAGGTGAGGGGACCACCAACGCGTGCCTCCCATGCGCACCGCCGTCTCAGGACGCCATGTTGCAGACGCGTACTTGGCCTGCGTCGCCGCAATCGTGGCGTCCCACACAGCGGTAGTGAGGCGAGCCATCGTGTCTGCGGCCCTCCAGAGGTCTCCTGCAGCACCACTACTCATGCCGCCAATTGCAGCGGCATCCAAGAGCTGTGACGCCACCGTGGTGAGTAGACCGGTGACGCCTGCGGTGTTGGCGCCAAGGCTCCAAAACCAGGCGGTATCTGTCTGAGTAGGAGTTCGAGCACTGCTGTTCGCTTCCCCGACACTGCGTACCCACGCCAACTGCTGTGCGTATGTGGCAGCGCCCAGAAGTGGAGGCGCCGGAGTCCAGTCGCTCGCGACGCCGATGATCAATGGCACTGTGGACCCGGCCTGGGGAAGCCCAACACTCCTTGGCGAGTCCGCTCCTCGCAGGAGGCCTGTGTCGTTGATGGGGATGCACAGAGACGGCGTGCCACAGCCTGTGAGTTGATAGCTTTGCAGCGGCGGTGACGATGCCGCGGTGGCAGCAGTTGCACTGGGAGCCCAGCCATTGTACACATCGAAGCCATCGGCAGCAGCAAGCTGCACAACCAGCCTGCCCGCAGCGACTCCAACGCGCTGTGCGGCCGCCACTGCAAGTGCGTTATTCCACGCGCCGGTGAGTCCGTAGCCCGCCGCACTGATATGTCTTGCAAGCACGCCATCAAAGCCTGGGGCTGCAGCATCGAACATGGCCTGCTTGCGGTTAGGATACAAATGCGAGAGAACATAGTGCGCCGCAAATGTGGCAGCCGCGCCCGGGAAGGCGACAGCGTCTAGAAGCTCGTTCACCCCGACGCCCCCAAAACCGGGCCCCAGCAGCGCACCGGATGCCCCAGGTTGCAGCAGCGGCGACAGCGCCTCACGCATGGCGACGTTGACGAGTGCAAAGGTACGAGCAGCCGCGGCAGGGAGAAGTGGGGGCGAGAGAAAGGTGCCGAAGCGAGAGGTCGTGTTGCCCGGGTCCGGGTCCTCAAACGCCCACAGGCCGAACGGGGTGCCTCGTGCGAGTGACCGCACGATGGCGTTCCAGTCTAGGACCACGCTGGTTGCGTGGTTGTCAGCAGTGGTGCTCTCCGGGACCATGGGAGTCGTCATGGAGCCAGCTGCCATGCCGCTCATATCCATCATCTGGCTCCCGACAAGCACACCGCGAGCAAGAAGCAAGACCAATGCCGTGCGGCCGCGAGGCATGATGGAAAGACAGCCGCGACTGGCCACGTGCAGCTTTTTGTCAGCGTCCTGGTGTGGCCCCCATACTCGAAGATTACGTCAAGGCCATCCGTCGCAAAGACTTGTGCGTGAACAACGCGCTTCCCGGTGAGATGGACTTGCACCGTGACGTTTCAGGGGTACCTTACGGGCCTAAACCGGGCGAGGCACAATACATGACGTGCACTTCCTCGGTCTCGCAGAGCCTTTTCCACCATGACTATGCTCGCCGCCGTCGCCGGTGCTTTCACGAGAACGGTGGCATAGAGAGAGCACCCAGAGATGGTATAGGAAATGTTGGGCGTTGACAGCGGTCCTTCCAACCTGCTGTACCACCACCGTTCAGCAGACGTCAGTACTGAGTTGCGCGTCCACGTCCACGACCTCTTCGGCGCCGCCCTGGATGATAGCTCGGACGGCACGTGCACAGCTCTCTTTCCGGCGCTCTGTGGATGTTTTCTGACAGTGACCTGGGATAACAACACCACTCAGCGCCTGGCGCTCCGCCACGGGAAGTGTATGTCACCGCCCAGCTGACGTGCGACGAGCAAGCTATACCGGGAGGTGCGTCTCAACGCTTTTGCCCACGCGTCCAAACGCGTCAAAGACAAGCCTCTGACGTGTGACACACTCCTCCCCGCACCGCCACACCCATCTTTATAGCACCCGTGGTCGCCAGTGCACGTGTCGCCATAGACGCAGCTGCTGCGCATGCGAGCTGGCAGGCACAAGGAGGTAGTAGCGCGGGCACGCTGGGGTTATGCTACCGCATCCGGGACTTGCCACTGGGCGCAAGCCTCCACCTCGCCGCGTACGCCTCACCCCGCCACGCGGACAGCGACTGCGACCAGCTTCTCGCCACGGCCACATTTGCGCTCTTCTCGCGCACAGCAAGGCGATTGAAGACTGGGCAGTACACAGTGGTCCTCTCAGCGCCGCCGGCAACCGCTGCGACTGACGCATTCAGCACCGCATGTCGCGCATCAGTCCGCGCACCTGCATTAGCAGACATGGAGACAGCAGCCGCTGCGCTTGCGAATGCATCTCGTGGCTTGCGGCTGTTCGCCAGACGGTCAGGTGGAGTCACCGGACACGCGCCTGATGATTGGCTCGATAACGCCTCGTTGCCGCGATTAACAGCGCAGCTGAAATCCGCGCAGCGCACGTGCGTGGACGCGGGGTTAGTGTTGTTGACATTCAGCGTGCAGACGGGATGCGAGGCGCCTGTTCTTCACACTGAGGGCCCCACCTCATCGCTTATACCTCCGCCAGCCTCTTCGCCGGCTCTAGCACAGCAGCAGCAGCACCCGGGGCTGGGCGCGTACGCGACGCAACTCACGTGGTTCGACGACGTTCCCCGGGGAACCGATGACCCTTGCAATCGCCGCCTCGCGCGCCTCGCGCGCCGCATGATGCCGCTCCTCGGCGCAGCAGCGCTGCGAAACAGCAGTCTGTCAGCGACCGCCGCCCCTGATGGCCAGCAGCGCCGCGCTCTAGCAGCCTGTTTAAAGTCGCCTCCGAGCCGATTGCCGGATGCCCAGCAGCGCGAGTTGCTGTGGTCCTTCCGGCATAATTTAGCTCGTTCAGAGCCGCTCGCTCTGCCTCGTTTCTTAGCGGCGGTGGATTGGAGCGATGCGGGCGAAGCAGCCGCCGCGAGCGAGGTGTTGCCGGCGTGGGTGGTGCCAGCCAGCGGGCACGAGTGCGCCTGCTTAGCGGTCTGGCTTCTCTCGCCGCCATTCGAACACGCCGCTGTGCGTGCACATGCAGCAGGCAAGCTACTCGGCGCCGCGTCAGACGAGGACTGCGCGGAAGTGCTGCTTCAATTCGTGCAAGCATTGCAATGGGAACCAGAAGATCAAAGTCCGTTGGCGAACGCGCTTCTTTCCCGGGCAGCGACGTCACTGACGCTAGCCACGCTTCTACACTGGTATCTCACCGTTGAGCGCAGTGACGGCGGCCGGTTCGCGCCACGCGCAGCGGCAGTGCATGCGGAGCTGTTCGCGCGGTGTTCGCCGATCGTGGGCGCTGGTTTGGCGTCTCAAACAGCGCTTGTGTCACAATTGGAGGGACTGAGTGGCGCATTGGCCACTGTGCGTGGACACGGCCGGAAGAGGGAGCGGCTACGGCAGTTGTTGACCACTCCGCCGTCAGACGGACTTCTCGCGCTGCGACCGCCAGTGCCGTGGCCGCTCGACCCTGCTGTATGCGTCGACGGCGTCGTAATAGCAGCTGCGACTGTGTTCAAATCCGCGCTCGCGCCACTTCGCCTTACTTTCCATGTGAACAGCTCGCAAGTCGCTGCTGCCTCCGCTGCGCTGCCGCCGCTGTCTCCACTCCCGCCGGAGGGACACACGCCGCGTCTGGATGCGGTGTCGCTGGGTGACGAAGGCGATGAATTCATGCTACCTTCATCAGACGATGAGGTCGAAGAAGACGAGGCCATTGAACGCAGTGACACGCCGCCGCCAATGCTTCTTCAACCATCCGGGATTATCACCTCCCCCGGAGGCACGCCGATAGACGGCCCTGCAGCAGCTGCCGCCGCCGCCGCCACAGCAGCGGCGCAGTCGCTTGCTGGCGCAATGAGTAGTTTGTCGGGACTTGGATTCGCGGCTGCGACAGCCGCTGCTGATGGTCTTGCGAGCTTTCTACCATCCAGTGCTGCCGATGCGGACACACAGGGCGTATCACAATCACCAGGGTCTCCCATGGCTGCTCTGCCGCCAGTGCTAGTCCACACACCGCCTCAACACGCTGCTGCTGCGCCGCAAGTCGCAGTCGTGCATCAGTCACCGCAGCATGTGCCATCCAGCGTGACGTTGATCTACAAGCAGGGCGATGATCTGCGGCAAGATCAGCTCTGCCTCCAATTTGTGTGCGCAGTCGACCGCCTTCTCAAAGCAGACGGCTTAGATTTGAGACTCACGCCGTACCGGGTGCTTGCCACCTCACCCACAGCCGGCATTGTCCAATTCGTGCCTGGGGCAGTCACGTGCAGCGGCGTGCTCGCGGAGCATCGCACGCTCCTCCGATTCTTCGCCACCGTCGCGCCTGATCCGCGTGGCAGTGCCAGCAGCAGCGGCAGCAGCTTCCCTGGCTGTTCCGAGCGAGTGTACGACACCTTCCTGCGCTCCTGCGCGGGTTACAGCGTGATAACGTACCTCCTTGGCGTCGGGGACCGCCATCTTGATAACCTCATGCTCTGCCCCGATGGCCGCCTGTTCCACATCGATTTCGGGTACCTGTTCGGACGAGACCCGAAGCAATGGCCGGGCGCACCCGCGCCCGCCATGAAGCTCAGCAAGGAGCTCACTGATGCAATGGGTGGGACAGCGGCTGATTGCCCTGGCTGGCTCCGTTTCCGGACGCTCGCCTGCGAGGCGTTCGGTATTTGTCGGAAGCACGCGCCGCAGCTGTGCGCGTTGCTCAGGCCGATGGGCGGCGCGGGTATGCGCGATGTGAGTCCAGAGGCGGCGTTGCGTGTGGAGGCGAAGCTGGAGCTTGATCTTAGCGCAGAGGAGGCGGCTGCGAGGTTCGCGCAGCTGCTGGCTGATAGCGCATCCGCGGCGCTGGAGGGGCTGAAGGAGAATGTGCACCGCGTGGCGCAATACCTGCGGTAGCATTCACATCACAAACTTGTCAATTTTGTGCCCTCGCACTTGCGTGTGCACGTGCGACGACATGGCTACCGCTGACGAGGAAGTCAAGGCCGAGCTTCTACGTGTGGATGCCCTCGTCGCTGCTGGCGCAGACCCGTTCGCAGCTTTCAGTCGTTTTCTGCCAGTGGAACTCTTGGAGGGTAATGGAGGGCCTTCCACGATGGCGCGCGCAGCCTGCGGGCCCGACTGCTTGCATTTGCTTTCAGCATGCCTTGATCAGTATGGCATGGACGTGAACGAGGTATTAAGCGACGGGCAGACAATGCTGACAGTGGCGTCAGCTTATTCCTCCAGCAAATGTGTCGCATTGCTGCTGAGTCGAGGCGCAAATGCAAATAAACTTGGCGGGAGTGCTCGCTGCATGTTAGCCTCGCCGCTGTACTTCGCGGCAGCTCATGGCAGCGTCGCAATATGCCGGCAGCTCCTTGACGCTGGTGCCTCCTTGGACTTCCGTTGTAGCACTGACATGCATCGCACTCCGCTTCATGTCGCTGCTGCGCACGAAAATGTCGGCGTTGTCGCTCTCATGCTGAATCGAGGCGCAGACGCACGCGCAACAGACGACGCACTCTCAACTCCAATAATGTGCGGTATCAAAAGCCATCTAGTCGTCAAGGCTTTACTTCCGCATTCCGACCTAACACGACTCGGTTCCGGGGGCGAGTCCTTGCTTCATGCAACTGCTTTATTTGGGGGTGTCGCCGTTTTGAAGCTAGTTCTGCCGCGCTATGTTGAGGCTGGATTGGTCGATCTTCCGTCGGGGCCGGTTGCAGGAAAGCCAGGCCCATTCGCAAAACACCACTCATGTTTGCTGTCAAAGGGGGGAAATATGACGAGGCAAAGGCGCTTCTGCGTGCAGGAGCATCAAGGAACATCATGGATTCAAACGGCAGCTCAGCCTTGCATAGTTGCATCGGCGGCACTTCCGCGGCCTGTTTGGAGCTGCTTTTAGGCGATGCGCCGCAGTGGTACTATACGCCGTCTGAACGCGCTGAAAGTAAATGGCTGCAATGCGCTTCATCTTGCTGTCCTTGGCGGCAGTGTTGAACAGAGCAAGCTGCTCATCGCAGCCGGAGCCGATCCAGGTATCAGCATGGCAGGTGGATCGTCGCCGCTGGCTCTTGCTCTGAGATTTTGGCAAGAGAGGTCAGAGTTGGTGGCTTTATTCGCCCCAGGAGGAGTGTTTGAGCCTCAGCTGCCGCGCTGTTCAAAATGCCACAGAAGCAATGTCAAGCTGAGCGCTTGCTCGAAATGCCACACCGCGAAATACTGCTCAACGGCGTGTCAGCGGGCGCACTGGCCCCAACACAAAGTTGAATGTGTGCATCACAACGATGTTCGAAAAGCTGTCCTGTCCAGATATGGTGTTCCACCACCCTAAAACAAAAGACGTGCGCAATCGTAGATGCATGAAATTCACTGTGAATGTCACGACACGTGCGCATTCGCGTTGCATGTTCATGGCCTCGCTGCCGGCGGCATGGCCCTCGTGCTCAGCAACCCATCAAGCAGCAGCGTCCGCCCCGCCCCACCTTCCCCCTTGAACGCCGTCCCAACGGCATTATTCGCCTTCCCCTTGTTCTTCGCCACCATCGCTGCCACCTCACACTTTCGGGTCAAGCCAGCCACACTGTTGCGCAGCGCTCTTACATCCGCATGCAGCTGGATGATTTTCATCGCAGCCACAGGCGGATTCGGCCCCGCTGCGCTCGCACGCAGCGATGCGAGTTGCCTTCGTGCAATTGCGGTCTCGTTCACTGTCCTTCCAATGTCTTGCTCCCGTCGTGCCGCCTCCTGGTTGCGCTTCACAATCTGCTTCGCAATGCGCTCTCCATCCGCTTCAGCCGCTGCAAGTTCGCGCTTCAAGTCAGCCAGCTGGTGCTCTGTTTTCAGCGCTGCAGCTTTGAGGAGACCCGCTTCACGCGCAGACGCCTCCACTGCTGGCGCCAGTTCTGCCAGCTCCTGACGTAGAGCCTCCAATTCGCCGGGCGGCAGA